>Ga0302123_10003830_pt1 | contig 9942 bp, 8 predicted proteins | sample CB21_321_MG_FD_203109 | JGI IMG/M metagenome (GOLD analysis project Ga0302123, IMG submission 203109) | Marine microbial communities from Western Arctic Ocean, Canada - CB21_32.1 | ecosystem: Environmental > Aquatic > Marine > Oceanic | place: Canada: Western Arctic Ocean | collected 2017-09-28 | reverse complement strand
GACTTTACAAATCCAAGTATTGTTTACATAGGTGAAGGAAAAAAGATTGGTGGTAGGTGGACTAGATTTTTAGATGTATTATCTGGTAAAAAAGCAAAAAGAAAAGGATTTTATCATATAGGTTCGGACCGAATAAGAGATAGAGTAGCCGGCGATGCCGCTAATAAAGAAAAGTGGGGAGACGACTACGATTCTTCTAAAAATACTTTTGGATCTGCACCCGAAGGCAAGCCTGATAAAGCAGGACATAGGGTAGATTACGAAAACACAAGTATAGATCCATTTATTCAAGAAAATATATTACCACACTTATATGCAATCGCGGCAAATATGCCTGCTGAATATAAAGATTTTGGTGAGGCAGTTGCTATGTATCAATTTAGAAATGCCGATTGGAACACATCACACAAGCCACCAGAAATACAAGGGCATATAACAGGTATGGAAAAAATGGTTGATAAAGTAATGGCAAAAATGAATGGATAAGAAAGTAATTATAGTAGCAAGTGCCGGACATAACAACGGGGAATTTACTGCATGGTTATTAAATCATAGTCCTGATTGTCCTCCTCCTGCTACATCACAATGGACAATTTATGACGGGTATCTAGGAACTCATTATAGGGCCGAAGATTCATCATTATTAGATAACGTACATCTTACTCTAACAGAATCTTATAGAACTTTTGATAGAAATAAGCCGCCAGACTTTTGTGTAGATACAGATAAAATTAAGAAATTTGTAAAATTATGGAAAGAACTAGAAACACCAGTACAAACTGTTTGCATTTATGTAAATTGTTTTAATCCAAATGATATATGTGAATTAGACGAAGTAGATAAAGTAGTTGGAAGCTATTGGGATTTTCCTAATTTAAAAGAAAGACATTTTTTTGCTGAAATGGAATTTGATCCGACGTCAACACCGGACAGTCCTAAAAATAATAATGAACCTATAGAACAAATAATGACTAAATCTGTTATGAGACATGTGTCGGAAACACGAAAAAATAAACAAACTGATTATGATTTTGTATTTTGGCAAAGCAAAGTACATGATATGGATTATGTTATGAGTGCATTTGATGCATGTGGACTTACTCGTCCTGATAGAAATTTTATCAAAGAACAAATTGACTTTTATTATGATATGAATAAGCCGGAACATGAGATTACACATAAATTAAATGCGGCAACATTTGAAGAATTTGTATTATCTTTTAGACAAGCCAAAAAACATCAAGTGTTTCCTGAGTTGGAAAAGTATGAGCCACAATTTATACAGAGGAAGAAATGAACTCGTTAGAATTATTAACTGAAGCAGTTACTGGGGATATCACAGTAGGGTTTGAGCTTGAGTGTATTGTACCTAAAGACGAAAATGATCCATCTGAAATGGATGGATCTATAATTGGAGCAATTTCGGATGCGGGCTATGGCGTTACTGATGACTCAAGTATTGAGCCTGATTTTGAAGACGAAGAATTTGGTGTTGAAATTGACATAGGTACTGTAGCAGGTAAGTTTGGCGAACAACGTCGTATCACTGCTAGTCCTTCGGATTTTGCCGCTGTATCAAAATTTATAGCATTTCTATTCACAAATGGAGCATATGTTAATGAGTCGTGTGGATTTCATGCACATTTTGGATTAGGTGACTTACGAAGTGCAGACTCAATGCGTAACTTATGGTTTGCATGTTATTTTGTAAAAGAAGGATTATTTAATAGATATTCTCACTATACAATTGATCCTAAAGAAGTAGAGTATAATAAAACAATACCTACTTTTAGAGTTAACGACCAAGGTAAAAAAGAGCCTACATATTCAGAACGAGCAGGCATAGAACAATTTGAAGATACAGAATATGCAAGTTTTTTATCGTTAGAAGAGTCTGTAACTGAGTTTGAAAATTATTTAAATGACCTTACATCAAAAGAAGCAAAAATAGAATATGCCGCACAAGTGGCGATGAATAAATTAGGAACTGCTGGTTTTGAAAAGTATAATTTAATGAACGTACACGAACAAGGTACTGTTGAATGGCGTGGATTACGGTTTGGTAGCATGTACAATCATGGTGATGCAACACTTCAAATGGTTGGTAATTATTTAAAATTTGTATATAAATTTGCTAGAGAACTTGCAAGAGCATATGGTATTTTACCAAAGTACGAAATAGGCGGAATAACATTAACAGATATACAACGATATTTTCATCAAGGTAAATCAAAGCGTAGTGACACATCAAAACATTTAGCCGATGCGTTTAGAGAAACATTTTCGGCTCTTAATGTGCCAAAAGAAGTAGTACATCGAAGTTTACAACAATTTGTAAAGCAGGTAGGAACTAGATCTGTAAATGCTACAGAATTATTTCAGGATCCAGCAACAGCCAGAACACTTATAAAAAGTATGAGTACTTTTGCTACCCTTGCAACGCCTATGTTTAAAGGTGCTGATTACACTAATGTTTCATTACTAGATACTAACATACAAGTTGATAGGTTACGTTTTACATTAGAATTTAAAGATGTTGGATTTCATAGTGCTGATGTTACCATTCCAAAGAACCTTTGGCAAAAACTAGTAGTACAACACGGATTCAGTTTTGTAGATTGCACGTTTCAACAATGTACATTTAATTGGGACGATCCATATAACTATGCAGAATTTACTCCTCATTATGGTTTTGATCAATGTACATTTATAGATTGCATATTTACATTTCCTACAAATGAAATACACGATAGAGTAGAAAATCCGACTACTGGGCCTCACAGACAATGGCATACATTTATGCAAGAGGAAGATATTGAATCGAAATCACGTGAAATAGAATATCAGCAGACGACAGGACAAGTGCCCGATGTAGAACAGACAGATGAAAGTTTGGTTGAGCAGTATAAAAAAGATATACAGTATCTTACAGAATTTCCAAATGTAAAAGAAATCCAGCAACGGCGAAATGTAAACATACTTCGAAGAGCAGGATTCCCAGAATTCACTATAAGTAAAAACGGTCACGTAGTAGATATATCCGGAAAAAAATTGCAACCTAAAGAAATCAATACCCTTATGAACGAACTTAAAGCCAAAGGAACATTAGGTCCTTTAGCGGCATGGGGATTGATGCAATCAAATGCAGTACGAAAAACACATTCTGGTATAATTAATTCACACTTACTACATGGCGGAGCGAAGGAAGTAAGTAGGAATGTTATAAAAATTAAGTATGATGCACTACAAAAAATAGGAGGAGCATCACACAACGATTATAAAAGTGCAATACAACCAGCAGTTGATAAAGGCAGAAAAGTATTAAATCTTCTTGATTCTGGAGGTGCTAGGGGACTATGGTATAAAGCACTTAAATATGCTCCAAAAGGACTTAAAGTTGCTGGACTTGCGGTTGGAACAGGTGGCGCCGCTACTTCTGTGGCAGGTGTTGGCATACCAATCGCGGCATTAGGAGCATTGATATGGGTAGTAGGTGAATTAATGGATACAACACCAGCAGGAACAGGCTCGGATGTAGTACCAAAATCTGGACTTGAAGAAGCTATATCTACTATTAACCTTGCTGAACAAATGGCACTTGACGGTAATTTTGAAGCCGCTCAACTTTTATTTCCTACTAATCCAGCGTGGACTGCTGACAACGCTATACAGCAAGCAGAAATAGCAATTACAACACTGACAACAAATATAGAAGATGCAAAAGACGACACGGATCTAGTGACATCCATAAAGGCAGAAGAAGAAATAATTACTAAAACAACACCGGAACCAGAAGAGGATCCTAAGCCGGAAGAAGAACCGGTAATTGACCCCGAGCCAGAGCCTAAGCCGATTGGACCTCCCCTTGGAAATCCATGGGACGATCCTTATGATTATCCTACTCCTGAAGAAGAACCGGTAATTGAACCAGAACGTGAGCCGGAACCAGAACGTGAGCCGATACCAACCGAGCCGGATCCTAAGCCAGAGCCAGATCCTGTAAAGGGGCCGGATAAGATTAAACCTATTCCAAATCCTATTCCGAGTCCAATATGGCCGTTTATTGATCCATATGTTGATGATCCAGGTAAAACAGAAGTACCAGTAGAAGTTGAACCAGTATCGCCACCTAGGCCAGAGGAAGAACCATGGACAGAGCCAGAGCCAGTACAATACCAAGCGCCTAAAGCGTCAACACAAGTATCACCAAATATTGACCCAATTGTGAGGCCAACACCAATTACTCAAGTTCAACCACTGCCTCCAGCGAAAATGTCAACGTATACGCCACCACCACAAGGCGGAGAAATTGTTTTACCAAAACCAATATTTCCTGGATCTTTATTACCTCCAGAGGTCAGTGATGATAAAGAAAAAAAGAAAGGGAAAGAAAAAGAAGTTAAACCAATAACAAGACAAGAAATCGATCCTCCACCAGTAATTAGATCAAAATTAAATCAAAAACCTGTTTCGTGGATGACAGACAAAAACCGAGGGATAGGATTATAAAATGAATTCACTTGATTTTTTAGTTGAAAATATAGTTGGGGATTTGCGTAATAGCATTGTAAAAGGACTTAAACCCGAAATAGGGCCTGAAATGTATAAAAATCTTCAAACCGGCTTTGATAAAGTTTCGAGTTGGGCTAAAAACAGGCTTAGAAAAGGTGAGGTCAACAATGAGGGAGCGCCGGTTGACAATGCTAAAGTAGTTTGGCTATTAAATTGGTATGTGTTAGATACTAAACTGCAATATTGTTGCGGTAATATCGGAGATTCAATATACACAGACAGTGAAACACAAAAAATAAAAAATAAAGCACAACGTTACCCAGAAGCCGGATTTGATTCCCGGGGAATTTTTCCTAATAATGATGTATCGGCATTTGTTACATCTCTTGTACATTTTTTAGGAACGCCTAGCATTTCACAAAGAGTACAAGGAATGCCTCTTAAACCTGATATGACTCCATTAGAGGCTCTGGACGAATGGAAAGGAATGGAAGATGAATGGCTTCAAAGTCTTAAAGATGAAAAACGTAGTATAGCACATGATACTGAATATCGGTTTGGAAGGTATCAAGGCCGCACTTCTAAAGTACGTCCTGGCGAAGAACAGGAAAACAGAATTCATTATTTAGAACCAATTATAGAATTTCAAGATGGGTCAGCATGGTTTAATCTAAATAGAGAAGAATGCAAACAAGAAGGCGATTCAATGGGGCATTGTGGTAATACTGCTGGGCATAAATCAACTGATACAATTTACAGTTACAGAACAGCACATCCAGATAAAGAAAATCATTGGATACCACATTTAACGTTTATATATGATCAAGAATCGGGTATGCTTGGTGAAATGAAAGGGTATGGCAACCAAAAACCAACTAAAAAATATCATGATGTAATTAGAACATTAATAACATCAGAACATGTTGCTGGTATTGTTGGAGGAGGATACTTACCAGAAGAAAATTTTAGTGTATGGGATTTAGCAGATGCGGAAGAACTAGTAGAGAAAAAGCCAAAACTTGCTGGGGATAACCTACAAAAATATATTAACAACATGGGAGTTGATGAATCCTTTGAAGGTATGGTTCAGGCCAAACTTGGTGAAGATCAAATTTTTGAAATAATCGATAAGGAACAAATAGATTCGATGAGCAAAAGTTATCGCTTAGATCTAGTTGAAGTAAGACTAACAGATATATATCCAAATTTCGAAGAACTTATACAAGCTGAATTTCATGACTCGCCTTATTGGCAACTTTTAAAAGGTAATGGTGAGTGGGATATGGATGAAACCGCCATACAAATGGTTGACCAAAACCATGAAAGTGGACTTGAAGAACGCTTTGAACAAATTATGCAATATAGTCCGTCGACGGTTAAGGCAATTATAGTTGAAGAACTAGCATATTATAGCAACGAAGATCCAAGTGATGTCGAAGATAATATGTGGAAATACATACAAGAACACGGTGGCGATTTCTCAGATTGGATTGTTCAAGCAACAAGCGATGCAACTCTAGTTGGATACCAAAGCGGGTTGCGTGATGCAATCTTTCACCATGCAGTTCGTTATATAGAAGAATTTGGTAATGGATATTTAGGTTATGGTGCTAAAGAAGTTGAATTATCAATAAATGCAAAAAAACTTGGTAGATGGGATGATAAAGATAATCCTACATTTATACAAGCAAAAATGATGGAAGTTGTAGAAGTTATAACAGATATGGAAAGTCATGGAGAACAAATTCCAAATGACTGGTGGGCGTATCATGCGGTTGAATATGACGAAAACGATTTGTTTACACAAGAAACAATTATTGATGAAGTGCATTATGATTATATTAAAGCAATAGGACATTTTAATGAAAGCATAATGGAGGCTCCTAAGTTACATGATGGTAAAGAGTTTTATGTAAAATATGATGAATTAGATGATGGCAAAGGAAAAAAAGTAAGCGATTTAACTCATGGTAACTCAAATAGTAGATTTGCTTACGAAGCAGAACAAAACTGGAAGCCTGTATTAGATGAAGAAGGCAAAGATTTAATGTTGCCATTAGTAAAAAAACTTAATAAAGTTGCTCGTACTAAAACGGTAAGTAAGAAAGAACACGATAATATGCATAGACTTGCTCAACTAGCCGGTCTAAGCAATCCCGATAAAACAGTACATAAAGTACTGAAAAAAAGCGGGTATAATTGACCTCATAGTCATTAACGTAGGTCACGTTAACGTAAATAAACTTCAAAAGGAGAAAATTATGTCAATACATGAACAAATTAAAGAACATTACGAAAACTATCTAGCAGAGCACGAAAAGTGGGAAGTCAAAGGGGTAAAAGCCGCCGCTACTAAAGCTCGCAAGGCATTAGGTGAATTAGGCAAGTTGTCGAAATCTCGACGGGCTGAGATTCAAAGTAAAAAGAATGCGTTGAAAGGATAGAATAATGTTATATAAAGAAATAGATTGTCCGTTTGTTTACCGGGTAGAAGCGGTAACAAAAGTAGTAGATGGCGACACATTAGATTGTGTTTTTGATTTAGGATTCGATGTTATGGTAAAACATCGTGTAAGGATGCTTGGCATTGACACACCCGAATCTAGAACAAGAAATTTAAATGAAAAAGTATACGGTCTAATTAGTAAAAAACACCTTAAGTCATGGGTGCATTGGGCAATCATGTCAGACAGAGATGACATTGATATTCAAATTAGATGTGAGGAAGCTGACAGCCGAGGCAAGTTTGGAAGAATATTAGGCGAAGTTTGGATTAACTGTACTGCCGAAGGTGAGTACAGTGGCTGGACTAATATTAACAAATGGCTATGTGAAAATGGCTATGCAGTCGGATATACTGGTGGAAGTAAAGAGGATATCGAAGAGTCTCACATAACAAATAGGCAGATACTTGCTGAAAGTGGCGAACAAGTACTTCTAATAGATGAATAAATATTGTAATACTTTAATAGGAGACAAGGTATGCCAGTACAATCAATGCAGGCGGTCGCAGAACATCAGCTTTTTAAGGCTGCCATGCCTCTGGTCGCAGCCGCTTTAATAGGAAGTGTTACGTGGTTATTTGTAACAGTTATAGATATAGATAAAAAGATTCATGTCTTAGAAGATCAAATGGTAGATATGGAAAAAGACGTGTTAGCCGGATATATTAAACTTGAGAAACTTAAAGATACAATTACGGAAGTAAGAATTGATCAAAGTGGAATGAAAAGCAAAATGAAGAACACATCAGGAGACCCGAGACTCGAAGGAGTTGACTTTCATCTAGAACGATGATAAAAATAGTGTGTCTAGGCACAAGTCATACCGCGGGTGCAAATGCATATATTGAAGCTAATTTTGAGCATAGTTATCCTGGACTTTTAAGCCAATATTTAGATAGACATAATATTGAAAATTACATATATAATGGTGGCCAACCAGGAGTTCCGGGTGACTGCTATCCTGCAACAATTTTAAATTTCTATAATGAATATAAACCAGATATGTTCATTATAGAAATCCCTGATATGGATAAAATTACATTAGACATATCGCCAGCAATTACAGGAAAAGATATTAAAGAAACTAAAAAATATCATCCTATATATTCAAGACAGCATGTTTTTACAAAAGATTGGAAACGTGGAGACCAAGACCCGCATAAAGTTAATTTTGCAAAAGCCGAGGCAGTAGACTACTATTTTAAAGGTGTTGATAAAAAGGATGTAGAATTAGGCACTAAAGGTACACCTACCACTGTAATGAATAACTTTTATAAAGGTTTACGTATTGATGATAGAATAAGAGGACAAGTGTCGGATAAGATTGATAGTTTAAAAGGAGTAGTTGGCAAAAAACGTATGCATATTCTATATTCTCATTTATATTATAAATCAGTAATGGCAGATCAAAGTGATACTGAAGTAACAGTATACCTAGCCAATATTTTAAATATGATTAATATTTTTAAAATGCTAAATGTTAAATTTATATTGTATTCACATTGCGATAAAGAATACAAACATAATAAAATATTCTTAGAAACATATAAACAAGTATTAGAAACCCCCGAGTATTGGTTAACAGGCGATATAAATTTCTTTTTCAGAGATTGGGCATGGAAAAAGGCAACAAAGTTATTACCCGATAACCCTAAAGTTGCATTTAAAAATATGTTCGCAGATATAATACATTTTAAATTAGAAATGTATGATATGTTTGTAAAGGAGCTTATTGGCCCTACCGTTATAAAAAAATTATGTTAATAGTAATAGGATGTAGTTGGTCATATGGTAATGAAATACCAGAACATGATTGTTTTAATTATGCATGGCCAGTTCATTTAGGTAAACACTTAAACAAAGAAGTTGTTAATCTTGCACAACCTGGTGGTAGCAATGAAAATTCCTTAATTAATTTTATGACATTTATTGCTAATAATGAATTACCTACTGATACACTTGCAATATTTCAAACAACTGAGTTTACACGTAAGGCAGGATTTAAAAAAAGTAGCATTGAAAATCCTTTTAGAGGCAAGCTCTTAAAACCTAGTAAATGGGTTGATCGTTTTAATGGTTGGCTTAGCATACATAAAGGGGCCGACGAACAAAAAGAATTTAAAAATAGTTGGAAAACTTATGCTACTATACAAATGTGTTCTGAAGAATTAGTAATTAGAAATTTAATGCAAATATATAAATTTCAACTAATATGTAAGGCACTTGGTATTAAACATTTCACAAAACCTGCGTGGATTCATCCTGCACATAGAGTACAACATATTATTAAAAAACATAGACTATTAGATATTACAAATGGTATTGATTGGTCTCTAGTTTCAAACAAACTTATGATTGAGTATATATTTGACAAGTATGATTTCATTCCTAATATAGAATGGAGTAATCTTGATGGACCAAAGCCAAAAAAATATAAACCATTTATCGGAGATGACTTGTTTCACGAATATCATCCTAACAAAGCCGGACATAAACTTATAGCAGATTGTATATATGAAGAACTTAATTTGTGCAGGATGTAGTTGGACATATGGTGTAGAGTTGCCAGGAGACGAGCCTTATAAAAAAGCATGGCCTGCTCACCTAGGTAAGTTATTAGATATGCCAGTTATTAATTTAGGTGAAAATAGTTGTAGTAACGAACAAATTGTAAATAATTTTTTACTGTATGCATCACAAAATAAAATAGAATCTGGTAGTATTGCTATAATGGCTACTACTCAATTTAATAGAAAAATGGGTTGGCTTACTGATTCGCAAGACAAGATATCTGAGCCTTGGAGATCACCGCATGAACTAATTCATATGGGCCGATATTGGATTAGTTTGCACACATCAGATGGTAAACATCCAAACATGTTACCTGCATGGGAAGCATATGTTAAGGAAGAACATTGCGAAACAG
>Ga0302123_10003825_pt1 | contig 9952 bp, 7 predicted proteins | sample CB21_321_MG_FD_203109 | JGI IMG/M metagenome (GOLD analysis project Ga0302123, IMG submission 203109) | Marine microbial communities from Western Arctic Ocean, Canada - CB21_32.1 | ecosystem: Environmental > Aquatic > Marine > Oceanic | place: Canada: Western Arctic Ocean | collected 2017-09-28 | reverse complement strand
GTGCATCGTTATGGGCTATTGCAGAAACTTCAAAATCAGGATCTCAACAGTAACGTTTCAGCATCGATAGAATTCCAGGCGTTGCAGAAGCAAGTGTTGGGGATCCTGCAGAAACCATCCATTCAGGATGCGTTTGATTTAGATCAAGAACCCGACAATATCCGCGATGCGTATGGCCGTGATCGACACGGTCAATCCACACTGCTTGCTCGCCGCATGTTGGAGGCAGGTGCGCGTTTCATAACCGTTTATTGGGGGAAGGAAATCCAAGATTGGCAGGGTACATTTAAGCCCATGTTGGTCAACAACCCTTGGGATACACATCGCAACCATTTCCCATTAATTAAAGATAGTTTAGTACCACGGGCGGACCGAACATTTGCAGCATTACTGGACGACTTGAACCAACGCGGCATGCTCGACGATACGCTTGTTGTGTGGATGGGAGAGTTTGGACGTAGTCCACGAATCAGTAGTATCTTCGCTACGCCTGGCAGAGAGCATTGGCCCCATGCGTATACGGTAATGTTGGCCGGCGCTGGTGTTCGGGGCGGCCAGGTCTATGGGAAAACGGACCGATTTGGAGAGTATGTTACCGATAATCCAGTATCGCCTGCTGACTTAACAGCAACCATTCTGCAGGCGATAGGCGCGAATCCGAAAAGTTCGATTCCCTCAAATCAGGGGCCTCACCAATTGTCTCAAGGCGATCCTGTGCGCCAATTGTTTGGCTAGATTGCGAGCAGAGGACAGATGATACGTTACGATGGGCTTTAAATATAATAAATCAAACCAACGACCTCGGAGAATATCCATGTCTATTAATCGCCTTCATCGATTAATTATCCTGACCGCGTTACCATTCATCATGGGAACCTGCTGCAACATTTCCCTCGCTGAGGATAATGACGCGCGACTCCAAAAACGAATTGCGGAATTGTAGGTTGAAAATGCCGCACTCCGCAAGATCTTGGCCGACATTCAAAGTGCTGTTAAATCCGTCCCGGAATCCGCCGCATCCAATTCCACCAATACAGGCCGTTTACGGATCGTTGTTTTACCAGGTGAATGGGGTGGATCATCACTGGTCGACATTCGCAAAGTTAGTGAATCAGCAGCAGCAACTATCATGACTCATCTACCCGAGGATGGTTTTGCTCCCATCATGGTTCAGCACGACAACTCAGGGCCAATAACACTCTACAAACGAGGCCAAGGTAATGAATATATTGTAAAACTAGATACCAGTGATCGAGCGTGGGCTCAACTCGCATTTCAATTTGCGCACGAGTTTTGCCATGTCATCTGCAACTACCGTGACGCCACCAATCAACAATTGTGGTTTGAAGAGACTCTATGTGAGTGTGCGTCACTTTACGCGTTACGGCAAATGGCAGTCCAATGGAAGACGAACGCCCCGTACTCGAATTGGAAAAGCTATTCGACATCGCTGCGTGATTACGCTGACGACCGCATGGGGATGTATGAGCGTAAAGATTCAATAGCGCAGTTCTATCGTGCCAATCAAAAAGAACTTATCAAAACTGGAACGAATCGTGATCTCAATACATACTTGGCGATCAGGCTTCTTCCGCTATTTGAGGACACACCTGCGGCATGGCAGGCTCTACGCTACATTAATTTAGGACCCGCAGAGGAAAACGCCTCTTTCCAGTCTTATCTCCAAGGTTGGCACGATCGGTCACCTACAAAACACCGCGCGTTCATACGACAGATTGCTACTGAGTTTGAACTGGAACTGACGGAGAAATGAATTCCTAAGAAAGCGTCGATTCGATATTAGCTAATTATTTCCCTGACGACATTCCCGTGTACGTCAGTCAGACGAAAATCTCGACCACTATATCGAAACGTCAATTTCTCGTGGTCTAAGCCCAGCAAATGCAAAATCGTGGCGTGCAGGTCATGAACATGCACTTTATTTTCTACAGCGGCAAATCCGAATTCATCGGTTTTCCCATAGGTCATACCGCCTTTAACCCCACCTCCGGCCAAAAACATACTAAATCCATGGTGATTATGGTCACGGCCATTTCCATTTTCAGCGACAGGCGTTCGCCCAAATTCCCCGCCCCAGACAATCAAGGTATCCTTAAGCATGTCACGTTGTTTCAGGTCTTTGATCAATGCGGCAATCGGTTGGTCCACATTGTCGGCCTTAGCCTTGTGGCTCTTGATATCACCATGATCATCCCAAGGTTGTCCGTTTCCATAAAACAACTGGACCATTCGCACTCCGCTTTCCACCAGACGCCGCGCAACTAGGCACGCATCGGCAAACTGACCTGATCCGTAGGATTCGCGTGTGCTTTTGGACTCAGACTTTAAATCGAACACCTCTTGTGCTGCCGTCTGCATGCGAAAAGCCATTTCCATGGACTCGATCCGAGTTTCCAATGGATTAGATTTCCCGCCGCGAGCCTCAAGATGAAGCTTATTGATACTTTTAATTAAATCAAGTTGTTCCCGTTGAGAATCTCTCGTAAGGTAATTGTTGTTTATGTGACGTATGACTTTTTGCGGATCAATGTTTGAATTGTTTATATGGGTCCCCTGGAATATTCCTGGCAGAAAACTATTACTCCACAACTGTGGCCCCACGACTGGTTTACCTGGGCATAACACGACAAAGCCGGGTAAATTCTGATTTGCCGTACCAAGACCATAAAGTAACCACGAACCCAGCGCGGGGCGTGTTGGTTGCGTCACTCCACTATTCATCATCAACAGTGACGGTTCGTGATTGGGTATATCGGTATACATAGAGCGGATAACACAAATATCATCAATGACACCGCCGATATGAGGAAATAAATCGCTCACTTCGATACCCGATTCACCGTATTTTTTGAACTTGAACGGGGACATAAGAAGACCCCCCGTCTTACGTTCCGTGCTTAAATTCGCCGCGTCAGGGCGCTGACCATTGTATTTCGCCAATGCAGGTTTTGGGTCAAACGTATCAACTTGGGAAGGTCCACCATTCATAAAAAGATGAATGACATGCTTGGCCTTGGGAGCAAAGTGCGGGGGCTTAGGGATTAAAGGGTTGTCTGACAAAGTCGATTTCCCATCATCACCTAGTGCGCCATCTTGGGCGAGCAATCCAGCTAATCCCAAAACCCCCATTCCGGTCCCAATCCGTTGCAGCGATTCACGCCTTGTCATTCCCCACGATTGCCGATAACTCATATTGATGGTCGCCTTTTTTTCAGTACGTTTGAACTCGTATAGCTTTTACGAATTTAAAAATAAAACATTTCCCAATCTAATCCAGATACATGAACTCATTCGCGGCAAGAATCGCTTGGGCGAATCGCTCCCAACGGGTTAACTGGTTTTTTTCTGTTTCTTCGATTACTAAGTATGATTTTGCAAGTTCCATTTCGGCTTTGCTGGAGTGTCTCCCATATGCCAATCTGAAAGCGTGATCTATCCGACTCTCTTGGGAGTCCGGATGTTCTTGAAGCACGCGGGCGGCAAAGGCCTTGGCCTGCGCAATCATGAAAGGACTATTGAGCACAAAAAGTTGTTGTTGGGGCACTGTTGTTTGACTGCGTTTGGAATTTGTTATGTTAGCATCCGGAAAGTCAAACAACCGTAACAAGTTATCTAGCTCGTGTCGGCTAATCTTCGCATAGACTGTCCGCCGAACATTGTTCGCATCCGCCAGATTGGTAGACGGCCCTGCGAGCGTAGGATCGAGGCGACCGGATATATCCAGTAACGCATCTCGCCATGCCGGCGATTCATTCTCCAGAAATACACGTTATCCGCGTCGATCTCTGAATTATCAGCGTTGGGATCTGCACTTTGTTGGTACGTCGCCGACAACATGATTTCGCGATGTAACTCCTTGATCGACCAACCGGATTGTACAAACGAATAAGCAAGATGGTCGAGAAGTTCGGGGTGCGTTGGAGCATCTCCTAGTTTGCCAAAGTTACTAGGTGTATTGACGATTCCCCGCCCAAAGTGATGTTGCCAGATTCGATTCGCCATGACCCGCGGAGTTAATGGATTATCAGCCGAGGCGATATCTTCCGCTAATTCTTTTCGTCCCGATCCTTCGACGTATGAAACGGGAACCTCTTGCGAGAGCACCTGCAAAAATCGTCTCGGTGCAATTTCACGTTTATTGGCAGGATCGCCTCGCACAAAGACTCGCATATCCTTGGGGGTTCCCTCGGTATATGCATGGGCAATGGCGTACATCGGTGTGGCATTCTTTTTCGCATTGTCATGCAAGTCCCGAAGATTCTGAAGTCCAGCTTTCAATTCCACGGACAAGAAGTTTTCTAGGTCTCCATCGGCAATCGCAAAAGGCCCGTCTTTACCTAAGACTTGGGTCAGCAAGTCATTGCCAACTTTACCCGGCAGCACGCTTGGCGATTGCGTATACACCGCAAATTGCACACTTGCCTGATCACCACAACCTCCGGCTTGATCAGACCCGCTGTTGTCCAACCCGCCCATAGCCATAAATCTAGAATATCCGTCTGGGACATCAAAGACAATCGTCGACGTCGCATGGACACCGATTCCGTTGGGATATTCCTTACCTCCGACCCTGATTTTTTTCCCTTGATAATTTTTGTTCATCGCCGGTCCGCCAAAACTGTCGGATCGTTTGACCTTAAGTCCGGATAGCATTAATTCCTCACCAGTATCATTTACGAAACGCGGGGAAATCCAGTCTGCGTGATCGCAACTTTGTCCATTGCCGGCATCTCCAACGTACAGGTGGATTTCCTTTGCTCCCCGTATGTCGACATCAATGCCCACGAGTGGCCTTACCTTTGTCGCCGGCGGAGTAACAAATAAGGGGGAGCCAGGTTTGGCCGTTTCACCCGGAATAGAGCGTATTAAATTTGTAACGCTGATCCCCTTACTATCGACGCCTGACAGCGCCATCACGCTCGCTTGGAATTCGTCACAGACCGTGGATACCGCTGCGGGAACCTTGGATCCGGGATTGTTTACTGGAGCGTCCTCGGAGGTTACTGCAAACCATTGGTCAAGTTCCGGAATACGGCCTTTGTTTTTCTGGTCTAGGAATTTAATCCAGCGTTTGAGCAAGAATTCATTGAGTTCACTGGCTTGGGCAATTTCTGCCGTGCCGGCGGATTGACCATCCGCATTGGCTGACTGATACAACCATACCGCCCGCATATACTTGGCAATCTCACCCACTTTTGACTGCGCCGCTGTGGTCTTATGATCCGCTAAGAATTTTTTAACTGCGTTGTCCGTGTCTTTGATAAGCTTTTGTCCGTCATTGTATTGCTTGATATCCTCGGGATCACAAAGCGGGGTGTTATTTAGCCGAGAACTGGAAAAAATACCAGCGATCGAATAATAGTCCTGAGTTGGAATTGGATCAAACTTGTGATCATGACAGCGCGCACAGGAAACGGTTAATCCCAGAAACCCTCGTGTCAAAGTATCTATGCGATCATCCAACTCATCGGCCATCGCTTGTTCACGGTCTGTGTTTTTATAATACTGTGCGCCCAAACCAAAGAACCCTAAAGCAATAATGTGTTCATAGGGTTGGGTCGTGGTTGGACCAATCAGATCGCCGGCAATCTGTAATTTTACAAATTGATCATACGGCATGTCTCGATTGAATGCCGAAATTACCCAGTCTCTATATCGATAGCCATTCGTGTTCGGCTTAGTGGCGAATGTGTGTGCCTGATCTTCTGAGTATCTGGCGACATCAAGCCAATAACGACCCCATCGCTCGCCATAGTGAGGTGATTTCAGCAGCCGGTCAATCACTTTAGAAAATGCTTCCGGAGAGTCATCCTCCATGTACGCATCAATGTCCGCTGGCTTCGGCGGTAAACCAATTAAATCAAATGTTGCCCGGCGAATAAGTGAGAGCTTGCTAGCCGCACGACTCGGTCGAAGCCCATGAGATTCCATACGGGCCAGTGTGTGATAGTCAATTGTACTGCTCGGCCATTTAGCATCTTTCACACGTGGCCGTGGTGGTAGCCTTACGGGTTGATAAGCCCAATATTCACGTTCTTTGTCAAAATCAATTATAGAACTCGTCAATTCACCGCCGTCACGAGGGTCGGGCGCTCCCATCTCAATCCAATTTTTGAACGCCACGATTACCTTTTCAGGTAATTTACCTTTCGGGGGCATCTTAAACGATTCGTGTTCTAGTGCGTCGATAATCAGACTCTCGTCGATATTGTTGGGCACCACCGCGGCGCCGCTATCACCGCCCCTGCGAATCCCGGCGCGGGTGTCCAACACTAACCCGCCCTTAATTTGATCAGCGTCCGATGCGTGACATTGGTAACATTGACTCGATAAAACTGGGCGGATATTCTTTTCAAAAAACTCGACACCAGCTGCCGTCGGCTTCTCTGCGGCGGTTTCCTGTCCCCAGATCGAAATAGATTGGCAGACAAACAAACAAATAACTAATATCCTGATCAAATGTTTTCGCATATTGGCGCCGAGGGACTTAGAGGTGGGAAGGAATCACATAGGCGTTGTTATTTTAGCACTGAATGGCACTTTGAAGCAATAAAGGTAACACACCGACTTTACGACATACAAATATTGATTGACAATTATCAATTAGCACGTACTATTAGAACCAAGACGCGACCAGACAAATCACGCCGTAAACTATCTGAGAATTTGATGCATTCACTCCACTTCGAAAAACTTGAGCCTCGAAATATGTTGGCGGCGGATGTGGCACTCATACAGAATCCATTGGACGCACCGGACGTAAACAATGACAATCAAATCACACCCGTGGATGCGTTAAGCGTTATCAATCGCCTTAACAATCTCACTCCCGTGCCGGATCACATCCAAAATTTCCTTGATGTAAATGGCGATCGCCATATTTCTTCTATTGATGCGCTGGAAATCATCGACCGACTTAACCATCCCGACAACTTTAGACGTACGCTGTATGCAGAAATCCGGGATGCTGGGGCAGGAAGTTACCAATTGCCTGCCAATGCCTCGCAAGCTCATAAAAATCTGTTTCAGAACCTGCAAACGAACTGGCTGGCGTTTGAGGATGACGCTGATCAAATCCAGACATTGCTGGACGAACTTAGCAACACCGCAAGATCCGATAGTCCTGAAATTATCAACAAAGTCAATTCCATCCATAAATTGATCGAATTGCATGAGAACCGATTGGCGGGGACCATCAATCAACATAATGTTTCTTTTAACGACGTCATCGACGTAATTGCCGCTAGGAAACCTCTTTCAGAACTCGGAGTTGATCAAAACCCTCAGGCTGCGGAATCGTTCCGCGGTAGGGCGGCAACTCATGTTGATTATGCCTACGGTGGTCACGCCCGTAATAAGTTTGATGTATGGCTTGCCAATGCCAATGAACCAACTCCGCTGGTCGCCTTCATTCATGGCGGAGGGTTTGTAAGTGGCGACAAATCCAGCCTCTATGACTCACTGAGAATCGACACTCTTCTCAATCGAGGTGTTTCCGTCGCTACGATTAATTACCGCTTCCAAACCAATCCCAATCTGGATCGTCCGTTTACCCCCGATGACGTTACCGTCTTGGATTCCATTCATGATTCGATGCGAGCTATACAAACCATTCGACACAACGCCACTGCCTGGAATATTGATGCTTCACAAATAGCCGCCTATGGCGGTTCAGCTGGTGCCGGAACATCTCTCTGGCTGGGGTTCCATGACGATCTCGCTGATCCCAATAGCAACGATCCAATTTCCCGACAATCTACACGACTCTCCGCGGTCGGTGCTCTGAATACACAGTTTACCTACGACATTCGAAAATGGCCGGCAGTACTTGGCATACCTCAGGCGTGGGCCGACGCTCAGCTTCAGCATCTAACCGCCGCTGAACTGGCGCTCCTAGATGAGCTAGATTTCCACGACATGATAACGTCGGATGATCCATCGGTTTTCGGTGCGAATCTGCATCCCAATGCAAACCCGCCTGCCCTAAATGATTTGGGACACATTCAACACCACCCCAATCACGCACAACAGCTCAAAATAAAAACGGAGAGCGTTGGGATTGACGGCAGTTTCACCATTCCGGCACTCAACATCGAACCCGCCGACGGCGAGTACGAACTTCTGGTTGACTTCCTGCTTTCTCAATTTGACAGCTAAAACAGGATCCGGGAATACGAAAAAAGACGCGAAAAAAGGCAGTAGGTTACCCGCAGCAGTCGCATGAGAATCCTAGCGCCTAGTCTGTTGCGAACTACCTCTGAATCGGAAGCGTTAGGTTAAGAATTTTCCCGTCACGATTTATCCGGATTGCGACTTTCTGACCTGTCACCGTCTTTTGCCCGATATATCCAAGCAATTGACTTGGCGTCCAGTCACCCATTTGGTTGTCATAACTGACGAGAATATCCCCCGACTTAACACCAGCGCGTTTAGCAGCAGCGTGGGCCCCGTATTGACCGACGTGTTTAACCCGTAAAGCCAGTCCGTCCGGATCCACTCCCGCATTCCTGCGCTCTTGAATAGTTAATGGCTGAAACAGCAACCCCCCCGTACCAATACGACGCATAGCCCAACTGGACACCCGCCAAGTAATATCAGTTTGCCTCCGCCAACCCTCAGCGAGTTTGATGTTCAGTGAAACCCGTTTTCCGGCCCGCTGTACCACTGCCGGTAAATTCTGAGATGACTTAGCATGGTGCAGGACCCATTGAACATCCGCGATCGAGAGAATAACCTGTCCACCGAGCGTGATGATTTCATCGCCCGCTCTCAGTCCCCCAAAATCTGCTGCCGTTCCTTCGACCACCGAATCTATGCTAGACCGCGTTTGTGGGTCTAGAGAAAATCCAATAGCTCGTGGAAGTGGATAGGGATACATTTGTGCTTCTGAAATCGGTTGCCGCTGTTCTCGAACAACTTGACGTGCGGCGTCCTGTATCTGGTGACAATGCAGACAGCTTTTTGTCACTTCACCGCCGTAGTCAAGAGTCGACTTGTAGCGCCCACGCAACGATGGAAAGTCATTCGGTTCTTTATATTTTGAAGCAATCGATTGTTTACCCACTAGAACGTTTCGATTACGGGGGTAGTTTTCGTGCAATAGGAGCGCGGACTGTAATGCCTGGGCCAATCCTTCTTTGGACATATGGCGTTCCGCATCCTCAACGGAACTGCGAGTACCGTATCGACCATAGATCGTTTTATCCGCATTCATAAAGAACATGGAAAACGTCAGGTCGTAATCGAACTGAAACAGATCCAGATCCAGATCGTTCGCTTTGACGATTCTGACACAGACAAATTTGTCAAACAACTTTCCCAACTCACCTTCACGACGGACAACCTGCCCGTCAAAACCTTCGCAGGCATGTCACGGGATTCAGCGAAAGACGATTAACAGCGGTTTTTTAGAACGTAGCGCTTCTTCACGAGCACCCTCGAAATTATCATAAATCCAAAAGTCATCCTCGCTCAACTTCTGCTTGTCCAGACGAACTGCTTTGTCGCGTTCCGACTGTGCCTGAGCCCACAGGGGCAGGATACCAAGTACGGTGCAAAGCAGTGTAACGGTAAATAGATATTTCATTCGTTAAATCCAAGGGCTAACAGCTATCTAAGTCATTCGTCTCCTGAGCAGATATTATACTGAAAATTTATACATGGCTGCGATTGGACACCGTGATTCTTTACATTCCGCATGACATCTGAACACAATCGAATTCAGTTTTGAGTGTTACGATCCACCCTTTTTGTTATCCATTGTTATCGTTATGTGCTGTAACGCTTCGACTACAATTAGATTATACTGTCTGCTTGGAATGCCTACGGCAACGCTTGTATCTGCGGGCAATCGCGAGCACAATAACGAGTGCCGACTTTTTAATTGGAGATCGAAGATGGCAACTTCCAAGATAACAACACAACGAGTTTC
>Ga0302123_10003824_pt1 | contig 9954 bp, 10 predicted proteins | sample CB21_321_MG_FD_203109 | JGI IMG/M metagenome (GOLD analysis project Ga0302123, IMG submission 203109) | Marine microbial communities from Western Arctic Ocean, Canada - CB21_32.1 | ecosystem: Environmental > Aquatic > Marine > Oceanic | place: Canada: Western Arctic Ocean | collected 2017-09-28 | reverse complement strand
CTAACGGGCGCCCTCAGGCTACGTTCCAGCCGTCCCACAAAAACTCAAAGCAAAACCTTGGCTCCATCTCCAACTGGTCTAGTTTTGCTCCGCCGAAGTGGTCTAATTTTGCTCCGCCCTTGACAGCAACCCTGGAGGCCTTCGAAGTACCAGAACAGGAAAAAGGTGAGGTGATGAGCTTTCACGAAGACCTAAAGTCAGAGATCGTCGAAGTTTCCTGAAGGGATTTCGTTGGGTCTGGAGGAGGATACCCATGCTTAGGTCGACCAGGCGACAGTTCACGTTCGGTGCCGCCGCCGCACTCGCCGTTGGGTCGGGCGCGGGTGCCAAACCGCCCACGAGATTCGAAGTCACCGGTACGGACGAAGAGTGGCGTCGGCTGCTGACGCCGCAACAATATGCTGTCCTCCGGGAACAGCGTACCGAGCCCCCGGGTTCAAGCCCGCTCAATCATGAGAAACGTGCGGGAACATTTGTGTGCGCCGGGTGCGACCTGCCGGTGTACTCTTCGGAGACCAAGTTTGAAAGCGGCACCGGCTGGCCGAGCTTCTGGCAACCGCTCGATAACGCCATCGAAATCTCATTGGATAGATCGTTCTTTATGACACAGACGGAGGTGCATTGTCGGCGCTGCGGCGGGCACCTTGGTCATGTCTTCGAGGACGGGCCGAAACCGACGGGCCGGCGTTACTGTATGAACGGCGTCGCAATGAAGTTCAAGCCCGCCGAGTCGTCTCGCCCGTAGCCGGGACCACGGAGGGGCTGAACCTGGGCCGATGCAGTGGTTTGGTAGTGCTGCCGTCTCATCGCTGGCGGGAACGTTTGTTTCAACAGGTATCTGTCGTAGCGCTACAATGGCCCAATCGTGGTTGGCCAAACTCTCTCCCATTACCGCATTACCGAGAAGCTCGGTGAAGGCGGCATGGGTGTCGTTTACAAGGCCGAGGACACGTCCTTAGAGCGTCCTGTCGCGCTGAAGTTCCTTGCTGCACATCTCGTTTTTGACGAGGATGTCCGCAAGCGTTTCGAGCGCGAAGCGAAAGCAGCGGCTGCCCTGAGCCATCCCAACATCTGCACCGTCCACGAAATTGCTGAGGCCAACGGTGCCACCTTCATTGCGATGGCATTCCTCGAAGGCGAAGGCCTTGACAAGAAGATCGAGGCGGGACCACTGAAGCTCAAGGACGCTCTCGACATCTCCGTCCAAGTCGCCCAGGGGCTGCAAGCGGCCCACGAGAAGAAGATTGTTCATCGGGACATCAAGCCCGCCAATTTGATGATCACCGCCTCGGGATCGAAGCAACTCGTCACAATCATGGACTTCGGCCTTGCCCAGCTCGCCGACCGCTCCAAGCTCACCCGCGCGGACCAAACGATGGGCACGGTGACCTACATGTCGCCGGAGCAAACCTATGGAGCCGAAATCGACCATCGCTCTGATATCTGGTCGCTGGGCGTGGTGATCTACGAGATGGTCACCGGACAGCAACCGTTCAAGGGTCACTACGACAAGGCGGTGATGTATTCGATCACCAACGAAGAGCCCGAGCCGATGACGGGCTTGCGCACCGGTGTTCCGATGGAGCTAGAAGTCCTTGTCAACAAGGCGCTCGCCAAGGAGGCCGATCGGCGCTATCAGAGTACGGCTGACATGGTAGTGGACCTCGAGTCGCTGAGCGACAAGTTGAAGTCTGGCAAGTCCACAATCCTCAAGACCCAAGAGACGAGTCAGACGGTAGCGACGCAGCCCGGCGAGGTCGCCCAGAGGCCATCGGATCATCCGCTGGTAAAGTACCGTGTCATCGAGCACTTGGAGGAACAGGACGACAGTGTCCTCTACCGTGCCGAGGACACTAATCTCAAACGCCTTGTCGATGTTCGCGTCGTGCCGCAATCCTCGGCCCATAGGGTCGAGCGCCGGCAGCGTCTCCAGCGACGAGCCGTTCTGGCCCTGTTAGCCTCCTCCTTGGCCCTTTCGGCCCTGCTGTGGTTCCTCCGCCCCTCGGCGGATGCCCCTCGGCAGCCGGTCCGGTTTTCCTTCACTCCCGAGGATCTCGTGACCTTCCGGTCAGCGCCCGCCGTGATCTCGCCGGACGGTAGATACATCGTCTTCGTCTCCGTCGAAGATGGAGAACGCATCCTTTGGGTGAGGGACCTCGACCGCGAGACGCCGCGCAAACTCGAGGGAACCGAAGGCGCCGAAGATCCCTTCTGGTCTCCCGATAGCCAGTCGATCGGCTTTGGAACCGAAGGAGAGTTGAAGCGCATTCCTCTCAGCGGGGGGGAGCCGATGACTTTGTGTGACCTGCCTCGAACCGGAGCACCGTTCTTGCGAGGGTCGTGGAGTCCCGATGGCGAACAGATCGTCTACTCGGCCTCGCTTCAGTTGTTCCAAGTGCCTTCTCGGGGCGGCAGCCCCAAGCTGCTCTTCGAGCGAGACGAGGCCGAGATCGATAGCAATATCGCCTTCATTTTCCCCTACTTCCTGCCTGTGACAGAAGGATCGAGGGGACTGGTCTACTCGTTCGGCCCTGGCTCGAGCGATCGCAAACTGGGAGTCCTGGATCTCGAAACCGGCGAGCGGCAGGAACTCGGTTCGGGAACTGCTCCCGCTTACTCGCCTTCGGGCCACCTTGTCTACCAGGAAAGCGCCGATCCGGACTCCGGCTTGCGGGCCGCGCCTTTCTCGCTGGAGACTCTGACGCCGGCCGGAGATGCCTTCCCGATCGTCGAATCCGGGCGTCACCCCAGCGTGGCGCTCAACGGAACCCTCGTCTATTCCGATGGCGCCGGCGGAGGCATGAACCTGGTGTGGCGAGACCGCGAGGGGAAAAGATTGGGGACGATCGGGCAGCCGCAGGAAAACATCGAGCATCTCGCCTTGTCTCCGGACGGCAAGCGAGTGGCGGTCGAGGCGTGGGAGGCGGACGGAAACCGGGACATTTGGGTTCACGATGCCGTGCGCGGGACGAAGACACGGCTCACTGACGATCCCGGCCCCGATGGCTATCCGACCTGGTTACCGTCGGGCGAGCAAATCACCTTTGACTCGGACCGCGGAGGAAGCGGCGGCATCTTCAGCAAGCCCGCCGACGGCAGCGGCGAAGCTGTCCTGTTGGTTGGCGAGCATGCTGTGAGGAGGGCTCCCGATTGGTCGCGCGACGGGAAGTTGCTGATCTATTGGGCGAGGGGAAATGAAGACACAGGGGCGGATCTGTGGTACCTCAAGCCGAAAGCAGGCGGGGAGGTATATGAGCCGACCACCTATTTAAGAACGGCGGCGGACGAAAGAATCGCGGTCTTCTCGCCTGACGGCCGATATGTCGCCTACGTGTCGAATGAATCGGGTCGAGGCGAGATCTACGTTAGACCTTTTCCCGAGGGCACAGGCAAGTGGCAGGTTTCGATTAACGGGGGCACGCAACCCCGCTGGAGAAAGGACGGCAGCGAACTGTTCTACGTCCAAGAGGACCAACTCATAGCTGTTTCGGTTTCGACGGTCCGAGGCTTCTCGTCGGGAACACCGAAGCTGCTGTTTCGCGACCGCTGGCTTAGGTCGCCCTTCCCCAAGCAGCGGTATGACGTTTCAGCGGACGGCCTGGCCTTCGTCCTCAGGGAGGAAGCTGAGCTTGACGCCGGCAAGCGGCCCGCCATCCGTGTAGTCCAGAACTGGTTCGCCGAGTTCAAAGCCCGCGAGCAGGACTAAGTATCACACAACAAGGGACTTAGAGTCCGTCTGCACGATAACTATTGCGAAATCGCGTTCCGCCTACCGAAAACGGCCAGGCACGGGCGCTACACTTGGCCTGTGGTTCAGGAGTCCCGACATGGAACAGGAAACAACCCTCAGCCCGTCCCAGCAAGCTCTAGTCGATCTCTGGGAGGAACATTGCCGCTACGAGTTCGACACGCGCGACACCGAAGCCACGCTTGCGACGATGGTCGAGGACGCCTACGTCAACCACATCCCGACGCTCACCGGCGGTGTTGGAAAGCCTGATCTCCGGCGCTTCTACAGCCGGCACTTTATCCCCCAGATGCCGCCCGACACCACGCTGACGCCGATTTCGCGCACAGTCGGATCCGATCAGCTAGTCGACGAGATCCACTTCGCGTTCACGCATACGATCGCGATGGACTGGATGCTGCCCGGCATCGCTCCTACTGGACGGAAAGTTGAGACCGTGCTTGTCGCCGTCATTCGTTTTCGAGACGGCAAACTTGCGCACGAACACATCTACTGGGACCAGGCGTCCGTGCTGGTCCAACTCGGCTTGCTCGATCCGAAAGGATTACCGATTGTCGGTGTCGAAAGCGCCCGAAAGGTCCTGGATCCGGCCCTGCCCGCCAACGAACTCATCGCTGATCAGGGCTAGTGCCGACTTGCGCCTACCGAAGATCGGCAAGGCGGTTCGCGGTAACTATTGGGATATCACGTTCGCACTACCAATCCACCGCCTGAACCTCCTCTGGGCACGTTGGGCGGACCCGAAACCACTCCGGCTCGACAGGCGGACCTAGAAGAAACTGATCATTCGTGACATCGGTTGTTCGCAACAGCAATCGACAAAGAGGTAGAATCGGACCGGCGTGAGCGGCCAAACCATGTCCCATTAGGCGCCGAGACTTGACCAGCAACAGTTCCATTCCGATCAGTACGACAGCGACGCTGCGCAACTATTCCTCGGCAAGATGTTCACCCAGTAGGACTGTTTCGATTTGCCATCCGCCCTTCTGGAATCGAAAGTGGGCATGTCCCGCCACGTCGTCCCGGCCGATGACGACGGCCGGACCCACCTCGGCGCCTTCAGCATCGGTAACACGCCATCCTGCCCCTAGAGGTTTCGAGGCCGACTCGTTTCGAAAGCTCGACCTCTTCAATTCGACAAGAGGTATCCTGAACTGTTCCGATTGGAGGTAGAGAAGTATGTCAAAGATCGTCCACGTGGTGGGTACCGGGACCATTGGAGAGCCGTTGATCGGTCTTCTTGCTGACGACAAAGAAGCCTTTGGCGTCGATGAGGTAACGTTTCACAAGCGCACGCCCCTTATTGAGGAGCGCGCCAAAGTGAACGATCTACTGCGGCGCGGAGCTGCGTTGGCTGTGGATAGCGATTGCCGCGCAGCATTTGAAGACTTGGGCCATAAACCGAAGTACGAGGCGCACGAGGCAATCGAGCGAGCCACCGTGGTCATCGACTGCACACCCGCGGGCAACGACAACAAGGAGAAGTACTACCGGAAGGCCCAAGGGCCGCTGGGGTTCTTGGCACAAGGGTCCGAATTGGGGTTCGGAAAGATGTACGCGCGCGGCATCAATGACGATGCGCTCGTCAGAGGCAACGACCGATTCATTCAAGTGGTCTCATGCAACACGCACAACATCTCGGTCCTGGTTAAAAGCATTGCGCTGGACGGAGGAGTCAACCATCTTGAGTCGGGACGATTTCTCTGTATGCGCCGGACTAACGACATCAGCCAGGAAGCCGGCTTCACCCCTTCGCCAACGGTAGGAACTCATGGAGACGCCCGTTTCGGGACGCACCACGCTCGTGATGCCCACAGCTTGTTCGCGACGACGGGGCTGGATCTGCCGCTGTGGTCGTCAGCGGTGGAACTCAACACGCAATACATGCATGCGATCTGGTTCAGCCTGACCTTGGACCGCGAGATTACGGTTGCGGAGGCCAAAGAGCGGTTCGAGGCCAATACACGGGTTGCCGTAACCCACAAGCGAGCTGCGAACGTAGTCTTCTCTTTCGGTCGGGACCACGGCTATTTTGGTCGCATTCTCAGCCAGACAGTCATTCCAACCGAAACACTGGCGGTTCGAAACGGCAACGAGTTGATCGGCTTTTGCTTCACGCCACAAGATGGCAACGCGCTTCTGTCGTCGGTAGCCGCCATGCTCTGGTATCTCCACCCGGACGGATTCGAAGATCGCATCAACGTAATCCGGCCTTACCTCTTCCAAGAGATCTAGTTTCAGCGGACAGTGCCTTTCGCCGTTGGTCGGGGCCGCTCTACGATGGACTAGGCGTCCAGCGCGAAGCCGTGCTGCAAGCGTTGGTGCGGCCCGTCGAAATGGTTCGTTGACTTGAACATCTCGTGCCGTCCATCTCCACCCTCGGCGGCGGCCATCTGAATGAGCTGTTCCTTGTCGCTGTCGGATAGCGCTTTGAAGCCATGGGCGATGCGGATGTCCTGCTCAAGATCCTTCATAGAGCGAATACCAACGCAGAGGCTTGAGATCGGCAGGCTCAACGCATAGCGGATGCACTGCTCAGCGGTGATGTTCGTCTCACTCGGGATGCGGCCGGCAGGCGAAGTCGGTGAGCCACCTAAGCTCTTCATGCCAATGACACCGACGTTCTTATTCAGGCAGACGGGGACGACTTCCTTCTGGAAGCTACGAAAGTGGGCGTCCATGATATCGATGGGCATCTGCGTTGTATCCCAGTCGAAAGGCTTACCAAGCATCTTGAGATGGATGCGCGGGTCCTTGTGACCGGTGAAACCGATGTAGCGCACCTTGCCTTCTTTTCTGGCTTCGAGAGCGGCCTTCATGCCGCCCTTGACAGGTCGGTTCTCTCAGACGATCTCGCGACTCAAGTGAGCATCAAAGTCAACAAATCCAATTACTTAGCGTCCAACTGGCAGATAACTGTTGCGATATCGCGTTCGCACTATCAATCCGCCGTCTGAACTCGCTCTGGACACCGTGGGCGGATCCGAAACTCTAGCCGACACGACGCGCTCAGAGGTACAATTCGACAACTGCATGATCAAGCAAGACATTGTGGACGCAGTGGTCAATCGTACAGGGCTGAGCACCACGAAAGCCGAAATCGCGGTGGAAGCAGTTCTCGAGACCATGAAGCGTTCGATGGAGCGAGGCGAGCGAATCGAACTCCGTGGGTTCGGTGTCTTCAGCATTCGCCCACGCAAGACCGGTATCGGTCGGAATCCGAAAACGGGCGAAGAAGTGAGGATTCCCCCAGGCAAGGCGATCCGGTTCAAGCCGGGCAAGAACCTGCAGTCGATCTCCGTTCGACGCTCCCCTTCACAACCTAGCCAAGTCAGGCGCTAGGCCACGCCGCTCACAGTCTTCCGGCCCTGATCAGTCGAGGGAAGAGCGCGACTCAGTGCAAGTATCCGGTTCAATCTTATATCGAACTCCTGCCACGCCTCCTGGAAAGCCTGTAGGCGAAGTCGCCCGCTGGAAGTCAGACTGTAGTACTTGCACCTGGGTCCACCCCGGTCGGAGTTCTGCCAGTAGGCTGTGATGAGCTTGTCACGGGCCATCCGCTTTAAGGCCGGATACAAGAACCCCTGTTTGAGTTCGAAGAAGTTCTGGCTGCGGTGCTGCACGTCGCTGCGGATCTCGTAGCCGTAACAGTCCTTTTCGCTGAGGATCAAGAGAACGAGGAACTCCGTCGTCCCCATTTTCATGGCCTTGAGAATCTTACGTTTTTGATCTGACGTGGCCACTTTAGTTGAGCGATCTGCGAGCAGGAAGTACCCGCTGAGTTGATTGTGGGATGGGGAAGCAGGTGCAGCCAATGGATCATAGGTCACTTTTGAAGGGCGGACGTTGGTTTGCAAGCCAGGACTTTCGTACTGCTTTCCAAGATCGGCAGTTGATCTAAGTATCAGAAAAGGAATGACATAGCGCCTATCCACGCGATTACTGTTGCTATATCGCGTTCCGACTACCAATCCACCGCCTGAACCCGCTCTTGGCATCGCGGGCGGACCCGGAACCGCTCCGGCTCAACAGGCTGGCCTAGAGGAAACTGATCGTTTGTGACATCGGTTCGCACTACCAATCGGCCGTCTGAGGCGTCTCTGAACGCCGTCGCCCGAACCGAACTGTCTCAGATCCGGCGCTTGGACAGGCGCGCCTAAAATCCCGCCGCTGGATTCTATGCGGAGCTAGCTGACCTTCTTCAAGAAAGTCACGCGGCCGATCTCGACCCACTCCACCACGAAGATATTTCCTTCGCTATCGAAGCAGGCCCCGTGCGGGCAGACGAAACGGCCGGGCGGAAAGTGCTCCCGTGACATTGTGCGCCTCTGCCGGTAATCGTCGGCTCCGACACCCATGTGGACGAGGAGATCATTGTTCTTGTCGAGCAGGGTGACGCGCGCCGCCAGATCCGGGACCAACAGTGTCCCATCCCGGAAGATGTCGAAGTGGCAGGGTAGTGTTACGTTGTCGGCGAAGCGTAGGTGCTCGCCATCGAGGCTGAAGTACTGTAAGCGGTTGTTCGCGCGGTCGGCAACCAGCACCTCTTCTCGCCCCAAGCGGTCGTCGATCACGATGCCATGCGGACAGTTTAGCTCCCCCGCCATGTCGCTCATGCCCCCGCCGAAGGTGTTCTTGTAGATGCCGCTCTTGTCGTAAACCACCACGTGGCTCGAGCCGTAGCCGTCGCCGATGTAGATGTCGCCGTTGCCTGACACAGCTAAGTTGGTCGGCTTCCACACCGGCACGCGCTTCTCCTCGTCCGCGGCGTAGGCCCGCGACTCGGTCGGGTAGCCCAGTGTCATCTGTACGTTGCCCGCAAGGTCCGTCTTCTGAACGATGCAGCGGCGGATGTCGCAGAAGTAGAGGAACTCGTCCGCGCCTTCCTGGTTCAGGTGCAGCCCATGGCCCCCCCCGGCGTAAGCACCACCCCAGGAGGTGACGCACTTCCCGTCGCGGTCGAACACGACCACGGAATGGTCGCTCTGCGAGGTCGCATGCACGGTGTGATGGATGTAGATCAGGCCATTGGTATCGATCTGAACTCCGTGCACGTTGCCGTAGCGTATTGTCGAGGGCAACTCGCCCCAGTCGTGAAACACCTCGTACGTATGCTCGCCGGAACCAACAATCGGCCGCTGACTACCAGACTTGCTTGCGGTTCCCAGGAGAGTGGGTGCGGCTTCGTTCTTCATGCGTTGTGCCTCGGCAGGATTCTACCGCATGCGCGGAGGATCCAAGGGTCGAGTTGATCGCTCAGGTCGTAACCTCGTAAGATCCTCGTTCAACATGGGCTCTCACGGGGCCCGCCCTGACAGACCCCTCTCGACCAGCGACAGAATCTTCAATCCATACTTCGCCGCCAACCGCGACCCAAAACCAGAAATCCCCAACAAGTCCGCCTGAGACTTCAGCTTCTTAGTCGCGATCGTCTGCAATACGCGGTCATTGATCACCAGAAAGACAGGGACCTTCTGCCTTCTAGCTTCCGACACCCGCCAATCGCGAAGAACGCGTACCAGTTCCGTATGTGCCACGGATGCCGGCGGCGGCGGCGCCGTTTCCTCCTGTGCGGCCACCACCTTTCGTTTTTTCGCACCTGTCGTCTTCGTAGCCTTGGGACGGCGCTTGCGCTTCTTCGCCGTCTTCTTCTTGGCAGGGGTCACCGGCAGGACAATCGCCTCATCCCAGCTTTCGCGTGGCAACTGCCCCTCAGGTGTCAGCCTCACCCAACGGAACTCGATGTGCTGGCCGTTCTTATCGAAACTATCTGCCACGATCTCAACGAACCCAGCCCGCGCCAGGGAGTTGATCAGCGTCTCGAAACGGCGACGCTCGATGCCGCCTTCTGGAAACGCCGCTTGAAATAAGCGGCCCGAAGTTAGACGTCCCGCCTCGCGTAGCGCGGCGATGATGCCATCGAGCAGGGCCACGTCTTTCGCGTTCGGCGGGCGAAACCGCTGCGCCAGGCCCTCTCCCGTACAAACATCACAGACGCCGCACGCGCGCTTTGCGTCTTCAAGATCACCGAAGTGGAGCAACAGGTGAAGCCGGTGGCCCCAACAGCCGGAAGCAAAGCCGTCTCAGGCACCTGGAGGCGGAAAATGTCATAGTTCAACGGATCGGTGGTGGTCTCAACGGATCGATGCAACACTTCACCGAGAGGAGAAGTGGATGCAGAGGAAACAGAAGAAGAGGCGGCGAGG
>Ga0302123_10003823_pt1 | contig 9954 bp, 6 predicted proteins | sample CB21_321_MG_FD_203109 | JGI IMG/M metagenome (GOLD analysis project Ga0302123, IMG submission 203109) | Marine microbial communities from Western Arctic Ocean, Canada - CB21_32.1 | ecosystem: Environmental > Aquatic > Marine > Oceanic | place: Canada: Western Arctic Ocean | collected 2017-09-28 | reverse complement strand
ATTAAGGCCCGCGTCGAGAGCCTCGACTCGGTTAACGAAATTAACGCCTACTTTGCCTCCGACCTGATGATCGACAAGGTTCGGGACCTGGTGGACGAGCTGGACAGCCTCGACGACTCGGTCAAGGTCGACGATGTCCAGAGTCGACTCAAGTCGATTCGCGAGGATACCGTTCGCCAGTTGAAGGACCGGCAGGAGCTGTTTGTCGGGGGCGATAATGTCATCAAGCTGGGCAACCATCACTTCAACGTCAACGTGCAGGCGATGGAGCTGACGACGGTGCTGCGTGACGACGAAATGAACCTGCACCTGGCCGGCACCAACTTTTTTGAGCCAATCATTGACGATACCCTGCTGGCGACACGCGACAGCTGGGACCAGGAAGTTGTTTCGGAGAATCGTCACGTCTATCGCGGTGAATACCTGGCCTGGAAGATGCTCCAGCAGCTGGGCAGCGGTGAGGGCCTCAGCCCGACCGACTTTGCCGCTCTCGAAGACGACCAGCGGCTGGAGCTGGTACAGCAATTCATGGGTCCCCGTTATACCGAGGCATACGCCAAGGGTGTTCATGACAGCGATGGACTGAAGATGCTGGATGTCCTGGTGGACATGGAGTTGTCGATTCAGTTGCTGCGTTACCACACCCGCGCCCGCGCCATGGGCCGGCTGTTCTGGCAGCACTCGGGTGATGCCACCGTCAAGAGTCTGCTGCAGGCCCGATTACAGGGGGTCGGGACTATTGGCGAGTTATTCCCTGACAGCTGCGAGCGAGAACAGTACGTCGCTATCCTGCGGCCTTTGCTGGCAGAACAACTTGAGCAGCACTCCTATTTCCCGGACCACTTGCTGGACCAGGCGGCAGCCTACCTGTTTGAAGAACTGACTGCCGGTCCTGGATTTGTTTACAGCCAGCTGGCTGGCGATCTCTGGCAGCGATTCCATGACCACCTCCGGCACGCCGGTTTTGAACAGCGATTCAAGACTTCGGTGGCGGCCGTCCAGGCGGATCCGCTGGCTCAGTTTGTGTTGCTTCGTGACTGGGTCGAAGCCTTCCTGGCCAGCTTGAAGGATGGAGCGGAACTGCAGGAGTACACCGACGAGCTGGCAGTCCTGTTGATGGAAGAGCGTCTCGATCCAAACCACAGTCTGGCGGCCGATGTGAGTCGACCAGTCGAGGGCATGATTGGTTCTCACAGCGTGATCCAGAGTGGCGTTTACCAGCTGAATTACAACGAGTTCACGACCCGCCTGGGACGATTCGACTCCGAGGTGGTGCCACGCTATCGGGACTATATCGAGATCAAGTCACAGCTTGTGGAGCTGGCCCGTGAGGACTTGCGGCTGGAGGAATTCAAGCCTCGCGTGCTGACCTCGTTCGTGCGAAACCGGCTTATCGACAGCGTCTACTTGCCACTCATCGGTGACAATCTTGCCAAGCAAATCGGCGTCGCCGGTGAAGACAAGCGGACCGACCTGATGGGCCTGCTGCTGCTGGTCTCGCCGCCCGGTTACGGTAAGACGACCCTGATGGAATATGTCGCCAACCGGCTGGGTGTGATCTTCATGAAGATTAATGGCCCGGCCATTGGTCACCAGGTGACCTCGCTGGACCCGGTCGAGGCTCCCAATGCCAGCGCCCGAGAGGAAGTTGAAAAGCTTAACCTGGCGCTGGAGATGGGCGACAACGTGATGATCTATCTCGATGATATTCAGCACTGCAATCCCGAGTTCCTGCAGAAGTTTATCTCGCTCTGCGATGCGACGCGTCGTATCGAGGGTGTCTACAAGGGACGCACACGTACCTATGACCTGCGCGGCCGTAAGGTCAGCGTGGTGATGGCAGGTAATCCATATACCGAAAGTGGTGAGAAGTTCCAGATCCCGGACATGCTGGCAAACCGGGCAGACATTTATAACCTCGGTGAGATCATTGGTGATTCGGCCAACGCTTTTGAGCTGAGTTACCTCGAGAACTCGCTGACGTCGAACCCCGCCCTCAATCGGCTTGCGACCGGTAGCCAGCAGGATATCTACGGCGTCATCAAGATGGCCCAGAATGACAGCCGCGAGGGAGTGGAGCTGGAAGGCAATTACTCACTCGAGGAACTCAACGAGATGGTCTCGGTGGTGCAGAAGATGATTCGCATCAGGGACGTGATTCTGAGTGTCAACCGCGAGTACATTCGCTCGGCCGCTCAGGCAGATGAGTACCGCACCGAGCCCCCGTTCAAGCTGCAGGGATCGTACCGGAATATGAACCGGATCTCTGAAAAGGTCGTGGCGATCATGAATGATGATGAGCTGGAAGGCCTGATCATGACCAGCTATGAAAACGATGCCCAGACCCTGACCAGCGATACCGAGTCGAACCTCTTGAAGCTGAAAGAGTTGCTCGACACGCTCACGCCCGAAGAAGCCAAACGCTGGGAAGATATTAAGTATGCCTACGTGCAGGGTGTCAAGCTGAAGGGCGTCGGCAGCGACGACAAGGTGGGGCAGGTGATCATGCAACTGAGTACCTTCCGTGACGGGCTGAACGAGATTCGCCAGACAATCGCCAGTGGCATCGATTCGATGATCGAAGCGGATGAGCAGCAGGCGGTGGCAGCGGTAGCGACAGCTGAGCTGGAAGACGTTGCCGAACCAGTCGCCCCGCTTGCCAGCGGTGAGGTCGGTTCGGATGCGGCTGACGCACTGATCAAGCTGAGCGAAGAGCTGCGTCGCTATACCACTGGCATGGTGCCGGTTGACGAGAGCAAGCCGGTGCAGCGTGTATCAGTCATGCACAAGGTGCCCCGTTCGATCCTCAATGTGCTGGAGAACCAGTTCCAGATCATGAATGACTGGATGAAGCCGATACTGGAAACCAGCCAGGCAAATGCTGACGGTATGCAGCAGCTGCAACAGTCCGTCGATAGTTGCCTGACCAGCTACAATGCCCTGATTGGCGATCTGGAAAGTGCCGAAGACGATCAGCCGACTCCGACTCCACCTCCACCGCCCCCTCCACCTGTGAAACCGCGCAAGCCGGCGTCCAAGAGGAAGAAGAAGGGCGAAGGCTAGTCTGGCCAGAGGCTAGACATTCAGCCAGCGGTCGCGTGAGGCGACTGGCCAGGCGTCGACCAGTGCTCCCTGCTGGATCACATAGGCCTGCTTGTGCAAGGCTGAGGTTGGGCAGACGTGGCCCGGAATGGCAAGCAGCTCATCTCCTGGCTGGAATTCTGCAGCCCGTTCGGTTTCCAGCACGAGGTGCTCTTCGTTCTGCAGGACCGGAGTCGCATCGGGGAGATCGGGGAAGATCACGCGCCGCTCCATCGGTGGATCAGACGCACATGCCTTGTAGCCCAGGTCGAGCGTGATCCGGCCCTCGCTGGGCAGGCTGATCACACGAGTCAGGATGCGGGCCGCCGGCGTGTATGCCAGGTCGGGAAAAAGTCGACCGTAGCCGTCGTCAAACATCACGTTCGTGCCGGGACTTAGTTCCAGCGCCGCGTCATCAATTGCTGCGTAGACGGGGAAAGAGCCAGTGCCACCCGCCACGATACGCGGAACCGGATGGCCGGCCGCTTCCAGCTGATCTCGAAAGTCGGATGTCTGTTGCCAGCATTGCTGGACTGCCTGCTGCCGCTCAGTAAAGTCCGTCTGGTGGTTCTGCCCGTCGTAGAGATGCAGCCCGCCAGCGACCAGGCCAGCGGCCTCGTCAATCTGCTGGTAGAGCTGCTGGGCCTGCGAGCCCACCATGACCCCGGTTCGATGTTGACCACTGTCGATGTCCAGCAGCACATCAATCTGCAGGTTGGCCATCTGCATCGCCCGGTCCAGTTGATCGATGGGAGCGGCGTGGTCGGCGGTCACCGAGAGCGTCACGCTGGGATAGGCTTGCAGGAACTTGATCGCCCGCTGGATGTTGGCACCGACCATGTTGTAGGCCAGGAAAATATCGCTCACACCCGCTTCGGCCAGCATCTCGGCTTCGGCGAATGTAGCACACTTGTGTTTCTGGATACCGAGTTCGATTTCCAGCTGGACGACCTCCAGCATCTTGTGGGTCTTGCAGTGCGGTCGCAGCCGAGCTGGTTGTCCTGCCACCCGGATCATCTCGGCCAGATTGCTCTCCATGACTTCGCGGAAAACCACCAGGGCGGGAGTGATAATCGAGCTCGAGTCAGCGATTGTGAAAGCGGTACCAGTGTCGGACATGCTTCGCTTCTCCTGCTCAAAGAGTGCTTCTATCCTTCTGAACAGCTTACCAGCGTCAGGGTTGAGAGGTTAGAGGTTGAGGGGTTACAGCTGAGGGGTTGATGATCGAGTCCAACCCTTAACTTGTAACCGTTCACGTCTCTGTGGACCCTCTTGCTGATGCTTGCTAGAATCGATATGCCCGCACTGGGACAGAACAAGCGGTGCGGTTTGTGGCAGGAATTCCCTCCGGACACGATTTCAGACTACGAGGACTCACCATGTTTTCGAATCGATCAATACTGTCTCTCCTGATCGCATCTGCGATCGTGCTGACTGGCACGTTTGCTTCGGCAGATAAAATCCAGGGCGTCTACATGGAAACGCGGACCTGCCAGGTCTACACTGGCCCCTGTTTTGCCAACGCGGAAATTGGCCTGGCGGGGAAGAATGCGATCATGGCCTGGAAGATCCAGCAGGGATCGATCAGCATGGCGGACGAGGGCATTGTGGACCTCTCTGGCCTGAGCGTGGTGCTCGTGATGAGGGCCTCACACACACTCGCTTTTCGCGGCGTCAATGACCCCAAGTCGATCAAGTCGATCATCCTGGTAGACCAGCGAGCCAATCCAGTACAGCGACAGGCGTTGATACAGTTTGCCCGTAAGCACGCTGGCCGGGCTGGCCAGGATATTGTCCGAATTGCCTCGGTTCCGATCCAGATGGAGCTGGATTTACTTGACTTGCGCGGCCAGTTGATCGCCGGCAAGGAAGTCACCATCAAGACTCGCAAGGCACGGCCGGAAGACTGTATCTGCATGAACGAGTCGGCTTACTACCCACCGCTGGCTAAGGTCGAGAACTTTGCTCCGGGCGTCACGATTGAAGGCAAGTTCAATGGCCGTGGCCTTGGCACTCGCTGGACCACTCCTGGCGACCGCAGTGCCTACATGGCAACCTTTAACTACTAGCATCCCTGGCAGGTCCGCCGCTTGGTGGAGTCTGCCCTGCTGGCCTTCCCGATAAATTGAAAGAGACCTGGCAACCATGATCCGCTTGCGTACCCACCTGCTACTGCTGGCCCTGCTACTGGCAGTAACCAGCCTGCCTGCCGCCGAGCACCGACTTGAAAAGGCCGAAGGGGCTGCTCCGGCCGATGCAGTTTCTCCTCAGATTGCCAGCGTGCTGTCTGCCAGCGGTATTTCTGTTTTCCGTGGCGAGACTCGCAAGGTCTGCGACATCTGGCTCTGCAAGGAGTGGCAGTTGAAGGATCTCAAGCCGAAAGGGGATGTGAGTTATCCCTTCCAGCCGGGCCAGCTGATTGGCGTGGTGCGGTTCGCCCGTCGCAGCAGTGATTTTCGCGACCAGGAGATTGAAGCTGGCGTCTACACGTTGCGTTATGGCCAGCAACCGGTCGACGGTGCCCACATCGGCACCTCGCTGACACGCGACTTCTTGCTGCTTGTCAGCGTCAAGCATGATAAGGCGGTCGCCCCGCTGGACTACAAAAAGCTGGTCGAATCGAGTTCCGAGGTGGCGGCAGAAAGCCATCCAGCCCTGCTCTCACTGCAGAGGATTCGGGGTGAGGTTGCTACAGTGCCAGTGATTCGCAACAACGCCGAGAAGGACTGGTGGAGCGTGCGGATGCAAAGTAAGGCCAAGGTTGGCGAGGAGCTCAAGAACCTGACACTGGAACTGGTCGTGGTGGGTGTAGCGAGCGAGTGATTGCAACCGGAGCGGCCCAGCCTGCTGGAGAAGTCCCGATGCGTTACCCCCCCCTGATCGCGGCCTGCCTGCTAACCATCCTGGCTGCCGGACTATGTTCCCCAGCCGTTCTGTCTGCCAAGCGGTCTGACAAACAACCTGCTCGGCGGGCTGTTGCTACTCAGCCGACTAATGAAAAACCTGCTCAGCGGGCTGTTGCTACTCAGCCGACTAATGAAAAACCTGCTCGGCGGGCTGTTGCTACTCAGCCGACTAATGAAAAACCTGCTCGGCGGGCTGTTGCTACTCAGCCGACTAATGAAAAACCTGCTCAGCGGGCTGTTGCTACTCAGCCGACTAATGAAAAACCTGCTCGGCGGGCTGTTGCTACTCAGCCGACTAATGAAAAACCTGCTCGGCGGGCTGCTGCTACTCAGCCGACTAATGAAAAACCTGCTCGGCGGGCTGTTGCTACTCAGCCGACTAATGAAAAACCTGCTCAGCGGGCTGTTGCTGCCAGGGCCTTCCAGTTGGTCTATCTGCGTGGCCGAGTGGTTTTTCTCTCGGCAGCTCTCAAGCAGAAGTACGGGATCAAGCAAGTTCCTGAGTCGAAAGAGCGAGTGCTGGCACTCCAGACGGCGGATGGAATGCTGCTGCCGCTGGTCGAGGACTTGCGCGGCCGGTCATTCCGCCGTGACAAGCGACTGCGTGAGATGGAAGTTGTCTTGATGGTCCGACGTTACGAGGGCCTGCCGATGTTGCAGGTAATCCGCGTCTACCGGATCCAGCAGGAGCGGACTTTTGAAGTCGACTACTGGTGCGAGATCTGCGCCATCGCGATGTACGAGTTGAAGGCCTGCGATTGCTGCCAGGGCGAGATTGAGTTGCGGCAGCGTCTCCGACCGCTGCCGGCCGGAGCACTTCGCTGAGCCATCAGGCTGCAGCCATCGCCGCCGTCCTGCTTGTCGCAGTTGCTCCTTTTTTGCGACAGTAGATTGAAACCCCAAATGCAGGTCGTATAATCAGTCTCGCCGTACCATCGGTGAGGGGCCATTGTGGAATCTCGTCAGGGTCGGTCTTCCCCACGCGTCGGGGAAACGTGCTCCCACGAGGATGAGCTCTCTTTTTGATTCAACAAGACGATTAGGTGACTTGATGTCTGACTCACACAACACCCCTATCGATCAAGATGGACTCGATCGTCGATCGTTCCTGAAGGGATCCGGCGCAGTTGCCGCGGCCACTGCGGTCCATGCCGGCACGGCCGCCGCCGCAGGCGAAGCGACTGGAGAAGTGGAAAAGGGCTGGAAGCCAATCCAGCTTAACGTCAACGGCGAGCAGGTGACTGTCAAAGTGGAGCCACGCACCACGCTGCTGGAGGTACTGCGATACCAGCTCGACCTGACTGGTGCCAAGCCGGTCAGCTCGGATGGCAGTAGCGGTGCCAGCACGGTGATTATCAACGGCAAGCCACATGTCGCGTCGACCACGTTGGCGATCAGCTGTCGTCGCAAGAAGATTGAGACGGTGGAGAGCCTCGGCGGTGAGAATCCCGACGCGGTGCCGCTGGCCTTTGTCGAGCACGACGCACAACAGTGTGGTTTCTGCACACCCGGATTTGTCGTGGCTGTGCGAGCTTTTTTGAACAAGAACCCCGAGGCGACTGAAGATCAGATTCGCGCTGGCCTGAACGGCAATGTCTGCCGTTGTGGTACCTACGCGGGCATCCTCGCCGCCGCGGTTTCCGTAGTGAAAGGAGGCAACTGATGGCTTTCCTGCAGGATGAAAAGAAACCCGAAGGGGGCCCTTACAATTGGCCCGCTCGTGGTGAAACCAGTGTTATTGGTAAGGATCATAACCGTCTCGAGGGCCTGGCGAAGGCCACCGGTGCTGCCAAGTACACCTACGATGTGAACCTCAAGAACCAGCTTGTTGCCAGAGCCCTGGGTTGCCCCCACGCGCACTGCAAGATTGGTGGTATCGATACCTCGGCAGCCGAGAAGGTGCCGGGGGTGGTTCACGTGCACATACTTGAACATGCTCAGCCTGGCGCCGAGATCAACTGGCAGGGTGAACTGCTGGCGATTGTGGCTGCCGAGACGGAGGGAGCTGCTGCCGAGGGCGTGGCGGCACTCAAGGTCGACTACGAGCTACTGGAGTCCTTTACCAGTGACCATGACCTGGCAGCTGCTGAGGCCGCCGGTCGGGCTGCCAGGGGCGGCGGCAAGGTCCAGACCACGAACGAGCCGGGGGATGACGAAGACGAAGATGAATTCGTCGACAAGGAAATCGCCCGCCTGTTGGACGAGGCCAAGTACGTGGTTGAGGGACATTATGGCATCGACGCCATCACTCACTGCTGCCTGGAACCGCACGGCTCCACGGTGGAGTGGCAGGGTGACAAGTTGAATGCCTATCTCTCCACCCAGAATGTCTCTGGTACGGATGATGGCTTCGCCAATTCGCTGGGAATTTCAGCCGACAGCGTGGACGTCACTTGCAACTATATCGGTGGTGGTTTTGGCAGCAAGTTCGCTGCGGATTACTGGGGCATCGCTGCTGCCAGGATCTCCAAGGAGACTGGCCGGCCGGTCAAGCTGATGCTCAGCCGCGACCAGGAACTGAAGATTGGCGGCAATCGACCGAGTGGCTATATCGATGTCAAACTCGGTGCCGATGAGAATGGACTGATCACGGTCTGGGATTCGCATCACTGGGGATCTTCCGGGATTTCCGGCGGTGGCGTCAGCCACACTGTGGTGCCCTACGTGCTGGTACCTGACAATTTCCGCCGCAAGTCGACGTCGATCAAGATCAACATGGTTCGCGCCCGTGCCTGGCGAGCTCCCAACCATCCGCAAGCCTGTGCGATCACGCAGACGGCCGTGGATGACGTGGCAGCTGCGATGGGCAAGGACAGCTATGACGTCTTCATGACCAACCTGGCAAATGCCACGAACGGCAAGGCAGATGTCTATGCCGAGGAAATGAAGATCGGTGCCAAGGCGATCGACTGGAAGGCCAACTGGCATCCCCACGGTAAGGGGAAGGCCAAGGGGTCGGTGGTCGAGGGTCTCGGCATGGCACTGCACACCTGGGGTGGCGTTGCCAATACCTCGGATTGTACGGTCAAGATTTACCCCGATGGCGGAGTTGAGTCGTTCTGTGGCACCCAGGAACTGGGTACCGGAACACTGACCGTCTGTGCGATGGTGCTGGCCGAGACATTTGGCCTCACCGTCGATGATGTCAAAGTCAACATAGGTAGCTCCACTTACCCCTTCAGCGGGGCTTCGGGTGGTAGCACCACGGTCGGCGCGGTTTCTGAATCGCACCGGCGAGCCAGTCAGGATGCCCTGCGGGCCCTGCTGGACCTGGCCGCCACCAAGCTTGGTGTCGAGGCTGGTCAGCTGGAAGCTCGCGGTGGCAAGATCCAGGTTCAGGGCGACGGCACCAAGTCGCTCTCCTGGAACCAGGCCTGCCAGTTGCTCGGCATGAAGCCGCTGGAAGTGACTCGCGGTCACGTCCGTGGCGATGAGAGCCCGTTATCGAGTAGCGGCGTGGGTGGAGTGCAGATGGCTCATGTGGCCGTCGACATCGACACCGGCGTTGTCAAAGTGAAGAGATTTGTAGCGGTTCAGGACCAGGGACTGGTGATTAATCCCCAGACCTGTAAGAGCCAGATTTATGGTGGAGTCATCATGGGAATCGCAGCCAGCCTGTTTGAGCAGCGGATTGCGGATCCCAAGAGCGGTGCCTTTGTGAATGCCGAGCTGGGTTCCTACCAGCTGGCTCGCATCGGCGACGTCGGCGATATCATGGTCGAGCTTTATGAGCCGGATAGTGAACGTGAACGTGGCGTGATAGGCAACGGTGAACCGCCGGCAATCAGCCCGATGGCTGCGATCTCCAATGCGATCGCAAATGCTATCGGTGTGCGTGTTCCGGTAGCACCGTTTACGCCGAAACGAGTTCTGGAAGCCTTGAGCACCGCGGGGAGGTCCTAGACCATGAAAGCCTTTGATTACGCAGAACCTCGGACCGAGGCAGAAGTTGTCTCGCTGCTTGAGC
>Ga0302123_10003816_pt1 | contig 9963 bp, 8 predicted proteins | sample CB21_321_MG_FD_203109 | JGI IMG/M metagenome (GOLD analysis project Ga0302123, IMG submission 203109) | Marine microbial communities from Western Arctic Ocean, Canada - CB21_32.1 | ecosystem: Environmental > Aquatic > Marine > Oceanic | place: Canada: Western Arctic Ocean | collected 2017-09-28 | reverse complement strand
GGCTTGGAACTACGGCTTCAATTTTATCTTCGATCACGCTCTCCTGCGGATCGCGGGGGATACGCGCAAGACCCTGGCGGCGCGCGTGCTCCATGCCTGTCTGTTCGAGATCGGGTTGCTGATCGCCTTGATACCCTTCATCGCTTGGTATTTGGGCATCACCTTGCTGCAGGCATTCGTGATGGATATCGCCTTTACGGCCTTCTTCCTGGTCTATGCCTTCGTCTTCAACTGGGTCTATGACGTGACCTTTCTAATCCTGGCGCCGGCCGGCAGGGGCGAATCCGAAAACCGGTCGGGCACGCCCGCGCCGACGCGGAGCTAGGCCCGTTCGCGGCTCTTGTGGAAGCGAAGTTCGGGCGCTTCCTTGATGGTGCGGTCTAACTCCCACTGATTGCGCGCCAGGAAGACCGGCGCTTCGTCGCGATCCGTCGCCACATTGGCGCGGAACTTCTCGACGAAACGCTTCAGGATAGCCTTGTCGTCGCCGGTGACCCAGCGCGCGAAGGTGAAGGGCGCGGTCTCGAAGCCGACGGCGACCTTGTATTCGGTGGCGATCCGCGAGGCGAGAACGTCGAGCTGGAGCTGGCCGACCACGCCGACGATCCATTGGGCGCCCAGCATGGGCTTGAACACCTGGGTCACGCCCTCCTCGGCGAGATCCTCGAGGGCCTGGCGGAGCTGCTTGGCGCGCATCGGGTCGTCGAGCCGGACCCGGCGCAGGATCTCGGGGGCGAAATTCGGGATGCCTGTGAAGCGAATGGTCTCGCCTTCGGTCAAGGTATCGCCGACCCGCAAGGTTCCGTGATTGGGGATGCCGATGATATCGCCCGGGACGGCGAGATCGGCGAGTTCCCGGTCCTGGGCGAAGAAGAAGATCGGGTTCTGGACCGAGAGGGTCTTCCCGGTTCGGGGCTGCTGCAGCTTCATGCCGCGCCGGAACTCGCCCGAGCAGAGGCGCACGAAGGCGACCCGGTCGCGGTGATTCGGGTCCATATTGGCCTGCATTTTGAACACGAAGCCGGTGACCTTCGGATCGTCCGGCCCGATATTCCGCGGCTCGGCGGGCTGGACGCGCGGCGGCGGCGCGATCGTGCCCAAGGCCTGGAGGAGCTGTTCGACGGTGTAATCCTTGAGGGCGCTGCCGAAATAGACCGGGGTCAGATTGCCGCTCCGATAGGCCTCGACGTCGAAATCGGGATAGGCCTCGGCGGCCAGCATCGCGTTTTCGCGAAACGGTGTGAGGACATGTTCGGGAACGAGCCCGCCGAGCGCGGGGTCGTCGGGCCCGGTGCAGGGAATCGCCGCCTGATAGGCCCCGCCCCGCCCGTCCTTGGAGGTCAGGAAGCGGTTCTCGCGCAGATCGTAGCAGCCGTGGAAATCCGATCCCATGCCGACCGGCCAGGTCATCGGGCAGGTGTCTAGCGCCAGGGTGCTTTCGATCTCGTCGAGCAGTTCGAAGGGATCGCGGCCTTCGCGGTCCACCTTGTTGACGAAGGTGATGATCGGGATATCGCGCAGGCGGCAGACCTCGAAAAGCTTGCGCGTCTGGCTCTCGATACCCTTGGCGGCGTCGATCACCATGACCACCGAATCGACGGCGGTCAGCGTGCGGTAGGTGTCCTCGCTGAAATCCTCATGGCCTGGCGTGTCGAGCAGGTTGTACGTGATATCGCCGTGCTCGAAGGTCATCACCGAGCTGGAAATCGAGATGCCGCGGGCCCGCTCGATCTCCATCCAGTCTGATTGGGTGCGCCGCCGCTCGGCCCGGGCCTTCACATGGCCGGCCATGCGAATGGCGCTGCCGAACAGCAGCAGCTTTTCGGTCAAGGTCGTCTTGCCGGCATCCGGATGGGAAATGATGGCGAAGGTGCGTCGGTGCACCCACCCTTGTGTCGTCACGTGGTCGGCCTGTGCATGGATTGCGGACGGATGGATCGGCGGCGGGAATCGCGGGGTGAGCCGGACGCCGGCGGCGATCGCCCCGGCACAGTGGTTAATCTGGGATCACAGCGCGGCGAAGTCGATCACATACCGGAAGTATGCAATTTGGACGGCCCGCGCAAGGGGAACGGGACTCGGGGGGGAGCCTTCGAGCCCGCTGGCAGGCGCGCCTTCGCTCTATTCCGCGGCCTTGGCGATGGCCGGGATTGCCGGGCGGGAGTCCAGGACGCCGCGGATGATCGCCTCTTTCGCTTTCCGGTCCTCGCCCGCGATGACATAGCGCGGCGGCCGGACCTGTTCGGAGCCCATGCCCGTCAGTTCCATGCAGAGCTTGATGCATTGAACGAATTTGAGATCGTGGTCGAAAGCGAAGATCGGCTGGATCCAGCGATAGATGGCCCGGGCCTCGTCCCATCGCCCGGCGCGGGCCAGATCGAACAGGGCGACGATCTCGCGCGGGAAGGCGTTGACGAAGCCGCAGACATAGGCGGTCGCGCCCTGCACGACGCCTTCCAGCAGAAAATCGTCGATGCCGACGAACATGATGTAGCGGTCGCCCAGCAGACGGATGGTCTCCGGCAGGCGGGTGATATCGGCCGCACTTTCCTTGATGGCGACGAATTTCTCGTCCTCGGCCAGGATCGCGTAATGCTCGGGCAGCAGATCGACGCCGTAAGCCGGCGGGTTGTTGTAGATCATGATGGGCAGATCGGTGGCCGCAGCCACGCCCCGATAGTGCCGGATCGCCTCGGTGGCATCGGCCTTGTAGACCAGAGCCGGCAGGACCATCAGCCCGTTCGCGCCGATCGTGGCCGCGTCGCGGGCATAGTCGGCGGCAAGATCCGTGGTCAGTTCCGCGACCCCGGCGATCATGGGGACGCGGCTGTCGCAGACCTGGACGGCAGTTCGGACGACGAGGCGTTTTTCCTCGGGGGTCAGGGCGTAGTTCTCGCCGACGCTGCCATTCACGGAAATGCCGGCGCAGCCGGCGCCGATCAGCATGTCGATCTGCTTTTCCAGAGCCGGCACGTCGATCGACAGATCTTCGCGGAACGGCGTGACGACCGCCGGAAATATTCGAGTCCAGTTCACTTGCATGACGCATCCTTCCCTCTCGCGCTCGGCCCCGGTGGTGGGTCGCGGTTGCCATCATCCTAGCACGGCTTCCATACTCCCTGCCGTTGGGAGTGACCGGGTGGGTGCGGGGGAACGCAATGGCCGAAATGCGTTTGGACAGGCTCCTGTGCCCCAAGTCGATCGCCGTGATCGGCGCATCGACCCGTGAGACGTCCTTTGGATACCGGGCGCTCAACAATCTGAAGACCTATGGCTTCCAAGGACCGATCTATCCGGTCAACCCCCGCTATGACGAGATCCTGGGATTCGAATGCTATCCGTCCCTGGACGGTGTGCCGGGTCCGGTCGATGCCGCTTTCGTCGCCCTGGCGGCCGAGCGCGCGCCCGACGCGCTGGAGGATTGCGGGCGGCACGGGGTCGGCGGCGCGGCCGTGGTGGCCAGCGGCTTCGCCGATGCCGGAGGCGAGGGCATCGAATTGCAGCGCCGCATCGTCGAGATCGCGGCGCGCCACGGCATCGCGCTCAACGGGCCGAATAATCTGGGCGCGATCAACCTGTTCGACCGGGCGACCCTTTGGCCTTCGACTTTGTTGCCGGGAATCGAGGCCGGGCCCGTCGCCCTGGTGACGCAGAGCGGCTCGATCGGCATCGCCACCTCCCAGGACGAGCGCAAGCTGGGCCTGGGCTACACCATCACGGCAGGGAACGAGGCGGCGCTGACCGTTGCCGACTACATCGACTTTCTCGCCGGGGACGCGCGGATCAAGGTGATCATGCTGTTCCTCGAATCGATCCGCCAGCCGGATGCCTTCGCGGCCGCCGTACGCAAGGCGCGGGCCGCAGGACAGACCGTTCTCGCCCTGAAGGTCGGGGTGAGCGAGAGCGGCGCGCGGGCCGTCCAGGCCCATACGGGTGCGCTGGCGGGGGAGGATGCGGTCTACGACGCCTTCTTCCGCTCCCATGGCGTCCTGCGGGTCCAGGGTTTGGACGAGATGCAGGAGACAGCGGCCCTGCTCTCCGCCTATCCCGGCCAGCCCGAGAATGCGAACACCGTGCCCGTCACGCTTTCCGGCGGGCAGGCGGCGCTGTTCGCCGATCTGGCGGCGCGGGCCAGGGTGCCGGGGCGCGAGCTTTCGCAGGCGACGGTCGCGAAGTTGCGGCAGGTGCTGCCCGCCTACGCCAATCCGCGCAATCCGCTCGACGCCTTCGGCGCGGGCTGGGACCCGGAGGTGTTCGACACGATCATCGACATCCTGACCGAGGACCCGGAGGTCGGCATCGTCGCCTTCTCGATGGATGCGCCCGGTTCCGGCGGGGCCGATTCGAGCTGGGTGAGCCTGATGGCCGATATGGTAGGCAAGCGCCTGCCCCGGCCAGACAAGCGCTATATCTTCGTGAACAATCTCTCGGTCGGGGGGTTGAATCCCCATGTCCGGGAAAAGCTGGATGGGTACGGCGTGCCCTATCTTCTGGGCATGACGGCCGCGACGGCGGCCCTCGGCAATTGGCTCGGCATGCCCGATCCGCTGCCGGTCGTATTCAGGGCCGAAGAGGCGCAGGGCGCGCGCTGGCGGGCGGCGGCAGCGGAGGCAAGCAGCGACCCCGAGCGCTTCGCCCTGCTGCGCGAGGCCGGGGTGCCGATGGCAGAATGCCGGGTGGTGGAAGATGCCGAGGCGGCGGTCGCGGCGGCGGATTCGCTGGGCTATCCCGTCGTCATGAAGGGCGGGGCCGAGGGCCTGCTGCACAAGACGGAGGCCGGGACCGTGCGGGTCGGATTGGCCGACGCGCATGCGGTGCGGGCGGCCTATGGCGAGATATCCGCCGCATTGACGCGCAAGCGGGGCTCGGTCGTCTATCTCCAACCCCAGGCGGGTGCCGGTATCGAATTGCTGCTCGGCCTGCGCATGGACCCGGCCTTCGGCCCGGTCGTGGCGGTCGGCCTGGGCGGCACATTGGTCGAGGTCATGAAGGAAGCCAGCCTGCGCCTCGCCCCGGTCAGCGTGGAGGAAGCGGCCGTCATGCTGGGCGAAACGAAGGCGGGTGAATTGCTGGCCGGGGTGCGCGGGCGCGGGCCGGACGACGTGGCGGCGGCGGCCGAGGCGATCGCCGCTTTTTCGCGCTTCGGCCCGGCTTTGGCCGATGATCTGGCGGCCTTGGAAGTGAACCCGCTGATCGTCCTGCCCCAGGGCCAGGGGGCGGTCGGCGTCGATGCGGCATTCGAGAGGAGGGAGAACAAGCCATGAGCTACGAGACCATCACCTACGCGGTCGACGACCGGGTCGCGGTCATCACCCTGAACCGACCCGAGGTCATGAACGCGATGAGCCTCAAGCTCTGCGTCGAGATCAAGGACGCGGTGGCGCGGGCCGATGCCGATGACGACGCGCGGGTCGTCGTGTTGCGCGGCGCGGGCGGCAAGGCGTTCAGCGCCGGCTATGACCTGATGGACGCGGGGGCCGAGGAGTTCCGCACCGGCGGCGTCGAATCGTGGAACCGCAGGATGAACCACGACCTGCAATTCACCTATTCGGTCTGGCGCTGCTCCAAGCCGACCATTGCGATGATCGAAGGCTATTGCCTGGCCGGCGGGCTCGAATTCGCCCAGATGCACGATATCCGCTACTGCTCCGACGATGCTCGCTTCGGGGTGGTCGAGACGCGCTTTTCCGCCGGAATCGCGACCATGGCGATGCCCTGGATTCTCGGCCAGCGCTGCCGCGAACTGATCTACACGGGCGACATCATCGGTGCGGCGGAAGCGAAGGAACTGGGCTTGGTCAGCCGGGTCTTCCCCAAGGCGGATATCGAGGCGGAGGTCATGAAGATCGCCAAGCGCATGAGCCGGGTGGCGATGGACTGCCTGCGCTGGAACAAGCGGGCGATCAACCAGACATACGAGACCATGGGTTTTGGCGCGGCCCTGGCCTATGGCGCCGAGGCCGCCTCGATCCTGGACGGTACCGAGACGCCGGAACTCAAGCAGTTCAACGAGGTCCGCCGCGAACAGGGCCTCAAGGCGGCCAATGCCTGGCGCAAGGCTCAATTCGCCGAATTCGAGTGAGGCTTTGGCGAGACCTCGAGTGTCCTGCCTTATCGTCGTCGCTGGAATGCGCTAAGAATTGGCCATGACCGTGCTTTCTCTTGACGACCTCGCCGCGCGCATTCCGGATGGCTGTCTTCTGGCCATTCCGCCGGACTATTCCGGCGTGGCCATGGCGGCGACCCGGGCGCTGATCCGGCGCGGCGCGCGCAACCTGCGACTTCTGGCCGTGCCCCAATGCGGCATCCAAGCCGATATGCTGATCGGCGCGGGCTGCGTTCGGGGCATCGAGGCGGCGGCCGTGACGATGGGCGAGCTGGGCGGCGCGCCGCGCTTCAACGCGGCGGTGAAGGCCGGGTCCATCGAAATCCGCGATTCGACCTGTCCCGCGATCCATATCGCCCTGCAGGCCTCGGAGAAGGGCGTGCCTTTCATGCCCCTGCGCGGCATCCTGGGGACGGATATCCTGGCCCATCGGCCGGATTGGAAGGTCCAGGACAATCCCTTCGCCGAAAGCGGCGATCCGATCGTCCTGCTGCCCGCGATCCGGCCCGATATAGCCCTGTTCCATGCCCCGCGCGCTGACCGGGCGGGCAATGTCTGGATCGGCCGGCGGCGCGAGTTGGTCACCATGGCCCATGCCGCCGCCAGGACCCTCGTGACGGTGGAGGAGATCGTCGAGGACGACCTGCTGGCCGACGAGGCGACGGCCGCCGGCACCTTGCCCGGCCTTTATGTCTCCGGCGTCGCGGAGGTCCCGATGGGCGCCCGGCCGCTTGCCATGGCCGAGCATTACGGCGCGGATACGGACCATATGGCCGAATATGTCCGGCTCGCGCGCAGCGAGGAGGGCTTCGCGGACTATCTCCAGCGCCATGTCTTCGCCCAGGGCATCGCCGCCTGACATGACCGTCACCCGGACCGAACTGCTGATCGCCACGATCGCGCGCCTGCTCGAAGGCTGCGGCCATGTCGCCGTGGGCGCCTCCTCGCCGATTCCTGGCGCGGGCGCCTTCCTGGCCCGCGCCCTGGGCGGCGATGAAATGCGGGTCAGCGTGCTGGGCAGCCGGCGCCATAACTTCTTCACCGATGGCGGGCGGGAATTGTTCGACTGCGCGGCCCAAGGGCGGATCGACGCCTTCTTTCTGGGCGGCGGGCAGATCGACGGCGAGGGCAATATCAACCTGGTTGGGGTCGGGAATTATCCGACTCTCGACGTGCGCTGGCCCGGTTCCTTCGGCTCCGCCTTTCTCTATTTCATGGTGCCGCGGATGATCCTGTTCCGCGAGGAACACAGCCCGCGGGTGCTGGTGCCCAAGGTCGATTTTGTCAGCGCCCCGGGGGTCAGCGAGGCGGGCGTCTGGCGCCGGGGCGGGCCCCAGGCCCTGCTGACCGGGCGCTGCCTCTTCGCCTTTGACCGCGATGCACGGCGCTTCCGCCTGGAAAGCGCCCATCCAGGGGAAAGCGCGGGGTCGGTGGCCGAGACCACGGGTTTCCGCTATGACGCGCCCGAGTCCGTGCCGGAGACCGCGGCGCCCGATCGCAAGATGCTCGATCTGATCCGGGGCCGGGTGCGGGACGAGATCGCCGAGACCTATCCCGCCTTCGCGGCGGAGGTTCTGGGCGCGGCGGCCTGAACGAACGGATACCACGCGGAACTGACGGGGACAGGGATGACCAAGAAGACCGGATATGGCGCGCTGGACGGGTTGCGTGTCGTCGATCTCAGCCGTGTCCTGGCAGGGCCGTCGGCGGCACAGATTCTGTCGGATCACGGCGCCGACGTGATCAAGGTCGAGCCGCCCCAGGGCGACGAGACGCGCGACTGGGGTCCGCCCTTCAAGGACGAGATCAGCTCCTATTTCGCCGGTCTCAACCGCAACAAGCGCAGTATCGCCTTGGATCTTTCCGGCGCGGGCGGGCATGAGGTTCTGATGCGCCTGCTTGAGACGGCCGATGTGCTGCTCGAGAATTTCAAGGTCGGCACCCTGGAGAAATGGGGTATCGGCGGCGAGGCTTTGGCGGAGCGATATCCGCGCCTCGTCCATGGCCGCATCACCGGTTTCGGCAAGGGCGGGCCCTTCGACAGCTTGCCGGGCTATGACGCCATCGGTCAGGCTCTCTCCGGCTTGATGAGCGTCAACGGTCATCCGGAATGCGGCCCCGTCCGGGTCGGCGTGCCGGTGGTCGATCTCTCGGCCGGCATGAACTTGGTGATTGGCATCCTGATGGCGCTGTTCGAGCGCGAGCGCTCGGGCAAGGGTCAGTTCGTCGAAGTGGCGCTCTACGATTCGGGCATCGCGCTGCTGCACCCCCAGGGTGCGAATTTCTTCATGAGCGGGAAAGAGCCCGGCCTGATGGGCGATTCCCATCCGAATATCGCGCCCTACGACCAGTTCCCGACCAAGACCCGGAATGTTTTTCTGGGCACCGGAAACAACCGCCAGTTCCGCATCCTGTGCGAGCATCTGGGCCGACCCGAAATGGCCGCCGACCCCCGTTTCGCCAGCAATGGATTGCGCGTACAAAATCGCGACGTGCTCAACGCCTGGATCCGCGAAGCCTTGGCCGATTGGGACGCGGAAGACCTGTCGCGCACCTTGCTCGCGATGGGCGTGCCCTGCGGCGCGGTCATGGCGGTTTCCGAAGTCCTGGGCCATGCGCAGACCAAGCATCGCGACATGGTCTGGGAGGCCGACGGGTTTCGCGGCGTCGGTATCCCGACCAAGATGGGGCGCACGCCGGGCAAGGTCCGGTCCGGTCCGCCAGCCTTCGCCAGTGACGGCCGAGAGATCCTCTCGGAACTGGGCTATTCGGAAGACGAGGTCGAGGGCCTGATCGAGGCCGGCTTCACCAGCTTGGAGCGGACAAAGGTCTGACATCCGGGCCGCGCCGAGCGGAGCGTCAGGCAGACCGCTTCTTCATCATGTCCAGGGCGATCAGGCTGACGACGGTCGCGCCGTCCTGATTCACCAGGGCGGTACGGGTCTTGATGACCCCTCGGTCGGGCTTGGAGCGGGAGGGGATGGCTTCGGTCACCTCGGCGTCCAGACGCAGCAGATCGCCCGGCCGGGCCGGGGCGGGCCAGCGCACTTCGTCTGCGCCCAATCCGCCGATCAGGGCCGCCTGGAAAATGCCGGTATCGGCCAGAAGCTTGTAGGCGATGGCGTAGGTGTTGACGCCGCTGGCGATGATGCCGCCGAAGGCGGAGCCTTTGGCCGCTTCCGGGTCGATATGGAAACTTTGCGGATCGTAGGCCGTGGCGAAGGCGAAGATTTCCGCTTCCGTGAGGCGGTGTTCGAGCGCGGGCAGGCGCAGCCCCGGGGTTAGGTCCTCGAAATAAAATTCGGTCATTGCCAAGGCCCGGCGCGCGTTCCGCGCTAGGAGGCCGGAGGCATGCGGGCGCTCATGCGCCGGGCAAGAGACGACCGGTTGTTCTGGGACATGAGCTGGCAATAGACGGCGCCGAGATAACCGCGTCGGCGCAGGGCGAGAAAGTCCTTGTCCGCCAGTTCCTTGAGACGCAGCTCGTCGATCACCTGCAACCCCTGGAGTGCGACCTTCTGGCCGTCGCCGATGGGAACCTGGGCGACCTTCTCGTTGAGCAGGTTGGTATCCGTCATCGCCTTGATGAAATCCTTGGTCGCCATGAACTGGTGGTGATAGGTCGAGCAGAAGCTCGGCGCCCGGCGGGTGATCTCCGAGGGCTGGCCATCGGCGAACAAGGCGCGGCTGCCGCCCCCATCCCCGACCAGACCGCTCTCCTCGTCGATGCACAGGGCGAACTGATTCGCCGTCTGGCGCTCCAGGAAAATGAACGGATAGCGCCAGACATAGCCCGGAATATAGGTCGTGCGATCCCAAACGCCGTTTTTGTCCACCATCAGATTCTCGCCCTGGCG
>Ga0302123_10003815_pt1 | contig 9963 bp, 7 predicted proteins | sample CB21_321_MG_FD_203109 | JGI IMG/M metagenome (GOLD analysis project Ga0302123, IMG submission 203109) | Marine microbial communities from Western Arctic Ocean, Canada - CB21_32.1 | ecosystem: Environmental > Aquatic > Marine > Oceanic | place: Canada: Western Arctic Ocean | collected 2017-09-28 | reverse complement strand
CACGACCTGCTCGCCCCTGATCCGAACACACTCGTGGTCGCCGTGGGCGACGTGTCGGGAAAAGGGGTGCCGGCCGCGCTCTATGGTTTGTTCGTCGCTGAGCTCGTGCGATCGCGGACGGTTCGGCGGCGCTACACGCCCGAACGTTTCAGCGTGGCGGGCGTGCTCGAGACGATGAACCGGCAGCTCCATGAGCGCCAGCTGGAGGAGTACTTCTGCACGCTCTGTTACTAACTCTTCGATTTGAAGCGCCGTTCCGTAGTGATGGCCAGTTCAGGTCTTCCGTATCCCGTGCGCTGCTCGGGTGACCTGTGCGAGCAGATAGAACTCCCGGGAGTGCCGCTGGGCTCGTTCGAAGGCGTGACGTACGACGAGGTCACGATGCCGCTCGAGGCCGGGGACCTATTCGTGTTCTGCGCGGACGGCATATTCGATGCGATGAACGAGCAGGGGACCGAGTTCGGCACGCAGCGACTCGTCGAGGTCGTGAAGGCCCACCGCCATGCCGAGGCGCCGCAGAACGATGACATGACCTCCGTGGCGGGGAGGATCACCACCTGAGGATTGTGGTCGCGACCGGGTCGTGAACGACATGAGTGCCCGGGATGCAGCGATGCCAGCGCCTGCCTGAAGTGCGCACCCCGGTGACCCGGCGCGACCACTTGGCCTTCTACAAAACGTGTGCCCGTTCCGCATCGCCTGTATTGCAAGGGATCTGACGACCGACTAGGCATGGGCGTCCTCGTGAGGTGTCAGCGGTGACCACTACCGGCCCCTGGGTCGCGCGGTCAGATGAGGTGAGAGAGGAGGCCGTCTCGCAGCTTGGGCTCGAACCAGGTTGACTTCGGGGGCATGATGCCGCCCTCATCAGAGATGCGCATCAGTTGATCGACGCCCACCGCGTACATCGAGAACGCGACCGCGGCCCTACCCGAGTCCACCAGCCGCTCGAGTTCAGACGTGCCGCGTGCGCCGCCGACGAAGTCGATGCGCGGGTCGGTGCGGACGTCGCCGATTCCGAGGATTGGACCGAGCACCGTGTCCTGTAGTCGACTCACATCCAACCGAGCGGTCTCCGAGTCGCCGATCGCCGCTGGTGCGATCGTGACGGTGTGCCACGCTCCGGCGAGATAGACGCACACGTCGCCTGGTCGCTCGGGCACGCTCCCGCCCGCTCTGACCGTGTGGTGCGCTCCGATTGCGGCCATGAGCGACTCCGGTGTGTGCGTGCCGAGATCACGAATGACGCGGTGGTACGCCAGGACTTGCGTCTGGTTTCCCGGAAACGCTACCGCCAGAAACGCACCCCACGGGCCGTGTCCCCGTCCTGCGCTGGTAGCACTCTCTCGTGCCCGTGCGGCGCTCGCGGCGCGATGGTGGCCGTCGGCAATGTAGAGCGCGGGAACCTGCGCGAACGCATCCACGAGCCCGGCGATGTCCTCCGTGGCGACCGGCCAGACGGTGTGGGTAATGTCGTCCGAGGCCGAGAAATCGAAGAGCGGCTTTCGCACCGTGGTGCGGCCCACGACCACATCGACGGCCTGTGAGGCCTTGTACGTCAGGAACACCGGCCCGGTCTGCGCACCGAGCGCCAGCAAGTGGGTCGTCCGGTCGTTTTCCTTGTCATGGCGCGTTCGTTCGTGCTTCTTGACGAGGTTACGGTCGTACTCGTCGAGTGAGTAGCAACCGGCCACGCCTGTCTGTTCGTGGCTGCCCAGACGGAGTCGGTAGACGTACAGACTGGGTTCGTCTTCCTGGACGAACGGCGCCTGCGCTCGCAGCCGTGCGAAGTTGACTGCTGCGCGCTGGTAGACGATCGGCGAGTGGGAGTCGGTGTCTGGCGGCAGGTCGATCTCGGCGCGCGAGACATGCAGGAAGCTCAGAGGGTTTCCGGCCGCGAGAGCGCGGGCTTCCTCCGCGTTGATGACGTCGTAGGGCACAGCCGCGACGCGCGCCGCACTGGCAGGCGTGGGGCGCAGCGCTCGAAAGGGTTGGAGTAAAGCCACGATGTGGAGGGTTTCCGTCCTTCAGGAAAACGTGCGGCGCCACGGATAGAGGCGCCAGCGCGATCATCCACGTTCCATCCTATCAAGTCGGGCGCGTGTTCGAAAACGGCCGCGCGCACGACGAGCTCACCTCGACGCGGGTCAGGGCGATGACCGGCATGGCGTCCCTGCGTGACGGCGGATGAGTCACGTGGGCGCTGGGATGCCCGCCGCCTTGAACCCAACGCCGATTCGCACCGCCTGCTGAGCTACACTCAGATGCACCGTGAGGCTTGCTCCGCATTCAGTCCGGCTGATGCTCGCAGTCGGTGTTCTCGCCGGCGTGGCGGCCTTGGCCTCTCTCACCGCGGAGGTCGGCGACCAGCCGGACCCGGCCGTCATCGCCAGTATCCGGGAGGAGGGGCTCAGGCGGTCGCAGTTGATGGACACGCTGTCGTACCTCACGGATGTGTACGGCTCTAGACTGACCAATTCACCTGGCCTTCGCGCGGCGAGCGACTGGGCGATCGAGCGGCTCAAGGGCTGGCAACTGGCCGGCGTACGCAAGGAGGCGTGGGGTCCGTTCGGCCGGGGCTGGTCGAACGAGCGGTTCGTCGCACACGTCACCGATCCTACGCCGTGGCCGATCCTTGGCTTTCCGAAGGCGTGGACGCCCGGGACCAACGGTGTCGTGACTGCGGAGGCAATCCTTGCGGTCATCGATCGCGAGGAAGAGTTTCCTCAGTGGGCCGGAAAGCTGAGCGGGAAGATCGTGCTGGCGTCACGGACGAGACGCGTCACACCGCTCTTCAAGGCAACCGGCCGGCGGTTTACGGCGTCCGACCTGGACGAGATGGCCAAGCGCATGCCGCTGTCGGGTAGGCGCGCCAGGGCATACGGCTCGTCCGGGGAGTTCACCCGTCAGCTGATGCGATTCTTCGCCCGTGAAGGCGTGGTGGCTGTGTTGTCTCCCGGTGCGGGCGTGAGCGACCACGGGAGCTTGTTGGTGACGGGCAACGCGGACAACCGGCGCCCGGACGCCATACCAACCGTGCCGCAGGTCGTCGTGGCCACCGAGCACTATGGTCGCATCGTCAGGACGTTGGAACGCGCGGTCCCGGTGCGTGTCGAACTCGACGTGCAGAGTCGGTTCCATGATGAGTCACTCGACTCGTTCAACATTCTCGCTGAGATTTCCGGCACGGATCGCGCCGACGAGGTCGTGATGCTGGGCGCCCACCTCGACTCCTGGCATGCCGGAACGGGGGCCACCGATAACGCCGCGGGTGTGGCCGCGACCATGGAAGCGATGCGAATCCTCAAGGCCACCGGACTTACCATGCGGCGAACGGTGCGCCTGGCGCTCTGGACCGGCGAAGAGCAGGGACTTCTTGGCTCGCGGGCCTATGTCGCCGAGCACTTCGCCACGCCCACGACCATGGACGTGAAGCCGGCACACGCTCGGCTCTCGGCGTATTTCAACCTCGACCATGGAACAGGTGCGATCCGCGGTCTCTATCTGGAGCAGAACGAGGAGGCACGGTCGATCTTCTCAGCATGGATGGAGCCGTTTGCTGAGATGGGGATGCGGACGCTCACCATCCGCGGGACGGGCTCGACTGATCACGTGCCGTTCGACAGGGTGGGGCTGCCGGGCTTCCAGTTCATCCAGGACCCGATCGAATATTTCACGCACTCGCACCATTCGAGTATGGACCTGTATGAGCGGGCGCAGGCCGAGGATCTCATGAAGAACGCCGTCATCGTGGCAGCCTTCGTCTACCAGGCGGCTACACGCGACGCCCTCCTGCCCCGCAAGGCACTGCCCGCGCCGCTCGACGCCGTCCCCGGGCCGGGGGGTCGATGACGCCGGGCGTGGTCACCGTTGTGATGGGCGCGGCGCTCGTCGGCGCGGCACTGGCCTTTCTCGCGGCTCGGACCATCGCCCACTCCGAGCGGACCGCGTTCGATCAAGCCGAGCGGCGTCTTCGCGACACGTTCCAGGCACTCGCCGCAGACGCACTCAACGCCAACCGGTCAGCTTTTCTCGACCTGGCGAAGACCTCGTTCTCAGGTTTCCAGAAAGAAGCGGCTCTGGACCTCGAGTCGCGCCAGAAGGCGATCGACGGAGTTGTGCAGCCGGTGATGGCGACACTGAAAGCGGTGGACCAGAAACTGGCGGAGGCCGAACGGGCGCGGGCAGTTGCCTACGCGCAGCTCGCGGAGCAGATGAAGGCGTTGAGCGACAGTACCCACACGCTCTCGAGAGCGCTTCGCACACCGGCGGTGCGCGGGCGATGGGGCGAGATGCAACTGCGCCGCGTGGTCGAGATCGCCGGGATGCTCGAGCATTGCGACTTCGAGGAGCAGCAGACGCTCGATACTGGAAACGGTCGATTTCGGCCTGATCTCATCGTTCGGCTGCCGGGCGGCAAGCAAATCGTCGTCGACGCCAAGGCGCCGCTCGATGCCTTCCTGGACGCCCAGGAGACCGGTGACGACTCGACCCGCGCGACGAAACTCGTTGCCCACGCACGCCAGGTCAAAGAGCACGTCGATCGACTTGGCTCCAAGGCCTACTGGGAGCAGCTCGACGGCTCGCCCGAAATGGTCGTGCTCTTCCTTCCAGGGGAAACACTCTTCGCCGCCGCGCTCCAGCACGACCTCACACTGGTTGAGCACGGACTCCGCCAGCGGGTTCTGCTGGCCAGCCCCATTACCCTCATCGCGCTCCTGACGACGGTTGCGCACACATGGCGGCAGGAGGCGCTTGCCGACAACTACCGGGAGGTCGCGCGCATCGGCGGGGAATTCTACGAGCGGCTCGCCACCTTCAGCGACTACTTTGACGACCTGCGCCGGAAGCTTGACGGGGCGGTACAGGCCTACAACAAGGCCGTTGGGTCGCTCGAGGGACGAGTGCTCGTGAGTGCGAGGCGCCTGCGCGACCTGAGCGTTACCACGAAGGATGAGATTCCACCCACCGAGACGATCGACACCGTGCCGAGGGTTCTCCAGCAGGCCAACCTCATGGGTTTGCCAGCCGAGGCCACGGCGCCGCCACGCGACCCCGAGGAGGGAGCGTGAAATAATGGCGACTTGCCACAGACTCTGTACCGGTCTCCGTGACCAACCCTGATTCCGGCGGCGCCGCTGCGGTCGCCCTCGACTTCATTCGCGAAATCGTGGGCGCCGATCAGCGCACCGGCCGCCACGGCGGGCGTGTGCGCACGCGCTTCCCCCCGGAACCCAACGGCTACTTGCATATCGGCCACGCCAAGTCGATTTGCTTGAACTTCCGCGTGGCGGCGGATTTCGGCGGGCTGTGCAACCTCCGGTTCGACGACACGAACCCGACGAAGGAAAACGTCGAGTACGTGGAGTCGATCAAGGCTGATGTGCGCTGGCTCGGGTTCGACTGGGGCGACGGGATGTTCTACGCCTCGGACTACTTCGAACAGCTGTACGAGTACGCCGTTGGTCTCATCGAACGAGGAGATGCGTACGTGGACAGCCTGACTGCGGACCAGATCCGTGAGCATCGAGGATCGTTGACCGAGCCGGGCCGCAACAGCCCCTTCCGAGATCGCAGTGTGGCCGAGAATCTGGACCTCTTCCGTCGAATGCGTACGGACGAGTTTCCTGACGGTACGCACGTGCTGCGCGCGCGCATAGACATGGCCTCGCCGAACATGAACATGCGCGATCCGACGCTTTACCGCATCAGACATGCGACGCACCACCGCACCGGGGAGGCATGGTGCATCTACCCGACCTACGACTATGCCCACCCGATCTCGGACGCCATTGAGGGCATCACCTATTCGCTGTGCACGCTCGAATTCGAGGACCATCGGCCTCTGTACGACTGGGTCGTCGAGCACGCGCAGACGCCGCATCGGCCACAGCAGATCGAGTTCGCCCGGCTGAACCTGAACTACACCGTGATGAGCAAGCGCAAGCTGCTGACGTTGGTGGAGCAGGAGCGTGTCGCGGGGTGGGACGATCCGCGCATGCCGACCATCGCTGGCCTCCGGCGCCGCGGATGCACGCCCGAGGCGATTCGTGACTTTTGCGGACGGGTCGGCGTCGCGAAGAAGGAGAACACGATCGACGTAGCGCTGCTCGAGCACACGCTGCGCGAGGACCTCAACAAGCGCGCGAATCGAGCGATGGCGGTGCTGCGGCCCATCAGGGTGGTGATCGAGAACTTTCCGACTGACCGGGTCGAAGAGGTGTCAGCGGTGAACAACCCCCAGGATCCGGCCGCCGGCGAGAGGCTCGTGTCGTTTGGCCGTGAGTTGTACATCGAGGCCGAGGATTTCCTCGAGGATCCGCCAAAGAAGTTCTTTCGGCTGTCCCCGGGAGTCGAGGTCAGACTGCGGTATGCCTACATCATCCGGTGCGAGCGCGTTGACAAGAACGCCGACGGCAGCATTCGCGAGATTAGGTGTTCCTACGACCCCGAATCGCTGAGCGGCGCAACCTCCAAGCGCCGAGTGAAGGGCACGATCCATTGGGTGTCGGCCGAACATGGCCGCGCCGCCGAGGTTCGGTTGTACGACCGGTTGTTCCTCTCAGAGAATCCCGAGGGCACCGGAAGTGACTGGCTGAGTGATCTGAATCCGGGCTCTCTGGAAACGCTGACGAACTGCAAGATTGAACCTGCGCTGGACGCACTTCCTGTGGGGTCTCGGATCCAGTTTGAACGGCAGGGCTACTTCTGTGTCGACCCGGACTCCCGGGACGGAAGCCCCGTGTTCAATCGCACCGTGACGCTCAAGGACGCCTGGGCGCGAGCGCAGTCGCGCACCTGAGCCGGCCCGCCTATCGCCCCGAGTCGTCACACCACGTCCTGAGAACCGAGGCCCGGTTCCGCGCCTCAGGCTCTGCCAGCAGACGGTCCACGCGCCATGGCATGCGCCACGTCCAGTTCCCGTCATCGATTGTGCCTGGTCGATTGACGCGGTCTGCCCAGCCGAATAGGTCCTGAATAGGGAGGATGAGCGTGTCGGACCCAGAAGCGTAGAGTGCCCACAGGAGCGCCTCCCGCGTGTGGGCCGAGAGAGTGTCGTCTGCGGCGGCTGACGTGCGCTCGTTCGGTGACAGGCGCTCGGCCACGGCGGGAATCGCCAGGGCCGCCTCGCGCTCGGCGTGGGGTGCCGTGTGCCACCAGACGACTATTGGTTCAGTATCGTGCGTACCAGTTGTGGCTACCGACGCCGCGGGGTACGCCCTCGGGTCATGGAACGGTTGGCCCTCGATTTGCCGCACGCGCTCCCATCGCAGCACCTTGTAGCCAGGGACCTCGAGCCTGGCAAGGGAGTCTCTTACGAAGTCCGGCACCAACCCGAGATCCTCGGCGATGAGTGTGACGCCAGGCCGACTCAGGAGGGCCAGCACCCGCTCGCCAAGGGCGACCTGCTCACGCTCGTCCGTCGGCGTGAAGGCGCCCTCGTCGCGTCCGGCCGCGCGATAGTACGTTCGGTAGAATCCAACGACGTGGTCGACACGGTACCCGTCGTAGAGAGCGGCCGCGCGGCGCCCTCGGTCGCGCAGCCACGAGAAACCCCCTGCAGCCACCACACTCCAGCGATACGCCGGCATCCTCCAGTCCTGGCCCGTGTCACTGAAGGCATCCGGTGGCGCGCCGATGCTGGTGTCCATGCGGAACTCGGCCTGCCTGGCCCACACGTCGGCGCTGTCCGGGCTGACCATGAACGGCAGATCCCCGAACAGGGCCACGTCTACCGCGCCCTCCCGCATGGCGCGCCATTCGGTACCGACGACCCATTGCACATACTGGCGGAAGAGTACGTCCCTGGCCAGTCGCTCCCGGGCTGCATTCAGTGCTAGCGGCAGCCGGTCGCGCAACGGCGAAGGCCATTCGGGCCAGGGCCGCTCGCCCAGTTCGGCGCGCAACGCCCGGAAGAGCGCGTAGTCGTCCAACCACCACCCCTCATCCGCGATGTACGCTCGAAGGGCGCCCGCGCGGGCGGTCCCGATTCTCCAGTGTTGTTCTTCGAAGTGCGCGAACGCTCGCCGGAGCGCGACGTCCTTGAGCGCTCGTACGGCCGAGTAATCGACACGCGCCGAGGCCCGGACCTCGGCCAGGGCGGCTCGGAGCGGCGTTTCGAGCGCCTCTTCGCCGCCGATGTCATGGAAGTCCTCCAGTTCCCCGAGGGTGACGTACTGCGGGTCGATTGCCATGGCGCTCAACGCCGTGTACGGCGACACCTCGCCCGGCGCAAGTTCGTGCACGGGCAGCAGTTGAAGTAGCCGCTGGCCAGCCGAGCCGAGCCAGTCGAAGAGAGTCACTAGGTCACCGATCTCGCCGATGCCCCAACTTTCTGACGATGCCAGCGAGAAGAGGGGAGCCTGGACCCCGGCCCGTCTACCCGGTGGGCGATCGTGAGGCGTCAAGACACGGCCAGGTGTAGCATCCGCGCGGTGGCGTCGGCAAAGGCATCCGCATCGGGCAATAGACTGACCACGACGTACGCCTCTCGAGGGAAATCGAAGAAGTAGCCAGGATGCACGAGGATGCGTTCGCGATCGAGCAGGTCGAGGATGAGCGTTTCCTCGCTGCGTATGGCCGGCACGCGCACGACCGCGTACCAGCCCCCCTCGACGGGAAGTACCCGGCAGGCGGGATACCGTGCGGCCACCTGACGCAACTGTGCAAGATTGGTCCGCACCCGATCGTGAATCTGCCCGCGGATCTCATGCGCCCCGGCGATGAGCGCCGGGGCTGCCACCTGGACGGGCGTTGACACCGATAGGTAGCTGTCGGCGATGAGCTCGAGCGCGCCGAGCGCGGCCCTGCGTGATTCAGCCGGGCCGCCCACTACGATCCAACCGAGCTTGAGCTGCGGCAGGCCCGCTGACTTCGACAATCCTCCGAGCGAGAAGGCGAGGACGCGGTCTTGCGCTGTAATGTCTGTGGCACGGTCGTGTGGCGCTTCGAGGCTGTAGTCGACGAACACCTCATCTACGATCAACGCAACTCCGTGGGTTTCGCACACCTCCAGCAGTCGGGCGGCCTCGGTCCGCGACACGTAGGACCCAGTGGGGTTGTTCGGTGACACCACGAGAATGGCACGCGTGCCGCGATCGACGGCCCCCTCCAGACTTGGGAAGTCGATTTCCCAGCGGCCGTGATAGTTGAGGTCGTAGGGCTGCGTGGTCACCGAGTCGAGACGCGTCAAGTGCTCGAACAGCGGGTAGCTCGGGCGCGGCACCAGCACACCCTCCCCGGGATCGCACAGCAGCTTAAAGAGCCACGAGTACCCTTCGCTGGTGCTCGAGGTGAGGACCACGTCGTCCGGATTGACCAGCGCGCCGCGCCGGACGTAGTCGGCAGCCACGGTCTCGCGCGCGCTCTTTACCCCCAGCGGTGAGGGCACGTAGCGGAGGGCTGCGGGCGCCGCCAGGTCCGCCAGGATCGTCGGCGAGTACGCGAAGCCGGCGCTGGTCGGGTTCGACTCGGTGAGGTCGATGATCTCGAGGTTCGCTGCACGCAGGGTCTCCAGCCGGTGCGCAAGGGCGTTCGGCGCGGCGTTCGGGGGCAGGCGACTGGAGAACATGTGGCTGCTAGACCCAGCGGCGCAGGGCATGGTCGAACACAAAGAAGTGCCTTCGATTCAGGCGCTTCTTGACACGCCTGGGAGCGTACCAGAGAGCCCGGTCGAATACGGTCAGCGGCCGCGCGGGGTGGTGCTTGGAGTACCCGTGCCGGTTGGCCTGGCGCGTGTCCTCTTCCTGAATCCGGCCTGCATCGGGGAGCACCACGCGGCACAGGTCGGCCGTGCCGGACGTGCAAAACGCGCGACCTCGGAATCCTCTCGCGACGAGCCGGGGCAGGTAGCCCACGTGGTCGAGGTGCGCGTGGGTTAGCACCACCGCATTGATGGAATCCGCGGGCACCGGAAACTCATCACAGTTCCGGAGTCTGAACTCCTTGAGGCCCTGGAAGAGC
>Ga0302123_10003807_pt1 | contig 9972 bp, 4 predicted proteins | sample CB21_321_MG_FD_203109 | JGI IMG/M metagenome (GOLD analysis project Ga0302123, IMG submission 203109) | Marine microbial communities from Western Arctic Ocean, Canada - CB21_32.1 | ecosystem: Environmental > Aquatic > Marine > Oceanic | place: Canada: Western Arctic Ocean | collected 2017-09-28 | reverse complement strand
CAAAGCCAAGCTCGGTATACCCGGTGGCAGCGAGGCGCGCCATCAATTCAGGATCGCGGTTTGCATCCGGAAATGGCGCGTCGACGAGGTCCATCAACTCAACTGTCGCCATGGATGTTGGATTGCAGCAAGGCGTACGATCGACAGGCTCGCGCTTCAAGGCGGCCATCACGCGTTCACGACTGGTCATCGGTTTTACCTGGTCTGCCACAATATTCTACTCACCTTTGTTGGCTGGGTGCAGCAAGATTGCCGCGCGCCGCAGCGGCTTCTTGTTCGCGGAGTGCAGCGCGCACGTTCACCGCGCGGATCAGCAACTGCGCCACTAGTTCATCGTGGCAGTGTCCGCAAGAAAACTGGACTGTATCGTCTGCTGTAACTTCGAGCTCCGCCAGCTTTGCCATGCCCCGCGCGATTGCGGATGCGCGTTCAGTAGCTTTCTTCGAGTCGCTGTCGGAAGAAAACACGTAACGTCCGTCGCCCGCAGATGTCACGGTGACGGTGGCATCCGACTTTTTATCGAACACGGTACTGTCCCGTACGTTCAGAGCCGCTGTCGGTTCGACTTTGCAGACATCGAGAAAGAGCCGGCGCACGCCGCGGTTGTGTTCGGCACCGCAGGGGAACTGCAGAAAACCGCCGTCGGCTTCGATCATGCCGCCCAGTGTTATCATTGCCTGGCGGATAAATTCCATGCGGTCGGCCACCAACTCACGGGAGCTGTAACTATGGATGTGAAACACCTGTTGCGACGCCTCGCATATCGGGCGATACAGCCCCACAGAAATCTCCTGAGCATGGCGATCCATCGCTACCAACTCAATCCGTTCGCCAAGGTTTAACGTGCGGCCCATTCGGCCTCCAAGCAGTAAAAATAGAATAAATCGGTATGTGTTTGATCAACCCCGAATATAATAGCGAAACGGCCTGTAATCAATTGAGAAGTTCGCCGATTTTGACTCTTTTTGCCCGCCAAGTAGCGTTTCGCTCACCGAGCGCCACCTCTCCAGTGGTCGGATCGTGGTGCCGGGTGCTATCGATCGTATCTCACAAGTTCGTAACTTCGTAGGTGATCTCGACATCTACCTCCTCCGATGGCGCCAATACCGGCACTTTCTGACGGCGCTGCCACCCTTCGGTTCCGAGATCTTGGTACCCGCCGAGGCCGGGCGTCCATGGTTCGATGCAGACGAAGTCGTTGTTCGTATCGGCGTAAACGACCCAGGTGTCGATTCGGTTGTCTGTGCGGATAGTGACGGACCTGCCGGCACCCGTGTCGCGGAGTTGGGCTGTGCCCCCGGGCGCTCCGCTGTAGCCGGCGTCGCAGCCCTCGCTGTCACCGAAGTTCAGGACGTTATCTGGCAACGGCTCCGCTCCGATCGGAATGAGCAGCTCGGTATCGAGCACGACGCGTGTGTCGCATGGCAGGTCGATAGCGATATCTGTCTTGCGTGAGATGCTGAAGTAAGGATGCAGCCCGTACGCCACAGGGGCCGCAGTACCCCCGACGTTCTGGAAGTGCGCCCGAATAGTGACTGCATTGGGGCGGAGGATATAGCTCAGGCTGAACCGGATATCGAAAGGATACCGCCCCGCGCGTGCTTCCTCGGCAATTTCGAATTGGAATCCGACAGTTGTTTCGGTAGCCGTGACGTTTTCGTCGAGCAAAGTCCAACTGCCGAACGCAACGATGCCGTGGCATGGCATCATTAATGGAGCGTCGTGTTCATGGAGTTTGTATTGATCGGCGACGGGAGTCGCTTCGCTCCGATCCCAGGTCCGGCCGACGGCCGGGTAGAGAACTGGGTTGCCGCCGGCGAAGGGCGCTGCGCCGGATGTTGGGAAGCCCGCGGGGCAATAGAGAATGTCCTCGCCTGCCAGCTGCCATTTGTGGAGATTGCAGCCGAAATCCGGCGCGATTGTAAATAGGCTGTCGCCGACGTCGTAAACTCGATCTTCCATGTCCCGCCTCGCTGTAAATTGATGATGCGCTATTATATCACAGCAACTTGAGATCGTGGCATAGCTGCAATCCCAACGTACCCGGGCACGAAATATCAGGATCACCCCATCACCCAACCACCCATTTCCCTTCCCCCTTCTCCCATTTGATCTACCTTTGCTTCCATATTTTGTCTGGTGTCGTGTTCCATCAGGCGTTCCGTTATAGCCAGCACAAGGACACGCATCCTTTGTCTGTCGCGGCTGTGAATTACGTGATGGCCTTTTTTGTAAGCGTCGCAGCCTATCTGATCGTCGGTGGCGGCACCAGTACGCCGATGATTGTGCTGGGGCTCGTCAACGGCGTGATTTACTATGTTTCGTTGCCGTTTCTATTGCGTTGCTATCAGGCTGCCGGTGTCGGAATTTCTTCAGCGGTGCTGTTTATCTCTAATATCACGCCCATTCTGGTAGCGTATTTATGCCATGATGAAGACATCACGTCCTGGCAGTGGATCGCGATCGTTTTGATCCCGCCGGCGGTGTTTCTGATGCGGCCCCGGGAGTCGGGAAAGCGCGAGCAGGGCTGGGGACTGAAGACGGATTTACAGCTGCTAGTGCTGTTCCTGGCGGGCGGGACGATGGCGACGATTCATATGGAAGTGGAATTACTCACTCAGGGGCAGGGCAAGACGCTTTACAACATGATGCTTTTCCTGGCGGCCGGTGCTGTTTCCGCCGGCTACGCCGCGTATGCTCGATTAAAGGTCACGCGCTTCGAGTACGGCCTTGGCAGCTTTATTGGCGTTATCAATATTTGTACCGTCGGTTTCCTGCTCCTGTCGTTGGCAACATTGTCAACGCCTGTCGTTTTCGCTACCGCTGGTGCATCGGTTATCGGGTTGAACGTGGTTATGGCGTGGATGTTGTGGAAGGAGCGCCTGACCAAAACGCAGGCAGTCGGAATCAGTTTAGCGATAGCGATCGTTGTACTCGCAAATATTTGAATGATTCGCTGCCAACCTTTTGGGCATGCTGCGCCTGACGCTGTGGCCACGCTCCGTGTAGCATAGGTATCTTGGCTGTGCCATCGATTGTCACCGTTTTATATACGTATTCGGCCAAAGTAGAACGGACCTCTGTGTCCTTTTGATAGAATGCACGGGCACAGGGGTCTGTGCTACTTTGCGGATCGCCACGAAATCACCTTAGAAGATGTAGCTTTTTGGTCTTCACGCTCCTCAGAAACCGCCCGGTTCGTAAACACCATTGCGTTTAACCAGGTTAAGGCTCCTCAGAAACCGTTCTTGTCAAACCTTGAGTTAACCGATTGACAACAAGTAGCTTATGGCGAAAAAATAGGCCACGCCGTCGGACGGGTGTCTACTACACATAAGCCGTAGCGTAGCGGCTGTTGAGCTGCTCGCCAGTAGCGGCCTGGAAGGACCGCAGTACGGGAATGCACCCACCCGGGCCACCTCTGCCACTCTTCATCCCACTATGCCCGGGGAGCTGGAACAAAAGGTGACGCGCCCCTGCCTGAGCGTGATGCTCAGGGAGGGATGTACATTGCAATGACTGTCGGTCCTCGTCCGCCCTCCGTTCGAGGTTCGACAGCGTCGTATTACATCGCCTTGCTCATTTCGTCGATCTCTTCGCGCCGCTGCCGGAACGCTGAACTGCGTTTGTGCCGGTTGTAGAGTTCAAGATTGAGTCGGATTGCCGCCGAGCTTTGCTCGCTCATCGTCAGGATCTCTCGCGCTTTGTGACCGTCTTCCCACAAACTGACGACTTCGGCGAAGGCCGCGAGATAACGCTGGACGTTGCCCAATGAGTGCTTGATGATCTTGGTGATCTCTTTGGGTGTACAGCCGTCGATCCAATACTGAATCGCGGCCCGCCGATGCTGCTGCCCGGGACCGATGTCCTTTTGCTGGCCGCGGGTTGGCACGTGGACACCGTTATCTTTGAGCGCTCGAATGTCGCGTCGCACCGTGCGGGCATCGCAGCACAGCATATTGGCGAGATCCTCCTGGGTCAGGAGACCGCCCTGGGATTTGGCTTCGTCAGTGACTCGGATGATCCGATGCCGACGCATAGCTTCGGCGCCGGATTCCCGGCGCACCTTGCGATCGGAATCGTGTAGCAGCGTAAGTGTGGCGTCCACGAGCTTCATCCGGTCAAGGTGGCGCCCGGCGCGTTCCTTGGCGGAGACGCACGTATAGCGGATCTGCCCCGGCGCCATGACTTTAGATCCAACCTCATGCCAATACGCGTCTTCGACATAATCGATGATGTCGTCGAGTTCGCGGATAGACAGGCGGCCGCTGGCCATCTTCAACTTGGATGGTCGTGGGATTCGTGACTTCAAACGAAGCCGCTTGTCTGCTGCCTGGTCACGCTCGTTCAGCTTAACCATTGCCAGGCCCTCCTATTCACCCCGTTTCAGTTTCCCAACCCCGATAACTCGGATTGCTTCCCTGCAACGGACTTCCTCTATCAGGAGGTATGTGTCCCGTTTCCACGTCCATATGAAACCGACGCTGTATCAAACGCTTGTCCGGTATAAGAAAACCATGTCCGTATTGCAAGAAAAATTGTACAGTATCATCCAGGAATCTCTATTTATGACTTATTATTCACTGTCAGACAGCACCTGAACTGCCCCACCTGCCATCACCCTGACCTGCCCCCTCCTTCGTATTATTTCTTGGCGAACTCCCATGAATTGCTACTTGGAGCACCTGAAGTATCCGATCTCGGATTGTCCGAGTTTAATTTCGAACAATGGGAGGTATTCGGGCTGGCGCCCGCAGACGCCTTGGGATGCCTCCGTCGGAGCCGGGAACTGCGGACAGGTTGCATTGCTTGTATTCCGATCCGCGCCACGGGGTAAATACACGGACGCCATGCATCCTACCCAATCCGCCTTCTTTGAATTTATTACGGTTGTGCGCATTATGACAAAACAGAAACAAAACTGTCAACTTTCCGGCAGGACTGGACAGGTAGCAGCCGGTAGCGTCCGACACTCTTGCCGGCGTCTGCGGACGGCTCAGTCGGAGCCGGGATTGGTGTCGACACTCTCGGGGCGGCTCCATGGAGCCACGCAGCGAGATCGGTAGCTGCTATAAGCCGTTCGGGACAGGGACCCGGATCGGTACGCCCAGGTTCCCTGCCTTGTCGGCCTGTTGGAGCAGCAGCCAGCCCGGACCTTTGTCCCGTAGCAAGTTCAAGGGCTGCACGTCGCCGCGGACGTTGCCTTCGTCCAGGACCGTGCCGGCCGGATCGATCAGTTGCCAGCGGGTGTGGGCGACTCCGCTGGCGTCATAGCCATCGAGTTCGATGCGATCTTTCGCCTTCCACTTGGCAAGGATGTAGAGGTCCTGGATGTCTATCGCACTCTTTTTTACCATTTTATCGCGGACGATATCGACACGCTTGATCGTGATGTCAGCGACTGCCGGAAAGGTACTTGCGGGGTCACGTGCTTTCATCTTCTTATGATGTTCCTGCAGGAAACGTCCCACATCGAGGATGAGTGAAACCCATTTTTCGTTCTCGCAGTCTGGGACTGCAGGCTGGGCCAGCTCGCCAGGTGCCGTTCCGCGCAGCGGAATATTCACCACCTCATTATTCTGCAGCGCGAGGGCGATCGAGAGATTGCCACCACCCTCGCATTTTGAAACTGCGAAGCGCAGTGCCAGGTACGGATGTCGTTCCGGTCGCCAATCCTTGATCACGCACTTGAGGTGGCCTTTTATTTTCGGAGATCTGCCGTGGGCGTGAGATCGTACAAAGGGCTCTTTACCGGCTTCGTGAATAAGCTTGGTTTTGTTGTTCTTTGCGAACTGGATGAAGATTGGTTTTTCCTCGAGCCCTTCCCACGCCGTTCGGAACAGCACAGTGGCGGGCATCGTCGCAGGCAACCAAGCCGGGCCCGTCTTGTCTTCGGCGTAGTTGATGGGGATATCGACAGTCGTCGCCGTCGTACTGTTCCCGGCGCCGTCCGTGATTTTGTCGATAGTGAACTGTACGGTGTCGCCGTCCTTCGCGTTATTCAATTGCCGGCGCAGCACGTACGGCCAGTTGAGTTGCAGCGTGTCTTTGTTGCCTTTGTGGACAAAGTTGCTCAGGAACGGTTCTATCTCGTACGGCTCGTCGCCGATCTTGAATCGCAAGCGGTCAACAGCTACCGGCGCGCCGCCGACAAGCTGAAACGAGATGTCGAGTTGCTTGCCGTTTCCGGCCGGGTGTTTGTGGTCGACGAATTTTGTTGCGATCGACAACGGCGTCTTGTCGATCATGAACGGGATATCGGTGATGGTTGATGTTTTGCCGGCAGTGTTGACCGCTTTAAGCAGGAGATGATTGACTCCGTTCCTGGCCTTGACGGCAGGCGTCTGTTCCTGGCGGTTCGGAACGGGGTCACCCCAATCGATCGCATTACGTTCTTCCTCCGGACGCACGTCGTAGGGCAGCTCGCCGGGAATGATTGTGCAGTAGACTGCGGCAACACCATGCCAGTCGAAGTAGTCCGGTGTAAACTTCAGCATTTTGCTGCTCGAAACTGCCGGCCCGAAAATGATGTCGTCCATCTCCCACTGCGAGTAGTGCCCGGTTTGATCAACTTTCTTGTGCAGCGAGCCGAACTTCACGTGTTGCGGGAAAAAGTGTTTGCTGTCATACGGTTCCGCGGTAAGCCCGTCGGCCAGCATTCCCATCCAGACGTTCCACTTGCCACTGCGGTCGAACGCAGTGGCGTATCGAACGTTTACAGTTTTGTCGAAATTCTCTTCCGACAGCGCCACATCAGAGTTAGCGCCCATGCGTAACGAAATATTGGTCATGTCACCCGCTCGATAGCGAAATTGAAACAGCGGGAATCGCGCCAGTGAAAATGGCACGTCGATGCGATGTTGCAGGCGTTGATTCTTCATTCTGTTCTTTATCTGCAGGACCGTGCCCTGGCCGGAATCGTCGTAGGCGAGGGCGACGCTACTGCTGCCGGCGTTCTTGATGCGGTTACCAAGGGACATTGATTCGAACGTTTCGAACTGTCTCGTGAGATTGCCTACGCTTAAAAGCCGCGGTCGCGTTTCGGCTTTGGCATCCGCCCACTTCAGGGCTGGCAATTCGATGCTGACGACCTGATCGCCGTCTGGTCTGGGCAGAATCTTGGCAGCGAGCGACAGATCGCCGGCGCCGGCGGCGACAGATGGATTCAGTGGCAAGCGCCCGAGCCATGTCCCGAATCCGTCTGGCGCCAGAAGTACGTCCTTCTCATTCGCTTTGATAGCCAGTCGCGCCAACCGTCGGTCGCGGTAGCTCCCGGTGTGCTGGAGCCGGATGGCACCGGCGATTTTCTCATCCCATGTGCAGGTTAGCGAGGGCGCTTTCGGCTCCGTAACCCATAGTAATCGATGTCCCGCCAAGACGTTGCCGGCGCCGAAAGCACGCAGGACGACGTCGTGTAAGCCAGGGTTTGATTGGGCATTGATCCACTTGTTGACAGCGGCCAGCTTCTCGCTGCGCACGTGTGTTGTGGCGCTATTGAGCAGCACGTAATTCATTTTTTCGTTGCCGATGTTGCCGAGCCGGGGCGGTCGATAGCGAATCGGCACCAGGTTCGCGACCGCGTACGATGCACCTGGGCGGTTGCCGTGCAGGCCCTGCAGGATGTAACTGGGTTGCAGGTTGCCGAAGCCGTCGATCCGCACCCGCGCGCCCGACTTGTTCTGAAACGCCTCGAGCTCGGCCAGCGGCAACCAGACAGTGATCTCGGACCAGGCGCTGCGCTCGTGCCACGTTTCATTGCGGCGACTTATGCCCCGCACCTCCGTCGTGCCCGACATTTGCAGCGCTCCCTTCGAGAAGTCGGTGCCACTGATGCGATGGAAGAAGCGCTTTTTTGGCTCGAACTTTCCATGAGCGTTTTCGATGCCCACAGTATAGTGAAAATTGAACTGTGCGTCGTCCGTGCGTTTCACTGTAAACGACCAACCGGCGAGATCTGACAGCGGTTCCATCGGCAGCGTTGGAGTGGCCTTGGCGTGCATCGATCCGGACCCCGCGACATTGGTGAGGACAAAGTACGGTCCGGTCATACTCTTTTTGTGCCAGGTGATTTGGGATTGCCCGACGGGATCGTCCGGCGTCCAGTTGTTCGGCAGTAGTGTCTGGATTGGCGCCCCGTTTTCCTGCAGTTGTGAGTACCAGCCTTGGCGATGCAGCGGCACTTCAGAAACCTGTCCTTTGGTTTCCAGGTGTCGATGGAAACGTAACGGGGGAACGGTGATTTCTTCCGCCGCGATTTTGACGCGCGCGACGACGATCGAGTTGAGGAATGTCCACAGCCCCATCGGTCCGTTTTTGATGACATCTTGATCTGTGCTGGTGAACAACAGTTCGTTGTCGAACCAGTATTCGAGCTTGTCGCCGATGCGCCGCAGTTTGATGTAGAACCATGCCCCGTGCACCGGGCGATCGTAGTGAGTCAGCAGGTTACGTTGCGCTCGTCTGTTGCCTTCGCGGTTGCGCGGCAGCAGGAGTGCGTCCGACTGGTCAATCAACTCGCCATCGCGGTAGAACTTCGTATACAATTGGGATTGATCGAAGTCCCAGCCGGTACACGTAACTGTGTAGCCACGGCTGGGGCTGAAATCGGGACTCATCATCGTCAGGTTAATATCGCCGCAGCGGCTGTAAAAACCTTGCCTGGTACCGGCGTAAATTTCGACTGAAAAATCGCCGGCGTACTGCAATTTCGTCCACATCCCGCCGAAACTGTCCTCTGCTTGTCCGTTCCAGTGCGACCATGCCGGGTTGCACTCGAAGCGGTTGATTACTTGCCATTTGCCGCCGTTGACGCGCCAGTCACGTGGGGCTTTGGTAAACAGGTAGTCGGTGACTTGAAAACGATCAACGCGGCTGGATGCGAGCTCATGACCTGTGTACCCGTCGATGCGCATGCGGGTGCCGCGCAAGGGGCGATCGAGCTGAGCTTTCGCAATCTCTTTGCCGTCATGCATTACCCAGGCTGTGTGCCCCTCGCAGTGAAGCGTAAACAGTGGCGGTGCTGTTGGTGTCGGCGAGGTCTCGGCTTTTTTCTTGTCCCTTTTTCGCTTCTCTTTCTTCGGAGGCGCTATCGGCTTTGGCAGGTTCACACTGCCTGTTGCCAGTTCGACATCGGATAGTTCCTGATGCCCGGGGCGCACCAGTTTGAAGGTGCCGACTGTGCTGGCGCCGGCCTCATCATAACTGCGTTCGATGTCCAATCGCAAATCCCCGATCGTTTCATTCTCAGGCACGCCCAGGTGCAGGTGACCCGCTTCTACGAAAGGAATCGTCACGGCGAATCTACCGAAGAAATCGCTTTTGTGCCAGGCTTCCGTAGTGCCTTTGAGCGGGATCCAATCCCCCTCCGGCGACGACCAGTCGCGCATGTACGGGTCGGCCTTGAATTTGTTGTGTTTTTCGAATTGGTTACGGTGGAGATTTCGTTCGCCAAAGTGCCGCAACCCGCTGATTGTGACCTGCGCATTCTCGCCTGTGAAAACGCCGCTGGCACCGACCAGTTGTTTGTCATGGTGATGCACCAGGACCAACTCGTTGTTTCGATAAAGGCGCAATTCGCGACCATTCGAGGCATCCGCCATCAACGTCACCGGCGGTGGCTTGCTCAATTGGATCGGTTTCATCGGCAGCGTCCAGTTCTGCAACGGTTTAGCAACGCCGCTCATGACTTGGTGCAGCGTGAAAACCTCATCGTTCTCGATCTGTTGGTACTGAAATCGCAGGTGTGTAACGTCCGCGCCCGTATATCCCACGAGCAAGCCCGTATCCATTGCAGCCTGTGGCAACTCGGATTGGAATCGGGCTGAAAATACATGCGGCTTGTCGTTGAGCCCGCCGAGGACCAACCACTGCGGATGACGTGAAACCGCCGGATCCAGTTCGCCCGCGCCCAGCTTCGAGTTGCGTCGGCTCGGAAGAAAGTCGCCGTGTTCGGCGCGTGTGAAAAATTCAATA
>Ga0302123_10003803_pt1 | contig 9982 bp, 9 predicted proteins | sample CB21_321_MG_FD_203109 | JGI IMG/M metagenome (GOLD analysis project Ga0302123, IMG submission 203109) | Marine microbial communities from Western Arctic Ocean, Canada - CB21_32.1 | ecosystem: Environmental > Aquatic > Marine > Oceanic | place: Canada: Western Arctic Ocean | collected 2017-09-28 | reverse complement strand
GCCGGCGTCGATCGCGAAGCCTTTGCCGGGCCATACTTTATGGACCCCCACGTGTCCGTCGATAAAGCTGAAGGGAAACCTGTACCCACCATGTGGATCCCAAGTGCCGAAATCGGTGTTATACGCATAGCCATAGTGGCAACTTCCGAAGATATGATTTTTTGCTGCTTGATTCACCATGAAAACCATCGTCGTAGGATTATCGATACTTTCGATAGTAGCCGAACGCCAAGGCTTATGTTTGTTGTTACCGTTCGGCAACGGCCCGATGTCTTGAATGCCGCATGGGCTGAGGCCGGTGAAGATTCTATCACTGGGCGACCCATGAAACGAGGTGCCGGTTCCGTCGTAAAAATTTGCCTTAGATTCTCTGAGCCATCCGTAGTCCATCGAGCATCGTGCGATCGGGACTTCCGCACCATCAGTGTCGTAGCCGAGGTACGTGTTCAAAGGGCGGTCGGTGACGTCCTTGCTGGAAAAATAGCCGAGCGCGTTACCTGCCTTGCCGATCCATGCCGCAGAACCAGTTGTCCAGCTTACGCCGGTACCAACAAGTACCGGAAAGTGCGTGTTGTGATCGCCCGTGTACGCGAAGCCGGCAACCCCTATCTGCTTGAGATTGCTACTGTCGGCCGCGAGTTTGGCAATGTCTTTGGCCGCCGTCAGCGCTGGCAAAAGCATGGAGGCCAAGATGGCGATGATGGCGATAACTACGAGTAATTCTATGAGCGTGAAGCGCTGAAGAATTGGCCTCTCGAAAAGCCTTCGGCTAGTCTGCCGGCCTGTCTTCATGGCGCTCCCGATTCGATCAGCGTGAAGCGAGATTTTTGATCTGTACTGGTGTGCATGGTCAACGTGTTCTATCGTCAGAAGGTGGTGATTTTCCGATTGATTCAAATCCGGTCTAATTTCGCACAATACTTCAAACGCTGAGAGACGTCAATTGTCGGCGCCGCGATATCGATTGCCTGGAATCGAGGAGATCGTTGCCGAGCCCTTTTGGAAGTCCGCCACCGGCCCTGCGCCGGTGGTTTTCAGGATTGAAGATGGCGGCAGGGCCGCATGGGAAAGCCGCGGCGCTTCGGGAGCGGCGCTTCGCTTGCATGTCTTGCATGTCTTGCGCGTGACGTCCGGCACGGGAATGCCAGCTCTCCAGCAGTGGGGGAGCGCCGCGTGACGCCTTACACCCAATCACCCCGCGCAAGCGAAGCGTGGCGGCTTACACCCAACGCCCTAATCACCCAACGCCCTAATCACCCAACGCGAACTATTCGACGTCGGCCAGGTATTCGATCTTCGCTGCCTTGCGCAGCCCCTCGAGGATGCCTTCCCGCAGCCATTGGAGCTTGGCGGTCTGCAGGACGTTGCGGAGGGAGCCGTGGTCACGGTTGAGGATCGAGGGCATCACTGCCAAGTACCAGGCGTCGAGTTCGGCGTCACTGATATCGACTTTCGCAATCCCGGCGTTCTTCTTTTTCAGTGCCTTCAGTTTGGCGGCCTGGAGATAGCTGCGCAGGTAGTTCTGCTTGCCGTCGCGCTTATTGTCGACGAGCGCGCGTATCACTGCCTCGTAGCATTCTTTGATTTCTTCATCAGTGACTATGGCGCTGGCGAGGCCGTGCTTTGAATAGTAAATGTTGGCCCGTAACGCGGTCTGATAGCCCTCAGTGTTGATCTTCGCGCGGACTGACTGGATTCTTTTAAGGTAACTGGGATCCTTGTCGAGACCCTTTTTACGCGCCTTCGTGGCCAGCCCTATATCGTTCAAGGCGCCCGCAAGCTTGAAGAACCCACTCGAATAGTTGCCGACAACGCACGGTTGGCCGGCGCCCTCGATAACGACGGCGTCGACGAGTTCCTTGACGAGCTTGGTATCCGCTGCGATCACATTGGGTGCGACGCCGCGCTGTTTCGCCTCCTTGGCGATGACCGTCTCTGTGATCATATTTCGGATCGGCGTCGTCTGCTTCGGGCGCAAGCCGATTCTCTGGATGACCTTTGCATCGACGCCGGCGTCGATGACCGACTGCGGAATCCGCACACCGTTGAATTTCAGTTTCGACTTCGCCAGGCGCGCTTTGATCGCCTCGCTATGGACCCGATTTGCTGTCTCCTGGGCTACGAAGTTCCTGGTCGCGTCCCGTGCCTTCTCTCCTTTGAGCTTGCCGAGAATGCTGGTATCGCCTTGCAGCCAGGCATCTATCTCTGCCTCGGTCACCTGCGTCGGGTCGGGTATCACTGTCAGTTCAGGGGTTGCCTGCCGGTAGTGATTGGCGAGCATCGAAATCTCCACTGTCGCCGTTCGTGCGCTCTGTAGCCGAACCTGGCTGATCTGTTTCTGGTAGTTGGTGTCTTTGTCGAGCCCTTCTTTCTCGAATTGTTGACTGACGAGCTCCTCGTCAACAGCGCGTCTCACGGCGGCGGCAATTGTCTCGCCGTCGGCGGGTGCAACAGCCGAGCTGGCGACTTTCTTGCCGTTGACGCGGGCGACGACTTTGGGCAGGTCATCGACACCGGCCGCAGCCAATTCTGGTGTCGAAATCATGCAGCAGGCTATCATCGTTCCGGCGAGGATCATCATCTTGCTCTTGTCGGTCATCACGGTATTCCCCTTGTTTAGCCTTGCGGCTTTGATTATTACAGTCATACATTCAAGAATGGATCACGCATTTAACGTTCCTCCATTATATAATATAAAATATACTATACTTCTGCGGATATAGAGGATCAAGGGATTGTCGAGGGGATGCGGGGAAACGGCAAGGAATGGGGCCTGACCGCCCAGTCTCTACACCCGATAAGTGTAGATCTTTGGCCTTGCCTTGAAACGCGAAAAACGGTAGCTATCCGTTGTGAAAATCCTCTTGATTTGTTACGGCTGCGCCGCCATAGGGTAGAGACGTCCTGCAAAGGGACCCGTGCCCGTGCCCGGATTCGTTTTCGGGCACGGGCACGGTGGGATTGTGGCTCTGCCGCCTTAGGAAGAATGAGATAACTCCCTCTCTTCCCATTCTTTACTTCGAGCGTCTACTGCGAATAGAATTTTCGCGTCCAGTCGACAGCCGCCTTCTTGTCGGTCGCAGTGTGGAGCGTCGTTGTCGTGAGTTCGACGATGCGGGCGAGGATATTCTGGACAAGGTCTTCAACGTCATGTCGATCGTCTTCGGTCAGGTGCGGGAGGCGCTTGAGGGTGCGCTCCAACTCCAGCTCGGCGATCTGATCAGCAGAGTGCAGCATCGCCTGGATAGTGGCATCCTGTGTGATGGCTGTGTGATGGCTTGTTCGCCAGCTCTGGGGGCGATCCGTATGGACAGCTGCAAGCCCGAACTGATCAGCGAGCGCTGTGCTGGCTGTGGATTATGTGTGCGCTATTGCGCCGCCGAGCCCGAGGCGACCAGTATCAATCCACTACCGTCGCAGTCCTGGCTGTGATCATGCTTTGTACAAATGCGCCCGGCGTTGTATGCTGTGCCTGATGTCTGACACCACCATTTCGGTTGATAGCGAATCATCACTGGGACTTTGAGAATGACTATATGTGAGTCGATTACTGTACCGCCGATGTCGGCGCAGGCTTTCACTGTAAGCGCCGGACAGGTTGTCCGCGTGATCGATATCGACGGCAAGCAGGGTGGGGACTTTGTCGCTCTGAGGGCAGACGATCTAGGCGTGAAGTTGTCACAAGCGCGGTCACGTGTAGAGAATCAGCAGGTGGCCGTCACGACCGGGCACAGCCTGTGGACGAACACATTCCCGCCCGAGGTCATGTTCACGATCGTGGCCGACACGCACGGCGCCCACGACCTGCTGTTCACGCCCTGTTGTCTGTATGCCTTGGAGAAACGCTTCGGCGTGTCGCGGGACGGTTGCCTGGAGACAATGGCGAAAGCGCTCAAGCCCTGGGATGTGAAGCCTCACGAAATTCCAGACCCGTTGAATCTGTTCTTCCACGTGTCGGTGGATGAGGCAGGTGCGATGGCTATAAGTCCACCCACGTCTGCGCCTGGGAGCCTGATCGAATTGCGAGCGGAGATGGACTGCGTCGTAGTGATTTCAACGTGTTCTGCGCCATCACCCGTCCGAGAGAATTCAGCCTATAAAATCGAGATTTTCGGCTGAACGTCCCTTTGCCGTACTGGCAAACTGGCATTCTCATGCCGGTCCCCGTCACTGTAGTGTGGGGCTGTGTTGATAGTCGATCCCAGCGTCGATAGCGGCGCGAATAGTGGCAATCGCACTGTCGTCCGCGTCATCGCCATCCAGACTCCCAAGCGATGCTGAGCCCAGTCCGAGTCGTGTTGTTGTGCGCATGAATTCGGTCGGCTTCAAGTTGCCGGTAGTTTTGTTGTTTTGGCGAATCGACACTGTGGCGTTATGACTCGGTCCCGTCAACATGTTTTCTAAATCCGGATAGCCATCTGCAACCGCAGGCGGTATATTTTGCCCCATGAAATTATCAGCGCTATTCTCCGACAACATGGTTCTTCAGCAGAACCTCACCATCTCCATCTGGGGCTGGGACAGTCCCGGCCGGCAGGTGACTATTGAACTCGCGGGCGAGACAGCTACGACATTGGCAGACGCGCAGGGACGTTTCAAATGTCAATTCCCGGCGATGCCCTTTGGTGGACCGCACGAGATTACTGCTCGCGGCTCGCAGGAGCTGACAGTTCGCAACGTCATGGTCGGTGAAGTTTGGCTATGCTCCGGGCAATCGAATATGCAATGTTATGTGGCCGCATCGCTGAACGCAGATGCAGAAATTGCAGCTGCAGATTACCCCGACATCCGCCTGTTCACCGTTCCCTGTGAAGCTGCGGTCGGGACGAAGGAGGACATCGCCGCCGCGTGGAACATTTGCACGTCCGAAACGGTTCGCGCGTTCTCGGCCGTCGGCTACTTCTTCGGTCGCGACGTGCATATGACGCAGAAGATTCCGGTTGGCTTGATCAACGCCTCATGGGGCGGCACCTGCGCTGAGGCATGGACCAGCCGCGAGAAACTGATGTCGATGCCGCGCTACGTCGAGATGATCGAGGCCTTTGAAAGTGGACTCGAGAACACCGAAGTGGCCATGCAAGCGTATTTGGACGGGTACGCGGGCTGGGCAAAAAAGAACCTGCCGGTGAACCCCGAACAAACCGCGATCGAACAGACCTACCCTGCGCCGCAGTTCGATGATGCCGAATGGCGCACGATGGCGTTGCCCGGCAGCTGGCAAAGCAGAGGGGAGACCTACAGCGGGGTCCTCTGGTTTCGCACCTCGATCGAATTGCCGGAGGCATGGACGGGACAAGAGCTGCTTCTTTCATTAGGTGTTCTAGATAAATCGGATGAAACCTATGTCAACGGCGAAAAGGTCGGCAGCATCTCCGTTGATGACAACCCGGATTCCTGGTCCGTCCCCCGCCGATACACGGTCCCTGCAGGACTGATGAAGCCAGGTCGAAACGTCGTTGCCGTTCGCCTATTCTCGAACCTGCATGTCGGTGGTTTTTGCGGTGAGCCCGAGGAACTGTTTTTGGCGCCGTTGACGGACCAGCAAGATCGGCTGGACTTGGTCGGCGATTGGCGTTTTCACACCGAGCATAACTTTGGCCACGTCGTCCCGGAAAACACGCCGATCCCAATCGCACCGATGCAGGAGGGTGATCCGAACGCGCCATCTGTATTGTTCAGAAACATGATCAACCCGATCGTCGGATTCGCTATCCGTGGCACGATCTGGTATCAGGGCGAGTCGAATGCCGCCGGCACGCATTGGCCGTTTTATCACGAACTCTTTTCCGCGATGATCACCGACTGGCGCGACCGCTGGGGCAGTGAGTTCCCGTTTTACTTCGTGCAACTGGCGAACTACGTGACAGGTAGCGATCCGATGAACTGGGCAGGATTGCGGGACGCGCAGACGAAGACGCTGGCCCTCCCAAACACCGGGATGGCGTTGACCCTGGACATCGGTGACCCGTACGACATTCACCCGACGAACAAGCAGGACGTCGGCAAGCGTCTCAGCCTGATCGCCAGACATTTTGTTCATGGTGAACAGCACACAGAGTACAGCGGGCCCGTCTGCGAATCCGCCCAGCCAATTGAGGGCGGTTGTCGTATCTATTTCTCACATGCCGAATCAGGACTGATCGCTCGCAACAGCGAGCTATCAGGTTTCGAACTTGCATGCAAAGACGGGCGGTTCGTGCCGGCCACTGCAACGATCGACGGTATGACCGTCGTCGTGAGTTCGGAAGATGTTGCATCGCCTGTTGCGGTTCGTTACGCGTGGACGGAGAATCCAAACTGCACGTTGTACAACGGCGCTGACTTGCCGGGCGTACCCTTTTGCGTCGACGTGCCCGGCTGAGTGCCACACCATGGCAGACACACCAATAATCGTAGTTTCCGGCGCGGCCAGTGTAGATATAACTATCCGCAATCCCCCGCTCAACTGGTACGGTGGTGCGGCCGCCGATAGTTACACGCCCGGACTCATCAAACGGATTGAAGAGCCTGTAGAGATGGTGCTCGGTGGCAACGGTGCCGCTGCCGCCTATGTCATTGCGAAACTGGGCGTTCGCGCCCGCTTGAGTTCGTCGGTTGGCAACGACAGCGGCGGACAGCTCGTGCGTCGCTGGCTCGAGGACGCCGGCGTCGAATTGCTGACGGCACCGACGCCATCGACGATGTTTGCGTTCACGGCAGTGGATGATGGCGGTCGTCGGTCAGGCTGCCTGCAGTATCCCGGTCCGCCGATCGATTGGCAGGCCGCTGCACAATGTGATGGTGCCTGGCTATTGATCGCAACGCACGCGCAGGCGTCACTGGACGATTACAGAAAAATCGTGGATTCGTTGGAGCACGCCAGGCGAGACGGCCGGCGCACCGCCTTTGATTGCGGTATCAGCTGGCTCGGCAAAATGCCGGAGACTGATATGCAGGCGCTCTGGCAGCACACGGATCTTGTGATCGGTACGAACGATGAGCTTGGCGCCTGGGCCAAATGTACAGACCCGGAACGTATCGCCGAGCGTGTACTGGATCATGGGCCGCAGCAGGTTATCGTGAAGCTTGGTGCGGATGGCGCCGCCGCCCAGGGACAACACGAGCCGTTCGTGCGTCAGCCTGCTCATAAGCTCAAATGCGCCGACGTCACGATTGGCGCCGGCGACGGTTTCAACGGCGGTGCACTAGCGGCCCTGGCAACGGGACAATCGCTCAGTGCCGCGGTCGATGCCGGTCAGAAAGTCGCGTCCCTGATTGTCCAATCGGGGCGTGGTGTGATAGGGTGGGGCGATGGTCTGAACTAACAATGGACAATTGACAACCGATCCGCCTTCGCTCATGTAGCCTTGGTGGGCAAGCAACGGATAAGCATGAAGACTTTGAAAGAACGATTGCGGGACGGAGAAATTGTATTCGGTGGAACTGTCGCAGAGCATCTGCGTCCGTCCGTTGTGAAAGCTTATGTCAACGCCGGCTTTGACTATGTTTTTCTCGAAAACGAACACGCTGCATTTGATCCGGCGCGTCTCTCTGACTTCGTATTGTGCGCCCGCGACAACGGTTTGACCGTCGTCAGCAAACTGGGTGAGCTGTCGAGGGCGGAGACTGCACGTCTGCTCGAGATGGGCGTCATGGGCATCCAATTGCCACGCACCGAGACCGCGGACGATATGCGGACGCTGATCGATTTTATAAAATACCCGCCGGTTGGATCGCGGGCGAGCGCGACTGCGTATGGCAATTCGTTCTACGGCAAAGTGGACAAGGAGACCTGGTACGAACAAATGAACGCCGAGACATTTGTCCTGTCCCATTTCGAGACGCGCGCAGGTGCGGAGAATGCCGAGGCGATTATGGCTGTGGACGGGATCGACATCTGTTTCATTGGGTCGAGCGACTTGAGTCTGTCATACGGAGTCCCCGGGCAATATAAGGACCCGGATTTTCTCGCTACGGTTAACCGTATTCTCGACATTGCGGCGGGTCGCAATATCATCCGTGGTATTGTCGCGACGGATTATGACAGCGCCAGTTACTGGATCGAACGCGGCGTCCAGTACTTTGAGTGCAACAACGAACTCGACTTCATCAGAAGCGGCGCCGCGAAAGCGATGGAAGGACTGCATCGCGCCCGAGAAGCAGCACGCTGAGGGACCGTCCCCTGTAGGACGGCGCTTTCAGCCCGTCAATCAAACGGTCCAGTACTAATAGAAATTACGTATTCGCTCGCACTCGATTCAGAAATCGTCGGTCAGTATTTCGACCCGATTACCACGCATGTGCGCCGTGTCGTTGACGCTGTGAATCAACCATCCGTCGTTGGTCCGCTCGAACTCGTTGAGACAACAGTTTCCTTGAATAATGAACGGGAACCTTTCCAGGCTCAATCCCAGCACGCCGAGAACTAACAGCTTGTTGACCACACGGTGTGCGAACACGGCGACGGTCTGGTTAGTGTGCGATGCCGCCAGCCGCTCCAGCGCCCCGAACGTGCGGTCATAAACGCCCTGTAGCGTTTCCCCGCCTGGCGGTTGGGCGTGTTGCGGCTCGCTTTGCCATTGCGCCAACGACTCCGGCCATTTTTGGGCTACGTCCGTTTCCGCATGTCCCGTCCAGTCACCGTAGTCGAAGTCCGCGAGTGCCGGCTCTTCGATGGTATCCGTGCGATGTGATGCCAGCGTGATACTCGCGGTTTCCGTCGCCCGCGAAAGCGGACTGCTGTAGGCCGCATCGATCTGCCGTTTTTGCAGTGCTTCTGCGACCAATTCGGCCTGAGCTCGACCGTTATTGTTTAACGGCACATCATGACGACCCCGGAATATTTTTGATCGGTTCCAGTCCGTTTCGCCGTGTCTGATCAGAAGAATTGTTGCCATGCGTGATACCTGAAATCAAAGTGATTATAACTGCGAAACATCGAAGTAGGGTGCGAGGGCTTTCATCGACGTGTCATACGCCCGTTGCGTTACGTCATACGGATCCTGACTCCAGTATTCCTCGCGGAACAGCTCGACCGCGACCGGACCGTCGAAACCGATATCCTTCAATCGCTGAAAAATCGCGTTGAGCGGGATCGCCCCATTGGGGTCCCCGGGCATCAGACGTTTGCCGTCGGTCATCCCTTCCTTCGGGACATCTTCCATATCATTGATATGCACCGTGAAGATTTTCGCGGGATCCAGCGCTTCGATTTCACGGAGCTCGCCGCCGCCGCCATAGAAGTGGCACGTGTCGAGTATTATTCCGACGTTCTCCCGATTGACGCGATCGACAATCTCCATTGCTCCCTTTGGTGTCCGTACCGAGCACCAGGAAAAGCCGAGAAACTCGAAGCCGAGACGGACGCCGTGTGGTCGGGCGATATCGTCCAGCTCCTCGAGGACCGACACGTATTCGTCTGCGGTGTCTTCCCACGGATAGTATAGATCGGGGTGTGACTTTGGCGTCGGGCTTGCGACCAGTGCGATGGCGGGGCAGGAAATGTGTTCGGCGATTTCAGCGAGTTGTTTACAGCGATCCTTGACCCATTGATACTCATCACCGCGAAACGCGATAAACTCGATAGAAGACAGGGCTGCAGGTGCGATCGCGTTGTCGACGAACAACGCCTTTAAGTCGTCGACTGAATGATCTTCGAGATACGCATCCAGCTTTCTGAACCAGATTTCAACCCCGGAAAAACCGGCTGCCGCAGCAGCTTTCACATCCGTGACCAGATCCGACGTCATTGTTGTGGCGCCGTGATATGTTAGTTTCATGATCCTTTCCTCAATGATATCGTGTTTACTGAACAGGTATCAATGGTACTGGTTCTGCATTACTAAAGCAAGTGCCTGGCAGTTCGATAAACGTCATGCGGGATGTCATTCTTGTAGCGCCGTGAGACAACCCGAAGTGCCTTCGATCATGCTCGATCTTCAAAGAATCTACGCGAGACAAATATGACGACACCGCATACCTGTGATCAACTCGTGCAGGATCT
>Ga0302123_10003799_pt1 | contig 9985 bp, 6 predicted proteins | sample CB21_321_MG_FD_203109 | JGI IMG/M metagenome (GOLD analysis project Ga0302123, IMG submission 203109) | Marine microbial communities from Western Arctic Ocean, Canada - CB21_32.1 | ecosystem: Environmental > Aquatic > Marine > Oceanic | place: Canada: Western Arctic Ocean | collected 2017-09-28 | reverse complement strand
TCCTCGCAGTCCTTCCCGTGAAGCTCGATACAAATATTCCGGACTCTGTGCAGCCAAGAGCCTGCAGATTTCCCGAAAACCGATAGCTCAGCTCGTTCGTTTCCACTAACCTTCGCACCGCCGAAATCTCGTTTTGAACAATGAACCCTATGCAAAGTGAAGAAGTTATGGAACGCTGGAACGCCAAGACGAAGCTGCGAAACACCGCTGATCTCTCGGAGTTCCATCCTTACGGACTTCCCTCTTTACGGAATGCCATAACTCCATAAGGAGGGAACGAGTGCCTCCGAAGTTCAGAACGCGCATCTCGTTCCCTCCGACAGCTTCTTCACTTTGCATAGGGTTCATTGCTCAATCTGTCACTTCTTGCGTCGCGGAGGGCATAGTGGGATGCCGAAGATGCCGACGGGCGCGATGGGTTGGATGAGGACGATGCCGTAGATGATGAGGTCCCACATGGATAGGACGCGTTTGCGGGGTTGGTGGGTGGTGGGCTCGGACGAGGCGCTCGGCATGATTGAATCGGAACTTCCTACTGGGCGGGCGTGCCCTGGCCCTGCTGGAGTGTCGTCGCGCTGTTGTTCCTGACGGGGAACGTCTCTTGTTCGCCTGATGGCCAGCGGACTTCGACTTGGTTCGGTTCGACGGAGCCAAGACCGATGTGTAGTTGGGTATCGCTGGCGCTGAGGTAGCTGCCGTCGCGGCGGACGATCCGAACGAGCGACGGGAGGTCTGGACGGGTGACGCGGACTTCCGCACCGATGGCTTCGGGGTTGGGACCCTCGGATTGGAGTCGGAGCTTGAGCCAGGCGTTTTCGTTGGATGTTTCGTTGAGTAGGAGACGGGCCGGGCCGTTGTTGTTGCTCACGACGATGTCGATGTCGCCATCGTTGTCGATGTCGCCGAACGAGGCGCCGCGGCTTACGTCGGCTTGAGTAAGAGCGTCGCCTGCCTCGCCGCTTACGTCACGGAAACGTTTACCGACTTCGTTGTGGAAGAGTTGATTCGTTTGTCGGAACGGGTAGGGGTTACCGCGCTGGCTTTCGACCATGGTGACGGCTCCGTTGGCGATGAAGAGATCGAGGAATCCGTCGGCGTCGTAATCGAACCAGGCGGCGCCGAATCCGGTGAAGGGAAAACTGCTCATGGCTAGGCCGAAGCGCTGGGTGGCGTCTTCGAAGAGTCCCTTGCCGTCGTTGAGGTAGAGGGTGTTGGTTTCGCGCGCCAGGTGGGTCATGAACAGGTCGTGGTCGCCGTCCTGATCGAAGTCGGCCGCGGTGACGCCCATGCCTGCTTCGGCGCGTCCGTCGGCGTTGAGGGCGGCGCCGGAGGCTAGGGCTGTGTCCTCGAAGCGGCCTTTGCCTTGATTGATCCAAAGCTGGTTGGGATTGCCATCGTTGGCGACGTAGATGTCGATGAGGTGGTCGCCATTGAAGTCGGCGGAGGTTACGCCGAGCCCGCTGCCAAAGGCTTGATCGATACCGGCGGCGGTTGTGGCATCGGTGAAGCGACCTTGGCCGTCGTTGCGGAGGAGGCGGTCCGGGACGGGGGTGTAGAGCGCGGGGTCGCAGTAGTCACGTGCGCCGGCGGGTTCGCGGCATTCGCGGTTCTTTTCGATTGAGAAGTCTACGTAGTTTGTATAGAAGAGGTCGAGGTCGCCATCATGGTCGTAGTCGATGAATGTGGCGCTGGTGCTCCAGCGGTCGTCGGCGGTGCCGCTTTGGCTGGTGACGTTGGTGAAGGTTCCGTCGCCGTTGCCGTGATAGAGAACGTTTGGTCCGAAGTTCGTTACGTAGAGATCGAGGTGGCCGTCGGCATCGTAGTCGCCTACGGCTGCGCCCATTCCGTAGCCGTTGTGGCCAATGCCGGCGGCTTCGGTAACGTCAGTGAAATGTAGCGTCCCGGACGGGATGAGGTCGTTTCGAAAGAGGCGGTTGCCGGGCCAGTGGTCTTCAGGTGGAGAGAATGAAGGCGGCTTGTCGTCGGAGCCGAAGGCGGCGCCTTGTAGTAGGTAAACATCGAGGTCGCCGTCGTTGTCGTGGTCAAGAAGCGCGGCGCCGGAGCCTGTGATTTCCGGCAGGTAGTATTCGCCGGTGGCTCCGGTGGAATGGTGAAAGCGGAGGCCGGTTTCTTCGGCGACTTCGCGAAAGATTGGGGACGGCGATTCGTCCGAGCTTTCCGGAGGGGCTGTCGCGCAGGAGAGCACGAAGGCGGCGAGTGCAAGGACGGCCTGTGTGGGGGCGCGTCGTGGCGAGGTCGGGATCAGCGAACCGGGCCCCCCAGCTTCTCTATCATCTTGTTGCTCATCGAGAGGAGTTCGGTCTGCCCGAGTTTGCCGGCACGCTCGCGGGCTTTGAGGGCGTAGGTTCGCGCGCTTGCGGAGTCGCCGATACGTGCGTAGGCGACCGCAACGTCAAGCATGTACTTGGGCGTTTCTTCGTCTTCCGGCGATAGGGTTTTGAGAAAGTGGGCGAGACCCTCGTCGTTGTTGCCCTGCATGAGCAGTACGCGTCCGAGATGGAAGTGCGCCATGCGGAAGGTCGGTTTGTTGCGCAGGGCCAGACGGTAGTGCTTTTCCGCGTCTTCAATGCGGCGCTGCGCTTCCAGCATCTGGCCGAGATTGCTGTGTGCTTCGGCGAACGACGGGTCCGCTTTGGTCGCTCGGCGAAACGCCTGTTCGGCTTCGGCGTAGCGGGATTGTCCGGCATGGAAGACGCCGTAGTTGTAATGAAGGTCGGCGCGATCGGGATGGCTTTTCGCGGCTGCTGCGTAGTGACGTTCAACGTCTTTGGGGCGGCCGAGTCCGCCGTAGAGCGAAACGAGATTCACGCGCGCCTGTACGAGATTCGGGTCGTCGGTGAGTGCCTTCTCGAACTCCTTTACAGCGGCTTCGAGATCACCCGCGTCGGCGAAGGCAAGGCCTTGCTCGTAGTGGTTGTTGGCGGGGTTGCGCGTGAGGGAAGCGACTTCGTGGAGTAATGGATCTTCCAGGGGCTCGTCGCCGTTCTTGTTCTGCTCGAAGATTGTCAGGTGGGCGTCGGCTTTCTCGTTGTCGCCGTCGGCGCGATAGGCCTGTGCGAGCGCGTAATGGGCGGCTCCGAAAGTGGGCGAGAGATCGCACGCTTTTCGGTAGTGGTCGATGGCGGCCGCGACGCCGTCACGCGTGGCGACGAGACGTCCGAGGCCGTAGTGTGCGAGGGCCGAGGAGGGATCTTGCGCGAGTGCGGCGCGGTATTCTTTTTCACTGGCGGGATAGTCGGCGAGTGTCGAGAGCACCTGTGCGAGTTTGATGCGCGCCGGTAGGTAGTTTGGGTCGAGCTCTAGCGCTTGGCGGAGCGGCTCGACGGCGGATTCGTCTTGGCCGAGCAGGAACCGCACGGTGCCGAGAAGGTAGGCCCATCGGAATTCGTGCGGTGCGATAGCCTGGGCGCGTTCGTAACACAGGGCGGCGGACTCATACTGCTTGTAGGCGTGGAGTATCATGCCGAGGTGTCCGGTGGGGAGGGCTTGATCGGGATTACGTTGCGCCTCAGTAAGAGCTTCTTCGATGTCGGCGCGAGCTGCTTCGGGAATGGCGTCGAGTTGAAGTTGCGGAAGTTCTGGTGGAGTTGTCGGGCGGGCGGGGACTTCGTTCGAACATGCGCCCCACAACAACGCGATGGCAATCATGACACCCGCTAGAGGCCACGTTGTGGGGGAACTCGACACGCCCCCATCGTAGGTTTCGATTCTCGGGGAAGTCAATGAAACCCGGTTGCGCCGGCCCGTGGGGTTATCCTCGGGAGAGATCCGCTTTGGCGGCGTTATAGATGAAAAGGTCTCGATCAAAACAGCGGGGTGAGAGCGCGGTGAGCAATTGGCCGCGCGGGGCTCGATTGTGGCTCTTTCGCATTGCCGCGTTCGTGGGCGTGCCCCTTGTATTTCTTGCGCTGCTTGAGGGAGGACTGGAGCTCGCCGGGGTCGGGCAGCCTGCGGCGTTCTTTGTTGAAGGCTCGGAGTCAGGGTTCGTCGAGACGAACCAATTTTTCGGACGGCGCTTCTTTCCGGCGGCGATCGCACGCACGCCTGAAGTGGAGCGGCTGCGGAACGCAAAGGACCCGGGAACGTACCGGATCTTCGTGCTGGGCGGTTCGGCGGCTATGGGTTTCCCGGAGCCGGCGTTTGGTGTGGGACGGGTGCTTGAAGCGCTGCTCCAAGAAGAATATGAGGGTTTGCGGATCGAGGTCGTCAATGCCGCGATGACGGCGGTGAATTCGCATGTCGTGTTGCCGATCGCGCGCGAGTGCGCCCGTTACGAACCGGATGCGCTGGTGGTCTATTTGGGCAACAACGAGGTTGTTGGGCCCTATGGACCGTCATCCGTTTTCGGAGACTCCACGATTCCGCTGCCGATGGTGAGGGCGGCGGTTCGGCTGCGTGCGACTCGGACCGGGCAGGCTGTCTCCGGGGTTGCTGGGTTAGGAGGAACGGACAGCGCGCCACGGGAGTGGAAGGGGATGTCGATGTTCCTCGAGAATCAGATTCCCTGGAATGGTCCGAGATTGGAGACGGTCTACGCGAACTTTCGATCGAACCTGCGCGATATCGGTAGCGCCGGGCTCGACGCTGGGGCTCGCGTTGTGTTGTCGACGGTTGCGGTGAATTTGGCGGACAGTGCGCCGTTTGCGTCGCGGGGTTCGGAGCTTTCGGCGGCTGCGCGGCGTGAATGGGATGCTGCCTACGAAGCGGGTGTGGCCGATCAGGCAGAGGGGCGGTTCGCGGAGGCGATCGAGAGTTTCCAGCGGGCGGCGAGCCTTGACGACAAGCATGCGGACCTTTCATTCCGTCTCGGTCAGTGCTTGCGGGAACTGGGCCAGGGCGACGAGGCACGTGGAAACTTTGTGCGGGCTCGAGATTTGGACACGCTGCGTTTTCGGGCTGAGTCACGCCTGAACGAGATCGTTCGCGAGACAGCGCAGCCCGAAGAAGGGCTTGTTCTTGTTGATGCGGAGAAGTTGTTCGAGGAGACGAGCGGGGACGGGCTTACAGGTGGGGAGTGGTTCTACGAGCATGTGCACTTGAACTTCAGCGGCAACTACTTGTTGGCGCGCTCGATCGCGGATTCACTGCGAGACGATTTGGAGCGGAAGGGAGGTCGCCGAACGGCATGGGTGGCGAGCGAAGATGCGGTTGCCGAGAAGATGGCGCTGACGCGATGGGACCGCTACCGGATGTTGCGCGACATCGCCGGTCTGATGGAGCAGCCTCCTTTTCCGAACCAACTGAATCATGCCGAGGTGAAGGAGGCAACCGCCACGAAGCTTCGCGATTTGTTGGCGGGCCAGACTCTCAGCGCGTGGAATGCGGAGGCTGTCGAGGTCTATGGGGCCGGTGTGACGCGAATGTCCGAGGACCTTCATCTACGGCGGCGTTATGCGGAGTTGCTCGATGCCGCGGGGCGGCCTCGGGAGGCAGCGAGCGAGTGGCAAGGGCTCCTCGAATCGTCGCCAGGCAATCTCTATTGGTTGACGTCGCTAGGCGCTTCTCTTCGGGAGGCGGGCGCCTTTGACGAGGCGTCGCGAGCTTTTCATAGTGTTCTTGAGATCGATCGTGGGAATGCCACTGCTCATTTTGGCCTAGCATCCGTCCTCCAGAAACAAGAGAAGCTTGCTGAGGCCGCCGAGGCGTACGAGGAAGCATTGCGGTTGCGACCGGGCTACGCCGAAGCAGTGAACAACCTCGGGCTCATTGCACTGGAGCGCGGGCAGAATGCGGAAGCGGCCGATCACTTTCGGCGAGCGGTGGAGATGCGGCCGGGCTTTGCCGAAGCGCACGAGAACCTTGGCGTGAGCTTGCTGAAGACGGGTCAGGTGGAAGCGGCGCGTGGAGAGTTTCGCCGCGCGATCGAGATCAATCCGGACTCCGGTTCGGCCCGGTACCACCTCGGCGCTTCACTGGCGGGGGAGGGTCGGTTCGACGAAGCCCTTCCTTTGCTCACCGACGCGGTTCGCCTCGACCGGGATTCGGCGGAATCGCATCATGCTCTGGGTGGTGTCCTTGCATCAATGAGGATGATCGACGAAGCACTCGATCATCTGAATCACGCGATTCAATTGAGGCGGCCATTCCCCGAAGCGCTCTACAACCGAGGCCTGGTTCTGGCCGGGCAAGGCCGCCTGGATGAGGCTGTTTCTTCCTACGATGCGGCGGTTGCAGCGCGGCCGGAGTATCCCGAGGCTTGGAATAACATGGGGACCGCCTATGCGCGGCAGGGCAAGATGCAAGAGGCGAAGCGATGCTTCACCGAAGCACTTCGATTGCGTCCTGCCTTCGAGGATGCGCGCCGCAACTTGAGCAACGTGCAGTCCGCCCCATCCCGGAATTAGCGCATGCGGGCCTCTCGCTGCTCACTCCTTGATTTGCTCAAGCATGCCGCGTGCGGCCTCGCGCAGAGCCGAGTTGGAGCTTTGCACGGCTCGTTCCAAGTGGCGGCGTGCCTGTCTGGTGTCACCGGCTTTGAGCGTTACGACTCCCAGCTCGAAGTGAAATTGCGGATTCTCGGGTTCGAGGCGAACGGCCTCGTGGAGGTGGGTGATGGCGGATTCGAGATTCTGGGGCGCGAGCAGGCTGGCTAGGTTGCGGTGCGCCGAGGCGTAGTCCGGCCGCATGCGGATCGCCTCGCCGAACATGGCCTTCGCCGCGGTCGTCTTGCCTTGGGCCGAGTACACGACGCCCAGATTGTTGGCGGGCTCGGCCAAGTCAGAGTGGAGGGTGCGAGCCTTTTGTAAGGTAATGACGGCTTCGCGGAGTTGCCCCGCGCGGTAGTAGGCATCGCCGAGAGCATTCAGCACCGAAGGCTCGTTGGGAGCTTGCGCGACCGCTTTCTCCAGTGCCTCCATCGCTGCCGAGGCATCCCCGGCCGCGATGGAGGCTAGGCCGAGTCCACGGGATGCGGGCCAGAACGTCGAGTCCGTTGCGAGTGCCTCTTCGTAGGCCCGGATCGCCTGGGTCCAATTGCCCTCTGCTCGATAGGCCTCACCCAGCTCAAACTGGAACTCCGGGCGCTTAGGTTCGTGCTTGTTCAACAGAGATTGCAGCCGACCGACGCCTCGTTTCAGGTTGACGTGGTCCTTCACCTGGGCGACAGCGAGATAGAGTTTATCCTCGACACTTGCTGGTTTGCCGGGCGGATAGTAGAGCACGACTTCACCGCGATAGGGCTCGCGATCGACGACCTGATCCGGCACGGCCCGCCGGGAGATGAGGTGATCGGTGAAACGGGTGTGAACCGCGTCCTCGGCTGGCCGCGTCTGCATGTGGCAGGTCACACACTCGTCGGAGTTGGAATGGCCGCCCTTCTCGGACAGAGCGGCGACTTGCTGCTCGTGGCAACCGAGACAGGTATTGGAATACTGTTGTTGCGCCCGATCTCCGCGAGGCGCGTCGTGCGGGTCGTGGCAGGTTGTGCACGTCATCGCACCTTTGCTCTTCAGGAAGCAAGCCGATTTCCGAAGTCGGTAGACGGCGTTGACGACCTCGAACTTTTCGATCCAGTCGCTGCCTGGGGCGTGATCGAAATGCAAGACGGACTCACTCAACAGCCGGCCGGGTTGATAGGAGAACGATCCTTGTTCATAGCGCCAAATCGAATGCGGAAGAGCGCGACTCGTGGTTTCAAGATGGCATTGCATGCAGACCTCGATTTGACGATCAACAGACAAACGGGCGGGGTTGGTGATGGACGATCGGACGGCGTTCGAATCGGCCTGTTGTTGGGCGGCCACTACGTGCGCGTGTCCAGGGCCATGGCAGCGCTGGCAGTCGATGCCCTCGGGGATCTCGCCGGGAAAGGTGGGTGACGCCAGGCTCGCATCCGCGCCCGGCGCGATCTCGGGATACCCGTTGTGACAGCTCATGCACTCGTAGTCGACTTCGCGGCGAAAGTCCGGATGCGCCGGCTGATCGTAGCCCGGCGCCATCTCCCAGAAACCACCTTCGTCGGAGTACCAAGTCAGTGGGAGTTGGAGAAGGCGATCTTGAGGTGTGCGGTGGAGGTAGCCGCGGCCGTGATTGCCGGAGCCGAGGACGTAATGAATCTGTTTTTCGAGTACGTTGATGGGCGCGCCGTCCGGCCCCTGCTGATAGCGCCGGACGAAGTGACGACCATCCTTCTCGAACGGAAGATAGTAGCGCTGTGACTTGTCGTGGTAGAACGGCTTTTGGCCGCTGAAGTCGGCGACCGCGGTTTCGGCCGTCAGCTTGAAGAACGACCGCCCCATGCCTGTCTTCGAGAACCGAGACGCGATGTCGGTGTGACAGGAAGCGCACGTGGACGGCGACACAAAGCCTGCGTCGCGGCCGGCGGTAAGGACGCGAGGTGGGTCGTCCGCTGCCAGTGCGGTGGTCGCCCACGCGGCGGCTAGAAGGGCTGCGTGGAGAACCCAATAAACAAAACTAGGAAGGCTTTTCCGGCCGAGGTAGAGCTTGTGCGAGAAGGCTATCGGAGCCTGTACTTGCTCCTCAATAGAATCGGTATGGGCGTAGCGGGCATGGCATGCCGTGCCCCTACATCTTCTATTACGTGTTTCTACGCAGACTCGGTAGGGAAGCTGATCGGGGACAGAGGGCATCCCTGGTGTCATCAGCCGCCGTCGGAGGGCTGCACCGGCAAGGGTACTTCCTCGTTGCGGCCGGGGTGGCCGGCTCGCTGTGAGCTCGACTTGTGCCCGTTTAGAACCGGTGCGCACATCTGATCGAGCAGTTGGGGGTTTCGCAGGCTTGTACGGAACGCCATCGACACCGCACCTTTGAGGCGAATGTCGAGCCCTAGGCTGCTGACGGTCATCTTGACGCCAGCCAGAACTTCCGGCAGCGTGCAGCGAGCAATCTCTGCCTTGACGATTGGCAGCAGGACATCTTCGCCCGGAATGAGATTGCCCCCAAAAATGACGATTTCGGGGTCAAGAAATTGGATCGCATAGGAAAGGGCCCGACCCAAGGCTTTGCCGGCTCGGTCGAGCACAGCCTTGGCCGCTTCGTCGCCCCGTCGAGCCCGCTCAAAAACATCGGTGACGCGCAACTGCTCTTTGGTCTCTCCCGTTCGCTCGCAATACTGGCGTACGATACTGCCGCTTGACGCGATTGATTCGACGCAGCCCCTTCGGCCACAGGCACACAAGTCGGTCGCATCCGGTTCCACGGTGCAATGACCGAGCTCGCCCACCATGCCCCGCCAACCGTCTACGGCCTTGCCATCAAGAAACACGCCGATCCCGATGCCGCGCTCGACGATAACGAAGAGCCCATGCCGATAGTTCTGGGCGCTGCCAAGCCAGCGTTCCGCTAGGACGCAACTGTGTTTGTCGTGCTCGGCGAAAACAGGGATGTTCAGGGCTTCACGGAGTTTGGTGAGGAATGGGAAACGGTGCCAGCCCAAATTGAATGCCGTGAGGCGTCCTTCCGGGTCCAGAAACCCTGGGTAACTCACGCCCAGCGCCACGAGGCGTGACCTCTGGTCATCGTCGAGATCTTCCAAGACTCGGGAGACCCCGTTGGTGATCTTCTCCACCGGCAACGGACGGCCCTGCTCGAAGTCTTCCTCCCAGCGGCAGCGGATGTCCCCAACAAAGTTCGAGAGGGCGAACCTGATCCTGCGGCCCTCGAGGTCAACCGCCGCGAAATAGCCGGCTTCGGGGTTGAGGCTCAGAACATCGCTAGGCCGGCCGCCGTTGGACTGCTTTTCGCCCACCTTAAGAACCGTGCCGCAGTCCAGCAAGAGCCGCAGCGCTTGGCTGACGCTAGCCGGGTTCAGGCCGGTCGTCTCGATCACGTCGCTGCGGGTCGCAGTCCTGCGTATGTAAAGCAGCCGGAGAATCTCCTGCAGCCACTGGTTGGCAACCTTCGGCATGATCTAAATCCCTGTCTGGCGCTGGGACCGGACTCCGTGGGGGGGGGGAGTGGTCATCTTCGCACGTCGATGATATCAGAACAAGCCTACTTCTTTTGC
>Ga0302123_10003789_pt1 | contig 9999 bp, 7 predicted proteins | sample CB21_321_MG_FD_203109 | JGI IMG/M metagenome (GOLD analysis project Ga0302123, IMG submission 203109) | Marine microbial communities from Western Arctic Ocean, Canada - CB21_32.1 | ecosystem: Environmental > Aquatic > Marine > Oceanic | place: Canada: Western Arctic Ocean | collected 2017-09-28 | reverse complement strand
TGCGCCCACCTCTCCAACTCGATTCTCTCACGAGATGTGATCGCCAAAGCTTCCGCCGCCAGACCCATGTGACAAGGTTATGGCAGTCCACTCCATATGTAAAGTTATTTGTGAGACACTACACTAGTGGTAACTCTGGTAGCCACTTAAGGGTTTAATGCACGAACAAATCAGGGTTCAATCAGGGCCGCGGCCTGTGTCTCGCCGCGCGACGACGAGACGGAGCTAGCTCGTAGGCCCTGAATTTCGCGCCGGGGCGGCGAGAAAATCCCGGATGCGCTGAGACGCCAACAAATGCCATCCGAACACGACGCCGACACCAATCAGAACCGCGGCGATGACCAATTCGCCCGTCTGAATACGTGAGCCGCGCGCGAGATGATCAACAAACTGCGCTACGAGCAGCACGGCCCAGCCGAAACACAACAACGCCGCAAATACCCGGGACCATCCGCGGCGCAGCAGTAGGCCGAGAAAGCAGATCCCGTGTGCCAGCCAGGTGACGGCCATGACAATCCACAGGGGCTCGAGGAATCGGCCTTCCCTCCACTGAGCGGCGGACAAGAGGAGGGGGAACACGCCAGTGGCGGTTGCGATGCCTGTTCCAAGGGCGGCCAGAATCAGCCCCGGCGGCCATCGCGAAGCGTCTCCACTCAAGCGGAGAGCCCGCGAGCGTCCCCTCGTCGCGAGACGACGCACCATCCAAAGACCGCCGTGGCCCAGCAGCCACGCCACCCAAACGACGGGGAGCAGGATGATTCCCGGCGGGTGCCCTTGGCCTCCAAAGGCGATCAGAAACCCGCTCGCCGCGAGGCCAACAACCGCCCAGATGAGGTGAGCGATCCGAAACGGACGTTTCAGATAGTCGCCTTCGATCCGCGATTCTGACATGCTCTATCGGGCTCCGACCCCTCAAAGTGAGTCGTTGAACTCTTGCCGCTCTACCCGGGTGGCCTGATGGTAGCAGGGATCGTTACGATGACCGGCGCGAGTATCGGCCACGAACGGTTGTACGCCAGGGCTATTGATCGCTACGATGGACGGGGCTTCGCTGACGCCAACGGGGGGGGCGCCACGCGCTAGGGTCTCTCTCAAACGGGGTAACGGGGTTTCATGGCTACGACTCATCGACGGTTGACTTCATACACTCGGAGCGCTTTGCTCTTCGTGCTCAGCTTACTTTTCGGTGGTACGCTCCACGCGCAAACGGGCGTGCTGGATGAGGTCTTTTTTCATCCGATCGCGACGCACCCTGGGCGCGTGGTGGGAATCACGCACGCCGGAGACGGTTCAGGTAGGCTGTTCCTCACCGTGCAAGCAGGCCAGATTCTCGTCTACGACGGGCAGCAGTTGTTGAAAACACCCTTCCTGAACCTCGAAGGGAGAGTGAAGTGCTGCAACGAAAATGGATTGCTGAACATAGCGTTTCACCCGGATTACGCACAGAACGGCTCGTTCTTCATCTTCTACAACGATCTGGATGGAGCCATCGTGATATCGCGTTGGCAGGTTTCGGCGGATGATCCGAACGCCGCGGACATCGAGTCGGAAGAGGTTGTGCTGAGGCTGGAGAAGGTCTTCGAATCACACAACGGCGGGCAGCTTCTCTTTGGTCCCGATGGCTATCTCTATATTTCAGTCGGTGATGACGGCCAGGCGGGAGACAATTTGGACAACGGCCAGAACCCGGGGACGCTCTACGGCGCGATCCTACGCGTGGACATTGACAGTGGCGACCCCTACGCCATTCCTGAAACGAACCCCTTTGTGGACGACCCGGAGGCGCGCCCGGAAACCTGGGCGTACGGCCTCAGGAACCCTTGGCGGTCGAGCTTCGATCGGGCGACAGGTGACATGTTCATTGGTGACGTAGGCCAAGCGCAGATGGAGGAAATCGACTTCATTCCAGCCGGGACCAACGGACAGAACTTTGGATGGCGTCTGATGGAAGGAACGCTGTGCCACAACCCGGAAGCGGATTGCGACGACGGCACGCTGACCCCTCCGATCCTTACGGACCCCCATGGAGAGGGAGGATGTAACGGAGCCGTCACGGGCGGCTATCGTTATCGAGGCGCGAACGACCCCGCGTTCGAGGGCCTGTATATCTATGCGGATTTCTGCAAGGGCGATGTTCGAGCGGCGACGGAGGTCGACGGTGTGTGGATGGATGTATCCACGCGCGAGACGAACTTCTCGGTCACCACCTTTGGCGAAGACGAGGACGGCGAATTGTACCTGGCCGATCTGCGGGGAAGGACTATACACCGCGTCACGACGAGGCCGGTTCCACCAACAGTGTCACTGTTGTCGCCAAGCGCGGCGGTCGCGGGCAATCCGGATCTCGACCTGATCGTGGCGGGCTTTAACTTTGATCCGAGCGCTCAAGTTGAATGGAATGGAGAGATGCGCGAGACGGTTTTCGTGGACGAGAACCGGATTGGCGCCGTATTGCCGGCAACGGACCTTGAAGAGGCCGGGGTCGGCGAAGTCACAGTAGAGAATCCGGGTGGTGGAGCTAAGTCTTCGGAGCCGGTGGAATTCACGGTCCATGCGCCACCGACCGTAGTCCCGGTGTTGACGGCGGCGGGATTTGTCGACGCGGCGGGGTTTATCGGGGGGCGCGGCGTAGCGCCGGGAAGCATCGCGAGTATATTCGGAACCGGCATGGCGGTGGTGACGGATCGGGCAACCGTCGACCCGCCGTTGCCGGTTGCGTTGGGCGGCACCCGCATCTTGCTGGATGAATTTGAAATGCCACAATCCTACGTTGGCGAGGGGCAGGCGAACGTGCAAGTGCCCTGGGAATTGGCAGGACGCCCTACGGCGGCCCTAACGGTAATGATGGGGCCGGTGGCGAGCACACCGGTCATGGTTCCGCTGCCTACGTACAGCCCGGCGGTTTTCGCCCTCGATGCGTCGGGCCAGGGCGCGGTATTCTTTGCCGAGAACCTGGGGTTGATCGCCGGGCCCAGCAGCTCGGAGTTTGCGGCCCGGCCGGCGCGCATTAGCGACTTCATCGTCATTTGGGGAACGGGCTTCGGGGCGGTCACGAATCAACCGCCAACAGGGTCCGCGACCGGGCCGAATGACCCGCTGGCTGAGACGGTAGTGACGCCGACCGTGCGGATTGGACAAATCATTGCGCAGGTGGTCTTCTCGGGTCTCGCTCCGGGATTTCCGGGGCTGTACCAGATCAACGCACGGGTCGCGGAGGGGACGCTGAGCGGTGATGCCGTTCCTCTTGTCGTGACGATTGGCGGGAGGCAGGCGAACGAGGTAACGATCGCGGTCGAGTAGACGACGAGCAGGGCCGGGAACGACGCTTAAGCCGGCCGCTCGAAATACAGCTTCAACGCGGTCTTACCCAAGATCCATTCCTTGTCTTCGGTCGTGAGCCAGGGGATCACGTCTTTGAAGATCAGCAGCTCGTGGAAATTCGTAAAAATCATTCTCTGAGGGCCAAAGTGGTCGTACACTTTCCGCAGATAGGGCCACATGTCGCGGCAGGGGACGCGCTGTTTCGAGGTGTTGCTCAGGTAGGTCCGGACGTGGACATTGGGAAACTTCTCGAGCGCCAGAATCCGGTCGATGCCTTCGCTATCGGGCCGTGTGATGTCCATCATGGCGAAATGATCGACGACCAGATTCACTCCCGGGAACCGCTCGGCCATATCGCCGAGTTGTGGCAGTTGATGTGGCGCGAGAAAGACATTGAAGACTGCGCCCAGCTCTTCCGCCTTTTTCCATAGCGGATAGCAAACCGGATCATTCAACCAAACGACGTCGCGGTCGTAGATCGGGCTGAGCCGCATACCTACCAAGTGTTCCTCTTTGACGGCACGCTCTAACCGCGACGCGTTCTCAGGATCGCTGGGCGAATGTAGGCGATGTCCAACGAGCAGCCCCACGGCGGCGAACTTGTCGGGATACGTCTTGACGCAATGGGTGGCGTAGGTATTGTCATTTCCGTAGTAGCAGACGTGAATGATGACGGTTTTGTCGACGCCGTTGCGGCGCATCAGCTCCAGTATGCCTTCGGCGGAATACTCGTGTTTCGGCAGCGTAGTGCAGACCGAGCGCTCGGGTCGAATCGGAAATTTCGGATCATCCAACACCCAGGCGTGCTCACCGCCGTTGACGATCGTGTAGGGCGACGGCTTCATCTGGGGCGCGGCTCGTTCGGTTGACGCGAGCGTCGCCGCGCCCGCCAGGGTCGTCAAACAAGTTCTGCGATTCATCATCTGGACTCTCCGGCAGTTGCGCTACCTCAACAGTGCGAATCGTAGCACCGGCCTGTTGGTTTCAACAACATGAGTGTGGAGCCGCCGCAAGGCACAGGCCGCCCTTTACTGCGTCCGCTGGATATGCGATCGTTGGACTCAGAAAGAGGTTTCCTCGATGACCAACAACATCTCTCGCCGCACATTTCTCGGCACAGCCGTTGCGTCCACCGTCGCCGCCGGCAATTCCGCCTCGCTAGAGGGTAAGCTGCCGACCCGCGTGCTTGGGCGCACCGGGGTCAAGGTCTCGGTGCTCGCTATCGGTTGCGGTAGCCGCCTGGGCATGTATGGCGACGAGGAGAAAGCCGTCGAAGCGCTCGACATGGCGATCCGCTCCGGGATCACCTACATGGATACCGCGCAGAACTACGGTAGCGAGGGCTGGGTCGGCAAGGCGATCAAGGGTCGCCGCAAAGATGTGTTCGTTGCGACCAAGACGCCGGTCCGCACCGCGGACGAAGTGTTCCGCGAAGCTGACAAGAGCCTAGAAAGGCTGGGCGTTGACCAACTGGACCTGCTGCATCTCCATAGCCTCAAGGGCCCCGACGATCTGGAAGCGGTCGAGAAGAACAAGGTCATGGAGGCGCTCTACAAACTGCGCGATCAGGGGATCACGCGGTTTATCGGAATCAGTTCGCATTCCGACCCGGAAGTACTGGCGAAAGCACTCGAGCGCTACGACGTCGACTGCACACAAATGGCGCTAAACGCCGCGCTGCAGGGGATGAGGAACGGGAAAGGCAAGATGGTCATCAACCCCGTTCTTTCGACCAGCTTCGAGCACGTCGCCTTGCCGGTCGCGAAGAAAAAGAACCTCGGCGTGATCGCGATGAAGGCTTTCGGGCAAGAGGACATCATTAGCCCCGAGACGCCGCCCGAAAAGCTGCTGCGCTATTCGCTCTCGCTGCCGGTTTCCGTTGTCACGGTCGGTGTTCCTAAGCACGAATACCTCCACGCCAACGTCGCAACGGCGCGATCCTTCACACCGATGCCACCGGCGGAGATGAAAGAGTTCTCTCACCGTGCCGCCGCGCGCTACAAGATGGCTCTCGACCGCAAGTTCGCCTCGCACGTCGACGCCTGAAATTGAGCGGCTGTCATCCTAGACATCTTCCATGCTGGGCCTGACTGAGACGGTTTCTGATCAGGGTGCCTATTCCGCGCGGATCACCACAGTTCCCAAAGCGGGCCAAGGGATTTCTGAAAGATCATCCGCCACAGCACCCAGGCCCAGCGGCGTCCGGACAAGGGGGCTGCATTGGCTGGACGTCCCGCGACTCAACGAACAGGTAGATTTGGAGTGGAAACTCTGGAGCCCGCATCCACCTACAAAGAACGAAATCGTCGGCCGTTGATTTCGACTCGATAACTACTGTTTCACCAGCTCGACCCGTCGATTCTTGGCCTGGCCCTCCGCTGTGCCATTCGAAGCCACGGGTGAGAGTGGCCCCACTCCGGCAGGACGTAAGCGCCCTGCGTTAATTCCGTGCCCGCTCACCAAAGCCCCTGTCACTGCCTCTGCCCGGCGCTTCGAAAGGTCTATGTTATAGGCGTGCTCGCCTTGGTTATCCGTGTGGCCAACAACATGAAGTTTCAAATCGGGCCGGGATCGTAGCAGCTTGGAAATCTCTTCGAGCGTGGAGGTAGACTCCGCTTTGATCTCCGCGCTGTTGGTGTCAAAATGGACGCCGTAAATCGCAATATGGCCGGTGCCGTCAATACCCTTCGCCATCGCTTCGGCGTTGATCGTGACCATCCCGGTGTCCATGCTCTGCGACTCGATCACCTCCAGCAGCGTCACCGGGCGCTTGCTGAGCGCGCTGAACCCCGCGTCAAACGCTACCAGTACGGAAACATGGATGGTCTTTCCGCCCACCGACCCCTTGGCGGCCATGTAGCGAAGATCCTGCGGTATGTCGAATGCTCCTCCGCTTGTTCGTGTGTTGAGAATCCGCTGTTCCATCTCGTGGTAGAAGATCCAGTGAAACAATCGGCCACAGTCGTCACCGCAGGTGAACAAGGTTTCAAACCCCGCTGACTCAAGCGCTGTCTGGTAGTTGCGAAGAATCTCAAGCGTGGACCGGCCTTCCGGCCCGCGGTAGAGAATCCGGGTGATCTTACCCTCGAGGACTTCCTTCTTCGATGGAACTCTCGCACCGGCGGCGTCCTTCACCGCGGGCCCAAGTGGAAGCGTGTAGTCATCAAAGTCCTTGACCTCATAACCGTCGATAACGGACCCGGCATAGCGCGTCACCAGCGGGTGGTCTTTGCTTCCAGATGAATCTTGCGCCTGTGCATCTACGGTGCTTCCGAATATGCACAGCGCGAGCGTGAGCAATAGAAGGATACGGTTCATTTTGCCTTTCATGAATAAGCGAATCGTCGTTTCGTGAAAGCCGGCGCCTAGCGTTCTTTCGCTATGGCCGACCGGGCCCTGTGCTGGACACGCGGACGCCAACCGGAGAGCATTTTCCGTGGCGCTCCTAGGACCCTAGCGCACGACCCACAGAGCACTACGGCACCTGATAGCTTAGCCGAGCTGTAGCGGTAGCGCAACGCCGCACGGCCTGTCTCAAACTCTGCCGTGGCACCCCGATAGATGCCGGTTTCACCGGCCCTCAGAGACGCTGGCGACCGAGTATCGACATCTCACCGCCAGGTCGGGACGGATAGTCCTTGATTGTGGATTCAGCGGAGATCGACGAAGGGCCTGCGCTCAGTTCAGCGCGATCTCGCGGCCATCCTTGGTGATACCGACCACCTTGGCGTTGGCTTCAGAAGTCACGGCAACCCACACTTTCATGGTCCCGTTGAAAGTGAAAACCTGAGCTGCCTGACCGCCGGCCGTGATCTTCTCGAAATCCATGTCAGGGCGGAGCACAGAGCAATACAAGTTACCGTTGCCCAACAGTCCGAACCTGCTCACACCGGAGTTGCTGCAGCTAGTGCCCATGGCACTTTGCCATTCCTTACCCTGCTTCTGGAAGTAGTTCACCCCGGGTTCGTTCCGGTTGTCGGGGTGCTGATCCGTCCAGGCGGTGTGGAGCACGAAGCCGTCAGTCTCGTTTTCCTGGACATGTATGATGTTCCAGCCGTCGGAGCCGTTGTCCTTCATCTGGGCCTCGAAAACACCCTGCAGCGTCTTGTCGCCTGCGCATGCCGCCAAGCTGAATGTGATCAAAGCGCAAACGGTGCCAAATTTTTTAATCATGTCCCCTCCCTCTTAGAACCTGACGAACCCGTCAATCCATGAAAGCAAGTCCGGTGCGGTTGAAGACGGCGTCGCCACTGACTATGACCACCTCGCGGTCCAGCTCGCCGGCATCCGCGGTTGCCGCGCGGGACGAAAAGGACGACCCTGATCCGCTCATCCTCACCGATAAGCTCCGCCCCACCTTCCACATCGTGGGAGTACACCTTCGACGACGGGCACCAAGACACGCTGTGTAGAGCCTCTCGTTTCAGCCACTCCGAACGATACTTAAAGATAACAACCATGTCGCAAGCAGACAGATTCTTTCGCCCGGTCTGCTGCCCTGCGGCAGTCTACGACCCCTCCAACGAAGCCCTAGCTCGTTCCAGCGATCGCTGCAGGGATGCTTGTGTTTCAAGCTGACAGCTACCGCTCCAACTCGGCTTGCCAATTCATCACCACGGTGACGGGGGACTGTCGATCCTGCCCGGCGACCACATCGATCAGAAACCGCTGGCCGTCATTGGATACGTCGTAGTGGAACATCACATCGCCCAGAATGTTGTTGACGCCGGGGGCCCGGAACAGCATCTTAGGCGTCCCCGGCCGAAAAGCATCGCCGTTCTCAACGGCTACGGCCATCACCCCGCCATGAGCCGTCAGATAGAAGAGTTCCTTGCCATCCGCGCTCCAGCGGGGCTGCAGCCCTCCGCCGGTCGATATCTGCCATTTGCTGCCGTCAGCCGGGTAGGGCTGGACGTAGATTTCGCTCGCACCCGACTCGTCTGACATGTAAGCGACCCATCGATCGTCGGGCGAAAACTGACCCATTCTTTCAGAAAAACGCGTTTGAACGTAGGGGATGGGCTCTCTGTTGCCCTCCATCGGAAGTACCCATAGGTCCCAACCCGTGTCCGGACTGTTCTCCATAAAGAGAAGCGAGCTTCCATCACCGGACCAGTCTCGTGGCCCTTTGTTGTTTTCTGTCTGAAGCAACAGTTCTGGTTGGCCCGTACCATTTGTTTCCTTCAGGTAGAGATCGTACGCGCCGGCTCGGTTGGAGCTGAAGGCCAAGCGCGTGCCGTCCGGCGACCATACGTGGGTGAGATCCCCTGCCGGGTCGAACGTGAATCTCGACGGGACGTCGCGGGCTAGGTCGTGAAGCCAAATGTCAGCCGAGCCCGCCGCCACAAACTGTGAAATGGCAACTCTGTCGTCGCCGGGAGAAAGGCTGACGGCCCCGTGTGAGCCCGGCTCGCCGACCGAACCCACTTGTTTGCCTTCCCGGTCGAACCACACAAGTCGATAAGACCCCACACTGCCCTCGTTGTATGCGAGCACGCCGGTGCGAGAAACCGAGAAATCACTGGCGATGGCGCCGAGGCTTTCCCTAACTCCCTCGGCGAGGGGAAAGGGCTGGCCGGTGAGCGCCAGGCGACTCACATCAAACTCCTGCGCCATCAGGCTGTTCTCCCGTGCGAAGAGCAGATACCCTTTGGGGTGAGTTGGTGTCGGTTGCACGTAGCGAACGGGCGTGTTGCCTTTGAGCAACGGCGCGCTCGCCTGTGATCCGGACTCGCTAGTCGACCCACCGTACAGAGTGCCAATGCGAACCTCGCGGGAACCACCAGGACCCGTCATGTAGAGAAAATGGCGGCCATCGGGAAGGAAGTGTGGAAACCGTTCGCTCCACCCCAGCGGCTCGTTGTCGGGTTGATTCGTAGCCGGAGTTGGCTCCCCGCCGGCGTCTGAGACGCGTTGGAGGTGGCTAATCGGAGAAGGAGCAAAGACAATCACTCCGGCACTTCCATCCGTTCCTGGAGCCCAAGTGCCTCCTCTGCCGTCAGGTGCGGCGCACAGGGTTTGCGGGGCTCCGCCGCCGATGTCGACCTTCCTAAGCTGGCCGCCGGAGAAAAACGCCAGAAAACGGCTATCAGGCGACCAGAAAGGATGCCACGCCTCTTCCGTTCCCGCTAATGGCCGCGCTTCCAGCGAGTCCATGTCCCGCACCCAAAGAAGTTGATTGCCGGTGTCCGAGAGACCGATGAAAGCGAGGTGCCGTCCGTCAGGGGAGATTTCGGATGAGCGACCGAGGAACTTAACGTCGTCAGGGGCGTCAATGGAGAAACGTGTGGTCTCAAGCTGCTCACCGGCATCGGTGAAGTGAAGAAAGGGAACGGAGAAGGCGGCTACCAGAGCCAATACGGCGACCGCCCAAGCAACGCGTTCGCGAGTTCCGCTGGGCGCCCGAACTCTCGTTTCGGTCATACCGGCATGTAGGTTCGTGCCGGCCTTGGCCGGAGCACCTGCTTTTGCCACGGCGCCCGCCGCGGTCATTGCCCTCGAACGCCCCGACGTCAACTTTTCCGTCAAGGTCCGGAGGTCCACGATCAGGTCCGCGGTGTTTTGGTAGCGGCTGGCGGCGTCCTTGGCCAGGCATTTGTCCACGGCCAGCTCGAGTTCGATCGGTAGCCCGGTGCGCAACCCTGTCAACGGCGCTGGTTCCTGGTGAACAATCTCAAA
>Ga0302123_10003785_pt1 | contig 10002 bp, 7 predicted proteins | sample CB21_321_MG_FD_203109 | JGI IMG/M metagenome (GOLD analysis project Ga0302123, IMG submission 203109) | Marine microbial communities from Western Arctic Ocean, Canada - CB21_32.1 | ecosystem: Environmental > Aquatic > Marine > Oceanic | place: Canada: Western Arctic Ocean | collected 2017-09-28 | reverse complement strand
GCAACACGCGATTCTATTATCCGGCAGGTATCGCGAGTCTAGCTGCGGCTGTCCCGAAAGCCGCAGCGCTGGATAGCTTCATGCGGGAGTCTGTCGCCAACCACACTGTCGTCACGCTGGATACGATGGATGAGTCCGCGTTGGTGCCGATGTTCAATGCTTACTGCTGGGCCGCGGCGCTGCCGGAGCCCGAAGCGGAGGCTGTACTACCCAGTCTCACAGGCGATAAGACGACGACCCACTTCAAGGATGCCGGGCTGTTCATCGACAGCGGTCCTCAGCACTACACGATTATCTCCTATCACAAGGGTGGTGTCTGCTATCACTACCCGCGCGGCGGCAGTCCGCTAATCAACGCCGGCGTCGTTGCGGAGTCCGCAAACGGGAAACGCTACAGCTCGCAGGTATACGAGCGCGCAACTGAATTCAGAGAATCGGGTGGTACTATTACGGTCACCGCGGATCTGTTGCCGATCAAGAACCAGATGCCAACGCCCTACAAGTTTATCGTGCTGCGGTTGCTGAACGTCACACTGATGCGCGTGCGGTTCCTGAGCGAGTTCATCAAACGATTTCTGGTCAAGTACCTGATCACCGGCAGCAGCGGTGCTGCCGGGCGAAATGTGCGTACGATCAAGCTGGGCACGGACCTGACGATTGTAGATGCGCTCGAGGATGCCGATCGTATGGAGGTCGTCGACGTGAAGCAGCCGTTCACTGCCATTCACATGGCGTGCGCCGGGTTCTGGCAGCGACAGGACGAGGAGCGATGATTCCACGTCTGAAACCGACGCTCGGCTGGTCTGAGTTGGCGACAATCCTGTTGCCCGCAAGCAGCGACGGCGTCGAGCGGTTCGAGACCGCGTTCGCTGAGTTGATGGGGCAGACACACGCGATCGCGTTTCCATACGGCCGCACCGGATTGATGCTGCTCCTGCAGGCAATGGGGTGGCGTGACCGTGAGATTATCTGCCCCGCGTACACCTGTGTAGTGGTGCCGCATGCGATCGTCTCGAGCGGCAACGAGCCGGTATTTATCGACAGTTGCGAATACGATTTCAATATGGACCTGGACCAGGCGGAAGCCGCGATCACGGATCGCACCGCGGCGATCGTTGCGACGTCGATATTCGGGTATCCAGTGGACCTCGACAAGCTGGACGCGATCAGGAAGAAGCATCCGCACATAGAGATCATTCAGGACTGTGCACACAGCTATGCGGCGGAGTGGCAGGGGCGTCCTGTGCAGCGCGAAGGTCTGGCTGCTATCTTCGGGATCAACATCAGCAAGATCATGACCTCTATCTTCGGCGGCATGGTGACTACCGACGACGACGCATTGAACGAACGGCTGCGAGCGTTGCGTGATGAATCGCTCGAACCCGCGACTATGACTAAATCACTACGTCGCCGTCTCTATCTGGCGGCGGTGTATCCGGCGTTCTGGGGCCCGGCCTATGGCCTGGTGAATCGCCTGGAGCGGTCGGAATTTTTGAACCGGTTCGTCAAATATTACGACGAAGCGATCATTGATATGCCGCTCGATCACCTCACTGAAATGGCAGCTATCGAAGCAGCTGTTGGGTGCGTCCAAGTACGCCGCTATTCGGGTATCGTTGCGCATCGGCAAGCTACAGCTGCCTATTACGATGATCAACTGCAGGGACTTCCCGACTTCGTCCTGCCGCCGATTGTGGATGGCGCTACGTACTCTCACTATGTTCCCCGGGTAAGTGACCGTGACGCGTTGTTGGCGTCGGGCCTGCTTCGAGGTGTCCAATTCGGCCAGTTGATCGAATACTGCGTGCCGGAGATGAACGCATACGCCGAGCGGCCGGGCGCCCGATTCCCATGTCCTTTAGCCAGTCGTTTTGCCGCCACAACGATCAACCTGCCACTATCAATCCCGCCGGTCAAAGCCGCACGTGTTGCCGAAGTGATCAAACGGAGCAGATGCGAGAGGGCTGATTATGGCAAATAACCGACTCACGCCACAATGGTTATTCAGACTATGGATTGTTATAACCCTCCTCGGGATATTCCTGCCGGGTATTTCAATCGTCTTGAAGCTCGCTGCCAACGACTTCTATGGCTGGAACAGGATGAAGGAAAGCCCGGAGACGACGTTCGGCTTTATCAGTCAGAAGTTGCCTATGTTTGAGAGAAAGGGTGGCGACTTCAAGAAGTTTCTGGAGGATCACCCTGTCTTTGATATCAGCAAATCTATGCCATTTCTGTCTGCAATCTCATGGCACAGCAAGCGCAGACTTGGAAGAGCACTTTTCTACGTTCGCTATTCCATAATGAATGTGATTATTCTGGTGATCATTTTGGCGATACGATCCAAGTTGATAGTCCGGTTTGAAAAGATTTGTGAATGGTATGCTCAACCTACGCATCGCTTTGAACGCAAATTGATTTTGGTTGTTGCTGTCTTTATCGTTGCCTCCTACCAGACAAAGCTCTATGCGGGGTTTTGGGTCCCGGGGATTTCCGGTTGGACGTATGCAAATAGAACGTCCCAAATAAGATCCGAGTTGCCTTCTGACATCACGCCTGGCGGCGAGATCCCGGAGTTTATTAGATCTGCCATCATTGAGGAAAACGCACCTCATGTCAGCGGATCCGGCTATCTGTCCGGCAACGCGATGTTCCTTCACTATTCGACTGGCGAAACCCTTCCTGCAACGTATGAACTCGTGCAGATCGTGTTTCCAGGCGTCGTGTTCGGGAATCTTTATCGAGAGGTCAAGCATCCAGAAGTTTTTGCCGACATCGTCAAATCCTCTTTAGACAAGGCGAACCGAAATAAAAAACTCATGTTGCCAGTTGCTATTTCCTATCCGAATCATACGCAGTATCAACCGGTACCATATCGCACGTACCCTCCCGCCCAATCTCTGGAAAAGATTAGTATGTGGACTTTGGTAATCAAAATCGATGATGACAAGCATATATCGATTGTCCGGGCGTCCGAAGGGGGCGTGATCAATGTCAACTAACGAATTCAGCCGAAAGGGCCAAAGGGAGATAAGGCCATTCCGCCCGTTTGATGAGAGCCCTCCGTTACACTTTTACATCATTCAGTTTGTTTCGTTCGCCTATCTTCTATATCGCTTTGCTAGCCGTGACTATACTGTGTACGGATTTTTCCCACACGACACCTTTGAGATATATGGGTGGACCGAAGTACTATGGCCTGTCCCGTTCCGATATATCCTGTCCGGGCATTTTATTTATTTGTTCATTCCAAGGCCGAGCCCAGACACGTTGTTTGTGTTACAGATAATCGTCGTCAGCAGCTGCCTGTTAGGAATATTTGGTGTGAAGCCGCGAGTGTTCGCGATCACTGCGTTCGTATTCGCGGTCCATATCACCGGCTTTATGCAAGGCGCGGACGCGCCTCTGGACGGCGGTACTATCGCACTTTGTTCGATGTTGGTTTTGGCGTTATCGCCGGCCCGAAGTTTCTATTCGTTGACGAACAGTGCTCCGTTGACCGTGCGCGGAGCGAATTATCAGTGGCCGGTGTTCTTGTTGTTTCTTATTGTTGGGGGATTTTACACGGCAGCGGGGCTGAACAAGATCGTGGACGTCGGCCCACACTGGCCGTTTACATTGCATCTTGAACGTTTAGTGATCTTCAATCTTGAGAATTCGTTGTTTGTGTCGAGTCGGTATGCGAACATAGACGTGATGCTGATGCACAGTAGCTATGGTTTGTCGGTATTCGGAGGAGTTGTAACAATGATTGGAGAGATTGGATTTATATCGATCCTATTTCTCCCGCGATATCGATTGTTCTTCGTTACTTCGATGATAAGTCTGCATGTTCTTGTCTTTCTAATGGCCGGGATCAATTTTGTGGGTAGTTCGGCAATCCTATTACTCTGTCTTGACTACAACAGCATTGCCCGAAAGCTCGATGTACATTATGATCCTGGAGTCAAATTTCACAGAAATATCATAGCCGTGATGAAGCGGCTCGACTGGTTTAGTCGCTTACAGACGCACGCAGCGCCGGCGACTCAAGCGACTATAGACTCAATGGGAATTCCGATAGATACCTCAATGGCGGCGGTCGATGAAAATGACGAGATGTACTACGGCGTGGATGCTGTCGAACAGGCATGCGGCAGATGCCCATTGCTGATACCGGCATCGATGTTGATGAAGTTTCCAGGTGCAATTTTGATTGGCCGCTATGTCTATGGGGCGATGATGCAGAGCCGGTTAGGTCGAGTTTGCGATGGAGCTTGAATCTGACAACATCAGCCAGCTTCGGGACGTACTGAGATGCCCCACATGCAAAGGGGAATTGTCATACGTTGATGGTCGACAGTTCCGCTGCGAAACCCATGGGGCCTTTGCATGCATCGGTCAATTTCCATCGTTCTCTGCGTCAAACGACTTTGATGAACATTGGCAGCACAACGAGAGCGCGGATATTCCCGAAGAAAAGGTGACAGCTGCACGTAGTTTCCTGGCACCATTGATCGGTCAAAAATCACCGGACGGTTTGAGTATTCTGGACGTCGGTTGTGGTGATGGCGTCCATGCCTCGATCATCAAGGGCATCCGATTGGGTACCAACAGTATCTATACGGGCGTCGACATTTCTGTTGCAGCCCTCCAGATAGCACGGCGGCGCATGGACGCGAATGCCCGTTATGTGCATGCCGACGCCGGAGAGCTGCCTTTCGCGGACAATACGTTCGACGTCGTTTTTTCCTACGGTGTCCTTGCCTACACCGAGGACCCCTTCGCAGCCTTCACGGAACTAGCTCGTGTCACCAAGCCCGGAGGATTGATCGGGGTATGGTTTTTTCCATACACGCCTGGTCTCGCCGGGCTCGCGTTCTCAACAGTACGTCGTATCTGCCGACTGACCGGCAGGTTGGGAACTCGTCTTACTGCGGATGCAATTGTGCCTTTTCTCGGGTTTCTCCCGACGGCATCCGGCCTGAGCCTGAAGAACGCGACATGGAAACAATGCAGAGAGATTGTATTGGTGAACATCGCACCGAAGTCAATTTTTTTTCCACGAGCGGCAGAGATTGATGACTGGTTCCGGCACCACAGACTTGCAGACGTGCCATGCGATACGGCTGCCTCAATTACAGCCTGGGGCAGGAAGCCGCTGAGCTGACCGAGTCATTACATGAAAGAACTATGTGAAAAAGAAAAAAAAGGCGGCGGTCTCACGTCAATCGGGAGTTCCCTCAACCGAGCTGTGACGGCTTTGTTGTCTGGGCATCAGGCGGCGTACCAGGCGATGGCGATTAAATTGGTCGGTCCGCTTTTTCGTCTTGTCGATCGACTAATCGCACGGTCGACGAAGCGGCCGTCATCGCCACTTCCCAAGTGTATTATGGTGGTGAGCTGCCCACGCTCAGGAAGTACGATTGCATATCAATTCCTGGCGCAGGTCCTCCGGTGTGCATACATAACAAATCTGCACGCCCTGTTGCCTCGCACTGGCTCGGCGCTACTTCGCAAATTCGATTTGTTTGGAAAGTTTCGCAAACGATCGCGCAGTTACTATGGTTACACCGAGGGATTGTCGAATGTCTACGAGGGAAATGAGCTGTTTGAGCGCATTTTTGTCGATGACGATATCGATGCAATCCGGTCGCGATTTTACGACTTTTGCAATGACATATCACCCGTTGATCACGACATTTTCGTGTTCAAGAACGTGCGATACTTCGAAAAACTTGCACTGCTTCACCAAGCGGTTCCAGAGGTGTTCTTTGTTAAGGTGAACCGGAGTATCTCGGCGATCATTCAATCCGAGTACATAGCTGCACAGGCATTAGGTGGGATTCACCCGGTTCCCTCAACCTTGAACGTGAGTGAGTACGACGATCTGCTGGATTTGGTATGTCACCAGATTGAGGAGATGCAGACGATTCTTGATTCGCAGAGGTCGGAGATAGGAGACGCTTCCTGGCTGGAGTTACACTATGAGCAATTCTGTGAGGATCCGGAGGCTACGTTGGAAGCGGTATGCGGGAAGACAGGCATCGCAAAGTCGTTAGTAGATGAGAGCCAAGCCCGGTTGTTTGAGCTGTCGTGTCGCAACAATCAGAAAGTAAATGATGCGGAGTTGGCCCGCATCAGTGAATACATCGCGAAACAAGGCTACGACGAAATAGAGGGAACTCGTTAGTTTCAAGATCGAGGAAGGACGCGCATCTCGGCCTTACCTAAGCCACTTGAAGATTAGCCTTATTGGAGAACTTGTCGGTTATGAAGAAATGGTTTCAGCAGTTGGGGAAGGACACGATTATCTACGGCATCGGAGGTGTCGTAGCCAGGGGTGTCGGTTTCTTTCTGTTGCCCGTTTATACCCGCATTTTTACTCCGGCTGATTACGGCAAGATCGAATTGCTGGTTGTTATCTGCGCCATCGTCGGTACCATTGTTGTGGCGGGCACAGATTCGGCCATGTCATTCTATTTCAATGAGCAGTCCGAGCACGGTCGTGATGCACAAGGCAGAGTGGTTACGTCTGTTTTGCAACTGCGCCTTTTTTGGGGTGCGATAGTTATCATTACGGCAATACTCCTGTCGCCGTTGATCGATATTGTATTTCAAAAGGAATTTTCGACCAACCTGCTGGTGCTTGCGCTTGTGGGGGCTTTCCTATCCCGGTTGATGGCACCCGCGATCGAAGTGTTCCGATTATCATTTCGTCCCTGGCGATACGTCGGAATTGCGTTGACGAACAGCCTTTTGACCGCCGCAGCAATCATTGTCCTCGTAGTACGCTATGACATGGGTGTCCTAGGTTACTTCATCGGCATCTGTACGGGTGCTGCGGCTGCCGGCGTAGTCGGATGGTGGGGGATTCGGCAATACTTGGCGTGGTCCGGTATTTCTCGCGACTGGTGGACACGGTTGCTGAAGTTCGGAATCCCTCTCGTACCGGCCGGTTTGGCGATGTATGTACTGAACACGGCGGATAGATGGTGTATCATGCGGTACCACAGCGACACTGTTCTCGGTATCTACGCTGTCGGTGCCAAGTTTGCCTTGTTGATTTCGCTGATCGTCTTGACGTTTCGGCAGGCCTGGTGGCCTACCGCGCTCAAAGCGATGCATGATCCGGAAGGGCCGGCTGTTTTCCGCACCGTTGCGCGGCTGTATCTGGGTGGTGGGACAATAGCCATCATCTGGCTTACGGCCGTAGCGCCCTTCCTCACGGCCTGGCTTACGCCACCGGCATATCATCAGGCGTTTCGGATCATCGGGCCGCTGAGTTGGTCGGCATTACTGTATGGATTCTATCTGATCGCCTGTGCTGGTATCTGGAAGGCCGAGAAGACAATTTGGACTTCCGTCACGATGGCCGCCGCCGCGATTCTCAACGTGCTTCTGAATTTCCTTCTAGTGCCGAAATTCGGTGGCCTTGGCGCTGCCATTGGCACGTCTGTTTCATTTCTATGTTGGAACATTGCCGGGCTGTTGATCAGTGAAAGACTGTGGCGGGTTGGATATGCGCTGCTCGTTCTTGCGTTGCAGGTGGTGGTTGGGATTGCTGGATGCTGCATTATCCACGTCTTGTACGACCATGAGCGTTCAGCGTGGATGGTATTTGGCGTAAGCCTGGCTGCCACCGTACTGCTGTCCGGGACGCTGTTGTCGACCAACCACTGGCGACACGTGTTGGCCCGCTTCCGGAGAGGTGACGCCAAATGATGAGCAGATTGAGAAAATTTGGCGGGCAGTACGGATATGCCATCCTCTTGCGGTTGCTGCTTTCGCCGGTAATCAGTCTGGTCACCACACCGATCTGCCTGGCGCGAACGCTATGGAAGTCGCGGGTGCTCTGGGATCTCAAAAACTGCAAGGACTATCCGAATTTTCGGGCCGATCTGGCATTCAACTATCTGTTCTATTGGACCAACGCCTTCAATCTGTACACACATGGTCGCGCCGGCCAATCCGATACGCTGGCGCTTGGCAAGTACCCGTTGTCCAGGTGCTTTCATTATTGCGCGCCCTCCCTGTACGCTTTCTGGAAGGCGGGCGCGGCGACGATTCTCGGCGGCATGTTCATCTGGTGGGGTATGCACTTCGTCTGGCTGCCCGAAAGCGATCCAGCCTGGGTTTGTATCGTGATGCTTGCGGTGTTGCTGAGTAACACATTTTATACCCAGGCCTTTGGGCGTCAGAATTATAACGTCGTCGGCTGGGCATTCTTTCCGCTCACGTTATACGGTCTGTACAACGAGGCGTGGATTGTTGCTGCCGCCGGGATCTTCCTGAGCAGTTTCGGCAGTATTACAGTGGTCGTATTCTGCAATGTCCTGCTGGTTGCAGCGGCAATTCATGGCTGGACGATCGCACCTCTCATCGCTGCGGTTCCGGCAAATCTGAAGCTGCTGACACATTTCTATCCGTTCGCCATCACGGGAAATATGAAGCGTGTGTTTGCCGGCATCATGAAAGCGATCGGGATGGTCGATCGCAATGTCAAATACAAGCGCCAGGCTTCGAAGCGCCTCGGTATCCGCGGCCTCTATTTTCTGCTGCTTTATGGTCTTTTTTGCGGCGTCGCTTACCTGTGTTGTGCCGACCTCCCCGTATACGTGTTGACGGGCGTTGCGATTTTCCTGGTCAACTCGATGGTGATCCGGATTGCTGACAGCCAGTCGATGCATATGCTGATGATGAGCCTTGCCGCCGGGTGGATGTTCATGCATCCCCATGCGGTAATGCTGGCGCCTTTCTGGCTGCTCTTATCGCCCATGCCGATCATGTTGAATTTCGTTCGCTCTCTGAACCGGCCAGACGCACTCCCGGTCTTGGCGCCGGTATCGGTCCGCCCGTTGCTGGATGAGATGACCGCGTTCTGCGAGCCGGCGGCGCCGGGCACACGAATACTGATGTTGTTTGGCGATCCGGCAGGATCGTATGAGCGCGTGTTCGACGGTTATCGCCGGCTGATTGAAGCGCCGTTTCATGTCTGCAATCTGAAGGGCGTTCATCTGTTGCCAAATTGGTGGGGCGTGTTCGAGGTTAATTACGAGGGGGCACCAGGCTTCTGGGGACGCGATCTGGAATCTGCGCTCAGGAACGCCGCGTATTGGGACGCGGACTTTGTCATCGTCTATCAGCAAGACGAACCGGTATTAGATGAGCAGTGGACACAAGCGGGTTTTGAAGTCCTGAGTCATTTCTCCTGGCCCGACTTCATCGAGAGCTTCAAACCAGATCCGCCATTGACCGAGCAACTTCCGCATTGGTGGCTGCTGAAAGTACCGCGAGACGAGTCGTCCGCATCTGAGTGAGTCTCGGTACGACTCAACGGTGATTTCCGAGTGTCACGGGTGGCTTCGTGCGCAGTGCCTTTTTGATCACATTGCGCAGGATCGTGCTGCAGGTTTCGTCGATCAGCAAAGCGCCGCCGAAGGTCACGGATGAAGCTGAGAAAACGCCGCCGCGCCCGCCGTCGGCTTCACGAATGACCATGTCGGCGCCGCCGTGGTCGTTCATGCCTTTTGCAATGACTTTGAAGTCGGGCGCCGCCGTGTCCGTCAATTTGTCGGTCTCCCATCCCGACGCGCCGTTGCCGGCGAGCCCTCCCTTCATGCCCGGGCGTCCCGGGTCGTAACGGTTCGACTTCTTCTCGGTATTCCGATTCAGCGAACTCTCGCCGAACACCAGCTCTGCGGTGTCTGATGCAATCCCGTCGAAAGCCCAGTGATCCTTGTCGACGACGCAGAAGGGTGCACAGGTGCCGTAATCCGACATGGTGAACCGTACGCCGAGCAACTGACTCTCATCGGCACAGTCCCTGGCGAAATCGAGACTGACGCAGCGGCTGGCACCGTCATCGTAGAACTCGATCTGCCGAAACATCGTGTTGCCCGATACGTTGAGGATCCAAAGTCCGGCATTTTTAAATCTCTGGCGCAAGCCCTCGTACATTTCTTTTGTCCAATATTCGCAATGCGTCGAAAACAAGACGGCATCGTAGTGCTGCAGCATTTC
>Ga0302123_10003783_pt1 | contig 10007 bp, 9 predicted proteins | sample CB21_321_MG_FD_203109 | JGI IMG/M metagenome (GOLD analysis project Ga0302123, IMG submission 203109) | Marine microbial communities from Western Arctic Ocean, Canada - CB21_32.1 | ecosystem: Environmental > Aquatic > Marine > Oceanic | place: Canada: Western Arctic Ocean | collected 2017-09-28 | reverse complement strand
GGATTAGATGCAGACGGAGATGGATATCCTTGTGAAAATAATATTTTAAGATGAGGTGAAGTATGAAGAAATGTCCATACTGTGCAGAAGAAATACAAGATGCAGCAATTAAGTGTCGTTACTGTCATAAAACTCTATTGGTATTTTGGTTAATAATTGGGACTATACTAAGTGTAATCTTTGGCATATTGGCATATTGGCAAGTGTCGTTACTGTAGTTAGAGTTTCATTTTGATAACCCTAGTTTTTTCCTCGTGGTAGAATCTCGCTAAAAGGTGCGGTATGAGTGATTCATCTGAAGAAGAATTTAAAAACAAAGAAGAATTTGAACAATTGGTAGAAGCAAAGTTCGATACTTATATAGATAATCTTAGTAAATCATGGGTACAAGAAATATCAGTAAGTAATTGGAGTAAACGGAGTTTAAAACTTCTAATAGAATTTTCTTCTGCCTCACTAATATACTCACAAAGATTACTATTAAATTGTATTGAGTCTACAGGAATTGACTATTACTGGGATACATTAGGTGATGAAGAAAAGTCTACATTAATAGATAAATTATATGCAGTATGTTTTACCACGTTATTATTAGAAACTTTTATAGTTACATCAGATAAGCATAAATTGGTTAACTTTGAGGACGCTAATCTCTCTCACAAATGGTGGGATGATGATGTAGAAAAGCTAATTCAAGCTACGTGCGATACTTCCAAAATGCCATTTAACCTAGATAATGTGGATGTTGACCCTCAAATGAATGAACTGCGAACTTATTATCTCAATCGTTTGGATAATTGGAAACAGGGAATTGTATTCTCTCTGAGACTTAGAAAAGCGTTAGGTGCTCAAGAGTTTAAGGATTTTGAATGGACTGAAGACTTTAATTTTGGTGGTGACGGAGAACTTTCAACTAGATATGGATTAAGTACTCCTGCGCCATGGGTAACACACCTGTTCCAAGGATTAATTGCTGAAGGGGTTAAAGAAATTGTTGAAAGAGATAAAGAACCTCTGAGTAGTTCATATTCCCATCTTTTAATTGATAGTGGACTAAAGCCTAAAGATGTATATACAGATCAAGCAGCAAAAGAACATGATCTGGACCCAGATTTTAATATATTTTCCTTCTTTTACAATTATAGGTATTTAGCAGTAGGGATTATAGCTATATATTTGCTAAGAGAATGTTCGTAAAGGATAAGATAAACCCCCTTTTTATAAAAAACTAAACTGTCACGCATATCTGTATACCCTATATATAAATCCTAAGTCTTACCCCTTGTCGACCTTGTGATATAATCACCTCAAATGAACAAGGTAATAACATTACTAATAGTTTTATTAACTGTAGTTGCATGTGGTGGTTCCGCTGATGAAACAGCAGCACAAATAGTACGTGGAGAACAAGTGTTTAGTGAAAACTGTCTCAGTTGTCACGGGGCAGAAGCTATAGGTGAAAATCCGGCACAGTCCCGTGGAGGTCAAAAGACCGATGGAAGTTATCTCGCTCCCGCCTTGAACGGCAAAGGGCATACTTGGCATCACTCGAATGAAATGCTGTTCTCAACAGTAAAAGACGGTTCCCTCGCAAAAGATTCACCGATGAGGGGATTCAAGGATAAATTATCAGATGATGATATTGTTGCCGTACTTCAATATGTTAAATCCTTATGGCCGGATGAAATTCAAGTGAGACATGCATATGATAATTTATATAAACGTACACACTAGTTGTCATAGTTCAGGCTATGGGTGCTAATCAGGCTAGTCGCTGGTAAATAAAAAGAACCACTTTTAAATCCTGTGATAGCATCTCGCTGCATACTAGGAGTAAGAGCGGAGTAAATATCCATGGTTACTTGTATAGAAGAGTGACCTAACCTCTCCTGGACAACCTTAGGGTGTACTCCCATCGTTAGTGAATATTTTAACTGGAAACATAATCCATTACATATATTTCATAGTTTCCATCTCTATCAGAAGTAAATGCTATTTTAGTTCCATCAGGAGACCACGAAGGATATTCATCCTCTGCATCGTTATTTGTAAGTCGAGTTGGATTAGTACCATCTGTATTCATAGTATAGATTTGGTCAGTTCCATCTCTTTCAGAAGCAAAGGCAATTCTAGTCCCATCAGATGACCACGATGGAAAAGCATCCCATCTGTCATCATCATTTGAAATATTAGTTTGATTAGTACCATCCGTATTCATCACATAGATTTGGATGATTGGTTTTTTATCAGTTCCACCTCTATCAGAAATGAATGCTATTTTAGTTCCATCAGGTGACCACGATGGAATAGCATCCTCTGCATCGTTATTTGTAAGTCGAGTTGGATTAGATGTATACCCACCAGTTATATAAAAACTTCCTATTGGAGTATCTCTAGTTTCTCGCATGGGTGTAGGCGTAGGTGTCGGAGTAGCTGTAGCAGTTGGTTCAGGAGTTGCTGTAGCAGTTGGTTTTGGAGTTGCTGTAGCAGTTGGTTCAGGAGTTGCTGTAGCAGTTGGTTCAGGAGTTCCTGTAGCAGTTGGTTTTGGTATAAGAGTGGCTGTAGGCTCTGGTTTTTCTTTTAAACCTTCTGCTTTGCCAGCATCAATTGTTGCCTGTACACCAATTGACACCTCAGGTGCTTCAGCAGTAGTTCCACCACAGGCAACTACAGTTAATACAACTACTAATAATGTTATTATTTTGTTCATTTGAGGAGAGTATATCATGGGGTAGGCATAAGGTATGGCTCAAAAAATTGTATGGGGGTAATAGGGTATGCGTGACAGTTTAATTTTTACAAAAAGAGGTTTATAATTCTGACATTATGGAGGTCAAAATATTATGATATCTATGGACATTCAAAACGCGGAAAAGATATTACTCGAGATTAAGGAATTGATGGATGAATTAAATGTTGTTTTCTTTCTTCGTCATGGTACTTGTTTGGGTGCTGTCAGAGATGGGCAACTTATTCCTTGGGATGATGATCTTGATATTGGATCAATAATTGGAATGAATGGTCTTGACGAAAAATCCATTAATAAAACTGTTGATAAATTTAAGTTTGCTGGTTTCAAAACTGAGGTAAGCGAAACATCATTTCACATTGGTGTTACGCTTTCGAAACTAGAAATACTTATAGACTGGACCTGTTATAAGGTGATTCAGGGAAGTATATATCAATACCCTGCGGTCAAAATACCCATTGAGCTTTATGATGATTTAAAACCAATCTCGTTCCTTGGGGATACTTTCTTTGTACCAAATCCTCCTGAAAAATATTTATCACTCAAATATGGATCTGAATGGCATATTCCAAAAAAAATGGATTTTGAAGGAGATATTGTAAATTCGATACCGGAATCTGTAATTCCCCAACAATCTAGTATATTTACTCGAATACACAAGTTTTTTTTCCCAAATAAATACATTACCAAAATTCGAATTCTCGCAGATGACAATAGACCTGTTGAGTCAGCTAATGTAACCATTGTAGGACTTAGAAAATGTATAACTGATCGCCAAGGGTATGCCGAATTTGATTTGTTAATTAAGGACTGGTACGCAGTCATTATTGAAAAAGGTAAAGAAAAAGAGATTCTCTACACGGAGATTTTGAAACCAGGGTTAAATTACTATTATTTACCAAACAAATACGAGACATCAGGAAGATTACAGGTTTTGAAAGAGGAAAATTAACAAACTTTAGAGGTTAATTGTTTAACCTACTTGGTGTGGTGACTATTATGAGAATATATGTTGATATGGTAGGTGACCTGTTTCACTTTGGGCATGTAAATTTATTAAAGCAAGCTCGTGAATTGGGAGATCATCTTATTGTTGGGGTTCATTCTGACAAAGTTGTTGAAGGTTACAAACGTTTACCTATAATGACCATGCAAGAGAGGATATCTACAATAATTTCTTGTAGGTATGTAGATGAAGTAATACCTAATGCGCCTTTGTCTATAGATCTTGGATGGATTAATAAACACAATATAGACATGGTGGTTCACGGTAACGATTTTACCGAAGATTTACTCCAAAGTTGTTATAAGGTTCCAATCGAAATGGGTATTTTCCATCTTCTCCCTTATACTTCAGGTATTTCTACCACTGATATTATCAGAAGATGTAAGAATGCTTAGATATGTATGATATTGAAGAAATATAATCTTTCTAGTAATTGTTTATTTGCTGTCTGTTTGTCGTTGAGTGGGTGTTCAAAGCATCACATTATAGTTGTCGCAACAAAACTCTTTTCTATAGTTACGTCACACTGTCAAATTACTCCAGCTAAGGTTATCGAGGTATGGCCTAAAGCTCAATTCCAATTGGCACAAGCAAGTGTATAGTTTATCTCTCCACCTCCCCTATATTGCTTTTTAATTGCTGTTCTAGTACAATTTTGCGTACAGAAACATTATCAATTATATTAAAATGAGCATTTAATTGTGTACAATAAAACACGATAAGCGCACAAATTGCGTACAGAGATAATAATAAAATGCCAAAAAGAAGAAGTAATAATATAGACGAATTATTTAGACAAGCCTGTATCAACTTGTTCATAAAAGACCAGTGGTTCATAAGCAAGAATCACAATAGACTTGAGCCTATAGCACAGGATGTAATGGATGAAGTCGTGAAAATTAATAAGGTTGAAGATGAAAACTTATTAAAGAAGCGCTGGTATCAGAGAGAGATAGAAACAAATCTGGCCCCATTGCCTGCTGCACAAAAAGCAAAAGAAACAAGACTCGAAAGAGATTCATTGGAAGAAAACCAATCATGGGATATATCAAAGATCAATTCTCCAATAAAACTTTTATCTGAAGTTTATCAATATACTGTTTGTATTGATGAACCATTTACGCAAGGTATGGCTCAAAAAATACATGATTTAGGAGAACTACTAGAAGGCACTAGTCCTGAAGTTGTTTACGAGATTGTCGCTGAGTACTCTAGGAGAGCTGAAATTCCTTATACTACTTTTGGGCATGCAGCAACACTGAGCTACTTCAGTACAGATACTACTGATCTAGATTTATATGTTCAAACTCTAAATAAAAACAACTCTTTACGGCTAGTAATGCTAGATAAATACTACCGTGCAAAAGCTTACAGGAATAGAGATCTGAATGATAAATGGAGAAACGGTACAGTCCGGGTTGAATCATGGGAAAAAGACCCACCATTTGACCCATTAGATTTAATGGCAAGAAAACTTATTCGGTATTTATCTGATCCAAAAAAATCCTCTAGCCCAGGAAGGGAATTCCTAACACAAGCCAAAGAGTTATTAGCAGTAAAGAAAATATCACGTGAGCAACAGTTGCATGTGTGTTATTTGGTAGGAAGGATGTCAACTGGCACTAACTGGAATACAGTTAATTTTTGGGAAAGAAATGAAAAATTACTTGAACTTATTGAATGGTTTATTAATTTAATTACACCAGAATATTCTTCAGTTCCAGAATATATAACAGACTTTTTTGGTATCGCAGAGTGGGCTGACATACCAACAAAATCTGTACAGCCAGCAGCGAAAACCTCTCCTGCTGCAACTACAATTAATGAAAAAATTATTAATGAACCATTTACCCAAACCGAAGGTGCGCAAGGAAGATTTCGTGGTAAGGGAAGTGACTTAATGGATATAGAAGGAGTGAATTAACTTAGTAACAATTTTATTTATAAATATGGCTACCAAAGTACTTCACGATCCCATCTAAATGAAAAGAGGTTGAATTAAATAGCTTTTATTTAAATTACCTTATTTACTAAATATGCCCTAACACTTTGGAGTCTTTGGATTACTTCCGGTGGCAGATATCCTTTTTTACCTGTAGTGTCACAGTCTAGTTAATATTAGTATTATTTCTTGTCCACCTTAGCCAAAGCGATTGTTACCTACTACTAGTAGCGATGACACGAATATAATTTGCTGGACATCCCTATCAATGCCCAAGCCTGGCGAGACAATGCTAGTAATTCGTAAACACTAGGTCGTAAGTTCAATTCTCGCCGGTGACTCCATGATTTTAAGTTCAAATTGTCATTATCTTAGATTTGGTGTTAGCCCGATTTACCCTCAAGCCCTACCCTTTGTCCTGCAACAAGATTTTTCAGGGTATAAAATTCTCATTTTAAAAATGGTAGAATCACAGTATGGAATATTTGGTAACAGCTAGTTGGGTGATAATAACTTGGTATATTATTAAGATATTATTTGCGATTTTCATATATAGAAAATATAAATCTCAAATTTTAGGATTTTGTAAAAGACATCTTGGTTTTCTTTTTAGTAGAAGTTGAAATTAGCACTCTGATATAATCCCTACCAAATGTATAAGGAGGATAATTAAATGCGAGGTATAGGTGTATTCGAATTTGGAGATCCAGATGTAATGCAGGTATTAGATTTACCTGAAGTCCATGCAGGGCTAGGTGAAATAAGAATGCGCGTATATGCCTCATCAGTTAATCCAACTGACCTTTCAATCAGGAATGGGGCTAGAGCAGAAATACTAAAACAAATTGTCCCTCCTTATGTGCCAGGGATGGACGCTGCTGGGGTGATAGACGAGATAGGGCCTGGGACGGAAACTGATCTCACTATAGGGACTTCAGTCATGGCTATGGTTGTACCAAATGGAAGCCATGGAGCCTACCGCGAGAGTATCGTTTTGAGCATTGATTCAGTAGTGAAATCTCCAGAAGGTTTCTCTCACGCAGAGTCGGCTACACTTCCAATGAATGGGTTGACAGCCCGGCAATCTTTGGATCAATTGGCTCTTAGTGCCGGCCAAACAATTGCAGTGACTGGAGCAGCTGGTGCCTACGGCGGTTATGTAATCCAAATTGCGAAGCATGAGGGACTGAAAGTAATTGCCGATGCATCCGCATCCGATGAATCATTGGTTAGTGACCTTGGTGCCGACATAATAGTACCAAGAGGTGACAATTTTTCCCAACAGGTTCGGAAAGTCGCACCCAATGGGGTGGATGGCCTTGCAGATGGTGCTGTTTTATCCAAACTGGCTATTGGCGCAGTTCGCGATGGAGGAGCATTCGTATCAGTACGGGGCTGGGGAGGCAATGACGAACGGGATATTTCGTTCTACAAGACATCTGTTCGAAATTATGATCATAGAAATGATCTACTTGATCAATTGAGGCACCTTGCAGAGACTGGGATTGTGAGCTTGCGAGTTGCTGCAACATACAAACCCGAGCAAGCGAGTGAGGCTCATCGCAGACTTGAAGCCAGAGGAACTCGCGGGCGCTGTGTAATAATTTATTAAAGTTCGAATATATCTGTTGAATATAGTAATTCCTATACCAAACATACTCCAGTAAACTACTGAGCTTAATCCTCAACCTTACAACCCTTTGGTATATGGCCCTTTTTTAATAGTAAAGGTACATACTCTCAAAAATTAATCCTAGCAATATCACTTATTTCACCTAGCACGATACTAGTTGTAGCAAGTTCTAGAAGCCGCTGACAATAAATACCCTTTAAGTTAGACTATTCATTAATTAAATTTGAACACTTCGGAGTTTATATGCAACAAAACAAATTAGAGTTAGAAATTGCCAACTATATTACAAGAACTAAAAAATCTAAATCTTTGCAAGATAGAGCATCAAAGTATTTACCTGGAGGGAGTACCAGGGATGCTCAATATTTTGATCCATATCCTATATTTGCAGATTATGGTAAAGGACATTTTTTATATGATGTAGATGGAAACAAATACTTAGATTTTGTAATTAATGCTACCAGCTTGATTTTGGGCCATTCTCATAATGACATAATAGATATTCTGCAACAACAAATAGAAAAAGGAACAGTATTTAGTGCACCTGTAGAAAATTTAATACATTATGCCGAACTTCTTTGTAATAGAATTCCATCTGTAGATACGCTGCGATTTACAAATTCCGGAACTGAAGCAACACTCTTAGCAATACGAGCTGCACGCGCTTTCACAAAAAAATCTAAAATTGCTAAGTTTGAAGGAGGCTACCATGGAACTCATGAATCTGTTGTAATTAGTGTATCTCCTCAATTAGAAAACTTATCAGATAATGAGTATAATCCTATCCCAGGTTATGCAGGCCAACCAAAAAATATATTAGAAGATGTGATATTACTTCCATATAATGATTTAGATATATGCGAAACAAAGATACGAGAACACAAAGATAGCCTATCTTGTGTAATAATGGAGCCTGTAATATCAGCCTTCGGATACACTCCTCTAAATTTAGAATTTTTACAGGGAATTCGTAAAATAACCCATGACTTAAATATATTACTCATTTTTGATGAAGTTCAGAGTTTGCGAATATCTTCTGGTGGGGCTCAAGATTATTTTGGGGTAATACCTGACTTGACTGCTATGGGTAAAATTATAGGAGGCGGAATGCCAGTTGGAGCTTTTGGTGGGCAAGAGGATATTATGTCCATATTTGATCAATCAGAAGGAAAGTCCTTTATTCCTCATTCTGGTACTTTTAACGGGAACCCCATGACGTTAGCTGCTGGGCTTGTAACAATGAACCACCTAACTCCGGATGTATATTCACAACTAGATAGTTTAGGAGAAATGTTGCGACAAAAATTACGATCTGTATTTGATGAATTTGAAATACCTGCTGTAGTATCTGGCATCAGTTCTTTCTTTGGGATACATTTCCGTGATAATGAAATTACAGATTATCGATCAACTCTTAATTCGAATAAATCATTACGAAAATTACTCTTCTTAGGTCTTATAAACAATGGAGTATTATTACAAAGCCAAACAGCAGGTGCTCTTAATATATTATCAACAGAAACTGAAATAAATATTCTAGTGAATACAATAAGAGATGTATTACAACGTATTAAAGATTAGAAATAGGTTTATTGGTATATATTTCATGTTCGCATTTCTAGTATTAGTTCAGAAATTAGCTGGCTTGCAGACAATGAACGTGCCTGTTTGAATCCGGTTCCCACCCAAATGCTTTGATATTCTAAATTATTCATTGTTTCTGCGAATGCTTTTAACGGACTAGTGAGAGAGTTTTGCAAAGGGAATGGTAAGACAAAATTTTTATCTATTTTCGACATGAATTCATTCTCAATTCCCTGTGCCCATCTACCTGAAAACCCTAATGTGTATGCTGTTTGTCTTTTTTGATGAGTGGAAATAGCATCCCGGTATAAAGAACTTTTTCCTGCTTCATCACAGCAGAGGAATGCTGTTCCCATTTGAACAGCTAGAGCTCCTTTACTCAAAAAGTTTACAATATCTTTACCATCCATTATTCCTCCTGCAGAAATAATTGGTATTGAGCAATTCTCAATAAAAGATTTTAATAAATCCAACGCATGTAATTTTTCATCACTTACACTATATGCATCAAAAGTCCCTCTGTGTCCACCAGCTTCTATTCCTTGTGCTACCACGAAATCAGCACCAGAATTTTCAATAGAATGCGCATCGTCTAGACAAGTAGCTGTTACACCAACCAACATACCCAAAGAATGTGCTTTCTCAATTACATAAGATGGTGGTACGCCAAAATGGAAGGTTATCAATTCTGGCGCATATTCCCAAATCGGCTCAAGTTGTTGCTCTAAATCAGGGAAAAATGGTGGAGAGGGTATATTATATTGAATGTCTCCTTTTATTGGTAATTCCTCTAAAACCTTGATGGCTTTTTGATACTCATCATCCGACGGAATTTCTGGATGCGTAAAGATAAAAAAATTTGCGTTTATCGGTTTTTTTGTAAGCCTTCTTACCTCTCTTAAGTCTGAATTAATCTTCTCAGCACTACTGTAAGCAAAACCAAAACTGCCCATTGCACCCGAATTAGAGACAGCCGCCACTAGTTTTGGAGTTGTAATCGATGCCATCGGAGCTTGAATGATCGGCAGGATGTTATTAAATAAATCAACAATATTGGAAACCATTTCCCCCTCCTTAATTACACTTAATCTAG
>Ga0302123_10003780_pt1 | contig 10010 bp, 13 predicted proteins | sample CB21_321_MG_FD_203109 | JGI IMG/M metagenome (GOLD analysis project Ga0302123, IMG submission 203109) | Marine microbial communities from Western Arctic Ocean, Canada - CB21_32.1 | ecosystem: Environmental > Aquatic > Marine > Oceanic | place: Canada: Western Arctic Ocean | collected 2017-09-28 | reverse complement strand
TCTGAAGGTGATGATTGGTACGAATTAGAATGCGAGACCCTGGATAATAAGGGGATGACAATCGGTGAACAAGATCGTTCGTGGATAAAAATAGAAGGCAATAATCTATGGATCGCAGCAACTTTCAAATTTGAGATGGTAGAAGTTGATACATTTGATTCCACGACTGAAATATTGGTGATCACACTTACGATATTACCGCTGATTGGCATTGTTACCGGTGGCATAATTCTTTGGCGTATCAGCGAACGGGAAAAATCACAAGAATAACAGGTAATAGGCTATACCGAAGATAGCCACATCGGCGAAAGCATGAGTGAGCCAAGGGATCCAGATGCTGCGATACCTGAGATAAAGCCATGAGAATATCGCTCCGCCAATCCAAACCCCTGTGCTAGCGAGAAGATTGCCTAATGGTGAGATGAAAAAGGACATCGCAACTGTGTGATGTATTGTAAAAATACTCGCAGATAGTGCTACTGGAGCCCAAACACCCCCCGTAAATAACGATTCAGCCTTCTCGGTTATGAACCATCTAAACACATATTCCTCAATCACTGAATTAACGAATATCCAAAATAACATCGCCAAGATAAACGTACTTTTCTCAGTCAAACCATTAGGCTCTAATAGCGCTCGAAGGTCACCTTTTGAAATCAGCAAATCGCCGAGAAGAATAAATGTGCTCACGATAATAACAAAAATTCCCACACCCAATCCTGTAGCCATTCCCCATCCGCCATTATTTGGAAGCGAAAGTGATAGTGGCTTTCCATCTATCTTCGTACGCCACCATGCGGGTAAAGCCAATAACCAAAACTTGGTCAAAATAAAAACAATGACTGCAATCAATCCTGGCTCAATACCAAAACCAGTTATCACCGAAATGGTTGGAGCGATGCCGACAAGGACCAACGCCAAGAGGATTTTACGTTCCATGGAATTGCAAGTATGCTATCGAACTTTGGTTCAGGGCACTCAATCATCGGCTGCTATCTCATCCTTTAGCGACGCTAAGGCCGATGAAGGGGCCGGTGGTGGCGGGAGAGGCAATGGTAGTTCCCCAGGTAATGGAGGTAGTGGCATTCCCCCGGGGATTGGAGGTAGGTCAAGGGTTAGCGGTGCGTCCTCTGAAATAGGGTCGGACAAGGTGATGAAACCTTCCGTTAGTGAGGTTCTGATTTTGAGAATACGTGAATCGTTAACACGAACAAAGGTCGCACCATAAATCCCCCCAGACTCGACATTCTCAGGCTCTGAGAGAACTTCTTGTCCGTGTCCTTTCTTGGCTAATAGAGCTTGTAAATCCTCACCAGCAGCGTGATCTTCCCACATTCTAGCGGTAGAGGCGCGAATTTCAGCCATTCTTCCCCGCCGACGGATTTCGATCCTCTCGCGGATTTTCGTATCGCGTTCATTCTTCTCGCGTAATCGACTCTCTATCTCGGCATCCTCGATGGATTCAGGAGATACCTCGACGGCAAAGGTCTCTGCGACATGTAGGCTTTCGACGGTTACTTCGACCTCGGGAAGATCGTCGTCATCCACGTCATCTTCATTGGAATCCTGTTCCTGGTTTGAGCGAATCTTTGATAATTTACGCTCGCGAAGTGACATGCCATCCTCATTCGATCCCTCATCTTCCGGTTCATCTTCGACCACTTCGGTTTCTGCTTTTACTTTAGTTACAGCCTTTACCTGAGTTCTTACTGCAGGGGCCGCTTTCTCAGCGAGAAGTACCCATGCAATAGCGAATATCGTCATTACTCCAACCAAAGCCCAACGATCATTATCGTCGAAGCGGTCCTGTTGGGTGAGATAGATTACGAGGGCACTAACAAATAGTATGCCTGCAACCATACGAGAGAATCTCATGCTGACCAATCTCCTCCAGTTGATTATTACTTAAGGTTCTCACGCCGTTCATTCATCATAGCCATCAATGACGACAACGCTCGTGCTCTGTGACTGAACCGATTTTTTTGTGCTGAATCAATGGCACCAAAAGGAAGACCATGAGTAGAAATCTCACCTACTTCTCCGGGCTCTAATGCTTCACCTAAAGCATCTAAATCACTTGGAATGAAAATTGGATCGAATCCAAAACCTTCACCTTCGCTGGATTGATGGGCAATCCTTCCCGGGCAAATACCTCTTCCAATCAATGTCTCACCAGCGATATGTAAAACCGCTACCGCTTGAAATTCCGCTTTGCGTAAATGTGAATCTTGAACCGGGTCTTCACTTTGCAGATGCCCCATGAGACGAATAATCCCCTCACAGCCGATAGTTTGCAGTGTATAGGAACTAAAAACTCCGGGAAAGCCGTTTAACGAATCGACAAATAATCCGGCATCCTCGACCAAAAGAAGGTGCTTTTTATCGGGTAAATAATTCAAGGCTTGGGCCATTTTTGCTTTGGCAACCTCCTCGATATCATCGCTTTGAGGCTCGATTATTTGGGCCTTTAATTGCTTGACCTCGATGTCGAACTCAGAAAATAATGTCGAAGCTTCGCGCAACTTGCCTTGGTTGCCGGTCAAGAACCACAGTATCATTACCGAGCCATACAGATGTCGTGTATAGTTACTACTCTAACATCATGTTCAATAGATGGCTACACAAGGGCGCTCTATGAATCCCTTTATCGCAGTTGGAACAGGTGGAGCGATTGGTGCAATTCTTCGTTATAGCCTAAGTGAGTGGCTGAATAGTGAAGCCCACCCCTATGGCACATTACTAGTCAATTTACTCGGCTCGCTTCTACTTGGGATAATGATGGCGCTTCTTGCCGAACAAATAATCTCTAAGGAAATCGCTTTATTGCTCGGCACCGGGGTTCTTGGTGCTTTCACCACGATGTCAACATTCTCGTTTGAAACCGTAAAAATGTGGGAGACTTCTTCCTCTTTAGCGATTGGCTACGTAGCCATCACCATGATTATTTGTCCCATTCTTGCCTTTGTTGGCTGGAAAGCCGGCGAGTTCATCGCGTGATAGCTAGCATTCGATTTAGAGCGAGAAGACTACCGGCTTGAATGTCATCAGCGACAATGATTCGATTTGGTTCTTCACCAGCAATAATTCTTTCGAGAACATCGAGTAAGTATACTGGGTGAATCATGTACATAGTCGAGCAAGGGCAGACATTATCATCAAGGCATTCGATTTCCATATTGGAATGCTCATTATTCAATCGCGCAACCATATTTATCTCTGTGCCGATTGCTATTTGCGAGCCAGATGGTTGTTCGGCGACGTAATTACGGATAAATTCGGTCGAGCCATTGGCATCTGCAGCGGCAACCACTTCTTGAGGGCATTCGGGGTGAACTACAACCAAACCTTGAGGATTTCTTTGACGAAATTCCTCGATTTGTGCGACGGTGAAACGCTTGTGAACCGAACAATAACCATGCCAGAGAATAATTTGTGTATCAGATGCCACCTGATTATCTTCACCCGGTGTCCAAATGGCCATTTTCTCTAATGGAATCCCCATCTTCAAACCGGTATTTCGACCTAGGTGCTGATCTGGAAAGAAAAGTACAGCACCATTTTCTCCAGCCCTTTCAAAAGCCCATTCCAAGACTCCTTGAGCATTGGTAGAAGTGCAAACTACCCCCCCGTGACGACCTACGAATGCCTTGAGATCGGCTGAGGAATTCATGTAGGTCACTGGAACAAGAAAAGAGTCACCATTCTCTGCGACTGCATCGGCATCATCTCGAGAGATTGGGTCGGATAAATCACTCGATTCAAGAATCTCTTGCCAGGCTTGTTCTACGTCGGAAAGTACTGCCATATCAGCCATCGAACAACCCGCCCGCAAATTTGGTAAGATTATTATCTGGTCGTCATCGGTCAGTATATCTGCGCTTTCGGCCATGAAGTGAACTCCGCAGAAAACGATGTTCTTTGCCTTGGAAGCAGCGGCCATTTCCGAAAGAAGAAATGAATCACCAAGCAAATCTGCATGCATCACGATTTGATCTCTTTGATAGTGATGTCCGAGGATAAGAAGGTCCTCGCCGAGTTGGATTTTCAATTCGGATATTCTCTCTGCGATAGCCCGCTCGTCATCATCCATGGTAGTATTACCAAAGTCAATTGCGCACATCGGTAATGAGATGGTCAAGGTACCACTCCAACCAACCCAAGAGCGCCTCCTTTTTGAACCATACACTATAGCCGGACATTGATGAAGGCGTGGATTGGTGGTGAATTATTGCACGTCGGTGCCGAGGCACGGGTTACTGCAGGCGAATGGTATAGTCGGCCTGCGGTTCACAAACATCGTCGGCCAAGATTGTGGAGACATCGCGATCTCGACCGAAAATTGACCAAACGCCGTATGAGCAATGAAGCGAAATTGATGATTAAACTCCATCGAAGAGGGGTTCCCTTACCGGCGGTTTATGATGTCGATACCAAAGATGGAGTAATGATTATTGAGATGATTGAAGGTAAACCATTGATTGAAATTTTAGCCATAAAGCAGGACCATTCTAAATTATTGCAAGGTGTTGGCAGAGCGATTAGGAGATTACATAGAGAGGCGGTTACCCATGGCGACCTCTCGACCAACAATATCATTATCACACCAGAAGGTGAACCTATCTTAATCGACTTAGGATTAGCAAATCAAGAATATGAGATGGAGGGTTTTGGTATCGATTTACATGTGATGCACGAGATATTACGCGCTACTCACCCCGATGTCAAAAACGGAATGGATAATGTCATCGCCGGTTATAAGGCTTTAGATGATGAACTCGGCAAACCAGATTCAGCCTCTGGGGGTCAGGTTCCAGATGCTAAAACATGCGTGAAAAGATTGGAAGCCGTCAAACAAAGGGTTCGCTATCACGGTGGATAATCACTCTTCTTCTTGGGGATTAATCACTCTAGCTTCCATTTGTCGTTGGAAGATATTAATCAAGACTAATACGGTCGTCAATAGCACTCCAATTTGTAAGACTGTTGACGAATATGGTTTGAGACTTGCAACCCGTTGATGAATCTCGACGCTTATTTCACCATCATCATTCATTTGACTATAGACGATATGATTCTTCAATACCATTGGTCCCCATTGATCGTATTCGTCAGAGGTCAGAACTTCGCTTCTATTGGTCGATAAATCCAATAGATGTATCTCCTTATCAATATATTCAGTGCTTGGATTAACTGGATTCAGATGTTCTTTCGCAGCCCACACCAATAGGCCATGGCCAAGATGTGGGTCGAATGAAGGATATTTTGGATCGCCGATAACATAACTATCCCCCTTCGCTCTTTCGAGTAAAACAAGTCTTGACGTTGCACTGACATTTATGGTTGCTGCTAAGAAATCACGGGTCAATGATATATCGGTAATCGTAGCATTTTCAGAATCTACCGGCACACCCCATCCTGCGAGAATCGCATCTTCGCTCTCACTTGCACTGTGATTCAAAGTCTGAGTAATCATTCCTTCAGCACCGATTATGCCAAAGCTAATCCGCGCCGGATTACTCGCCAATACCATCGCTAATTCATCGCCGCTATTCTCAAGAATCAATACTTCGTCATCAACTATTTCAGGGCCAACCACCTCATTGCCCTGTATGTCCATCAAGGTTAAATCTCCAGAGGAAAGAATAGCGATTATCACGCCCAACGAAGAATCTATTATCGATAGATAATCACTATTGTTGACTTTTATTTGTAAGATCGCCTGAGCCGGACTGTCCAATAAAATCACAAAAAGATCGGTCTCATTAGCCATTGCAAGATACCCTACACCAACATCATAACTGCTATTGGCATCCATCAGCGGTTGATGAACCTGAATCTCTGATTCGAGATTCGAGAGATCGTGTACAACTACTAAAGCACCTTCTGGTCTATCGTCTAGGGTGACGACCCAGCCATCTGCAGCAACGACATCAACCGGTACTTCAACTCCACCTGCTGGTAGTGCTTGATGAGTCAAATCCCAAGTTATCGTTGCTGCAATCAGCAATATCAACACAGCTATAACAGCTCCTGTCTCTCTTGAACCAGGTCTTTTGAAACCTCCAAAGTTCTCGCTTGCTTTACGCTTTAGAAACCGAGTCACCTGTCGAGGGTTGGTAAGAATAGCGGTCAATCGCGAATTTATCGTTCGTTCATCGAGATAGATCCACACACCTTGTGTCTTTTCAGAAACCCTTACCGCAATCGCACCGACCACCATTCCACCGATTATATCGCTGAACCAATGAATGCCGAGATAGATGATTGCAAAGGCGGTTAAGAGAATATAACCAACCAGTAAATAACGATAATTTCTCCAGCGGTTATCAATATCGAATCGTAATAAGCACAACCACACAGCAAATGGGAAAGCGATATGAAGCGAAGGCATGCCATTGGTAAATGGATCGATTCTAGCAAACCAGTCATTGATTTCGGGGGTTAAATTATAGGCGAGGGTTTGCATTTCTGGTATATGATCTCCCGTGACTCTGACATTGAAAAAGAGATAGAAAGGGACGGCGATTGCGTAAACCCAAAAAATCGAGAGGGTTATCCTATCGGACATCCAGCGATCGTTGAAATATGCAAAGTAGAAAATCGACACATAACAAATCACCATGAAACCGATTACGTAAAAGTGGGTAAGGAAACTTGTGAGAAGTGGATTGAGGAAGGCCTTTTGCACCCAGAGCACCATATCCCCTTCGATAGCGTAAATCCAAGGCGTCATATCGAGCCCGGTATTTGCCATAATTACCCGGTCGACTTGGTCGAGGAAATCCTTAGCGTTGTAAATAATCAATAATAGCGATATATGTATCCAATAACGGCGGATGAAATCGATGAAACCAGCAACGTAAATTCGAGTCCAAGGCGGTTTGACCAAAGGTAATAGCAGAACTCCAATGGCAAGGGCAGTTATCAGCCAAGTAAGATAAACACCTTCCATCGCATTCCCCCCCTAAGTCGATGGTGTGAAACCACCATTCATCTCATCTTCGCAAGTAAAAGTCCTTTGAATCGCATTCACCATGCTCCGTGAACAAAGTTTCTACCACCATCGGGGTCCTTTGACAGTGCTAGGTCCCACAACCTTTCAAAACGATAAATCCCACTATTGCAACCATCGCTCCATTCGAAATGCAAAGCGTAGCCACCGACTTTATCCACGTCGGGTTTTGCATTTCGCAAAGAGGAAATCTCAGCGTTTAACTCCGCCGCAAGTGCCTCGCTATCACGGCGAGGTGAACATTTTGCACAAGGGCACCAATATCTCAGGTCTACATATGCAACCTTGTTTTCTGTGCCATCAGACCAAGTCATTTTCAATTCGGTTTCAAAGCGTTCAAGACGCTTCAATTTTGCAAGTTCACTCATCAGCAGGTCCCCCGGTCATATTGCGTGCTACAAACCAATAAAGTAGAATGCCACTCAATACGGCTAATACCCCTTTCCAAGCACCAATTTCATCCGCTGGGGGAATGATGCTAGATTCCTGTAACCATGAAAGCACTGCAAACATTATTCCAAATGCCGAGATTATTAGCCAAAAGCTGAGTAAGTGAGCACGGGTTTCTACAGACAGATTGCCCATTGACACACCTCAGATAATCTCCAAGTCGTCGTCATTAGTAGCCGAGGCTAAAAACTCGTTTATTCCATCTACGACTCGAGAAAATGCGATTGCAGATTCACCTTCTGGGTCTGCGATGATACGGTGAACACCATCGTCACCACCGCGAACAACGCCTGGGTCAAATGGTAAGCGCCCAAGGAAATTAACCTTCATTTCAGCAGCGGTTTCCTCGCCACCTCCTTGTTTGAAAATATCAAGTGTGGCTGACCAAGAACCATCATCACCAACATCAACGTTGAGTTTTCGGCCTCCGGGTGCTTCGATAGTGATATTTTGACCGGCTTGAGCCGAACCACGAATCGTATAACCACTCATATTCTCGACTACACCGATTACCGGCACCTTGAGCGATGATGCAAATCCAATCGATTTGCGACTATCTAGTAATGCCACATCCTGCGGCGTGGTGACGATGACCATACCATCGATATCGGGCAAACTCTGAGCCACGGTTAGTGGCTCATCGCTGGTGCCAGGTGGGAAATCAATTATCAGATAGTCGAGTTGTCCCCATTCGACATCGCCGAGAAATTGCTGAATTGCTCCGAGTTTGATTGGTCCGCGCCAGACCACGGGAGTATCATCGTCCTCGAGTAAAAAAGCCATTGAGATGACCTTGACCCCATGTTGACTTTCTGCAGGGAAAATCCTGCCACCTTCAACATGTAATCTATGACCATCCAAACCCATCATCTTGGGAACATTCGGGCCAGTGATATCAATATCTAGCAATCCAACCTTGGCACCACCTTTTGCCAATGATAAAGCCAAACCTGTGGATACGGTGGTTTTTCCAACCCCGCCTTTTCCTGAAAGAACCATGATCTTATGTTTGATCAATTTGCCCATTTCCTCCATTTGCATCTTACGCTTCATCTGTGAATAAGCCTGCTCCATCTGCTGTTTTTGGCCGCTAGATGCTGCTGCAGACTCTTCATCGGGCTTATTGATACGAACTGGGGAATCTGCCATCGAGACCATCGTGCATAATGTAGTTAATCAAACCTCTTTCAGTCAATAATTGAATGATTATCGCTACAATAACCCAAATTAGAATCAAGGATGAGTACTCCATTCCAGCATAAGCCCACCCAAGTCCAGCCGAAAGCGGTACACAAGCGTATCTTCCCACTACTATTCCATTGGCTTCTTTGAATAAATTGCATAACAAATGTATGCTCAATCCGACAACCATAGTCATCAGTGTGACTATTGTTGCAATAACCCTGAACAATATGTCCAATTCCCTTGCAGCAGCAATAATATGACCAACAAATAGAGTGCAATAAATGACTGCATAGAGCAGGACTCCCTTCCACATTATTCTTTGCTATAGGTCATCATTGATGAGGTACGCCGATTATCAGGAGGTTAGAGTGATTCTAATACGACTTATCGGTTTCATTCCATCATCACGGGGCACCTCTCCGGTGCCGATCTCAACATCGAGCAACTCAATGCTCTCGGGCAAGGTCGACCGCACGGCTAATCGTCGCACCTCTTGCGATGATAATCACAGACTTTTCATCTTCCTCAAAAGCGATTGCGACCGCCTTGATATAGACATGCAGCGGCTTCTTACCAATGTAGACTATCTTCTCAGTCATATCTTGCAATATTTGATACACATCTTGAAGGTGTCGCTGAATACATCGGCAGATAAAGCGACAAGGTTTCATACCTCTGACCGGTCGCCGGGTTGCCCTTGCGAAAGTAGTGTAGTGGTTATCACCGGGCGTTGCCAACGCCTGAACCCGAGTTCAAGTCTCGGCTTTCGCACCATAATCCAGTCGTTGCACAGTTATTACCAACATTTGTGATAAGATTTAGCTTATTTGCATGGTGATGTAGATAAAGCACAGATCGGGTTATTGGAAGATTAGTATACCAATCGCAATTTCTCCGAAGGGGAGTAATCCGTGCTTTTTCCACCTCTTTCGAGCCGATATTACTGGAATCGAGGGCGTCAGGAATCTCCAAAACCGCCACCGCGTTTTCCGCCGCGCACCATGAAGATTACCGCCCCTATCGCAACCAGTGCAAAAATTGCTAGCGAGGAAATCACAATTGACGATGATGCGGACGAACCATCGACCGGCCCTCCACTTTGTCCAAGCTCAACCACATTTACCGCTAGAGAATATTCACTTGAGGTGGCACCAAAGATATCTGTGGCCCTGAATAAGACCTCATGAGTACCATAATTGGTCCCCTTACGTACTGTAACAGTCTTCGACCAGACCCCCTCACCTTGGTATTGTAGATTAATCCAATTCGAGTCCTGACCGGGTTCGGCAAATGCACCTAGTTTTGCCTGAACCGAAGTTACTCCATCAACATCATTTGCGATAATGGAAATAATATAATTGGT
>Ga0302123_10003779_pt1 | contig 10011 bp, 9 predicted proteins | sample CB21_321_MG_FD_203109 | JGI IMG/M metagenome (GOLD analysis project Ga0302123, IMG submission 203109) | Marine microbial communities from Western Arctic Ocean, Canada - CB21_32.1 | ecosystem: Environmental > Aquatic > Marine > Oceanic | place: Canada: Western Arctic Ocean | collected 2017-09-28 | reverse complement strand
ACTTCATGTCAGACCACGGCCATTCGACCGAAGAGCGGACCATGTTCGGCGGCGGTTACGCCGGGCCATACCGAGGCGCGAAGTTCAGCTTGTTCGAAGCGGGCATCCGCGTGCCGGCCATCGTGAGTATGCCGGGGACTCTGCCCGAAGGCGAAGTGCGTAGCCAGTTCGCAACGGCTGTCGATTGGCTGCCGACGATCGCCGAGATCACCGGTGCACCGTTGCCCGACGTACCCATCGACGGTAAGAGCTTAATGCCGATCATCAAGTCAAACGCCGCCGCCACGCCTCACGAGGTCTTCTATTGGCAGTCGCGTGATCAATGGGCCGTCCGGGAAGGTGATTGGAAACTGATCGTCAATCCCCGTGACACGAACCGAGAGGTTCTGGAGGGCGACGACGCGACGTTCCTAGTCAATCTCGCCGAGGACATCTCCGAGCGCACGAACTCCGCAAGCCGGCATCCCGACATCGTGCAGCGCCTCACTGGCTTGCACGACGACTGGCTTGAGGATGTAGAAGCCGAAAAGTAGCGTATGGAATCGGAGATCCCCAAGCGTACGATTCAAGTCGTTATCGATGAACCGTTGATTGAGGCAGCCAAGGAGTTGGCTCAAACGCAAGGAATCACGTGCTCCGCGTTGATACGAAAAGCGCTTCGCCTCTACGTCAATGAGTCGCAGAGGCCGGGGCTTGAAGCGCAGGACCGCAAGGGATATTCGCGGTTCCCGGATACCGAGGAGAAACTACAGGACTGGGAGGAAGGAGCCACCTGGCCGAGTTAGATCTACTCGTCGAGCGCCGCTAGCAAGTCCCGCACGAACTTCTCGCCGTCGCCAAACAACATCAATGTATTGTCGGCCGCGAACAGCTTATTGGGAATACCGGCGAATCCAGGGCTGAGGCTGCGCTTGATCACCATCACCGTCTGCGCCTTATCCACGTCAAGAATCGGCATGCCATAGATCGGACTGCCTGGATCATCACGCGCCGCGGGGTTCACCACATCGTTAGCGCCGACAACAATCACGACATCCGTCTGCGCGAACGTGGGATTGATCTGATCCATGTCAAACAGTTCGTCATACGGTACGTCGGCTTCAGCGAGCAGGACGTTCATATGACCGGGCATGCGGCCCGCCACCGGATGAATCCCGTACCGGATGCGCGCCCCGTTCTTCTTCTGGAGCTTCTTAGCGAGATCACGTACGGCGTGTTGAGCCTGCGCGACGGCCATCCCGTAGCCAGGCACGATCGTCACGCTTCTGGCCGCATCGAGAATCATCGCCGCTTCTTCAGCCGACGTGCTCTTGACGCGCCCCTGGTAAACCTCGTCGGCGGAAGCGCCCGGACCGCTGGCTTCGCCTAAGTCGCCCCGGAGCACATCCCAAAGCGAGCGGTTCATCGCGCGGCACATGATGTCGGTCAGGATGAACCCTGATGCGCCGACGAGTGATCCGCTAATGATCAGAACGTTGTTGCTGAAGACAAACCCCGTAGCGGCCGCCGCGAGACCGGACGCCGAATTCAGCAGCGCGATGACGACCGGCATGTCCGCGCCGCCCACCGGAACGGTGAACAGCACGCCATACAGGGCCGCCGCGGCCGTGAGCGCCCAGAAGGCCCACAGAGCGTCGGGGTTGACGATGTAGTAGACCCCAAATCCGAGCGCGCCGAGGATGCAGACAAAATTGAGCGTCTGGAAGAGACCGCCACGCGCTTGCATCGACAGGACGCCTTGCAACTTCGCCCAAGCGATCAAGCTGCCGGTCGTCGTCGCCGCCCCGATGATCGAGCTGGCCACGGCCGCCGTATACAACTGAATGGGGGGGACGTCGCCGAGTGCGTCGGGGGAAAGAACCGCTGTTGCGGCTACCAAAGCCGACGCGCCACCACCGAAGCCGTTGAACAGCGCAACGAGTTCCGGCATGGACGTGAGTGGAACCTTGATCGCCGCGATCACACCGACCGCTGAACCCAGCACGATCCCGGCGAGGATCAATTCGAAGCTGACGATCTGCTGGTCGAACAGCGTAACCACCACGGCCACCAGCATGCCCATGGCCCCGAGGAGGTTGCCACGGCGCGCCGTGCGAGGCGAAGTCAGCCCTTTAAGTCCCAGAATGAAAAGGATCGAAGCGACGAGGTAGGCGATGTTGATGAGATTCTGCTGCACGATGAGGTTCCGGTCGGCCTGGCTAGTCCTTGCGCTTGAACATCGAGAGCATGCGGTGTGTGACTAGGAAGCCGCCCACCACATTGATCGTGGCCAGCGTCACGGCACCGAACCCAAGATAGGCCGCTAGGGCATTGTTGCCGGCGCCCGCGGCGACAAGCGCACCCACGACCGAGATGCCGGAGATCGCATTCGAGCCCGACATCAACGGCGTATGCAGCGTCGGCGGGATCTTCGTGATGATCTCGAAGCCGATGAATACGGCCAGTACGAAAATGGTGACGGAAACGATAAAGGCTTCCACAGCTAGCCCTCCTGCCCCAAAGCTTTGAGAACCGCGGGATGCACAACACTGCCCTCGTGCGTAACCAGCGTGCCCTTGATGATCTCGTCGTCCAGATCCAACGCGAGACTGCCATCTTTGACGAGTAACTCAACGAAAGTCGTGATGTTCTTCGAGTACATCTGGCTCGCGTGAAACGCTGCTTCGGAAGGAAGGTTCTCGGGACCCAAGACAGTAATGCCCTGATGCTCGACGATCTCACCGGCGCGCGTCAGTTCACAGTTGCCGCCTTTTTCCGCCGCTAGATCGACAACGACCGATCCGGGCCGCAGATGCTCCGCCATTTCAGTCGTGATCAGGATGGGCGCACGCTTGCCGGGAACAGCGGCGGTCGTGATGACAACATCAACCGACTCGAGATGCTTAGCGAGCAACTCCCGCTGACGCCGGTAGAACTCGTCGGACTGGGCCGCCGCATAGCCGCCTTTACCCTCGGCCACTTCGGTTTCGATCTCGAGCTCGACGAACCGCGCTCCGAGACTTTCCACTTGTTCTTTGACAACGGGCCGGATGTCGTAAGCCTCGACCACCGCGCCGAGCCGGCGAGCGGTGGCGATTGCCTGGAGGCCGGCCACGCCGGCACCCAGGATGAACACTTTCGAGGGAGTGATCGTGCCCGCGGCGGTCATTTGCATCGGGAACATTTTTGGCGAATGTTTCGCGCCCAGAAGCACCGCTTCGTACCCGGCGATGTTCGCCATGGAACTGAGTGCGTCCATGCTTTGGGCCCGCGTTATGCGCGGGACGAGTTCCATCGAGAACGCCGTGAGTCCTCGGCCAGCGAGGGCCTGCATTGTTTCGGGCTCCGCCACCGGTTCGAGAAAACCGATCAGGATCGCACCGCTCTTGAGCCGGTCAAGGTCTTCCGCGGGAAACGCTGGGAACGCACCGGGACCCCGTACGGTCAAAACCAAGTCGGCCTTGGCGAGTAGTGCGCCACGGTCGGCCTCGACTTGTGCCCCTTCTTTCTCGTACTCGGCGTCGGGATGAAGCGAGGCCGCGCCGGCGCCGGCTTCGACCAACACTTCCAGGCCGGCCTTCGTAAGCAGGCCGACGTTCTTCGGGATCAACGCGACGCGCTTTTCACCGGGAAGGTTTTCTTTGAGTACCGCTGCGATCATGAATTCGTTCGGTCGACTGCTTGGCGCGGGAAAACCTCTACGGCCCCACCGGCCAAGAGTGTAAGCCCCTGGGTAGAGGTATGGACTTCAAAGTTTGTCGGACCCTGAAACCTAGGCAGGCGGTTTCGGCCTCGTTCTCTAGCTTCAACAATAGAGTAGATCTAATTCTAGCGCGTCCACCGCTCCGCACCGCGAGTTCGCCGCACGTGCTGCCTAGTGCAGCGCGCGGAGCCGCTTCTTGCGGCGCGCCTTGCGCCTCTCTTTGCGCTCTTCCTGGTGATCCTGGGCGTTGGAGAGCCAAGTCTCCAGGTCTTCATCCTTGTCGAAGTAGAGGTCGTACTTCAAGTCCTCGGTGAAGAACTCGCAAGGGCCCGCTTCGGGCGAACCGTACTCGCGGCAGATCTCCGGCCGGGTCTCGTAGATGCCACAGGTATTGTCCGGTTGCAGGTGCTTGCAAACGGTGCGGATTTCGATGTACCAGTCGCCGCTATCCATCCAAACGGCGACGCCTTCGTGCATCAGGTACCAACGGATCTGGTCGTAGTCTTCGAGCGTGGTTGGCGTCTCGATGGGTAGCGCGAAATACTTGCAGCAACGAGCCGTACAGAGATGGCACGGTGCTCCCTCGTTGGGGTCCGGCATGTTTTGCGGGTCCGCGGAAAGGAGAAGTGACATGGCGACGAAGCCCGAGGGCGCCGCCTGTTTCTTTGCCTTGCTGGAGCTTCCGTTTGCGGTGGAGGGTTTTGCTTTCGTTGCCGGCAAGTGCTCTCTCCCGGTTGCGTCAAACCCCGTGCTGGGCCAAACCAGACGCAACCTATAATCAAAGTGTTACTCAGCGTACAAGGGTCGAGGACCATCTCGCCGTCGAACTACCCGAGCACGTGGGCGGCGGAGCAACTCCGCCGCTAGCGATCGCTTGAGGCGTCGGGAAAGAACTCATCGGGCGGAATGATAAATCAGAACGATCGTAGCAGGCTTCTCCTGGAAGCGCTTGGAGAGCGGATTCTCGTGCTGGATGGCGCGATGGGGACCGCGATTCAACAGCACCATCTCACAGCTTCCGACTTTGGCGGTCACGAATATGAGGGCAGCAACGATCATCTCGTGCTGACGCGCCCCGACGTGGTCCTCGACATCCATCGAAGCTATCTCCAGGCCGGTTCGGACATTATCGAAACGAACTCGTTCAACGCCACGGCCGGAGACCTCAAGGACTTCGGGCTCGCCGAGAAGGCCTACGACATCAATCACACGGCCGCGAAGCTTGCGCGTCAAGTGGCCGATGAAGCGTCAACGACCGCGAAGCCGCGTTTCGTTGCGGGGTCGATGGGGCCGACGACGAAGGCAATCACAGTCACCGGCGGCATTACGTTCGAGAACCTCACGAAAGATTTCCACGATCAAGCGCTGGCGCTCATTGAGGGCGGTGCTGATCTGTTGTTGCTGGAGACGTGCCAGGACACGCGCAATGTCAAGGCGGGTCTGATAGGTATCCAGCAGGTGTTTGAAGAGTTGGGGCGCAAGGTTCCCGTGATGGTTTCCGGCACGATCGAGCCGATGGGCACGATGCTGGCCGGACAGGCCGCCGATGCTCTGGTCGCGTCTCTGGCGCATATCGATCTTCTGTCGGTAGGTCTGAATTGCGCAACGGGTCCGGAGTTCATGACGGACCACATTCGCACGATTCACGAAATGGCGCAGACCGGCGTGTCGTGTTACCCCAACGCAGGCCTTCCGGATGAAGACGGACAGTATCTCGAAACCCCCGAGTCTCTCGCCGGCGCGTTGGAACGATTCGTCAAGAACGGCTGGTTGAATCTCGTCGGCGGTTGCTGCGGCACAACGCCGGCCCACCTACGCGCGATCGCACAGGTGGTTGACGGCAAAGGGCCGCGCCGCCACCGCGGCCCCCGACACACTTACTACTCGGGTATCGAATTAGTCGAGGCGTCGGAAGACAACCGTCCGCTGCTTGTCGGCGAACGCACCAACGAAGTGGGCTCGCGAGCCTTCAAGCGGCTCATCACGAACGAGAAGTACGAAGAGGCGTCGGAGATCGGCCGCAAGCAGGTCAAGAACGGCGCGCAGATCATCGACATTAACCTTGAGAACCCCGACCGCGACGAGCTAGAAGACATCGACCGCTTCTACGAAAAGATCATCCACAAGGTGAAAGCGCCGCTGATGATCGATTCCACGAGTTCGGAATCCGTCGAGCGCGCCCTGACGTACTGCCTCGGCAAGAGCATCATCAATTCGATCAATTTCGAGGACGGCGAGCAACGCTTCAACGAAGTACTGCCGCTCGTGAAGAGATACGGCGCGGCGATCATCATCGGCTCGATCGACGAAGACAAGGAACAAGCCCAGGCCATCACCCGCGAGCGCAAACTTTCCATCGCCCAGCGCGCTCATGACTTGTGCACGGAAACCTGGGGCATCGCGGCCGAGGATCTCATTTTCGATCCGCTTGTTTTCCCGTGTGCGACCGGAGACGAGAACTACATCGGCAGTGCGGTCGAGACCATTGAATCGCTGCGGATGATCAAGCAGCAGTTGCCGCAATGTAAGACCGTGCTCGGTGTCAGCAACGTCAGTTTCGGTCTTCCGTCAGCGGCGCGCGAAGTCGTCAACTCGGTCTTCCTCTATCACGCCACCAAGGCGGGGCTGGATTTGGCGATCGTCAACACGGAGAAGCTCGAGCGCTACGCGGCGATCCCCGACGAAGAGAAGAAGCTAGCGGAAGTCCTGCTGTGGAACACGCCCCTCGAAGGCTCCGATACGCCGAGCGATTATCGCGAGCAGTCACCGAAGCAAAGGGCAGAGATCAATCAGCACCACATCGCCAAGATCACCGAACACTTTCGAGGATCGAAGGGCCGGGTTAAGAAAGTCACCGCTGACTTGCCGCTTGATGAGCGGCTTGCGAACTACATCATCGAAGGCACGAAAGAAGGTCTGGTCCCTGATCTCGAAACAAAGCGAGCGGAAGGAACCGTGCCGCTCGATATCATCAACGGCCCCTTGATGGACGGCATGAAAGAGGTGGGCCGCCTGTTCAACAACAACGAATTGATCGTCGCCGAAGTGCTGCAATCCGCCGAGGCGATGAAGGCCGCCGTGAACCACCTCGAACAGTACATGGATCGCGTTGAGGGTTCCTCGAACGGGAAGGTGCTTCTTGCCACCGTCAAGGGCGATGTGCATGACATCGGCAAAAACCTCGTCGATATCATCCTCACGAACAATGGTTTTGAGGTCATCAACCTCGGGATCAAAGTGCCGCCCGAAGATTTGATCAAGGCCTATCGGGAACACTCGCCTGATGTCATCGGTCTTTCCGGCCTGCTGGTCAAGAGCGCCCAGCAGATGGTTATCACGGCGGGCGACCTTCGCGAGGCCGGTGTATCCGTGCCCATCCTCGTTGGCGGCGCGGCGCTCAGCGACAGCTTCACGCGGCGCAAGATCGCCCCCAGCTATGGATCAACGGTGTGTTACTCCAAAGACGCCATGAGAGGCCTCAGTCTCATGGGCCGGCTGATGGATCCCGCGGAGCGTTCGACGGTGGTCGAAGAGCACGCCCCACGCGAGGATGACCGCCCGACCCGGGCCGAAGAGGCGCCAGTCATCTCGCTCAAGCGCAGCTCGCGGGCGCGCGTCGACATACCCGTTCTGGCCTCGCCGTACAAAGAGCGCGTGACGCGCGACGTTCCCCAGCTCGACGAGGTTTGGAGCTACCTCAACCCCCAAATGCTCTACTCCCGGCACATGGGATTGCAGGGCAGCTTCGAGAAGAAGATCGCCGACCGCGACCCCAAGGCGCTGGAACTGCGCGCCATCATGGAAGACGTCAAGGACGAAGCCCGCGCCTTCCTCAAGGTCCGCGCCGTCTGGCAGTTCTTCGACGCGGAATCCGAGGGCAATACGATCCGCATCTTCAGCAACGGAGCGGCTGGCCCCTCGGGTGAATTCTGCTTCCCCCGTCAGCGGCGCGAGGACGGACTCTCGCTCGCCGACTTCGTTGTACCCTCATCCAACGGCATGCGCGATTCGGTCGCGGCCTTCGTCGTTGGAGCCGGAGAGGGTATCCGCGCACGAGCTGAGCAGTATAAAGAGCAAGGTGAATACCTCAAGTCGCATGCCATTCAAGCGTTAGCGATCGAGACCGCCGAAGCTACGGCCGAGTGGGTGCACCGCCGCATCCGCGAGGATTGGGGTTTCGGCGATCCGCCCGAGATGACGATGCGCGATCGGTTCAAATCGAAATATCGCGGCCGCCGTTACAGTTTTGGATACGCGGCCTGCCCGAACCTTGACGACCAGAAGGTTCTCTTCGAGTTGCTGCGCCCGGAAGACATCGGCGTCGAACTCACCGACGGCTGCATGATGGAGCCCGAAGCAAGCGTCAGCGCGGTCGCCTTCCAGCACCCGGACTGCATCTACTTCGACGTGAACAGTTAGCCGGACCAATTCCAGCAACTCTCTACCAAGGTCACCCGAAAGGACCATTCGGCAATCACAATGAACCTCAACGAAGAGATCCGGCAAGTTCTTTCGAGCCTCGCCTTTCCCGACGAGGCCAATCGGACGATTGCCGATGCCATGGTGCAGATTGAAGAGAACCGCGTGGCGCCGGGCTTGAACGTAGGAGAGCAGGCTCCCCGTTTCCTGTTGCCGAACCCGGAGGGCGAACCGGTTTCTCTCGACGAGCGGCTTTCTCAAGGACCCGTGGTTCTTACGTTCTTCCGAGGCGACTGGTGTCCGATTTGCAACTTGCAACTTCGAGCGCTGCAACGGGCTCTTCCGGACATTGAGAACGCCGGAGCCTCCCTCATCGCCGTAAGCCCGCAGGCCCTGTCGCACGCGCTCACATTGACGGAGAAAGCCGAACTTACTTTCGATGTCCTCAGCGATGTCGATCAGACGGTAATCCGCGACTATCGGCTCCAGTTCACCATGCCGCATCAGGTCAAGGATATTTACCTGGGTATCGGCGCCCTCGACCTCGGCAAACAGAACGCGGACGGAAGTTGGAATCTGCCTGTGCCGGGCACCTTTGTCATCGATCAACAAGGAGTGATCCGGGAGCGTCACGTCACAGCCGACTTCACCCGCCGCATGGAACCGGAGGACGTTCTGGAGGCTCTCGAACCGCTTATCCTGGGGGCTGCTTCCTAGACCCCTTCCGAGCAGAATCAAAATAACCTGTATCCTCCGTGCTTCTTCGTGCGTCCTAGACTTTAGATTCCAAGGGAGTCCCTTTCACGCCATGAGCCAATCACCCGCGCCGCCGACACCTCCCACTGGGAGCGCCGGCGAATTCACCTTCGCCGAGCAGGTCAAGAAACCGAGCGCAAAGTCCATCTTCATGCAGCCGGCAACCATCGCGGCTATCGTACTGACTCTGGCGGTGGTGGGCTTCGTGGTGTATCTCGAAGCCGGCAACAGGAAGGACCTCCCCGAAATCGAGGTCACCTATGAGCTGTTGCCGAACGAGGGCAAGACCGACGGCGTACCGATAGCCATCAAGCTGAACGAGATCGCCGTTTTCGTGATCAGCGACCCTTTGGACGGCGGCAGCGGAGCGGCCCGCGCCCAGAGTGTCGTTGAAAACTTGCAGGAATCCGTCACGATCCTGAAAGATGAGCCGGGCAAGATCATTACGCTCGACGAGACGGGCGCGTATCCCAGCATCGTGCAGCAATCGAAAGACGGCACCAATCGCCGGTTGCTGATCAACATCACCGAGGAAGACATGAAGATCGCGAGCGAAACGAATCCGAAGCGTTTGGCGCGCGTTTGGGCCGAACGCCTGACTGACACCGTCAAGCTCATCGCGTTCGGCGAAGCCCCTGAATACAGCAGCGGGACGGAGTTCGGTGACGCCATGGGCACCCTCTATGCCGCCGCTCGGCAAAAAGGCGGTTCGGTGTCGGAAGGCTCGCTCGGCGAAGCTTTCGAAATCTTGAGTGACAGCCAGAAGCTCGTGCTCGAAACCGTACCCACCCTGCCTCAGGCCGCGGAAACGGAATCGCAGGACGACGTCATCGAGTCAGGGAAGACGTTCAAGTAACGTATCGATTTCTGCTTCCGTGTTGTAGAAGTGCGGCGCCACGCGCACCCATCCGAATCGTGGGGCGGTCGAAATCCCGTATTCGTTGAGTTGCCGCACCGTCGCATCGGAATCAATTCCCGGCTTGCGAATTGTCACGATCCCCGACCCGCAGCTCTCGTCGCGCGGCGTCATCGCTTCATATCCCTTGGCGAGCGCCCCGTCGAGCGTACGTTGTGCAAGCTTGTTGACTTGCGCCGCAATGTGTTCCACCCCAATCTCGAGAAACAAATCGAGGGAAGCGCGAAGGCCGTAGTAG
>Ga0302123_10003778_pt1 | contig 10013 bp, 9 predicted proteins | sample CB21_321_MG_FD_203109 | JGI IMG/M metagenome (GOLD analysis project Ga0302123, IMG submission 203109) | Marine microbial communities from Western Arctic Ocean, Canada - CB21_32.1 | ecosystem: Environmental > Aquatic > Marine > Oceanic | place: Canada: Western Arctic Ocean | collected 2017-09-28 | reverse complement strand
CCCCGCCGGCCACCGCGTCGAAGGCTTCGGTGCCGGCTTGTTGGTTCAGTAACTGGACGCCCATCCGCATCAACGCCCCCCGGCCCCGGGGGAAGGAGATGATGCGCCGGCAGTCGACATAGACCGGTGACAACCGTCCGGACGTGAAGGTGAAAGGCTCATCCGGGCGAATATGGATCGCCTCGATATCCAACAGGATGTTCGCCGCGATCTCGGCCGGCGTTTTGCGTGTATCTGGCGTTGGCGCACCGATCATGCCGTCACTCTCCACGGGGTTTTCGTCGAGCTGATTCTAGAACGGATTCTCCGTCAAGGTAAGACCGATAGTTGCCCGCCGCCTCAGAATGCTCGGCGGATAAAGCGCCGGTTCAGGCTTTGCACTGGCCGGGCGTTCATCGGGTAGAGATTGGCAAAGGCGTCGGTCTGCCGGCGCAATACGGTGATCGGCTGTGACATCACCGCCCAATTCACCACTTCGGAACAGGACGGCGTGTTCAGTGACCCGGCATAGCGGAAACACGACCGTTCTTCTGGCGGCAGGCTGTTCGGCTCGATGAAAGTCTCGCCCCGGCGGCTACCGCCCCGAACGGCAACGTTGTTCCAGAGCGTGCCGATCGTGGGGTTCTCCTCGTCTTCGGCCAGGAATACTCTGAGCACGCCAAGGTCGCCTTCGGCGGATTTGTGGACGAAATGCACTTCCATCGGAAATTGTTGACCATGCACTTTGTGTTCATTGTGATAATGGAAGTGGAACTGCAGCAGGTCGAAGCGACGGCCATCGAGGCCATGAAGCTGCCGGCCTGGGTATTGACCTGAATGGTGTGCCCGTTGCTCAGAATATCAAGTTGCGGCAGCTGCCAGAAGGTCTTTACGTCGTCGATCTCTGCTGACGTGCTGCCCGGTCGAACAGGCGGCGAAGGAGTGATCTAGATCGCCCCCAGTGCTTAGGACCGTCATCACCCTGATAGGCCGAATGGGCGTTTCTTGCTGGAGGCTTGGGCGCTGGCGGCGTAAAATGGGCAACTGAGGAGTGCGCTGGCTCCCAGCATCTTCAGGACGGAACGGCGTTGCATGGTTTGAGGCTGCCCAAAACGGATCGAACGGGGCCGATCGAATAACATGGAACATAATTATCGCGATCCCCCGCCAGAGCTTCGGTGCGGTCAACCGGGCACGTGATAAGTGTTATCCACTAGACAGCATTAATTTGGCCGCCTGCGATGGGCTTAGCGCTCTGGCTGGCCCCGTATGCACGCTTGATCCGCGAACCAGGACGATAACGTCTTCGGCAACCCGCAGCGCCGGCCCGACATTCTGCTCGGCAAGTAAGACCCCGGTCCCGGTGGCTGTGATCGTCCGGATGATATCCAGCACCTCGTCGATGATCATCGGCGCCAGCCCGAGAGTCGGCTCATCAAGCAGGACCAGGCGCGGTTGGTTCATGATCGCTCGGGCGATGGCCAACATCTGTTGTTGGCCGCCGGACAGTGACCAAGCCCGGTCCCGCCGCTTGCCGGCCAGCGCGGGGAACATGTCGAGCATCTCGTCGATGCGCATACGGCGCTGGCGCGTCGGTCCGACAAAGCCGACGGCGAGGGTTTCCTCGACGGTTAGGCCGGGGAACAGACGCCGTCCCTCCGGACAAAATCCAATGCCGAGGGCGGCGCGATCGCGGGCCCGCGTTGTGACGAGATCTTGTCCGTCAAGCAGGACTCGCCCGGCCTCGGGTTGCTCGAGACCCATCACCGCCCGCAGCAAGCTCGACTTGCCGGCTCCATTGGCGCCGAGAATGGCGAGCGATCCGCCGACCTTCAGGGTCACGCTCAAACCATGCAGGATCGGGTTTCCGCCTGGGTTGAGCGTCAGGGCCTCGATCGAAAGCAGCGGCGCGCTCATGGCGGCGGCTCGCCGAAATAGGCGGCAATGGCAGCCGGGTCCCGCGCCACCATGCTTGGCGGTCCCTCGGCGACCACCGACCCGGTGGCCAGGCAGATCACCCGATCAGCGAGCGGTAGCAGGAAATCCATGGTGTGATCGACCAGCAACAGCCCGAGGCCGCTATCGGTGAGGTGTTTAAGACAACATGCCAGGTCATCGCGCTCCGCCGGAGTCAAACCCGCCGCCGGTTCGTCCAGCAGCAGAACGGCGGGCCCACTCGCCAGAGCTCGAGCAAGATCAAGACGCCGCGCCTCGGCTGGCGATAGCGAGGTGGTCGGGACCGCCGGCGCGGTCAGTCCTGCGGCGCTCAGGCAGGCTGCGGCATGACGCTCCGCGCGCCGTTCATCGAGCCCGGCGGGGCAGGCGGCAAGCACCGATTCCAGAGGCGACAGGCCAAGCGCCTGAACAGGGGTCTGGAAGGTCCGCGACAAGCCGACCCTGGCCCGACCATGGGCCGGCATCCCGGTCAAATCCAAATTGCCCAACCGGATTTCGCCAGCATCGAGGGTTTGCAGCCCGGAGGCGACATTGATCAGCGTCGACTTGCCGGATCCGTTTGGCCCGATCAAGCCAAGGATCTCTCCCGGCACAACCGTGATAGAGACATTGTCCAGGGCGACGACCCCGCCGTATCGTTTGCACAAGCCAACAAGGTGCAGGACCGCCAGTGTCGTCGGCACCTCCGGCTTGGATGTGCGCGGGGGCTCCGGTGCCCACCGTTCCTGCGTGACCAGCCAACGGCGGAACAACCCAGCCAATCCTTCCGGCATGATGATCACCGCCACTAAAAGGGCAGCGCCATAGGCGACCAGATAATGAGCCTCAAGGAAACGGAACCACTCGGGCAGATGGACCAATAACACAGCGCCGAGAATAGCACCGGCCGGGTGACCGCGGCCGCCGATCACGGTCATCGCCAAAATACTCACCATCACCTGGAATTCCAGGACGGCGGGGGAGACAACACCGATCGAATGGGCCTGCAACGCCCCGGCGGCCCCGCCAAAGGCGGCACTGGCAACGAAAAGAGACAACCGTCGCGCGCCGATGTCGATACCGGCCGTGACGGCGGCCTCCGGGGCCTCGCGCAACAGGGTCAGCCGATGTGCCGCCCGGCCTTTGACCAAGCAGGAGAAGGCCAGGACCGCGCTGGCCAGCACGCACCAGACCACCACTAGCATCGCTTCCGAACTGTCCAGGGCAGTCCCAAGAATGCGCAATGGCGGTACGCCATACAGACCATTGGCACCGCCGGTGCCCTCGGTCCAGTTCACCCCGACCAGCAGAGCGATCTGAGAAATCCCAAGGGTTGCCAGCGCGAAATAGTGTGATTCTAGCCGGAGCACTGGAATCGCGATGATGCACGCGATTGCTGCGGGGATGATCAAGGAAGCGAGGAAGCTTGCCGGGAAGGCCCAATCCAGATGGATGCCCAATAGCCCGGTCGTATAGGCGCCAATGCCGAAAAAGCTGCCCTGAGCTAAGGACAATGCGCCGAGGCGTCCAAATATCAACTGATAGCCGAGAACCGCGATCGCATAGATCCCGGCCAGGGTCATTATCCGCTGCTCGTAGCCGCCGGCGCTGAGCGCGAAAGCGACCGGTGCGATCAGCAGCGCCGCCATGATCCCGACGTTGCGGAGCGACCCGGCCTTCACGTCCGCCTCTGGATGGTTTCGCGTAGCAGCCCGGACGGACGGACCAGCAGCACCAGAAGGACCCCGGCATAGAGCAGCGCCTCGGCCATCACATAGGAAACGAAAGCCGCCATCATCACCTCGAAAACACCAATTAGTAGCGCCGCAAACGCCGCGCCATCTAATCTGCCCCAGCCACCGACGGTGACGGCGATATAGGCCTTGAGCATGAACAATCCACCGTCACTCGGAGCGACGAAGAACTGGTTCGAGAGCAGCATGCCGGCGCTTCCGGCCAGGGCGACGGCCAAAGCGAAGGTTATCGCGATACAGTGCCCTGCGCTGATCCCGATCGCCTCGGCCATCTCCGGGTCCTGGGCGACCGCGCGCAGCTGCCGGCCGAGCTGTGAACGGGAAAGCAGCAAGCCGGTCCCAGTGATCAGACAGCCAGCGGCGAAGATCACCGAGAGTTGCTGTATTGATAGCGTAATTGGACCAAGGGCAAAGTTTCCGTCGACAACCAACGGCGGGCCGACCCGCGGTTCCGGGCCAAAGACGGCATTGGCTCCATGTTGCAGGATTAAACCCACGGCGATGGTGCTAATGAAAACGGAAACCGGCGGGCGATGGCGTAGCGGGGCATAGGCTAAGGCCGAGAACAACAAACCCAGAACCGCCATCACCACCATGGTCAGCGGCAGGATTACCAATCCTAATCCCACTGCTGAGGCGCGTGGCCCAATGAAGGCAAGGTCCGGGAGGTTGTCGTTTGCCCAAGGGGTCAGGTATTCGGTGATGGTGACGGCGACGAACCCGCCAGCCATGACCAGATCGCCCTGGGCAAAGTTGACCGCACCAACCGCATTAATTACCAGAACGAAACCGAGGGCGATCAACGCATAGGCGGCTCCAAGGGCGACCCCGTTGACTAGAAGTTGCGGGATCGAGGCGCCCATCTCAGCACCCGCCGCCTCTTAGAGCGCGCCATCGACGTTATGGTAACGCTTGACAATAGTAGGAACCAGCGAGGCCCCATCATAGCAGACAATAAGGGCGTCATGGGCCATGTTACCTTTGCCGTCGGACTTATAGGTCATCGCCAGTCCCTCGAAAGTGTGACTGGCCAGCCAGTTGCGTACCTGCTCGGCATTGTTCGCCCCGTCCTTCAGGGCTGCGAGCACCATGTTGATCCCGTCGTATTGCGCCAGGGCAAAGGCATCGGGCTCAGTATGGAAGCGGGTGCGAAACTCCCTAGTGAAGGCGACCAGTTTCGCATCACTTTCAGAGATGGGCGAGGCGGCACTTTCGGCGCAGACCCCACTGAGCTGCGCCTGGGAGAGAAGCTTGGCGGTGGAGGGTTGATGCATCGCCGATCCGGCGACCACCGGCAAATTAATCCCGGCTTCCCGCGCCTGTCGGATCGCCAACGCGGTTGGGCCGGAGTGTAGATGCAGCAGAATCACATCGGGCTTGGCCGCCCTCAGTTTCGCCAGCGCTGGCAGCATGTCCTTGGCCGAAGGGGCCAACGCCTCTTCGAAGACCAAGGGCGCGCCGAGATCCTTTAGGATCTTCGCCAGTTGGGCCTGCCCGCTTTGTCCATAAGAGGTGGTTTGATAGAGCAAGGCAGGACGTTTGGCGCCCAGAACCTCAACCGCGTAACGGGCGTGGGCGACCTTGACCACTCCGTCTCCGGGGAAAAAGCGAAAGATATACGGGTTACCCAACTCGGTTAGTTTGGCGGTGCCGGAAACAGTGATCAATGGCACGCCAGCACGTTGGGCGAGCGGCGCCATGGCAAGCATCTGCGTGCCGAAGATCGAAGCGGCCGCGGCGACCGGTTTGCCGCGCTCCAGGGCCCGGTGCAGGGCCGTGACCGCAACTTCCGGTGAGGTCGAGGTATCTGAAACCTCATAGGTGACGGTGACGCCCTCGGGGGCGTTCTCCAGAGCCTGTATTGCGCCGTTCCGCTGAGCGGTGCCCTCCAAGGCTATGAAGCCGGTGATCGGCACCAGGATCGGAATGTAGGCGTCTTTTGCGTTGACCGTGGTTGCAGTGACTGCGGCCAGGTGGACGGTCAGGACGGTGAGTAGGGCGACGCGACGGATCATGGTTCTTCTCCTTGCACGGCGAAGCTTCCTTAGAAACCAAAGGTGGTGCCGGTTTGTCCATCGGTCTTGGGGCAGAGTCGGGCTAAAGCCCTGGCACGAAGCCCCGTGACGTCTCCCTCCGCGGGAATGACCCAGGTCAGGTTCGATGGGTATGGTCTCAGTCCCGAGCGGAACGTTCCGCATCGAGGCACCCCAGCATCACGATGATGAGAATGTGAAACCGTCGTGACAGGATGTCAATGGCCACCCAACTGCGGCCGCGCCGTTTCGATGATCCTCGAAGCCCTTACCTACCTGATCACCTCTTGCCTGCCGATCGCCAGACGTTTCGGGATTTGCGGGAGACGGTCTCGGATACGATCTGCCGTTGCGCGCGATGGTCGAACATTTCAAAGAGGTGCTGCTGGTTGACCTGGTGCATGGGCCCGGCATCCGGCTAGGCCGCCTGGAGGGCCCAGCGGATACGACTGGTCGCCCATGTGAATGAGTTAGATCTTATTTGATCTGGAGAATGCTGCCCAGGGGCGGAGTTTGTTTCTCCGTACAGGCACCAGCACCCCTATCGATACAAGCTATATCAATAGGTTAGTCATTCCTGTGGTTTGATCAAGAGGCACATTCTGTACATCAGTTTGTACATCAGTCTCAGGCTATCGATATGACTAGGGGGTAGGCGGGAGCCAGGCCACCCATGGGGGATATATATAGACCTGCATCCCGGCACTTATCGGAATTAACCCGTCAACAGCTAGGGTGTCCTTAGGAGGCCATATAAGACTCACTGAGAGGCCTTTAGATCGTCTGGTGGAGAGTTTCTAGATTTAGCTAAATGGCGTCGCTGAAGACGAGGCGGAAGCGGCGAAGTGGTTTCGCAGGGCTGCTACGATTGGTTCGAATTAGCCCGGATAGCGCAATCAGGCTAGATCACTTTTCCCTGGGCTGTCCAATTCCCATGACCGACTAGTCCATTGCCTTAGCGCTGTTCGCAACCGTTCAATCTGATCGTTTGGATAGGGTTCATTCTGGCCTCTACGGAACAGCCTAACGCTGGGATACCAGGGGCTGCGTTGTCCCGGTCCCTCCGGTGCGTCTTGGAACGAATTCCAAAACGGTAGAATATATCTTGGCAGCATAATCCATGTCGGTCGGCCCAACGCCGCCGCAAGATGGGCGGTCGCGTTATTGACTGTTAGGACTAAATCACAGGCGGTTAACAAGGCGGCTAAACCGTCGAGGTCATTCCGGGTGTCGACACCGTGCCCGGCATCGATGCTCACCCCGTGGTCCCGCATAAAGCTCTAGCGTTCTTTCGCGTGATCGCCGTACTGAATATCGACCCATGTAACGTTCGACATGGTCAGAAACGGCGCCAGATCATGGAGCATGAAGGACTTGCGGTGCGAGTAAAATTTGCTATGTGACCACCAAGACAATCCAATTACCGGCCCAATTACCGGGGTGTCGCACCGATCCCCGGTGAACCGCCCGCGTAACGCTCTTGCCTTCACCTGGTCGGCTTTCAAGAAAGGATTGGAGGCGGAAAAGGATTGCATCGACGGGCGACGCAGCGCACACGCCGCCGCAACGGGCAAGTGCGACTTGATATCGGAATCGGACAAGCGTGGAGCGGGTGGATCCGAGCGCGGAACAACCTCCAGGTTCGGCCGATCACGGCGTAGCAATGCAACGAGACGCGGGTCGGATTCAAAGACGATCTGATGTTCCTCGGCCAGCTCAAGCGCTGGTCCGGCAAACATGATCTCGTCGCCGAGACCCTGTTCACCCCAGATCAGGACCTTGCCTTCGGTTTTGCTCTTACCATCCCAGACCGGCGCTGGAAAGTTCCGCCAACTACCAGGAAGGCGCTTGCTTTGCCACCGCCATTCGTATCCAGCCCAGCCTTTGGTCAAGCGTCCCAGGTAAAAATCCAGAATGCCTTGGTGATATCGCGCCGGAACGTGGTTTGGGGCCAGCCGCAATGCCCGCTCGAATGCGTATTGGGCCGCCTCTATGTTATCGAAACGTCTGTAGTATAGTCCCAGACCCGTCCACCCCTCCACGCTCTCCGCATGGGCGGTGAGAAGGCGACGATACGCTAAAAGTTCGCTTCCGTTCTCCGGCGCTAAACCACGCAGGATCGCGGCATTTAAAAGCCCTACTTTGTCGATCGGAGATGCTACCAGGCACTGCCTGTTTCGCCGAATGGCCTCGGCAGTTTTGCCGCCCCTGACCAACGTCCAAAGATCGGGTGCCTTGAGCCAGTCCGTATCGATATTCGTTTTGGTGCTCATTCGAACGACTCGCGCAGTTTAGCGGAATGAGCGTCCAGCCTGGGAGCTCTATCGGTCAGAATCTGTCCCTGTTACGCTGGCTTTGCAGTATACCTTCAGGGCCTCCACTTCGCCAGACCTAGTCGCGCAGACCGGCGGGGCTATCAGTCGCTGCTTTGAAATGGACTTATCCGTACCTGAGGTTGCTCTGATCAGCGGTCACAAGACACCTAGTCAATTGTTTCGCTACACCAACCTGCGACCCAAGGGTTTGGTTCAGAAGCTATCAACCCTAACCCAATGATACCTAATATATATTTGGGTTAATGCAGCTGGTATGGAGGAGGTTCGCCTGCATGACCTTCGTCATACCTTCGCATCGGTGGCGGCGACTAGCGGCGAGAGCCTTCTTATGATCAAGGCTATTCTTGGTCACAAGGATCAGGCGACCACCCAGCGCTATGCTCACCTGCAAGATGACCCAGTGAAAGCGGTCGCTGACCGAACCAGCGCCACTATCGCCGCTGCTATGTTGGGGAAACCTAACAGTAAGGCTCCCAACTAGGGCGCCGCATGGATCAAGGCGGCTCGGTTTTCGTCGAAAAATTAGACCGAGCGAATTGGCTCATGCAGTCATGCAGGCGCGACAGTGAAATCCAGAATTTAGTCTTGAACGAGAGGCGACCGGCACTACCACGCCGGCGTCCTCGGGGACCGAGGTAATCGCCCCCTCGTCCACTCCAACCACAGCAATTTATGGGACTTAAGGGATGGGCTGGAAAGGCGCGTCAGGCGCCGGCCATACAGCCCATGGCGTGGCTGCCCATGGCGCTCCCCGTGGGGGAGAAATAAGCGCTGATTGCCAAATAAGCCGCGGCCGCCAGCAGCACGCCGCCTAACGCTTTGCTCATCAACAGGCCCCACGGTAAAATTTTCTCGGCAATCACCGCCACCGTCAGCACGAGCACCCAAAACAGGTTCATAACCCCACCGACAAAAAGCAAAAGCATCAACGCCCAGCAACATCCGAGACAGAACAGACCATGACGGAGCCCCATTTTAAGGGCGCCGGTCGGACCGGCGGCCCAGTGCGTCATAAAAAAGCCGACCGGGCTGCGGCATTTTTCGAGACACGCCGCTTTCAATTTCGAAAACTGGAACAAACCCGCCAACAACAACAACAACACCGAGATCGTCGTGCTAGTCGTTAGGCTGGCCGGGTTTATGGCTTTTTGCAGCTGGAAAACCCATTGCAGCAGTACCGCCGCGACGGAAAAAAACAGCCACATCAAAACGTAGGCAGACGCGAAAAGATAACTTTCCTTGAGCCGCCCCTGCTGTGTCGCCATCTTTTTATGCATCGCCACCATCGGCCAAGCTGACGGCAACATCATCGCGACCATCATCACAAACCACATAACCAGGACCGCCAGCGCGTTGCCGCCGGTCCAAGTCGGCGACATCGGCATGGTCATCACAGCCAAGGGATGACAGTGGTCAAAAACCAGCCACAACAACGCCAACCAACAGACCAGCGCCAGGAAAAGAACCGCCAGCGCCAGATGGACGCGATCACTCAGAGGAAACAAGGGCCGCGACGATCGACCTTAGGCGGCCCAGGCGAAATCGGTTCGAAAGCCGCTTAGATTTTCACCACTGTAATTAATGCCCATCAGCGAAATGGAGGACCGGTCAACATTGGCTATGGTCAGCTCATCACCCGCCGGATGGGCCATACCAACAAGCTTGGCCGGCGCTTCTGTAAACGGGTTGATGGCGAGCGACGCCGAATATTCCGAGGCCTCCCCGATTTTCACATGAAAGCCATTTTCCTGTTCGGAAATGGTGATCGGGTGGCGCTCCATGTCCAACATTTCACTGATTAATTCCGACAGCATTTCTGGAGGGCCACCGATCTTGCCGCTCAATAAAATCCCCAACTGCGCCATTTGCTGGTCCGTGCAGCCGTCGTTGACCACCACACCCACGCGCCAATTTCCCTCGCTCATGAGTGGCGGCGTATCCAACACCAAAACAAAAGTCACGCCGCCCATCGCAGT
>Ga0302123_10003773_pt1 | contig 10022 bp, 21 predicted proteins | sample CB21_321_MG_FD_203109 | JGI IMG/M metagenome (GOLD analysis project Ga0302123, IMG submission 203109) | Marine microbial communities from Western Arctic Ocean, Canada - CB21_32.1 | ecosystem: Environmental > Aquatic > Marine > Oceanic | place: Canada: Western Arctic Ocean | collected 2017-09-28 | reverse complement strand
AGAATCGCTTCTCTGTTAGTACATCTGAATTACTCTCGTTAGTGTTCTCCACCACTGAGTGTACTGCGGATCCCCAAATAGACCACACTCGGTCTTTAACGTCTTCGATGAGTTCATTTGAATGTTCGAACCGTAATTGGTTTACTTGGGGACTATCTATCAGTCGTGTTACAGAAATGTCACTAGGACGAGTACCCTTGGAGTAGTTGTTTGTGGTAAGAGTATGGTACAACCAATGCGGATAGTTGTTCTCATTTGTAAACTGACGAGCCATTCATTTCTCCTTTATTTGAAGTGTCTATTATACTAGAATCCGCCACTTCGGTTGAAACCTGAATAGGAATATCCTTATAATATCTACAAAAATGTTCTGCTTTAATCACGACATAGGAGTCTTCGAACTTTGTGTGTCTCTCGTGGAGTACTACGATGGGTATCCTGTGCTCTTTTTCACGATCAGCCTGCCCATAGGCTGAGTGTAACCAATCGGGGAAGGTCTTCCGATGCTTCACTTCAATAGAGAATATCGGATGCTCCACGTCCCTGCGGCTATCACCGTTATTGCCTGTGCGTCTACCTCCAAATAGCTTTGCTACTTCTCGTTCTACGTTCTTCCAATTGTTAGTTCTCATTAAAATGGTATCTCCTGGTCGTACTCCATATCATCCGGCGCTCTAAAGTATACAATAGATGGTGCTGAAATACTATCTGTAAATGCTCCTGTATCAGGTCCTATTTGGTTCCACCACAGCTTGATACGACATGGCTGTCCATACCGTACCTTTACAGCCGATATAAGTCCATCTGATAGCTCTTCCCAAGTGCGGGTATCAGACGAGCTTATAGTCTGAGACCCCCATCCCTCATTTACTTTCTCCTGTTTCTCGATATTACGGTTAACTATAAAAACGTTATCAGCTAGGTTGGTTATGTCTCCAGATCCTACTACGTCGAACTTGTCTGGCTGACTCTTCTCTGAATCCAATTTACGGATGTGATGCACAACGTGTATCATTAAACCTAACTCCATACAGGCTTTCTTTAGGTGGACGATCAGCTCCCTCTGATGCATCCACAGATTGTCGGAAGTTAATCCAATTGATGTGAGATTGTCTATAATTATATGATCTATACCCTGTTTCTTCGCGGCATCCAAAAACGTAAACACATCCTCGAACCGCATGCTTGGCTGGTGCCACACCATAATCCAGTCGTTAAGCCACTGTGCAACTAATGCATGAAACATCTCTGTCGGTTTAGGAACGCCGGTCGCCTGCCTAATGAGATTAGCGTAGACGGTTTCGCACGGCATCTCCTGCGACCAGATGGCAGTTTTCTTACCTTGTACTGCCCAGTGCAGAGCACATTGCTGAAGCGCAACTGATTTCCCATGCGCGTTGATACCAGCCCATACATTAAGAGTCTTCGGTTTGAATCTAAAGTCCGACTCCCAGGGAAGAGTATCCCCGACCATGTTATTTCCGTCTTGTATATATTTCCAGATCTCTTTAAGTAAGTCTTCCGATATGGGTGAGACAAATTCTCCATGTGTTTCCTCAATAGGTTTCATTCGAGCAGGATCTTGCTCGTACATCCATGCTACTTCATCCATTTGATTCTTCCCTTGTTAGAGCTTCCACAGCTTCGAAAATCTCCTCCAGTGTTCGTTTCAGTTCTATGCTGGCAATAGCCATATTACAATGATTTATTTTTGCATTATTGCTGAAGTGATCTAACTTACAAGCTATTGGTCTGTCTTCGTATATACCACAAGTGTAATCTTCTTGCAAGTATTGACAAGACTCTATTTGCTTTGTTTTGCCATTATATCTTTGACAGCATCTACCACATTTTATACATTCCCACGGGTCAGGTATTACAAGATCTTCGGCTGTAGCGAATTTTACATCCATCAGAAATACCTCGTGTCAGATGTTTCACGGTCTGTCGTCGTGCGACCCTCCATAGGTTGTGTCCACCACTGCTGCTTGAGGTAGGTAGCTGGATTCGGCCAGTATTCCACGTCGCGCCACTCTCTATGTAAGCGGTCACGTATGTCCAGAAATATTTGATCCTTGATCTCTTCCAGTCCTTTGTCTTTCCATTCTTTAGTTGCATTAGCCCATATGTAGCTCTGCCAACCGGATGGTGGAGATGGTTTGGGATATTGCTTCAAAAACTCTCCTATAGATAGTGGTCTATTAGATGGTCTATTAGGTAGCGGTACGTGTACGGGGGGCTCAAGTGCACCCTGTACGGGGGGCGTACACCCTGTCCATACGAACTCGTAAGTATTGGAGTTATTAAACCGCCGGTTGATCTTGAGTATCCCGCCCCGTTCAGCTATACGATTCAACTGCTTACTGCAATAGCTTGGAGTCATACCACACCGCTTAGCTATGGTGTTGATACTCGGGAACGCTAGGTTAGTACTGTTAGGGTCTCGGAATGATAGTACGCCTATCAGAGCCCTGATCTCTCCCTTGCTGAGCTCACTCATAGCCGGGAGTAGACTATTGGGTAAGATACAAAAGTTTTCAGATTGTTTCAATGAACGCCCCTTACGTTGTTGTGGATGTTCTGTGCTGTCGTCCTAACGACCATCCATATGTCATGTGGTTTACCAGCGCTTAGATCCATGCCCTTATCCTTGAATACCTGCTTAACCTCTTCCTGCATAGTCATGATATCCTTTAGACTCTTCTGCGCTAGCTCCTCTGTATAATGAGAAGCTATAACAGGCTTGTTATTAACTAAGAACGCTGCAGCATAGATCTGACTACGGTGCCACCAATACTCTACGCCAGCCATTATCTCCTCCTCATCCTCCTCGTCTACAAAGACATCAGGATCCAATAACATAGCAAAGTAAGTATGAGGAGATTTCTGCTTCTCCTCTTTCTGCCATTGAGCAGCCCACTGCATCTCGTCAGGGAACCAAAAGAAGCCATCTATTACTGTGCCGATCTCATTCTCTACTCGATCGCCTGATTTAATAGCCTTAGCTATTTCAGTTACATCGTCTATGTTATATTCTTTCATAGCTCTTGCCCAGCAGGTGCCTTACCGTAGTCCCAGCCCCCAAAGTCATCAGTACTACCAAAACCTCCTTCACCTCGCTGTGATTGAGCATCAAATAAACGATGCTGCTCGACTTCAATTACCTGAGGTAATGCAATAGGCAGATACAGGAACTGAACCAGCTTAGTGTTGGGTAGTATGAACACACTGCGATGGCTCACATTCATGACATGCAAGTGTATCTCACCCTCGTATCCCGAATCTACGACACAAGCACCAACCTGAAGCCCGTGCTTTGTCGCCACGCCCGATTTATTAAAAGCTACCAAGGCCATGCCAACAACTACATTAGCCTTGATGCCGCTAGCTATTTTCTGTGAGTGTCCTGCTTTGATACCCTCAGATCGATAGTCTGATGGTACGTAAAAGTCTATACCAGCATCATATTGATGTGCTCTAGCTGGAGATATAACATCTCGTATCTTACAGAATCTTAGTTCTTGTGGCATGCTCATTCTACGTGATCCTTGATAGTGTCTACTCGACCCGACCAATCGATAGTTATTGACATAGGTTTCGGATCTGTCCAGACTATACCGTCACCTTTACCTGTTATATCTATTTGGTTAAGGAAGCTGACCAACTGGAACGCCGACGCTGCTTCGCTCTTCTCGTCCGTCGTTATCTCTATCCGTATCGCCATCCTCTGCTACCTCCCGTTTCTGTTGTTCTGTCGCATAAGTCTCTGGATCGTTGTTCTTAGCGTCAGCCCACGCTTGTTTCTCTTTGTAATCCGACCATCCTGCCATGTAACCACACACATCTACCATGTTATCTATCCGATGCACTTGCTTTTCTCTCGCGAACTTAAGACCGATCAGTACAGCAAATGCTATATCCACTGTCACTTGCTTGCCGGTCATGATAGTAGCAAAGCCACATGCATCAATCATATTCTGGTCGAATGAACCATAGTCATGACCACCCGCATCTTTATATACGATATCCTGTGCTTCTTGTAGTATACTCCTGCTCATAACATTCCTCCCATAAAGTGATTGCGCTCGAATTCATCCACAAGGCGCCATACCTCTTCGATCTTTAAGTCTTTGTCCCGCATTAAGAACTGATTCATCAGCATGTGCTCCCAATTAACGGTTTCTTTTAGCTCATACTTATCGAACACTTCGTTAGTTTCCTCATCGAAGATTAAAGACCAGTGATGGTCGTAACAGTGGAAAGATGTCGCATTGTATGTGAATGAACCAAGATCTATCCACTCGCCCTCTGCATCCATCAGCTCGTTACGCATCATCTGCATGAACAGCATACCCACAGCCACATCGTTACAGAACCCGAATGCGAAGTCACTAGACCTCATGTTCCAGATCATGTGTAGCTTACCCTCTCGGATGAAGAACTGAACGAACATAGTGCATGGTACATCCTTCATACCATAGTCTGTATCAGGCTGATTTAAGGCGATCACAGCACGTCTTGATTCTGGAAACCTCACCAGTTCAGCAACAACTCGATCCCAGCCCCGGTGAAGACAACCGCCATAATTACTATGTACGAAACCATCGCTATCAGCAATATCTTTCCAGATAGAGGCTGCCTTCCCAATATTTCTAACTCCTGAATCCATCGATAGATACCACATAAACTCGAGTATAGCGTAACGAACATTGAACTTTCTCTTCGTGTTGTATATGTTAATCTGACAGACGTCGTCAATGGTGATACTCTGGTTGAGTAGTTCTATTGCCTTGCTGTCTCCCTTGGATGACTTGGCTACCACCTCAGTACCATTCACCCTCAACTCATACCGCATACCCTCATACGCTTCTTGTAAAGTCCTGTACCTCATTTCTTCTCCCTGATCATTGCAACATAGAACTTACCATTGATTTCAGCTATGAACTCACCCGTTTCCTCTGTATACGTGCACTTGAACTCATTAGCTATACAGCCTTCCATCATGCGATGCTCGAACGTCTCAATAACACAATCGAATGTATCACAGTCCATGTTTAGTCCTCATATGGCCAACCATCTTCTTGATTCCTCGCTAGATCATCCTGATACTGGGTTATGATCGCATCTTTCCTGTTATGCTCGTCGAACCCCATATCCTCAATAGCCTCCTCAAACTCTCGCTTAGCATCAGGTCTGTAGAAGTCCTTCTTCTTGTCTCTGACAGTCTTAGGTTTGTTATACTTCTCAGAGTGCTTTGCTACCATATTGTTTCTGATAGTTTTACCCATTTTCCTTGCTGCTCCTCTCCTTGATCTTCGTCGCCGCGTAGTGCTGCAACGTTTCTCCCCATTTGTCTCCGAACCACTGCTCCCAAGTGATCGTATTGGCGGGTGGTACCCTCTCGTGCTTTCGCTTCCAACACCACCTGGCTGCATGCAGCTTTAGCGTATCGTAGTCGCTTGCTGCTTTTTCCTTCGTGTAGATCCTCGATTCCACCATCTAAGTGCCTCAAAAAGATAAAGCCGAGCGGATCCTCTATCAGTTGATAGACTTTCAAGCCCAGCCAGTGTTTTAGTTTGTTAGTTTCTTTACCGAATCCACAGCGTTCTGAGAGCTCTCTCACAGTGATAGCCATGGATGGTAGGTCGATGTACCAGTTAGGTGAGCGGTCATGATGAGTGATCTTACCCGTATCGTAGAATAACTTAAAGTCTGAACAGGCTCTGGATCCTTCTACGCAAATCCAGTAGTTGTGACATGTATCACAAGGTGACTCGGTCATTGTCTCGTCGTGCTCCGTATTTTAGATGTTAAAAAGGAGCAGTTTAAAGCCATGCTCAGGGCTGTAATCGCTATAGTTACGAGGGGGTTTTCTCTCGTGTTAGCGACTATACACAGACATACGATCAGCAAATTCAAGTGGTAGATCCTGATTGAATCTGTTGATCAAGCCAGGTCCTGCATCATATTTCTTAATGAGCGCTGGATCTCTTATAACTTTCTCAACAGCTTTCACACGTGAACCACGACCACGAAACCGAAGGTTCTGTCCTTCGAATAGGCCTTTCAAGTGAACTGGAACATCTTTAGCTATAAGTCGTTGCGTCGCGTATTTGCGCATTGTGCATTGCTCTCCGTCGTTGTGTTTGTAGTCTGTTTAAGTTACTGCGTATCCTCCGTGATCGCTCTGAATTGTAAGCGTTACGAAAAGATTCTTGGTTGAACCTAGATTCAGGTTCTGGTATGAACCTCATTTTGATCCTCCTGGGTTGAAGTTACTTAATTCAGGATCCTCTTGAGTGTCATCAATGAATCCAGCCTGCCATCCAACGTGATACGAGTCATATGCCACATCGATAAGATCATCGATCATGTCCTCTCGCTGATCAGGATTATCGCCATGCTGTTCAATAATAGCTTGAACATTAGCTATGATGCGGTTACGAACTCGCCTTGGTATGTCACTGTACACTCTATGTGAATATATCTCGGTCATATAATACCTCCCTTATATATAGTTATTCAGATTATAACTTAGATTAAGTGGCGGAGCGGACGGGACTCGAACCCGCAACCACTGGCGTGACAGGCCAGGATTCTAACCAATTGAACTACCGCTCCCAATGTCTGGTTCTTCTTCATCTCTCTCGCAATACCAACACATTCCATTACCGTACAGCTCGAGAACAGTCAATGTCTCATCACAGATCTTGCACTTACCAGTTTCTATCTTCTGTTGACAAGACCAACAAAGACCATTCTCTTCCTGACTATAGTACAGCTTCTCACCGCAAATCTCACACTTCATCTCATCGGTCTCGTTTTAATGAAAAAAAAAACACCAACATCTTTCACGAGCCATAGCTGGTCGGGCCGTTCTTGAGATGCTGGTGCTAAGTACTACTCAGTAACTTAAGCTACTTGGCCATATAACTCCTCATCGTTATAGTCCAGTTGAGCTACTGCCTCAACCGGCCAGATCTTTAAATAACCTGGCATTTGCTCATATCGACATTCAGTATCTATTCCATCGGTTGTATCACCAAATATAGCTTTTAATTTACTGTTATGCAAAGACACAATAGCAAATTGTCGCTCAGTTGGATGGAGTTTCGATGCTTTTTTAACTCGAGTAAAAACCTTGTTAGACCCTTCAGGATCAGCCTCGATCTCGATCGAATCGGCATGGTATGTTACTTTAAACTTTGAACCAGGTGAAAAACCCTCAAGCCCGTATCGTTGCTGCTCTAACCACAAGCGCCTTTTGCCTTTTTGCGTATGGATTTTCATCGGTTTTAGCTCAATTCCTGACATGTTTTAGCTCCATCGGTCAATGTGTGAATCGTCGTATATGCTGCTGTTCAATACCCACTCAGCCTCTTCGAACTCAAGAAAGTCCTTATAATCGGACTGTAGCTCGTTGCTCAGCTCATCCCACTCATGCTCAATTTGCAAGGTCCGACTGAAACTGCTCCAATCATCCGTTGCTAAACACTCATTCCACATAGCGTTTAATTGTTGATCCATATAATGCCTCAGTATAGTTAATAAAAATGTATCTCCAATCTTAGTTTTAAGGATTATAACTTAGATTAAGTATCAGATAGATAATCATGAATAACAATGGCGCTGGAATATCACAAGATCATAATATTATCAACACTTTATCTTATCTGAGCATCTGTTTTAATCAAGATGCTCGTGCACATGCGCAGAAACTCTGAGAATCTTGAGATTATCTCGCCCCACGTCCAGCTAAAGCATCTTAGAATATAAGCATATAATGATATACTTGGTGAAAACAGCAATGGCCATTTTCTGATGAAAAAAAAGGACCCCGAAGGGCCCCGAATTCCTTATCAGTTAATCTAGTACTTCGTTAGTAACATCACGAAGACGCCAGCAAGGAGTAAAAACGATATCATGCAGATGCCAATTTCAGCGCCAGTCATGATGCCACCATGATCTTGATATACCCTTCTGACATTTCGTATGACAGTGGAGTATCTACGCCATTTTCAGTATCACCAAACAACTCTTTGAGACGAGAATTGTGAATGCCAACTATCGAGAACTTACGATCTTGTGGAATTCGCTTCGAGGCTTTCTTGACTCTCGTGAACACAGTGTTGGTACCATTCGGATCAGCTTTGATCTCGACTGACTCTTCGTTGTACACTACGTTGAATCGTGAACCGGGTTTGAAACCTGGCAAGCCGTACTTCTGCTCTTCTAACCAAAGCCGACGCTTACCTTTCTGAGTGTGGAGCTTCATGGGCTTATCATTCATATTAGCATTTCCTTATTTAGTAAGTTAAAAAGTTTTAATGATTCTCATTTATAGAATTTCTAAATGTGAATTCTTCTAAGTGCATAAGCATTAACCTATATAAATCAATTAAGGTATAGGAACATTAGAATATTATGATACGCGGGGGTCTGTCTTAGTAAGGACGCACGAATCCTCTATTTTTCTGGAATTTTTTTTAATTTTTTTAAGCCATGATACAATACTGCTCCCAATGGGTAACCACCGGAGATATTTTAATGCCCTGGAAACAAGGACAATCTGGCAACCCACGAGGAAGACCTCGTAAAAGTCAGAAGACAATGGCACAGTTAAGAAGCCAAATCGGGGAGCATCTACCAGATGTTATTGAGGTGCTAGCGGAAGCTGCTAAATCGGGAGATGTGCAGGCTGCCAGGATACTGGTAGAACGTTGTGTGCCTTCCATGAGGGCTTTGGACCAGAATATCAATGTCAACGATTCTGTGAAGGGATTAACGGACCAGGAATTATTTGACTTAATGAAGGATTTCGAATCAGGGATAGAGAGGGTAGACGATGGCATCAACAATTAGCGCAGCGACTCTAACGGTTACCACCACAGAGAGTATCACACTAAATGGCTCTAGTATGGGAGCAACCAATACAAAGACGGTAGCGGGCGTAAACGAGATCAGTCAGCGTATTATTATGATAGACGCTGGTAATATACGAGTTCTTTTTGAATTTGGGGCGACGGTAGGCTCTGGGACATTTGTTAAAGGCGATGTGCAGTATGTTCGTATTACAAACAAGGATGATACTAATCAGGTCAGTCTCAACCTAGCAACCGCGACAAGCAACTGCTGGGTTTCTGTAGAAGCGGGGCATAGTTTTACAGTATCCACAGGAACAGACACTTCACAGGGTGTAGCAAGTGGTACAGTAGCAGTTCCAGTGCTTGCCGACCTAGTAAAGATCAGCGCATACAGCGCAAGCTCAATCGATCTTGATTGTTACTTAGCATCAGCATAGGAGAAGAATTATGCCGAGAGTAGGAAAAAAACACTTCCCGTATACCCCGAAAGGAAAAGCCGACGCTAGAAAAGAACGCCTTGTTGACGCTATGGAGAGGGCACAAAACGAATCATCGCGGTTACAAACAAATGACGCTATGCGCAGAGGCGGGTACGATAGAAAACCAGGATTGCGGCCGGTGCCTGGTAGAGCTCCTTACCGTCCCCATCCTAATCCACCACCTAAAGGCTTTCGACCACCAAAAAAGACTTCCCGTACACCACCACCATATGTCGGGAAAACGAAAACACCAAACTATGGTGGATCCGATAGATAGTGGCGATAATCACTGACATCCAAGAGTTCGTTATTGCGAACCAAGGATCTGGTGCTGACTCTGTTATAAGTTACATTAACGCAGGCCCATGGTCAACGTCTACCTCGGTAACTGTTGTGAAAACCGGGGCGGAGTTCTATGCTACTGTGGGAGGTTCTAAAACCAGTGCGTCTATAAAGATGTTATTGTCGACAGCTATTAACACTACTGCTACAACTATAGTAGCGTCTGGGACTTTTGGGCAATATCGTTTCACCGGAGGGTTCAAGATTGCTATTCCTGCTGACGGCGGTTATATACAAATTGGTTCTGAAGTTATAAAGGTTGGGACAGTAGCGTTCTCTGACAATACAGCTGGCACATCAACTTGTGGTTGGCAGGTAGGTGGAGGTGGACAGGAAG
>Ga0302123_10003768_pt1 | contig 10034 bp, 9 predicted proteins | sample CB21_321_MG_FD_203109 | JGI IMG/M metagenome (GOLD analysis project Ga0302123, IMG submission 203109) | Marine microbial communities from Western Arctic Ocean, Canada - CB21_32.1 | ecosystem: Environmental > Aquatic > Marine > Oceanic | place: Canada: Western Arctic Ocean | collected 2017-09-28 | reverse complement strand
CTCTGACGGACTACTACGAGCAGACGAACGCCAACGTACATCGGGGAGTGCACACGCTGTCGATTGAAGCGACAGACGGCTACGAACTTGCGCGAACCAAGGTCGCCAAGTTCATCAACGCCCCTCGTTCCGAGGAAGTTATCTGGACCCGCAACACCAGCGAATCGCTGAACCTCGTGGCAGCCACGTGGGCTGACGCGAATATCGGTGAGGGCGACAACATCGTCATCAGCGCGATGGAGCATCACTCCAACATCGTTCCGTGGCAGCAACTTGCCGCGAAAAAAAACGCTGAGTTGCGATACCTTGCAGCCGGCGAAGACGGGTTGTTGGATGTTTCGGACGTCGATTCGATAATCGACTCGCGCACCAAGATCGTCGCTGTGACGCACATGTCGAACGTGCTCGGAACGATCAATCCCGTCGCCATGCTGGCTGAAAGAGTTCATGCGGCAGGTGGTGTGATTCTTGTCGACGCCGCGCAAAGTGTTCCCCACATGCCAGTCGACGTGCAGGTGCTCGACGCCGATTTCCTGTGCTTCTCAGCCCATAAGATGCTCGGCCCGACCGGCATAGGTGTGCTTTACGGAAAATACGATCTTCTGGAAGCCATGCCGCCCTACATGTTCGGTGGCGATATGATTCTGGAAGTGACGTACGAAGACGCCACGTGGAACGACCTGCCTTACAAGTTCGAGGCGGGAACACCGAATATCGCCGACGCCATAGCGACCGGGGCGGCAGTCGACTATCTGAACGACTTGGGTATGGACAACATCTGGAAGCACGAGCAAGAGCTCACCACCTATGCAATGGAACGGGTTCTATCGCTGGATACGGTGAGAGTCCTCGGACCGCAGGATCCGTCACTCAGGGGCGGGGTTATTTCGTTCATTCACGACACAATTCACCCACACGATCTGGGCACCGCTCTCGATCAGCAGGGAATTGCGATTCGCACCGGGCACCACTGCGCCATGCCACTCGTACGAAGCTTCGACGTGGTGGCTGCTGCACGTGTCAGCTTCTACATCTACAACACGAAATCCGAAGTTGACGCCCTGGTCAATGGGATCAGTGAAACCGAAGGGTATTTCAGCCGATGACAGGTGGAATGTCTGGTCTCGACGATATGAACGACCTGTACGAGGCGATCATTCTCGATCACTACCGAAGTCCTCGAAACACGGCTCCTCTTGAGGCCCCCGATATTGCACTCGACGTGAATAATCCATTTTGTGGTGACGAATTTCACATCCAGCTCAAGGTCGAAAACGACTCGGTCGCTCAGGTCGGTATCACCGGGCGGGGCTGCGCGATCAGCCAGGCGTCAGCGTCTCTACTTGCCGAACTGGTCGAAGGAAAATCGTCAGACGAGGTTCGATCAGCGGTCGGCTCACTCCGCAGGTTGTTGAAGGGTGAAGAGGTCACTGAGGAAGAACGAGATATTCTCGGCGATATCGAAGCGCTCGAAGGCGTTCGCAAGTTCCCCGTTCGGATCAAGTGCGCACTGCTCAGCTGGGTAGGGCTCGACGACGCACTTAAGGATTACCTGAAAAAGTAGGTGCCTTTGGCACTGGTTTTAAAGGTTGCGGCCACGGTTCGCTGGCTCAGTCGAGTTTGGGTGGACGCTCGGTCATCCAAACTCTGGTAAGGAAGTCGGTGTTTCCCCTTGGCGTTGCCGGATGGAAGTCGTGGACATAGTCCCACCACATCCAGTTGGTCGTTCTCGTTGAAGCGATAAGCCTGTGAGAGCCGGCAAGAATGCGACGCTGCAACTCGACCAGCAAATCTCGTCTTTTCACGGGGTCGTACTCGCGAGCCTGCGCCTCGATCATGCGATCGATTTCGGCGTCGACGTACCTGGTCGTATTCCACGGTCCGTTGGAGTGATGCACAGCAAAAAGATAGCCCGTTGTGCTGGCAATTGGTGGCGGGGCGCCGACGGCTATATCGAAATCGCCACTGGTCCATACTTCATCTCCGAACTTCCGAGTCGACACACGTTCGACCTCTGCTCGAATACCCACGGATGCCAGTCCTTCAGCCATCGCTGTTGCCTCGTAGATGTACTGCTGCCCGTACTCGCCCACTTTAATGACAACGCTATCGGTCGGCTTGATTTCAGCAGAAGACAACAGCAAGTTTGCCGCAGCGGAATCACTGAATCGGGATCGAAACTCGTCTGCGGCAAGATGCCACTTTGGATTGAGCATTGGAACTCCGGTGCTGACTTCAGACTGCCCGTTCCAAAGTTTTTCGTTCCATGAACCAGGATCCCAGGTCAGCATCATCGCATCTCGAACTGCCTGTTTATCCATCGGGCTTCGGGCAGTATTGATAGCGATTTCGACACCGGCAGACGGGTTGGATATTTCAGTCCATTCGATATCCTCGAAACGCTCAGTGCTGCTGACGATGTCATCGAAACTAGCCTGCGACAGGTCGATGACTTTCGTTCGCATGCCGGCCACGCGCGTCGACTGCGACGCAATCACCTGAATGTCCAGTCCGTCTAAATAAGGAGCTTCGTCGTAATAGTCGGGATTGACGACCATCTGGGTATTCGACGCCTGTGATTCCGACGCAATCCACGGGCCGGTGCCCACGGTGGGTCCACGTCGAAGATCACCGTTCACATCGACCGCTTCGGGTGAAACTATTCTGGAGTGAGAGTCAGCGAGCTTCTCCAATGTTTCGGCATCAGGGGACTTGAGCCTGATGAGCACCTCGTGCTCACCCACGGCGGTGAACTCGGCGATATTGGATAACAGGGGGGCGTTGGGATGGCTCGAACCTGCCTGGCGTTTGAGACTGTAAACGACATCCTGCGCGGTCAAGTTCCGGCCGTTAAGAGGTGGTAGGTTTTGCCATTTCACATTCTTGCGGAGCTGCACCGAAAACGAGAGTGGTCCCGGTTGTGTCCACGACTCACAGAGATCACAGGTGATGGTTGCATCTCCATCGACAGCATCGAACTTGAAAAGCCGTGAATATGCCTGTCCGGCACCCCAGCTGAGCAACCCGATCGAAACCGTGAGGTGAGGGTCCATGTGAGGAGACCCCTCCGGCACGGCAAACCTAAGAATGCCCCCTCGAACGAGATCATCTGGCGGTGCTGCAGATGTTGAGGAAGGCACTGCAGTTGGCGTGGCGAACGGTGTAGCGGTAGGGCCTAGAGTCGACGTCGGAGTTGGTGCCAAAGTTGACGTTGAAGTTGTGGTTGGAGCGGGCGGAACCAGTGTCGATGTGGAGTTGTTGTCAGAACACTGAGCGAGAACCAGCAGGGTAATCAGCAACATACCGGGCAGAAGAAATCTGCTGGTGTGCTTCTGCTCAGGAAGCAGTGATCGCATGGTGAAGTTCAATTTATTTAGCAAATTGCAGTGTATTGCGGCCGCGTGAAATTGATGATTATTCAAGGATAACCACCGCCCAGTCATGGTGTCGGTTGGTGATGAACCACGGGGAACCCGCTCAGTAAAAACTGCAATCGATGCTACCAAAAGACCGATGTTGGCGAGACAAAGTCGAAATATGATCGAAGTGAATGAGATGCGGTCGCTTAAGAATACAGATGTAGTCTCCTGACGCCAGTTTTGTACTTCTCGGTTGTTCTTCATGGTTACACACCTAATATCAGTGGGATTCATCCCACGGCTCGGGCTGGCTATCGGCATATTTTTGCTGTGGGCGGTTATATTCGTGTCGTTGACCAATACGTGGCAGGTTACAGCGAACGTACTGGTGGCAATCCCCGTTTTCCTGTCAGCCATTTTATTTGGAGTAAGGGGAGCCGTAATTGGCTCACTGATCGGGACAGTCTCCTACAGCCTTTTATATTCCATTACCGGTACCGAACCGTTATCGGTTCTCGCACATGGAAATGCCCCGTTAAATACCGCAGTTCTCTTCGCCATGTCTGCGCTGGTTGGATACGGTCGACTAATTCAACGAACAGGTGCATTCAAAGGCAAGACCGACTCCACGGAAGGCACCGATGAACACGGCAACGATTCGGCCGTGCTACGGGCACAGCTGAAGTCGATTGCTAATGATTTCGGCGTCAATATTCACAACACCCTCGATCTGTCCGAAGTGTCGAAGTGCGTCGCGGTATACGTTGGACGTGCGCTTGCCCCTGATTTCTTTGCGATTGCAGTCTCCGATTTAGAGAACCGCAAGATCAGTGTCCGGGAATCGATTGGAATGCACTTACCCGGATTCGGTGTTGACGACTACCGACTGGTATCAGAGGCGCTGAAAGATCCGATGGGTGCGAGTGAGATGGGTGTGTCCCGTGCGGACAGTCTGGAAGATTTGAAAAACCGCTCGCATATCGCCACCATGGCGGTCGAAGTGGGGATTCGCAGCATGTTGTCCATCAACATTCGCGAAGGTGCCGAACTGGTTGCCCAAGTGTGGATAGGCTCGGTCGATCCTTACGCAGTCTATCCGGCGGAAATCGACTTTGCTGACCAGATCACCGTACATGCGAGATCTGCCGTTATCAACGCCCGCAATTCGGAGTCACTTATCGACCTGCAGCGGCACCTTGTCGGTCAAAACGAACAGCTTGCTCTAATGCAAGACGGGGTCGAACACACAGAAGCTGAGTTGCGTTTAGCTCACCAGCAGCTGAGAGAACTAAGTGATTCCAAAATTCAATTTATGTCAGAAGTTGCCCACGAGATTAAGACATCGCTTTCAGTGATGATCGGATATGCCGACATCCTGAGATTCGACGCGGATAACCTGGCTGATGAACGCCGCGATTTCGCCGCAGCAATCGAAAAATCAGCCCGGCAAATGGCGGTACTTATCGAAGACCTGAGCGATATTACAAACATCGAGTCTGGCCATTTCACCACCGACAAACGACGCCATGACGTAATCAGTGTCTGGAGTTCTGCGATCGATGGACTGAAAGTATCGAATGATGAAATCGAACGTCGGGTTTTGTATTCCGGTGTGAGGTCGGGTGAACATGTTGATGGCGATCCCGACAGGCTTGGGCAGGTCTTCACAAACCTGATAACGAACGCGCTCAAATACTCCCCCGTAGACGAAGTGGTCGAAGTCTCGTTTGAAACTACGGACGGTCGAATCATATTCGCTGTGACGGATCATGGACTTGGAATTTCGGAATCCGATATCGATAGGCTCTTCACAGCCTACTTCCGATCAACAAATCCTTCCGCTCTCGGACGAAAAGGCACGGGGCTAGGTCTCTTCCTCTCTCGGTCTATAGTCGAGGCGCACGGGGGGAGGGCTATCAACGTGTCGAATGTCGTCGGGACTGGCTCCACGTTCACTGTCGAACTCCCGTTGGCAGAGTTCCGGACAGAAGCCGAAGCCGCTTAACTACGTACGAGATTACGACTTGAGAGTGACGATCTGATGCGAATACTTGTTGTGGACGATAATCCTGATATCAGAGTCCTTCTGGTATCGATCCTTCAGCGCGCCGAGTATGAGGTGATAGAGGCATCCGACGGTATCAGTGTCCAGACCTGGGTGAAAGACACACAACCGGATCTGACAATCCTCGATTTGTTGATGCCCGAACTCGACGGTTGGGAGACCCTCAAAAGACTCAAGTCTGATCCTTCTTCGAAAGACATACCGGTCATTATTTCGTCCGCGTTGAGCGATTACGACGACCTGGAATTGGCACGGTCGATGGGAGCAATTGATTACATTCCTAAACCGTGGAGCAATGATGACCTGCTTTCCCGCATCCGCTGGGCTACTACTGCTCGAAAGAAAAGCTCATAGCAATAGCTTGCTGAGATTCGAACATATAGCGAACTTCTATGAGTAACGTGCTCGCACCGGGAGCTAATTTTCACCTTATGATTTGCGGGTCGAACAGTCTTGATCTTTTCCGACGTCTGCAAGATTGTCCAGATTTCTACTGGTTGAAAGCCGGCCCCCGAAGTTGTTGACCAGTACCCGTAACACCCTCGATCACGGCAACATCCGTCAGCGACGCAGGTCCAACCCCCCAAACATTCAAGCGAATTCTGCTGGTTGTTGTGCTTATAGCGATGATCGTCGGCTGCACGAGCTCAGAGTCGAGTGGTTCTGAAGTGATCCAACCGACTCAGGAGCCGTCATTCAAACCCAGCCCATTTTCGAACATGAACACATATGTCACCCACCCGATTGGAACCGGTTTCAGGTGGCTTCATCAAATAGCCGTAGCACGACTCGGACCGAACGGCGAGATTGAGATTGCCGCAGTCAAAACACCACACATTGGTGGTGTTGCCCAGTTCTATCGCCTGGAAGGCGCGAGGCTTGAGATTGTTGCGTCGCACGCTGGTGGATATATGGCGCACGTAAATGGCGCTCGCAACCTCGATCAGGCGGTGACTGGAGATTTAGACGGCGACGGCAACATCGAATTACTGGTGCCATCAAGAGACCAGAAAACCTTGGTTGCGCTCCGTCGGGTTGGCAACACCGTCGAAGAAGTATGGGAGTTACCACTCGGCGCAAGGCTCGCGACAAATCTCACCACAGTAGAGTCGCCAGACGGCGTTATTACTCTCGGTGCCATCACAGAAGATGGGGCGTTTCTGATCTGGCAGTAAGCCTTTCAGGCCACGGCGGCGTTAGAATCTGGTTTATCGAAACCCGTGATCCACGAACAGACACGCGCAGCGAACCGTCCAGGAATCAAGCATGACCAAGCTCAACATCATGGCTTCCCGCCACTCAGCCTTCTACAGCCCGATGATATGCACAATCGCAGGTGGATTTCTGGAGAAAGAAGGTCTGTCAGGTGAATACCACGTTGTCGAGGCTGGCGGTAGCAGTGGTTGGGCAGTAGCTGAGGGTCGTATGGATGTTGCGCAGGCAGCAGTTTCGGCAAGTTGGGGCCCCCTCGACAAAGGTACGAAAGCCCCGTTCGCACATTTCGCCCAGATCAATCGGCACGACGGCTTTTTTATCGCCGGTCGGAATCCGGTCTCCGACTTTTCATGGAGCAAGCTTCTCCAGGGTAAATTCCTTCACGTGCACGGCGGCCAACCCGAAGCGATGCTCCGTTACGGCGCCCATAGGTTAGGTGTCGATCTGGCAGAAGTCGACGACATCGAGTCGCCCGGTGGTGAGGCGATGATGGCGCAGTGGCGAAACGGTGAAGGCGACTATTTCCACGAGCAGGGCGCATTCCCTCAACAGCTCGAACAAGACGGGCAGGCACACATAGTCGCTTCCGTTGGTGAGGCAGTTGGACCGGTCGCCTTCTCGAGTCTTGTCGGCCGTTGGGACTGGCTCGAAACGGATGATGCGAAGCGGTTTGCCGCTGCGTTTAAGGCGTCGAGAGAATGGGTGAATACCGGTGATCCTACAGAGATCGCAAAGGCGGAAGCGAGCTTCTTCCCCGACATGGCTGAGTCGGCGATTGCTGCAGCCGTAGGGGCTTACCAGGAGCTGGGCACATGGTCGGGCGGTATCACAGTCGAGAAGGATCTGTACGAAGCGGCCCTCGATGTGTTCGAACATTCCGGCATGGTCGGATCACGCCACTCGTACGACGACGTAGTTGTGCCTCCGCCGGGGATTTAGGCGCGCAAATTTACGTGTCCTGACCGGAGTCATTCCCGATTTTCATCGGGATAAACATAGTCGAGGGATCTGGGGTGGTGTCGCGGGCTGACGGTACTTGCCAGCAACGTCAACATTACCCCTCAACCTAACCTTCTCCCTCAGGGAGAAGGTTAGGTTGAGGGGGAATGCCGTAGGTGATCTACTTGCCGCTGCCCGTTCATTACTACGGTGCTGTTGGCCATTCGCTTTCGTCAAACTCTTTTCCAAGGTGCTCGAAGACTGTCGCCCATCGGCGAATCTGCCCCTCCTGATAGAGAAGTGGCTTCCACCTGAGTTTGAGGTAGATGCTGATCGCAGGAATTCTGAAGTCGTCGGTCGATAGATACGAATAGTTTGGCGCGTGATTTGCAAGAACCCGCGTCGCCGCAGCTATCGTAGCCTGCCCTACGCCCGTCCCACGATGATCTGAGTGAGCAACCACCCACTGCAAGCTGTGACCGTCCGGGTGCTGAGACTTCTCGTACACCGCAGCCGTCGATGCCGCTACCACCGTCCCTGTTGGCAGGTGCTCGACCACAAAAAATCCTTCCGGCAATGCGTGTTTCATCAAGTCGCCAAATGGAGAAGGATCGTCGAACGCTGTAAGAAATGTTTGGTTGTAGGAGTGTTTGTCCTCCTGGCTCACAAGTCGGAGTTCATACCCGGGTGAGAGATCCGACACCGAGGGCACTACTTCTTTTCCACGAATCATCTCCAACTGTGGCTTGAGCGAACTGCCGTCGGGTGCTCGCAGGTTGCTCAAATGGGCGCTACTCCGAGGCGTTCCATCAACGAGTCTAGTTCTCGGAAAATTCCGTCGTCAGGCTTTACGGCTGGCATCCTCGGGTACGCTTCGGTGAACACACCGCGCCTGCGTAAAATTTCCTTGGCGACCCAGTACAGCTGGCCCTCGGCGAGTGTGTAAAGCTTTACGAGCGGCTGATACAGATTCCACATCGACTCAGCAGCGACTTCGTTACCTGCCTGGAATGTATCCCAGGTCTTTCTCACAATGTCGCAGAGCGCTATCCCCTGCATCGTGCCCTTCGCGCCGCGCCGCATTTCTTCGATGAAGAAAACTCCGTTGGCACCGCCGAACATCGACAAGTTGCTTCCGGCGAGTTCGCCTGTTTCGGTAAATCTGTTCGGGGTCGGGAGGGTTTCGATTTTCGCGTAGCAGAGGTTTTCGTGAGCGTTCGAGAGATCGGCAAGCAGTGTCGGGCTCATGCCGGCACCGTTCATGTCCTGCATGAAGATCGGAATATCCGTGCTGCTAGCTACTTCCACGAGATGTTGGCTGACGAGCGTAGTTGGAATGCCAGCGACGGCGGGTGGCGCGATCATCACTGCATCTGCGCCGAGGACTTTTGCAGCCCGGGTGTAGTGAATCGCTTGCACCGTAGACGGCGCACCGGTGTTCATGACCACTTTGATTCGCCCGTTCGCCTGATCGACAACCGCGCTCAACACTTCGTCACGCTCGTGATCATCGAGCTTGTTCACTTCAGAACCATAGGCAATGCCTACCCCGTGAACACCGCCACGAATAGCGTATTCGACTTCCGACCTCAGGTCTTCAAAAACTATCTGCCCCGCCTCGTTGAAAGGCATTTGCAGAATAGGGAAAACCCCGCTGAACGAACGATCTGCCATAACGTCACCCCCGATTCGCCGAATAAAACGCCAACGTAGCGCGGCATCCCTGATGTTAATGGGTCCGGTGACCGACGATAAAACGCCAGCCACCGGACCCATAAGCTATCAGTGATGTGGACTAAGTTGCACTACGGTCGACGTAGATGGTCTTCGTTTGCGTGAAGAATTCGATCGCAGCCTTACCTTGCTCCCTGTCTCCAGACGAGCTTGCCTTCATGCCACCAAATGGAACCTGCGGCTCAAGGCCAGCCGTTTCACCGTTGATCTTCACTACACCAGATTCGATACGGTCGGCGAAATCGAGAACAGAGTTCAGGTCGCGAGTGAATATTCCAGCACTCAATCCGTACTCGACCGAGTTGGCGATATTCAACGCATCCTCAGCATCGCCAGCCGGGAGGATCGACAGTACCGGGCCAAATATCTCTTCGCAGGCTACGTAGGCATCGGCAGCCACATTGTTGATTACAGTCGGCTCGACAAACGTTCCACTGTCGAACAGCGAGCCGCTGGGGACTCCGCCTCCTACCAGCACAGATCCGCCATCAGCGACTCCGCGTGCGATCATCGATGTGATGTTGTCTTTTGATGCTTGGTCAATAACCGGGACGATTATCGAATCGGCATTGGCACCGGGGCCGATCTTGAGGGTTTTGGTCTTCTCAACAACAAGATTCGTAAACTCCTCCATAATGTTGCCAACCACGATTGCGCGAGAGGTTGCCGTGCATTTTTGGCCGGAGTACTTCATTGCACCCGACACGGTTATTTCGGCAGCC
>Ga0302123_10003766_pt1 | contig 10036 bp, 7 predicted proteins | sample CB21_321_MG_FD_203109 | JGI IMG/M metagenome (GOLD analysis project Ga0302123, IMG submission 203109) | Marine microbial communities from Western Arctic Ocean, Canada - CB21_32.1 | ecosystem: Environmental > Aquatic > Marine > Oceanic | place: Canada: Western Arctic Ocean | collected 2017-09-28 | reverse complement strand
GTTGTCATGTGGAGCCTCCGACGCTTGTCATGCGGACATGCGGGGGTACGGGCCTGCGGGGGTTAGGTAAACCTTGGGTTAGTTAAGTGCGTCGACCTGACGTTGTACTTCGTCATAGTCCGGCTCAACACCAGGGTTCTCACCGACCCACTTGAACTTGACCACGCCTTCTTTGTCGACGACAAACACGGCCCGTTCTGAGGCTGTGTAGCCCTCCATACCGGCGAAGTTCGGTAGAGAAACACCGTAGGCGGCGCCAACCTCGCGTTGGTAGTCGCTGAGCAAGGGGAAATTCAGGTTGTTGGCATCAGAAAATGCTTTCTGGGCGAAGATGCCATCAACGCTTATGCCAAGCACCTGGGCATTCATGGAATTGAAGGAGTCGAACCGGTCACGGAAGGTACACATCTCGGTGGTACACACGCCGGTGAAGGCTCCAGGATAAAAGGCCAAGACCACGTTCTTGCCCTTGGAATCGCTGAGTTTTGTCGGCTGTTTTGCACTATCGAACAATGTGAAATCGGGGGCTTTTTGTCCTACTTCTACTGCCATGGTCAGTCCTCCTAAGAGAGTAAAGGTTTCACCGTTTCAGTCTCGCTTTTCGGCCTATTTCTTGGGGGCTAGAGACCTCTACGGAGATGGTTCAATCCTGCCCGACCGTCGGGCCGAGGATATGTTAACACAGCCCTTCTCGCTCAGGCGCAAATCGTGCCTATGGTACAATTCCTTATCGAAACCGGCTCCCAGCTAACCAGATTCACCAGGCCCGTAGTCTATTAGCGTTTATAAGCCAAGCGCAGACGGAGAGTGCATCAGGCATGTATTTCGACTCACGGCGATCAACGATCTTAGCCACCAACGGCATGGTGGCCACCAGCCAACCCCTGGCGGCCGTAACCGGTCTCCGCATCCTGATGGAGGGTGGCAACGCCGTTGATGCAGCCATCGCTGCCGCCGCCGCGCTAAATGTTGTGGAGCCCATGTCCACCGGAGTGGGCGGCGATATGTTTGCCCTGGTTTGGGACAACAAGAAAAAGACGGTCAGCGCCTTGAATGGTAGTGGCCGTGCTCCGGCCGCCGCCAACATTGACGAGCTGACCAGCAAGGGTCTGAAGGCCATGCCCGACACTGGGGTCTACTCGGTTGCCACACCCGGCACGGTAGACGGCTGGCAGACGCTGCTGGATGACTGCGGCTCCATGCCCATGAGCAAGGTGCTGGCCCCAGCCATCAACTACGCAGAGAACGGCTTCCCAGTCTCAGACATCATCGCCTTCCAGTGGCAGCAGCAACTTGGCAAGCTGTCTGCCTTTCCGTCGGGCATGGAGATGCTGCCCAACGGCGGCACACCGCAACACGGCGATTTTGTAAAACTACCTACCCTGGCAGCCACTCTGAGGGCAATCGCCGAGGGTGGACGCGACGCTTTTTATAAGGGGGCCATCGCCGAGAAGACCTCAGCCTTCGTTCAGGAACACGGCGGTTGGTTGTCAGTGGACGATATGGCCGCCCACACCTCAGATTGGGACAAACCCATCTCCACCAACTACCGTGGAGTTACCTGCTGGGAATGCCCGCCCAACGGCCAGGGCATCGCCGCTTTGGGCGCTCTGAACATCGCAGAAGGCTTCGACATCCGGGGCATGGGTGCCCAATCGGCCAACGCCTACCATCACCTGATTGAGTCCATGCGCCTGGGCTTTGCCGACGCTTTCCAGTACGTGGCCGACCCTCGCAAGGTCAACGTACCCATCGAAGAATTGACCTCCAAGAGTTTCGCCGATTCACGACGGACTTTAATGAATTCCAGCCGGGCCATGACCTCTGTGCCATACGGACAGGTGTTGCCAGGCTCAGACACTGTTTACATCAGCGTTGTGGACAGCGAGGGCAACGCCTGCTCGTTCATCAACAGCGTATTCTCCAACTTTGGCTCCGGCATGGTCGTCCCCGGCACCGGCATTGTCCTGCACAACCGGGCCTCCCTGTTCTCTCTGGACCCGAATCACGCCAACCACCTGGCCCCTGGCAAGCGGCCCTTCAACACGATCATCCCTGGCATGACTACGATTGGTGATGAGTTGCATTCCTCCTACGGGATGATGGGTGCGTTCATGCAACCCCAGGGCCATCTGCAACTAATCAGCAATATGGTGGACCACGACATGGACCCGCAAAAGGCCATCAACGCTCTGCGGTTCATGGTCGGCAATGACAATGTAATCCTGGAAGAAGGTTTGGACCCGGCCGTGGCCCAAGACCTCAAGTCCCGAGGCCATAATGTGGGAATGATCAACGGGTATAATCGGGTATCCATTGGCGGAGCACAGATTATCCAACGCGACCCGGAGACCGGTGTACTCCGTGGCGGCTCAGAACCCCGCAAAGACGGCTGCGCCGTAGGCTACTAGGCCGCGCAGCGGGCGGCACAGCCGCGTTTCCATATCGAACGACTTGTACTCAGGTTGAATAATTTAGGAGCTAACAGGTGACACAGCCGAAACCGGAACCAGGGTTTTACAAGGAATTCTTCAGGGACATTGATGTGGTCCACGGTCTGCAGACCAAGCCCGAAGAACGGGAGTGGCTGTTGTCCACGCCACCAGACGATGTCAAACAGACTGACATAGTGCTCTACCTGGGCTGCAACGTGCTCCGGACCACCCATCTGATTCGCACCGTCACAGACATCTTCAAGAAGATAGGCGTTAGCTTTGCGTCTGTTGGTGGCAAGACCTACTGCTGCGGCATCCAGCACTTCCAGCGCGGCGATGAAAAGGCCGCCCGCTCTGTTGCCGCCACCACCGCCTCCAACTTCCAGAAGTTCAGCCCGAAGCAGGTGGTCATGTGGTGCCCGTCCTGCATCTACTTCTACGACGACATCATGGACATGCGCGGCAAGAGTTTCGACTTTAACCACGTGGCCGAGTTCCTGGTAGACAACCTGGACAAGCTGGACTTCAAACCCCAGCCAGAGACCACCGTGGCCCTGCACTACCACACCGGACGCGAGCAGGGTGACGCCGAAGCCCGCAGCGCCCAGCTACTGCTTTCCAAGCTGCCTGGTGTGAATCTGATCGACATTGGCACCGACCTAAATTTTGGCCGCCATTGCACTCCGGCGACGATTGAAAAGATGGAGCCCGGAGCCTGGGAGGACATGTCCAAAGGCTTCGTTGAAAAGGCCATCGAAATGGGCGCCGATACCTACAGCACCCTCTATCACGGCTGCCAGCGCAACATGTGCCGCTATGAAGGCGAATACCCAGTGAAGGTAGAACACTACCTGACTCTGGTGGGCCGTGCCCTGGGGATTGAGCATGAGGACATCCATAAAAAGCACGTTCTCTCGGGTGATGTTGACGCCATCTTGGAAGAGACTAGCCCCTGCGCCATGGCCAACGGCATCTCCCCTGAGGAAGCCCGGCTTTCTATTGAAAAAAACTACGCCAAGATATAGGCTCGGCGGTACTTCACCATAAAAAAGATTTACGCCAGACGCTAAGCTTGGCGTCAACCCAGCCTCGCACTGAACATCAACTTAGGAGTAGAGATTATGGATTTCGGATTATTTGATACCTGGAACGCCGTCTACGCTGGTGGCAAGTTCCCTTGGGACCCAACCTATGAAGGCGGAAAACTTCTAGAATCGGAAGCCTACACCAAGAACTTTGAACAGGTTGATGCAGTAGAGTCCATGGGCTGGGACTATATCTGGTTCGGCGGAAGCCATTTTTCCAAACAGGCCAGCATGGATCCCCAGGTTCTGATGCTTGCCGCTGTGGTTGCCGCCCGTACCAAGAACATCAAAATTGGATCGTCCATCCACCGCCCGCTAATGAAGTTGCCCGGCGAAGAATTGTCTGAGAAGGCACTACCCCACGAGCGGTACGCCTTCGACAACTTGACGCTGGATGACCCGTTCCAGACGGCAGAACAGATTTCCATCATCGACCAGGTCAGCGAGGGCCGCTTCTATTACGGCGCGGGCGCTCGGTCTCGCGGTTCCGACGAGCGACGGGACTACTTCTTTGAATTCTTAGAGGTAATGAAACAACTCTGGACCGAGGATAGCTTCTCCGGATTTGAGGGTAAGTATTACAACTATCCGGCATTCTACGAGCCGTATCTGTCCATCCCCAAGCCCTACCAGAAGCCCTATCCTCCCATGTTGCTGCCCGTAGACAGCCAGGAGAGCTTTGTCCCAATGGGCAAGCTGGGTTACAAGATAGCCATCGGGGCCGGCAGTTCTACCCACAACATCAGAGGGACCAATGTCCTCAAGGAAGACGTGAAGGCATATCGCCAGGCCTGGTACGATGCTGGACACGCTGGCGAGCCGACCACAGTGGTGCGCATCCCGACCCTGTTGTCCGACACCAAAGAAGAGAACGACCGCCACGTTGAGTCGCTCATGGATTTGGCCAGAAGATACTTCTCTGGCAGGACGGGAATCGGTAGCACCGACGCCGGCGCCGCCAGTCCCGAAACCACCGCCGAGGTAAACCTCTTCGGAACAGGACCAGAGGTTATCGAAAAGATTGAGATGCTTCGGGACTTGTACAGCACGGACGAGATCATGTTTGAGGTCAACTGGACATCTTCCGTCCCTCGTGACGTAGCCATGAAATCGATCAAGATTCTCACTGAAGAAGTCATCCCCCACTTCAAGTAAGCTCTGGGCGTAGAGCGGTTGGTTCGGTAAGTGAATCTCAGCCAAACCAACCGTTCTCAAATAACTCTTAATACCGCTGATTGTCCTCAAACATGCCGCCTCCCCAACCGTTCGTGGTGAGCTAGTCGAACCATGGACGCGGCGCAGTTCATCCTGCTGAGGCAATTCCGGTATTTAGTCTTGACCTATGCGAGCGGATCCTTCGACTAGCTCAGGACGAACGGTAGAAACCACTTCCACACAATTCCTAATTACGCTATTGTCCCCAACAAGCCGCCCAGCCAACCGTTCGTGGTGAGCCCGTCGAACCATGGACGCGGCGCAGTTCATTCCGCTGAGGCAAACGTTAATCCTCCCAGGGCATCTTTTCATCGTCCTTGCGGGAGCGTTTGGGGCCGTCTTCCGCCCCGCTGGGGGTCAACACGGGTTCAGGGCGTTCCGACGTGCTGATGCTGCCGTCGCTGAAGATAACCCCGTCTTCGCAGTAGGCCTCGATACGCCCGCCGCCAAACTGCTGCTGGTAGAGACTGGCGTACAAACCACCCTTGGCCAGCAACGTGTCATGGGGGCCGTGTTCAACGATCCGTCCCTGGTCTACCACGTAGATTACGTCGGCAGCAATGATCGTGGACAGCCGGTGGGCTATCACCATCGTCGTTCGGTCACGCATGAGCGGCTGTAGCGCCGTCTGAACGTAACGCTCACTGGTAGTATCCAAGGCTGAAGTTGCCTCATCCAGTATCAGCACCCGTGGTTGATGCAAGATCACCCTGGCGATGGACAACCGCTGCCTCTCGCCGCCCGACAATCTGAAACCCCGCTCACCAACTATCGTGTCATAGCCATCTGGCATGTCCATGATCCGGTCATGGATGAAAGCCGCCTTGGCCGCCGCAATCATCTCGTCCCTGGTGGCTTCCGGTCGTGCGTAGAGCAGGTTGCGCTCCATGGTGTCGTGGAACAGGTAACTGTCTTGGGTCACAAACCCAATGATCGCCGCCAAATCCACCTGCCGTATCTGCCTCACGTCTGTCCCATCGATTGAAACCGACCCTTCAGTCACGTCATACAACCGGGGTACCAAGTACGCTAAAGTTGTCTTACCGGCGCCGCTCGGTCCCACAAAGGCCGCCAATTGGCCGGGTGGTATATCCAAACTTACACCGTCCAAGGCCCACTGCCGGGAATCGTCTTCCTCAACCTCTTCGGCAGTATCTTCTGTCTCTTCGCCGTAAGAACGGGCGTAATTAACCCGCACCGAGTCAAAGGAAATCCCGCCAGAAACCGTATCAAGATCCAACGACTCGGCATCGGGTGAGTCGACTATGTCCTGCTTCAGGTCCAGGTAGCCGTAGATACGCTCGAATAAAGCCATGGACGACTGCAGTTCGACCGACACCTGTAGCAGTCTGCCCACCGGGAAGTACAGCCGACTCTGCAGAGTGGTAAAGGCAATGATGGTACCAGCGGATACCACAGGTCCACTGGTGTCCGAAATCAGGTAACCCGCCAGCAGGTAGATGAACGCCGGCGAGATCGACAGAAAGGTCATCACAACGGCAAAGAATGAATGGCCAATCATCTGTTGCCGCACGGCTAAGTCGGACAGCTCCTGGTTGTGCCGGTGGAAGTTGGCCATTTCCTGGGTCTGCCGCCCAAATAACTTGGCCAGCATGATTCCCGACACCGACAACGTTTCCTGGGTGATGGCCGTAACCTCAGCCATGGAGCGTTGGTGCTCCGAAGTAACGGCCCGCCGTCGCTTGCCCACAAACCGGGTCAGGGCAAAGAAGAAAGGCACGGTGGCAACAGCAACGATGGTCAGTTGCCAGGACAGGATCAACATGGCCACCAGTGTGCTGAGGAAGATGACGATGTTGGCTACGGTGTCGGTCAGCGTACTGGTAACCACTGACTGAATACCACCCACGTCATTGGAAACCCGCGACTGTATCTCACCGGTGCGGGTGCTGGTGAAAAAGCCTAATGACATGCCCTGTAGATGCGCGTAGACGGCGTCACGCAGATCCCGCATTACGCTCTGACCAACACTGTTGGTCATGTAGGTCTGTATCACGCCCATCACGCCATTGAGAATCGCGATGGCTGACATGATGGCCGCCAGCACCCAGAGCAGGTTCATATCGGGCCCGCCCGCCGGAAACAATGCCGAGTCAAAGACGGTCCTGATGAGCAACGGATTGACGACTCCGATACTAGCAGTTATCAGTATCAAGACCGTTACGGAAACAACCTGGAACCGGTAGGGCCGGAAGAGGCGCACCGTCCTGGGCACAATGGGACTGGACGATTTAGGAAGGCCCAATTGGCTTGCTTTTTTTGCCGGTGGCTCCGGCGTAGCTCCGTGCATCATTAATCCGCCTGATATGAAAAGCGAGCACTAGCGTGCCGCATGGATTTTCAGCTATAGCCCGACAGTTTAAGCGCGGGCCAATTTCATACCCAGTTTACCATTTAGGTGGGTATCATTGAGGAACGTGGTTGGTTGAGAAGACCAAATCCCCCTTGGTCCCCCTTTTTGAAAGTGGGAAGCTGCAGGAATAACACGGTTCCCAATCCGAACAAAATTCTATGAAACAACCCCCTTTCATAAAGGGGGGTTGGGGGGGTTGGTTCCCCCGATTCCTACCAATCCCTAATAATTGGCAGAACCTCTTTGCCAAACAGTTCGATGTTGGACATAGTGGCTTCGTGGTCCATCTTGGACTCCTGACCGTACATGATCAGGTGTTCCATGCCCAGCTCGCCGTGTAGATACTCCAGTTTCTCAAGGACTGTCTCCGGGGTGCCGCAGACGATGTGGTAATTCTCTTTTAGCTCTTCAAACGTCTGTTGGGCCAGAGGTACAGCATTCCGGCGTCCGGCCACTGCTGTGGCGGCGGCGGAGCGATAGCCCACCGGGTTCATGTACTCCCTCGGCCCCTTAGTCGTCTCGCCCATGCGCCAGAGGAAATGCTTGGCCTGTTCGTCGGCCTTCTCCTGGGTGTCGGCCACGTAGCAGCAGAGCAGGTAGCCAAAGTTATCTTTGGTCGGCGTATTGCCGGCCGCCACAGACGCCGCCCGGTACATGTCGAACAACTCCAGCGTCACGTCCACGGCCGTTAGGAACGCAACGTAGGTGTAGCCATGCGAACCGGCCCACTCGGCAGTCTCAGGACTTGACGTGCCGGGCACCCAGATGGGCGGATGAGGTTTCTGCACCGGAACCATCCAAGGGTTCACCACCCGGTAGTTGTAGTACTTGCCCTCCCAGCGGAAGGGACCGGGAGTGGTCCAGGTTTTAATCAGCAGGTCGTGGCATTCTTCAAACCGCTCTCGGTTCTCAGTGGGGTTCATGTTGGTGGAGACGGTCTCCACGCCTGTGCCCCGGACCATTCCAGAAATGACCCGGCCACCGGAGATCACGTCGATCATTGCGATCTCTTCTGCGAGACGTGTGGGGTTCTCATGAATGGGCAGGATGTTGCCCAGCAGCAGAATCTTGGCCTGCTTGGTGATGCGGGCCAGGATCGATGCCGTCAGGTTGCATGATGCGTTCATGCACGACGGGGTGGTGTGATGCTCGTTAACCATGATGCCGTGATAGCCCAACTCGTCCGCGTACTGACACTCGTCAAAGTAGCGTTTGAACAGGTCCGTGGCGACGTTCGGGTCAAAATGCTTGTTGGGAAAAGTAAGTCGCAACGAGGGGTACTTTTCCGCCTCTTCCTCAGGGTACTCATGGTAGGGAAATTCGCTGAAATAATAGACCTTCATGGGTGGGTGATCTCCTGTGGGTTGGTTGTTAGTGCGTGACTAGTTCAGGTTCAGGCCTATGCGCTCAAGGGTTGAATCTCTTCCAAGTCCGTTTCACCTGAGTTTCTCGCCTGGTATAAATCCCAGCGCAACTGAAGAAACAGCCAAAACTCCTCCGAGTTTCCGAAATATTTGGCAAGGCGAAGCGCGGTGCTGGCCGTAATTCCTCGGCGCCCGTTCACAATCTCGTTTACCCGTTGATATGGCACTCGGATTCCATCGGCCAAGTCACGTTGAGTAATATCCATTGGCTCCAAGAATTCCTTCACCAGCATCTCGCCTGGGTGAGTTGGCTCTCGGTCTGTCGGTACTCTAACCATTTTTAATGCTCCAAGTCATGGCAGTAGTTCACGTGTGATAGTCGACGATCTCCACAGTGCCCGCTCCCGAATCAGACCAGGCAAAACAAATTCGGTAGCGTTCGTTAATCCGGATACTGTACTGACCTTCGAGATCGCCCCGTAGGGCCTCAAGTCTGTTTCCGGGTGGCACCATCAGGTCATTCAATGCCACCGCGGAGTCTAGCAAATCCAGCTTTCGTGATGCCATGCTCAGCAAGGACCATGGGCAGGTGCGTCTCGATGCAGCAGAAGAGACTCCATTGAACACGTCTTCTGTGCCGTTGTCGGCGAAACCGATTATCACAATAGCATGATAGCCGATATACCATGCTATAACAATTTATCTTTATAGGCACAGCCACGGAGAACCTTAGAATGGCGCCGTCGTATCCAAAAGCCCCCTTTCATCATGGGGGTTGGTGGATTTAGTCCTCCAGGGTCGTTATGTCCCCCGGGTCCAGGCCCAGCTCGTTGGCTTTCAAGAGACGGCGCATGATCTTGCCGGAGCGGGTCTTGGGCAGGACTGGCATGAACTCCAGTTCAGCGGGAACGGCGATGGGGCCTAGCTCGCCGCGAACGTGTAGCTTCAGAGTCTCAACCATGGCATCCGACGGCTCGTGGCCCATACGCAAGGTCACGAAGGCCTTGATGACCTCTCCGCGGAGTTCGTCTGGTATACCGATGACCGCAGCTTCTGCCACGGCGGGATTGGAAACCAGAGCGCTTTCAACCTCAGCGGAGCCGATACGGTGCCCAGCCACGTTTAGGACGTCGTCGGCCCGGCCAACCACCATGTAATAGCCCTCGGCGTCGCGCAGGGCAACGTCGCCGGTCAGGTAAACGCCGGGTATGGTGTTCCAGTCTTTGGCATAGCGTTCAGGGTCGCCGTAAACGGTTCGGTAGAAATGAGGGAATGGATGCGTGATTACCAAGAACCCACCCTTGTCCGGCTCAGTGATGGACACACCTTCACGGTCGACAATATCCAGCGATGCCCCCGGCAGCGGACGGCCCACCCGGCCTGGCTTCACTGGCATCGTGGCGGACGTTCCCAGACAGGGGCCGCCGGTCTCGGTTTGCCACCAGTTATCCACTATGTGGCCCCACTCACCGTTGCCGCAGATGAACTCGTAGGTCCACTTCAGGGCTTCGGGGTTCAGCGGTTCACCAGCACAGGTCAGGAACCGCAGCGATTTCAGGTTGT
>Ga0302123_10003763_pt1 | contig 10038 bp, 7 predicted proteins | sample CB21_321_MG_FD_203109 | JGI IMG/M metagenome (GOLD analysis project Ga0302123, IMG submission 203109) | Marine microbial communities from Western Arctic Ocean, Canada - CB21_32.1 | ecosystem: Environmental > Aquatic > Marine > Oceanic | place: Canada: Western Arctic Ocean | collected 2017-09-28 | reverse complement strand
TGCCAAAGGTCAATCCTCGTAAACCTATCCTGTTTATCCATAGGGAGTCAGTTGAGATTGCCACGCGCAGGCGATACAATACCATCTTGAATTCTTCACTTCATCTACAATGTCTGTCTCTGGAACCTGTGCAATGTCTGAGAGACGCCCGCCAACCGATGCCGTAGCGCCGTGGCAATTTCTGATGACCGATATCACGGGACCCCTCATGTTGACCGCGGATTCGCCGGAGCAGGCGAATGACCTGTAAGAGGACAAGGCCGCGATCGACTGTCTGACGGACCGGGTATCGCCCTTGGCGTACCACATAGACGCGGATCATCTGGATGATTTGCAGGCCGCACTGGAAAACGGCGGCCGCACAGTAGGGCGGTCACTGGTCGAGTGATCTTTTACCGGATTAACCGAATTTGGAGTCATGATGGACGACTGTCTGTTTTGTAAAATAGCATCGGGCGTGATCGCTCCGGATACCGTGTTCGAGGACGACGAGATCCTGGCGTTTAAGGATATTAACCCGGTAGCCCCCGTTCATATCCTGATCATTCCCAAAGTCCACATTGCCACGATTAATGATCTGGATGAGGCCCACCGCACATTGATCGGCAAGATGCATTTGGTAGCGAGTCAGATCGCCGCCGACAACGATCTCGCGGAGTCCGGGTATCGATTGGTATTCAATTGCAATGGTGCTGCCGGGCAGACGGTGTTTCATATCCATCTGCACTTGCTCGGAGGCCGCGATATGACCTGGCCACCGGGATGATGTACGCCTCTATAGCTTTGACTATCGTCGTTGTCGTGTTGCTCTTTCTGGCATTGCGAGCATCGCGAGCGGCGCCCGAACCGGAGGGGCCAAGCTTCGATCTGGACGCTGTCGCTGCCCTCGTCGAAAAACTTGAGGCGCTGGGGATCTATCGGCAGGCGATACCGGCTGACCTCTCAGAATTGAAGATGGTCGCCAGGGAGACCGGTTACATCTACGGCGGTTCATTGTCGCAGTGCGATTATCCAATGTCCGGTGAAGATATTGTCGAGACCGGCGTTGCCGATACAATGAAGGCACTGCGACACAGTCTGAAGGATCGCGGCGTGCAGCTTGAGTGGACTGAAGAGTTCAATTTTTCCGGGCCCCACAGTGTCACTCTGAACAGCGTCCGCACAGAATTGTATGACCGCGAAGAGTTCGAGACCGGCCGTGTCTGGCTGCTCGCCAAGAAACGGTTGACCAGTGCGTTGAATCAATGTCTCGACGCCATCAATGCTGACGAACGATTACATCTTTTGGACTGGTATGGTCTCGAGCGCGTTGTGTATCTCACTGCGGCCATGCTGCAAACAATCCGCGACAGCGGGCTATATGCGGACGCTTGTATCCCGTGTCCGGTCGATTAGAGTCGGCGAAATCTAAACCGAACCCCACCCGAACCCCCCGCTCTTACTATGCCGCAGAGATATGTCATCATTGGCGGCGGCCTTGCCGGCCGCGAGACCGCCAAACAACTTCGCCGCAAGAACGCCGAGGCGGCGATCACGCTGATTTGTGAGGAACCACATTTGCCCTATGATCGCCCGCCGCTGTCTAAGGAGTACTTGCAGGGCACAAAGTCGCGCGAAGAAATATTTCTCGAGAAGCCGGACTTCTACGAGCAACAAAATATCGATGTGCGGCTGGGTGCGCCGGCAGACGGCATCGATTTGGTCGCACACGAGGTACACGTCGGCGGCGATGTAATTCCGTTCGATAAGGCGATTTTAGCGACGGGCGGCACGCCGACCAAGCTCCCTATACCCGGGGCAGACCGCACCGGTGTGTTCTATCTGCGGTCCATCGATGATGCAGAAGCAATTGGGACGGCCGCCAAAGCTGGCGCCCGTGCCGTTGTTATCGGCGGCGGATTTATCGGTATGGAGGTCGCCGCGACGCTTACTACATTAGGGGTAGAGACTACTGTCGTCGAAGAGCAAGGCCATATCTGGTCACGATTTCTCGATGAAAGACTGGCCGGGTTCTTCCAGGATTATTGCTCCGCTAAGGGGGTTGCGTTCAGATGTGCAACACGCGTGAGCAGCATCGACGGTGCCGACGCGGTGACCGGAGTTACGACTCGGTCAGCTAATACTGATACTGAGCCTTCGCTGGACGATGGCCAGTCCATACCATGTGATTTCGTTTGCATAGGTATCGGTATCCGGCCGAATGTTGCGCTTGCGGAGGCTGCAGGGCTCGAGGTCGACAATGGTATCGTCGTTGATGAGTTTTTGCGGACTTCGCACCCGGACGTCTATGCGGCGGGGGACGTTGTCAACTATCCCGATCCGTATGCCGGGCGACGTCGGGTTGAGCATTGGTCTCACGCCGGTTATTGCGGCCGGTTGATCGCCGGTAATCTGACTGGCGACCCGAAACCCTATGATTTTCTGGCTTTCGTCTGGTCCGACGTATTTGATCTGGCGCTGAAATTTGCCGGCGACGCGGGAACGTTCGATCGCATTCTGGTACGTGGCGAAATGTCTTCTGATGGTTTCTCTGTGTTATACATGAATGGCAGCCGGCTGACCGGATGTTTCTCGATCAACGGCGACGTCCGCGAGTTTGCGATGATCAAGCAGTTGATCCAGAAGCGCACCGACTTGACTGGAAAAGACGATCAGCTCCAGAATCGGGATTGTGACGTCAAGACTTTGCGGTAGGTCAGAATGGCACAGACTTGATCATCGTCTGAATCCTGCCTTTAGGTCAAACCCAGGGAAAATTCAGGGGACGAGCCCCTGTAAATAGCTATTTTTCAATTAATAGGCAACCCCCTGGCGTTGTTAAAGGTTCAGGGACTCTTGTGAAAAAGTCCCACCCTGCAACAGCACTTATCGGGTGCCGTAGAAGAATCGTTAATCCCTGTATGGAAAATTCTCTTTGAATAACACCGCATTTGCCCGCAGCCCAGTACTACAAAAGCAACACGCATGAACTATAATACACGCTCTGCCAGTGCCAGCGCACCGGCGATAATCCCGATCAATTACGAGGACACTCATGCTGACTACTGACGCCGCCTGGAACACACAGCAAACGAAGAACGAACGGTTGATCGATGCGTCGACGTACATGCGCGACGTTGTCAGTTCACAGGTCATTCCATTCTCGATCGATATAAATGCACCCTCCCTCGATAAGGCTCAGCTCGACGTGCTGCAAGGCATCGAAATCACAGCGGCGCGTACCGCCGTCCGTAGCCTGACATCGCTCTCGAAAATCAACGAGACCGATCATCTTGGCGGTGGACTTGACTTGATCCCGGCGCTGGCGTTGACCGTCGCGCTCACCGATTATGAAAAAATCGCGTACACGATCGAGCATGCCCATACCAGCATCGGCTACTATTCCGTACTGGCGTCGTATGGATTTCTCGATCCGGACATAGTCATCAGCAACTTCCGACGTGGCCTCGATATAGCCGGACATGTCTCGTGGGTGCCCGGTGGCACGCAACTCAATGGCGGCCGTCTTGGCGTGATGGTTCCGGTAGCGGTCGGCCAGGCTTTGGGCAAGCGCGCTGCGTATGGTGACGGCGCCTGGGTGATTACTCATTGCGGTGATGCCGGTTGGATCTCGGGGCAGGCTCTGAACGGCTTTAATTGTGCCGACCTGCACGATGCCCCGATTACGTTCGTGATGCATAGAAACGGCATTCAATTGTCCGGTTCGAACAAGCAGATCATGGACAAGGATCCGCGACCGATCATAGAGTCACAGGGCATTCGTATCATTGAAACGCCGTCTTTACATGACTCCGCCGGGTTGTTCAAGGCCTACCAGGAGGCGTACAAGGCGGCACAGGACGGGCGTCCGACCATGATCTACCCCACCGGCTATCGTTCGGGTGACGGCAAGACGGTTGATTTGAACGAGCTTGGGCGTCTCTGCAACATCACTGATGAGACCATAGCTTATGCCGCGGCTAACGGTGTGCCGATGGAGACCGAAATCTGGATACCTGGCGCGCTGATGAGCTACCGGGATGTCGAATGTATGCTTGATTGCGTTTTCCTTGTCAACGATCTGCCTGGCGGCAAAGGGCATCACGATGGTCATATGAAAGGGCGGGCCGAAGCCGCCGTATTGGCGAATCCGATGATGACGCCTACATTGGCGCAGGAAGAGGCTATGGCCGCCTTGCGGCGCGATACTCCGCGGGTTGTTGAGACCAAGGCGCGTCCCCAACCCGGGAGCGTGAACCTGGTCTTATCAGAGGCGGCATTGGCTGATGTGTCGCTGCCGGGCGTCGGTAAAGTCGTGAGCGCGCGTGCCGGTGTGGAGGCTGCGTACCACGCAATCGCTCAGGCGTATCCGGAGAATACGTTCATCGTGAGCTGCGATCTCGATCCCTCCACCAAACTTGGCAAAGCGGCGGGCGTTATCCCCGACAACCACAAGTACGAGGTGAGCATCGAAGAACAGGTTGCAACCCTGATAGCGAATGGGCTTGCTATGAGCACCGACAGACCGCAGCTGAATGTCGTTTCTACATTCGCCGCGTTTTTCGATGGATTAGCGCGCGAGGGTTTTGAGATGTGGCGTTATCAGCGCAACCTCAACGGTTCGAACGAGGGTCTCAACGTCGCGTTTCACATGTCCCATGTCGGATCTTGCACGGGCCGCGATCATTTTTCCGGCTGGAGTCTGGACTGGATCGCCACAGCGATGACGTACCTGCCGTACCTGCACCGCTTCTACACTCCGGCTGATGCCGGCGCGGCTTTTCTCGCGGTGCGTGATTTGGCAGCGCATTACGGGGCGCATGTTATCGGCGTACCACGTGATAACTTGCCGATCCTGAAAAAGCAGGACGGCAGCGGGCCTCTGTGGGCGGCAGACAGCCCTTGGGAGGCGATAACTAGCTATCGCAACTATCCTGGGGCCGGCAAGGCGATTCTGGCAGTTGGTGCCCCTGCTTATGTTGCCGGTGATGCTGCCGAGGCCGTCAAGGGGACCGGTGATGCTGCCGACGTCTACGTTGTCAACGGTTTGCCGTTGCCAGACGACGCGTTGGCCGAATTGTTCAGTGAGTATCCGCGTGGCATTGTGACTATCGAAGATAGTGTGATCGGTACGCGTACCCATGGTTTGCGTGGATTCGCTTCAATTGCGGCTTCGACTGCGTATCAGGTGAACGCGTGTACTGAGCACGTCGGTATCGTAGATCCGCGCATCGCGCCTGCTGAGGGACATCATGAGTTGTGGGAGCACTTCGGCATTACTAAAGAAGCCATTGTCGCGGCACTACAGAGTCTGTAAAACCGAGCTCAAGAACCGAATTACGTCAGGAAAGCTATGAAGGCGCAAAAATAGGGACGGGCCCTTGTAAGTCTTGACAGCAAGCGCGGGAATGGGACGGTACGTACTCGCTCAAAAAACACCGAAAACGCATCGAATGATCCGATTCGATCGGCTCAGTCGAGGCTGACTACGGTCTTGGTGACGCGTGTAGCGGGATCGAGCCAGGATTCGAACTGATCGATCATGTCGTCGAACGCACATCGGTGACTAATCCACGGTGCAGTATCGATCGCCCCGGACTCCAGCATGGCTATGATCTGGACGTATTCGCTGGGCTTGCTGTTGCGACTGGCGAAGATAGTTAGTTCTTTGCGGTGGAACTCGGGGTCGTTGATGGCAACATCGCCCAGGACAAGGCTCAAGAAGACGATCCTGGCCGTAGACCCGGCGTAGTTGATGGTCTCGCCCATTGACGGAGGATGGCCAGTCGCATCGAAAACGCAGGTCGGCAAGTCGCCATCGGTCAGATTCTGCAAGTGCTTGAGCGGGTCCTGCCGTGCATCGACGGTGTGTTCGATGCCTAAACGCTCGCGACAGAAGGCGAGTCGATAGTCGTTGACGTCCATCACAATTACACGGGCACCGGCAGCGAGTGCGAATTGCGCAGTTCCTAAGCCGATCGGGCCGACACCGACGATGAGAACGGTGTCGGCGGCTGTCACGCTTCCCCGGTTGATGGCATGGCACCCGATGCTCAATGTTTCGACGAGAGCCATCTGTTCGAGCGTCAGGTTTTTGGAAGGGTACAACGTGTCGGCGGGCAAGATGAATTGTTCGCGCATGCCGCCGTCTTCGTGGACGCCAAAGAGTCTGAAGACCGTGCAACAATTCGAGCGATCGCTTCGGCACGCGATGCAAGTGCCGCAGACCCGGTGCGGACGTACGGCACAGTTGTCGCCCGGTCTGACGTTGGTGACGCCGTCGCCGGCAGCAACGACCGTTACGCCGAGTTCGTGTCCGAGGATGCGGGGATAGGTGAAATACGGCTGGCGTCCGCGAAAGGCGTGCATGTCGGTACCGCATATGCCGATCCGGCGCACTTGGACGAGAACTTCGCTGGCGCCCGGGGCATCAGGGGCAGGTGTATCCGTGAAACGGAAATGACCGGGTTCGTCGAGGACGATTGTCTTCATGGGATATGATTGGGTGATTGGGTGATTGCGTGAGTCTGTAGGATGGCCGTCCCGAACGGCCATCCTACAGAGTTACATTTTGTCGGCAGCTGTCGATACAAGAGAATCCGTTGCAGAACAGAGGAAATGTGTCAAAGGCTCGCCGCTAGCCGGCCGAGTCAACTTTTCGTCAGGACTGGACGGGGGAGGATTAACGGCCGCGTTTTGCGTAGTGCTTGACGATATTCAGCAGTTCGCCGAGGAGTTCTTCTCCGTTTGGTTCACGCAGACGCGGCAACTTGCCATTGGGCATTTTCAGCAGGCCGCTTTCCGTTTCCAGCATGACTTTGCGGTTTCGGACAGCGATGCCGTGGATCCCGGCTGTGCCGGCGACAATTTTCAGGCGCGCGACATCGAGCATGTTGTCAACGATCGGGGGTGTCTCGCCGAAACGATCGCGGATCTCGGCAGCGAAGTCATCGACGTCTTCGAGTTTTCGCGTTGCACTCAATCGTCGGTACAGTTCGATGCGCAAATCTTCTTCGTTTACGTAGCCGGGAGGGATTGCTGCAGGCACAACGTCCTTAATATCGTCGAAACCGAACACCAGGAACTCAAGGTTGAGGCTGACTTCGCGGCGCTGGATTGATTCCTGATCGCGCATTTTAGCGACTGCCTCTCGCATGAGTTGGCAGTAGAGATCGAACCCGATGGCAGAGATGTGTCCGCTTTGTTCGCCGCCGAGCAGATTGCCGGCGCCGCGGATTTCGAGGTCACGGATGGCGAGCTTGAACCCGGCGCCCAATTGTGTGTACTTGCGAATTGCTGTGAGTCGTTCGCGGGCCGGCTGCTCAAGTACCGCATGCTTTGGAAGCAGCAAATAGGCATAGGCCTGGCGATGATAACGTCCGACACGTCCACGCAACTGATACAGATCTGCGAGACCGAAGCGTTGTGAATTGTCCATAATAATCGTGTTGGCGTTCGGCACGTCGAGGCCTGATTCAATAATTGTCGTGCACACCAGCACGTCCGTTTCGCCACGGAAGAATCTGAGCATTGTTGCTTCCAACATCTTTTCGTCCATCTGCCCGTGCCCGATATCGTAGGTGGCTTCCGGCACCAGTTGCATCAGGTGGTCGAAGACTTTTTCGATCGTCTTGACGCGATTATGCAGGTAGTAGACCTGACCGCCACGTTGAATTTCCCGAAGGATCGCTTCCTGTATGAGGTTGTCGTCCTGCTCTGCCACGATAGTCTTGACTGGCCGGCGTTCCAGCGGTGCCGTCATGATTGTACTCATGTCGCGCAACCCGGACATCGACAGATAGAGGGTGCGTGGAATCGGGGTCGCGGTCATGGTGAGCACGTCGACATCGGCGCGCAACTGTTTGAGCCGCTCCTTGTGGGATACGCCGAAACGTTGTTCTTCATCGACGATCAGCAGGCCGATGTCTTTAAATTTGACATCCTTTCCCAGTAGCCGGTGCGTGCCGATCAGGATGTCGATAGTCCCTTTCTCCAGGTTTTTGAGAATCTGGTTTTGTTCTTTGAGACTACGGAAGCGGGAAATCGAGTCGATGATGACAGCAAATTCCCTGAATCGATCATGGAAGGTCAGATAGTGCTGCTGCACCAGGATAGTCGTGGGCACGAGCACGGCGACCTGCTTGCCGCATTGCACAGCCTGGAAGGCGGCGCGCATAGCGACCTCTGTTTTGCCGTATCCGACATCGCCACAGAGCAGCCGGTCCATGGGTTTGGGGCGGGCGAGATCGGCCAGCGTCTCATCGATCGCTCTCATCTGGTCTTCCGTTTCCTCGTACGGAAAAGCATCACCAAAGGCCATTTTCTGCTCTTCGTCGGCAGCATGCGGGAAGCCGGTGATTGTTTCGCGAACAGCCTGTAGGCGGATGAGCTCTGCGGCGAGATCAGTGACCGCGTCCTCGGCGGCCTCGCGTGCTTTTTTCCACTGCGTCCCGCGCACGCGGCTGAGCTTGGGCAGTGCCTTCGAACCGACCGCGACGTAGCGGCCTATGAGATACGCCTGATCGAGCGGGACATAGACTTTGAGATCGTCACGAAACTCGAGCACGAGCACTTCCTGCACTTGATTGTGAAATTTCTGCCGTCGTAATCCGAGGTATCGGCAAATGCCGTGCAAGGCATGGACTGCGTAGTCGCCCTCGTGCAGGTCGGCTTCGCTGCGCATCATCTGGTCGGTGTGAAAATGGTGCTGGCGGCGGCCACGCATTTGCTTCTTGGCTTCACGAAAAAGCTCTGCGCCTGTGAGCATCACGACTTTTGCTTTCGGGCAAATGATACCGCAGGACAGATCTGCGTTCTTATAGTTTATCTGAAGCCGTCGAAGCTCGTGATCCGCTTCCGCCAGTTCCTTGAAACGCAGAAGTTTGGATTCACTTTCACAGCAGACGGCCAGGATATATCCGTCGTTCGCCCAGCGCGTGAGTTCGCGGGCCAGGAACTGGCGGAATAGCACGTCGAACATATTGTCTGCATCCGGCAGAGCGCCCCGGAACTGCGGATTGAGGGCGAAGCACGGGAGATCGCTTTTCATGTCGCCATCGTCACGGTCCCGGCAGCGTATGCCGTCATGTGCCTGTTTGACCTGTTGCTTCCACAATTTGACGTCGCGAGCGCTGCCGAATTCGTCGAGGTGCGCTTTGATTTCCCTGTCATCACAGGTGATCAGCCGAAACTTATTGAAGTAGTCCAGAAAACAGGTATTGCTGTCCTGGTCTGAGTTGAAGGTCGCTTCGCCGCGCGGAATGATGCGAGCTGATTCGATCGAGTCAATGGACCGCTGTGTGCCGGGCTCGAAGTGGCGCAACGTTTCTATTTCGTCTCCGAAGTAGTCGATACGAACCGGATATTCGTGAAGCGGCGAGAAGAAATCGAGGATGCCGCCGCGCCAGGAAAACTCACCGGGCACATGGACCTCGGCTTCATTGTCATAATCGAGCGAAACCAGGTATTCCGCCAGTTTCTCAGGCGGCCATTTCGAGGTGCCGGGAGCGATCGTCAGTTCGCCGTCGCGGAAGGTGTTCGGGTCGGCAGCGGGTGTGATTGCGGCCATGACCGAGCACACATAGACGCCTTTTCCGCTGAGCGCGAAATGCAGGACTCGGCTGCGCTCGGACTCGTGTTCGAGCACCATCTGCCGGCGATCCATTTCGACTTCGGGCAGCAGGTAGACAGGGCGTTCGTCGCCGATGAGTCCAAGGAATACCTGGAGATCCGCGGCGAGGGCTTCCGCCATTGGAATCGTAGGTGTGATCACGACTGCGGCATCCGCGGTGGGCGGCAGGCAGCGGCCAACTGCCGCATAGAAGATTTCGCGGTCCACGTGAACTGTTGAGCCCGGTTCCGTCGCGCTACTGCTGAGGCCGGAGCGGATGCGTTTTTGCCAGTCTTTCAAGGTCAGGGCTCGGATGAACTACGGATTTTTATGGGATTCATATTTCGCTGGAATGGGCTTGGCACGCGTTGAGTCGGAGAGTATGTTATTAGTTCGTCTTTACAAAACAAGTAACTATTTCTAAGGACTTTGATTACGATGACGGAAGT
>Ga0302123_10003760_pt1 | contig 10042 bp, 9 predicted proteins | sample CB21_321_MG_FD_203109 | JGI IMG/M metagenome (GOLD analysis project Ga0302123, IMG submission 203109) | Marine microbial communities from Western Arctic Ocean, Canada - CB21_32.1 | ecosystem: Environmental > Aquatic > Marine > Oceanic | place: Canada: Western Arctic Ocean | collected 2017-09-28 | reverse complement strand
TACAGACGCATCAGGGCGCGTTCAGGCGTACCTTGATGGTGAAGACGCAGTGGCATTACTACGTGTCACGATGATTCCAACCCTTACGGGCTTCACATTTACTAGCAGAGACGTACAGTTAGGCTCCGATTACGGCGTATTAGACGCAGGAGACGTGCCAATTAAAGGCTTAACTGTCGATGCTAAAGACAGATTTAACATGGCTAGGACAGATGCTGGCGACCCAACGTCCCTAGTAGTAGGCGATATGTGGTATAACACCGCAACAAACGCCTTGCATTGGGAAGACAATACAGGCACACAAACCGTTTCTAGTACTACAGGAGACGTGACTGACGTTGTAGCTGGCGATGGTTTATCAGGAGTAGAGTCTCCTGCTGGGGTCATAACTCTCGATGTTGTTGCTGGTAACGCTATCAATGTTGATGCGACAGACGTAGAGGTAGATGTAAACGCCGCTACTTCGGCAGCCGCAGCTCTAGATGGTACTGACAAGATTCTTATTTCAGATACAGACGATGCCAATACCACTAAGAGTGCGACGATTTCACAGATAGATCCAACGATGTTGGATGGTACAGCTAACCAAGTATATTTCTCTAACTCTACTGGTAACGTTACTGGTTTAACTTTGGGAGCATCGGGTACTGTTTTGACTTCCGCAGGAGCTACAAGTGACCCTACGTTTGGGACTGCCGCTACTGTTGGTGCTAACAAATCTTTATATACCAATAACAGTGACGTAGAATCAGGACTTGCTTTTGGTGCTGCGGGTACTGTGCTGACGAGTGGTGGTACTGACGCAACTGCAACCCCTCCTACATGGGAAGCTGCTGGGGGTGGTGCAGAAGGCTCATTTGTAGCTAACGGCAGCATTGCTGCTGGTCATGCAGTGGTGTTAGATACCGCAGGAACAGTCTCGCAAGTAGTTAATACCTTAATAGGTAACGCAGTAGGAGACGGTTCTACACTAAATAGTAGTCAAGGCTTTTGGGGTTATAGCTGGGGAATGAGCGCAAGTGCGGGTACGGGATATTACGACAAGTCTTGCGATCTCCATATTCATTGGCAAGCAAACTACCAGTACCCATCCACTCCGTATTATGGGGGGTGGGCATATGGTGGTTTTGCAACAAACTCGTCAGACCTGACAACTGCATTTACTGTTGCAAAAACACAAACGACGCAATTTGCAGGTAATACAGGATCTGAGGGCCCTATGAGTTGGTATGACGATACAGCCGAAATTGGATATACAGGCGGCTCCAACGGCAATATTGGTTTGTATGGATATGTAAATCCAGTAGCATGTGATGGGACAACTATTACTTTTGGCACTACTACTCAGTTTTCTGATAACACTGCGACAAAGGCAAAGTGTGGCCTGTATGTTCCAGACTTAGGGTACTCGCTTATATTTTGGCAAAATGCGGCAGGAACTTATTATACAGATATAGAGAATGCAAGTGCGGGGAGCACAACCATTACTCTTGGTGGAAATATTGCTACCACACAATTAGATGGCACTGGTCACACCACTACGGAAGGTGCTATTAAAGCCACGTATGATCCTACAAGAAATCTCATTACTGTTGTATGGGGTGTAGGTGGGGGAGCTGTTGGAGTTAAATACCTATGCGGTACTGTATCAGGCGGATCTATTTCTTGGGGTAGTGTTGGAGATGTACAAACTTCAATAAGAAATAACTATAATCTTAACCTTTGCTACCGTAGCGCAGATGATAGATGGTTTGTTCAGTTTACTGATAGTCCTGACGTAAATTACACGGTTTGTGGAACCTTTGGTAGCGGCACTACGATTACTTGGGCTATGTACACGTTTACATTATTGGATGATGGAACAGATTTCTTTAAAGGATATAGCCCGTTTACAAACTCCCTTGATGATGGGTTACCAACTGTTACTCAAATGTCTAAAGACTATAACAACTATAAAAAATCTCGAATATTCGCGTTCCAGTTAAATAGTGCGGGAGAGTATCGCGCAGCGGTAACTCCAACTACTCCAATGTTACCGTCAGGTTCGAGTGGTCTTGTTAACTTCAATCAGGCAAGTAACGGTTCATTTACCTTAAGTTATAGCCCAGACAGCGGTAAGTATTTCTGGAATGGGTGGGCGTATGCTTCACCATATTACATGCAGGGTGGCGCGTATCAACCTACAAGCGGAACTGATAACGGTGCTGGGTTTATTGGCATTGCGCAGTCTACTGTAACAAACGGACAATCAGTAAATGTGAAGTGGCTAAGCTCTAAAGATACTCAACAATCAGGGTTAAGCATTGCTGCCAAAGTCTACGCAGATTCGTCTGGTGCAATTACAAGTACAGTTGGAACTAATACCCATATTGGATTTGCAACCTCAGCAACAGATGTGATCATCACGGAAACAGGGAGTAACTTCTAATGATTGTACTTCGTAAAAAATCTGATAATACAATATGGATGACGTGGGAAGATGCTGTAACTGTAGCTCTGGATGCTACGAAAGTATCATCAGTAAATGGCGTGACTACTACTGAATCATCTCATTTCACTACCACTGGTTATGAATTGGTAACAGATATAACTCTCCCAGATGGATTTAGATCTGGGGGCTGTTATTCCTTTGATGGTAGTTCTTGGGTAGTTGTTAACGCCGCGTTGAAAAAAGAATTTGACGATCTAGAGGACGCTGAAAAAACAGCACAAGGTAGATAGGAGCCTGACATGGTAGCTGGACCAGTAGGTATAGGATTCCCCACAGGTACAAGTGGAACTACCACCATCTCAGGGTGTGATTTATTAGTGGGATTCTCGAAGTTCATCAACGATTACTGGGCTAGTGAGACTACGAGTGCAGGGTCAGTTACGTTCAATACGTTAGTAGATACTAAGCTCGCTCGCTTTGGTGATGACCAGATTATTGATTTTTATGTACGGATTACTGAATCAGGGAGCAATTTAGAATACCAAATAAGGCGTATAACCCAGTTTGTGTCAGCCACAGGGACAGTTTTTGTTGATCCTCCGTTTACTGAAACGGTGGATACGGAGCTCGATTATCAGGTACATCGCTATGATCCGGAAGAAAAATTTGAATGTTTAGACGAGGCTCGATTACGAGACGATGTGTTCGAACATGCTTTCCGATTGATTTATGATGACACCACTACATCTGATGGATTAACCGATAGTTATGATGTGAATCCTGACATCCGCTCAGGTCCAATGTATATTTTTGTAGAAGACCCACCATCGATTAGTTCTGAATGGAATGTGTTGGCTAACCCTACAGGTGACACTTTAACTAGCTGGGTTTCTACTGGACTAGCTGCAACGATAGTTACCTCAAGCAATGTGGACCGATTAATCCCCAAGTATGACACTAGTTGCATGAGGCTCTCTTCACCCTTAGCTGTGACAGGAACCTTCTCTCAATTAGTAGGGTCCATGTCCATAACAGCCGCCCAAGCCGCAGGACGGCGCATGACTTTTGGCGCATGGCTGTATTCTACGGATTCTTCAGGAGTCAAACTACAGTTTAGTGATGACAGCGGAGACACCGCGTCTTCATTACACGGCGGTACGGGGTGGGAATTGCTCACGGTAGAGAAGGATATTTCTCAAACCAACGCGACTACCCTAACGGCGGCAATCATCGTAGCTGGAGGACTGGCTGGGGTTACAGCCTTTTTCAATCGTGCATGGGTCTATTACGGGTCTGCCAATCTCATACAAGACGTGTACCCGTGGCGTGATGCTCAGTTACTTAGGCGTGATGCCACTACTCAGCGAGTTCAACTAGCGTGGGTTCCTACTGCGGGACGGCAAATACGCATGGTAGGTCGCCAATACTTATCGACGCTAGGGACAGTTGCCAGTACGCAATGTACGAACACTATGGAGCTGGATGAAGGCTCTGCTCAGGTGTTGTACGGTGCAGCAGCAGAGACTTTATTTGAAAAGGAAGGGTTAACAAGTGAGGAGTTCCCTCAAATAGCTCAACGCATACAGATTATTGACAGGAAAAAAGCGGCTACTCGGTCATGGGGGTACGTAATACCACAACGCCCTACCGTCCGTAGCCCGTACCAGTAATGGCTATTATTAGCACAGGTTCCCGCGTAGATACGCCATATGATGTGTACCTTGAGGTAGACAATCAGAAGGTGGGGTTCATGTTGAATTCCACAGAAGGAATAATGGGGTACAGGGCCTCATTAGCTGACCAAGTAACTCCACAATTCAACACAGCGTCCTACGATTATGCCTCCGTACCTATCGAGGTAGAGATTCCAGTGGCCTATGAGAACTGGCAGGGTGGTTGTGGGTTTAACTCAGTCGAGTATGAAGAAGCAGGTTCATTGACTAAGTATTCGTTTACTCGTGGAGTGGATGCAAGCTACGCAAATCGCCTGTACTCAGGCCCGTATCACTTCCAGAACTACAGTGACTTAGATGATAATGGTAACTATACCAACGCTAACTTCTTTTCAGCAGGTGACGCAGCGACTCCGCAAGTAAAATTTCTGTATTCCCCTTCTACAGCGTCCCTCTGGGCTATTGGGGGACGTTATTTATACCGGCATTTGTCAGGGACAGAGTGGAATATGGTGTGGGATGTGGGTAGTGGCTATTACTTCAGCGACATAATTGATTTCAACAGTACCTTGTTCTTTGCTATAGCCCTTACAAGTAACAAGCTTGCTATTAATTATTATTACTCGGAAGACAACATGGCGACATGGCATCAATCAACCCTTGCTAATTCAGCAGTATCGTTTTTTGCCATACGGGGAGAATCATCAGGCAGTGCAATCCTTTGGTCCTGTGATGGGAACGGACGATTGCGGACTAACGTAGACGGGACTAACACTGGTGGTGCATGGTCTGGTGCTATAGCTATGGGAACTACTACAAATGACTGGGTAACAGGACTTGATGTAGTTGGCGGCTATGTATATGTGTTTAAAGTGAACTCTATTTGGCGTACAGACGGTACAGACTCACTCAATGTGTGGGAAAGTCAGGGCGATAATGAGGTCTGGAGCGTCAATGCGGGTAATGGATCTCGTCCCTATGTGTGGATTGATGGTAATTGTTACGTCCAATACGGTCGTAGAGTCCTACAAATCGACGCAGTTAATAACAATATGACGATTGTATGGCCTCCTAGCGCAGCTCAAGTTGGCTCAGAGGAGCTTGACGGGCGTATTACTGGCATCAGCGGAGACTCTGACTGGCTGTATTTCTCCCTTGTGAACAGCATAGGCGTGTCTTATATCATGAAAGGGAAGCCTATGACTACCAACTGGCATACCCTTACCTTCACGGAAACCCCTGCAATTAAAGGGATTTATGTAGCTGGGAGCAGCATTCTAGGCTCTACTAACCCGTGGATTTTGTACGGAACAGACGGCACAGGTAGCAATCCTCCCTCTGCGGGAACACTTAGAGGGGTGGTATTACCTAATACTGGGATGCTACCTGACACAGATCCGACCTATAGGTTTGCTCAATCTACAGAAAATCAATACGTTGTAGGCCCGTGGCAGGACGTAGGACAGGCAGCGTCTCCGAAATTACTCAATGGGGCGCGTCTGTTAAGCCGCAACTCTAACGAATCTTCGCCTACCACCATCAGTTATGTGGCAGATTCGGACAATTATCAGGACACATTTATACAAAACGTTCAGCGTGGGGACATTACAGGCACAGTTATAGGCACAGCTACCGACGATGATGCGTCGTTTAACATTACTTCCGAGGTTCGGTTTAATAAAATTAGGTACATCCTAAAGCTAGCTCGCCCTATTGGGGGAACTAACGTGGCATCGGTTGAATCCGCCGTATTAGATACGACCATCGCTCCTGAGCGGCGTCGTTTATTCGACATGGATTTACTAGTAGCAGATGACTTGCCACTTAAAGGCGGGGGTAAATCTCGTTACGGCGCGAAAGTGTCGGAAGAGTTTTTGTTTAACTCAGCTAACAGGCTGATTACTTTAACCGACATTTTCAATCGCACGTATTCAGTTAAGATGCTGAACCTAAGATCCGCTGGAGTCATTCCGCAGGACGGGCGAGACACGCAAGTGTATACCGTATCGTTTGCAGAAATCAACCAGCTAACTGACATCGGTGACGTTTTGATCTATGATACAAGTGCGTGGAACACGGGAAGGATATATAGCTAATGCCTCTAACTAATGTTACGGCTGGTAATACAGCTAACGCTGCTGACCTTAACCAATACAAATCAGCGCTTGAAGGTACTACTAGCTTTGCCCCAACTATTGTTGCTGGAGCAGCGGACATCGTATTGCAGCTCGCAGATGCGGCTGGCTCATACAAATTACAAGTACAGAACTCAACGGGTACTGCTGGTTTAACGGTCAACTCCGCAGGAATAGTTACCCCTACGATTTTTCAGGTGACTGGAGTAGCTACTCCAGCGGACACTGGCGCTGGCCGTGTGTCTTATGACACTACTAAGAATATGTTGGTATATGGAAATGGCACTCAGGTGGTAGAAGTAGCTGATGGTGCGAGTACGACCTTGATTCCCCTTCTCACGCAAAGAACTGCTACCCCGTCATCGGTAGCATTCCAAACATTGGCAGATTTTAATGTAACGTTGGCAATAAATTCTACATACGTGGTTGAATTGCTGCTTATATACCTGACTGGCACAACTCCAGACATACAATTTCAGTGGAACATTGCTTCACTCACTGGTACAACAATCCAATGGGGGAGTACGGGTCCTCCATTCTTGAACCTATCGACTGCACCCGCAGCGTCAACTGATTTCAATGCCATGCACGATGAAGGCGAAATATTAAAGCTCAAGGGAAACGGAACCAGTGCAAATGACATAACCGTCGTGCCTGTGTTCGCCACGATACACACAGATGCAACAGGTGGGCAGTTAGAATTTCAATGGGCTCAATTAGTAGCCGATGCTTCCAGCACCACGCTGGAAAAAGGTAGTTATATGAAGGTCACAAGGAATGCGTAATGGACGAGAACAAAAAAACCTCTTTCTTTAAGCGACTCTTCCACATAAAGGATTTGCATTTCCCGCCGATTAAAGTCGGTGCACCTAAATGGAAAACACCAGAGATTAATCTACGTATGCCGTCCCTGAACGGATGGCAGCCTCCCAACCTACGGGTTGCTTCACTTAAAGGTCTACACATCACAGGTGGCGTGTGGAAAGTTGGTACTTGGGGAATTGGGATGGGTCTGTTGGTTACAGGTTTTGCTATTGGTACGTCGGTCATGTTCACCAAAGCAGCACCCCATTTCCCCGAGCCAGCGCAATACCATGTAGCTGCGGTAGCGTCTGACCAGACCCTTAAGGTCGGGGAAGAGTGGACGTTTGAGGACAATACTCCTGCCGAAGAGCGTGAGCTTCAGGTAAATACATTACAAATCAACATGTCAGGCGCTCGTGCTGCGGACATTACCCTCTCTGACCTAGAGATTGGTAAGTCAGACTTAGGGACTACGGCTGCTATACAAATACTAGGTGACACGTCATCGTCGAACTTATTTTACTTAGAATGTGATGAGATCCTAATTACTGGGGTAGAAGCTAAAACATTAAACCTAGCCAACTCAGAGATATTTACGCTAAATATTCTTAATAATGTGGCAGATGGTATCTCGATAGGGCCTACGCTCAACGCCGCAGTGCTTGATATCACAGTCACCAGCACTCGTGGTTCAGTAAAAGTACCAGCTGTGACCACTGGTTCCTTCGACAAGATACTCATACACACCGCTACAGCTGCCTCTCAGTGCCGAAAATTAACTATAAGTAACGTGTCTGCCTACGGATCGGGTATAGATTTAGACCATATCAAGGCAGGAACGCTGACAATTAGCTCTAGTAAGATAGGTGACGGCACAGGAATCAACGCTCCGAGCTTCATAATTGCCTCTACAACTAAGATTCAAGTGCTCAACGTTACAGGAAATACGGAAGCACCCGTCTCGGTTAGATAAGCATGAAGCGCGTAATAGCAGTTGGTCTTGCGTTAAGCATATTTATGTTATTACCCGCTACCATTCCTAATATTATTCATGTATCGTATGCAGTCCCTCCAGTCCCAGTCGTTGTGTTGCACACACCCTTCGTAATGGCCCCTGTAACACCACTCAGTGAGGGCATAGGTGCAAGGATAGTTAAAGACACTACTCTCTCTACCGATACAGCAGAGAACGAGGTAATCTTCCTGTCTAAACGGGAACTACTTGATGTATTAGCACAGACCAGTTGGCGTTCGTACATCACAGCGCATATGTTCTACGTAGAAGAAATAGACCGTTGGATTTACGATGACTTTTATGCTGTGAAGCTGTACGAACTTATGATGTGTGAGAGTTCTGGCAGGATAGATGCCATAGGTGACAGGGATATAGGGACAGGTATTTCGGTGGGGTTGTTTCAAATAAACACAGGGTACTGGCCGAAGCTGGCTAAGAAGTACCACCTGTTTAGACCAGTAGACAACGCACAGGCAGCGTATGAGGTCTGGGAAATACTAGGATGGGATGCTTGGAGTTGCCATGACGGATGATGAGCCTAAGAAAACCAGTAGTGGCACCACTATCACGGGAGTACAGCTCCTTGTGGGGATCATATTTATTCCCGTTGTGATGGTTTGGTTAGCTCTAGGAGCAAGGATTATCTGGTCAGCCACAGGAAACATAGAGACTTTACAGAATATAGAGGGGTTACTCACGGCCCTTGCCGTGCTGAGCCTACCGGTATCACTAGGATTGACTAAACTATTTGAAGCGTTTACTAACGAAATTGATAATAGAAATCGAGATGACTGATGTACCAATACAAAGTAACGCTAGATAGAATTGTTGACGGCGATACCATAGATGTAAATGTGGACTTGGGCTTCACGGTATGGCTCTCCAAGCAAAGAATTAGATTAATGGGTGTGGACACATGGGAGAGCAGGACTAGAAACCTTGAGGTAAAAGCAAAGGGATTACTGGCTAAGGAGTTTACCAAGCACATGGTATCTGAGGCTGAAGAAATAATTCTAATAAGTCATGGGAAGGGGAAGTACGGGAGAATACTTGGTGAGGTAATTTGTGATGGCGTAAGTCTAAATGATGCGCTTGTCGAAAATGGTCACGCCGTTGAGTATTACGGTGGGACTAAGACATTAAAGAGTTAACGGTGAGCGTTGTTAGATATTCTAATGGCCTCAGTCGCGTTAATATTATTAGCAGGGTGGTTAATGGAGGATTTGAATGGCAAGATTAAGATTCAAGGGAGAGTTAGACGGCCTAAAGTACAGCGGGCATCCCGTGTCAGGGACTATATCAAGTTTCTATGGCGTTGTGCGAAAAGAATTATCGGGCGGTAAGGGGCATACGGGCCTAGATATTGCTGGCGACGAAATTGATGGCGCCCCGATTACAGCGCCAATGGAAGGAATTGTGCATAGTGTATTTCTGGCTCAAGAAAATCCCCAACAATATACGATGGAATACTTCTTTGGTAACTGCGTTGTGCTTCGTCATGACGACAGCGACGGCAGTCTTCTTGCTTACACTCTTTATGCTCACATGGCTGCAACGCCAAGCGTCTCGCGCTCTCAACCCGTGAACGAAGGCGACTTGCTAGGGCACGTCGGTAACACAGGCCGAAGCACTGCCCCTCACCTTCACTGGGGCTGCACAGTGACAGACAATCCGTACCTGTCACGATCTAAGGGGTTGAACAATCCCTTAAACTTCCTAGATAATAGTGAAGAGGAAGTAAACGATGTAGATGAGCAGCAGCAGAAAGCAAATGACTTAATTGATGCTGGGCAAAGTATATTAAACAATGTAATAGATGACCTTCAAGGCAAGGTAGATGATATGGAGAATGACTAATGCAAATTTCTGAGGAATATCGAGACATCGGGGAACGTGCAATCAGCACTGGGGTCCAGTCTGCGATTGGGGTAACAGCTGGTATGTCGCTGGCAAATGTGGACATGGATGCTATGGCACTCATAGC
>Ga0302123_10003758_pt1 | contig 10043 bp, 8 predicted proteins | sample CB21_321_MG_FD_203109 | JGI IMG/M metagenome (GOLD analysis project Ga0302123, IMG submission 203109) | Marine microbial communities from Western Arctic Ocean, Canada - CB21_32.1 | ecosystem: Environmental > Aquatic > Marine > Oceanic | place: Canada: Western Arctic Ocean | collected 2017-09-28 | reverse complement strand
CGACAGCGTGCCGGCGCCGGTGCCAGCGTTCATAAGGGTAGGGGAGTTGGGGACGTACTCCAGCGTGGACATAATCGAGTAGAAGTCGTCTTCGGCCGTCTGCCTATCTTCTTCCGTCCCGTGCATTAGCTCGGGCTCGGCTATGGCCTCGGCGACCCTGCGCAGCATTCCGGCGGGGGTCTCGATAGTCTCGCCCTCGGCGTTCTTTCGCAGGTAGCGCTTTTTCAGCACCACCCTAGCGTTATCGGTGAGCAGGGCATCGACCTCGTCGATTGCTGCTGTGGCCTCTGTAGGTACTGTGGCCTTGCCCGCGAGCGCACCCTCGACCACCTCTGCGATCTTGTCCTGGGGTACCCCCAGGTCTTGTAGCGCCTTCATCACTTCGCCGACGGTGCTCTCCTTGCTTCTGGCTGGGCTTTTAATGTGGCCTTTGGCGGGGCCATTTGCGGAAGCGCCGTTCGTCCCGTTCTCTTTCGTCATTCCCGACTCCCTTACTACTACTCTTGGACCGCGCTCGTCGCCGCGCTATCTGGCGGCGCACCGGCGTGGCCATTCATTGCTAATTACGAACAAACATTCTAGTTAATTCGTTACCCCTGCGCCAAACCGGCCGTTAGCGCATCGGCTGCGGTTTGCGTGGGCGGCCCCGCCTGCGTCTGATCGGCAGGACCGGCGGCTCGTCTTCCAGGAACGACAGCTGCGGGTTGGGCTCGGGCCTCTGGGCCACCGGCTCCAGCAGTGCGTCCACCTCTTCCTTGAACGTCTCTATGTCCTTAAAGTCCCGGTACACGCTGGCGTAGCGAATGTAGGCGACCCGGTCCAGTCCTTTTAGTCGCCCCATAACCAGTTCTCCCAGGCCGTGAGAGGGAATCTCTGCTTTGCCCGAATCGACCAGCGCCGCCTCTATCTCGTCGGCGACCTTGGTGATGGTGCCTACAGGTAGGGGCCGTTTGACGCAGGCCTTGTTCAGGCTGGCCAGCAGCTTGTCCTTGCGGAACTCTTCTCGCCGCCCGTCCTGCTTTACAACCATCAGCGTGCGGGTCTGGGAGCGCTCGATCGTGGTGTACCTGCGGTCGCACGACAGGCACTCCCTGCGCCGCCTGATTCCGTCTCCGGAATCCCGCGAGTCGATCACTTTAGAGTTGTCGTGGTTGCAGTACGGGCAGAGCATTTAATGGGTCTCTAGGCACAAGCTATCGCGTGGGGGTTAGAAGTTACCACCAGATATAGGGCCTGTCAAACGTTAATTTTTACAAATTCGGGAAATAAAACGGAAACTTCTAGGTAGCGCGGTGTACCGGCCAACGCACACAAAAATGCAGACAAAAAAAGAGGGCCGGTCCCAATTGGGACCGGCCCTCTTACCCCTGAGGGGGCGTTAGAAGCTAGACGGTGATCCTCGACTGCGGAGTGCGCGCGGAGGCCACGTGAGCCCTCGTCAGACGCCGCAGGAAAGGGGGAACATCTATGTCCGTGCTCTCGCCATTCAAGGCGTCCCGCAGTATCTGGTTGACGCGGTCATCGCCGCCAACCTCGGACTCCGGTGAGGGGAACCCGGTCGCAACTACGGTGAGCTTAATCTCGTTTTCCATCTTGAGGTCAGTGGCCATGCCGAAAATGATGTTGGCATCCGGATCCGCGACCCGCTGAATAACCTCTGCCGCCTCGTGCAGCTCGGACAGTCTTATGTCACTGCCTCCGGTAATGTTGAACAGCACGCCGGTGGCACCGTCTATTGTCACGTCGAGTAGCGGGTTTGAGATCGCCTGCTGAGCGGCGTCTTTGGCCCTGTCTTCCCCGCGGCCGAAGCCGATCGACATCCAGGCGGGACCTGCGTCACGCATGATGGTCTGAATGTCGGCGAAGTCCAGGTTAATGTCGCCGGGCACAGTTACCAGCTCGGCAATCGACTGGACCGCTAGGCGCAGCACATCGTCGGCCATGCGGAACGCGTTCCCGGCCGTCACCTCGTCCTCGCAAATGACGTGCAGTCTCTCGTTCGGTATGACCAGAAGCGTATCAACCGCCTCGGCCAGCTTCTTAATGCCCTCGTCGGCCTGCTTGGCCCGGCGAATGCCCTCAAAGGCGAACGGGCGAGTGACCACGCCGACTGTCAGCGCGCCGGTCTCCTTCACGATCTCGGCGATGATGGGTGCAGCGCCCGTGCCGGTGCCGCCACCCATACCGGCTCCTACAAAGACCATATCCGCGTCGCGGACGGCCTCGTAAATCTCATCCCGGCTCTCTTCGGCTGCCCGAGCGCCGAGCTCGGGGTCGCCGCCGACGCCCTTGCCAGCCGTCAGGTCGTCCCCGATGGAGATCTTCAGCGGCACGTCGCAGCGCAGCAGCGCTTGCGTGTCGGTGTTGACCACCTCGTACTCAATGCCCGTAATGCGCTCGCGGAACATGCGAGACACGGCATTGGACCCGCCTCCGCCTACTCCAATTACCCGGATCCTCGTGATCCCGTCCGGCTCCCTCTTGGTGACGACCATCTGGCTCCCCTCTCCCTTTCGGTTCTTGTTTTCGGACCTGTCGGCCGCTCGCAGCGGGCCTTAGTTAATGCGCTAGTTGGTTATGCCTGTCGATTGCCCATGGCCGCAGCCATCCAGGGCGAAACCCTTAGTTTGCGTACCTGGCGGCTTACCCCTGAGCCGATTCCGGCCAGCCTGCCAGGGCTGGCTGCGCGGCCAATTCCCCGCCTCGTGGCGCGGCTCACTTTTGCCGGGACCGGCTGGGCAGCCGCCCAAGCGAGTATTCCCAGGCCGGTTGCGTGCATGGGGTCAGTCAGGTCTTCTGCGCCCTCGAAAGCACGACTCGGCGAACCGAGACGCACTCTTCGTCCGAGGTATCGCTGGAGGATGTCGGCGATGCCCGGTAGCTCGGACGCGCCTCCCGTTAGGACGATTTTTACTGACCCCACTTGCCCGGACTTGGCGTCATCGAGCTTTATACGGATCAGCTGGGCCATTTCTGTCGCCCGCTCGCGCAGAAGCTGTGCCAGCTCCCTGGCGGGGACGAGTATGTCGGCCGGCCGGTCCGCCAGGGACATGCTGACCAGCCCGTCCGGGTCTACAGCGGCGGGCTCAGTGTGGCCGTGCTCGAGCTTGGCCTGCTCGGCCGAGTCGCGGTCGACGTTGTAGGTAAGGCAAATGTCGTTGGTGAACTGGTAGCCGCCAATGGGGACGACGCCGGTGTAGGACACCTTGCCCCCGCGGAACGCGACCATGTCGCAGGTCCCGCCTCCGATGTCGATGAGCAGCGTGCCCCGGTCCATTTCGTCCCTGGTTAGCGTGGCCAGCCCGCTGGCAAGCGGCTCCATGACCAGGGCGTCTACCTCTATGCCCGCGTCTCTGACGGCCTGCGTCAGCAGTTGCAGGCGAGCCCTGTCGGCCGTTATCACGTGGGTATCGACCTCGACCGACTTGCTATGCATGCCGATCGGGTTACGAATGCCCGCCTCGCCGTCGAGCGTGTAGGAAATGGGCATGGCATGAATCACCTGCCTGCCCCCGTTAGGGCTGCCATCGGGGCCGCCGCCGTTAGGCAACGACGAATCGGCATACAACTCTTGCGGGGTAATCACCCCTATCGAGCCCACGCCGTCCAGGCGGTCTCTACGGTTCTCGCACTTAACGTGCGCGCCGGTAACCCCTATATAGGCAGACTCAATCTCAACCCCGGCCCCGGCCTCGACAAAGTCGAGCGCCGCTCTAATGGCCATGGTTGTTTCGGCCACGTCCTCGACGTTTCCGCGCATTAGCCCCCGGCAAGGGACCGTGGCGTGAGCCAGTACTCGTGGCCTTGCCCCATCCACAGCGGCGACCATGGCGAACACTTTGGTGGTGCCCACGTCGATCGCGGTGATGATCCCTGGCTCTGTCATCTGCTTCTCCCCGTGGCGCCGCTGGGCGCTCTATTCTTGCCGACCGGTCCGCTGAAGCCCCGCCTAGGCCTCCAGCAGTTCGGCAACCCTGAGCCGCGCACTGCGCGCCCTCGGGTTTGCTCTAAGCTCCTCGTCGGAAGCCTTAATTACCTTCTTATTCACCCGCTTCAGCGAAGCCACGTGCTGGCAGTCACACTGGAGAAACTTGGGAGGGCAGATGCAGTCCCTGCTCTCCTGGCCCATAAAGACCTTCACCAGCCGATCCTCTAGAGAGTGGAAAGAGATCACCGCCAACCGGCCTCCCGGCTTCAGCGTCTCCATCGCTCTCTCCAGACCTGCCTGTACGTTTTCTAGCTCCGCATTCACCGCCATTCGAAGTGCCTGGAAAGTCCGGGTCGCCGGATGCGTCCGGCCTCGTCTTCCCCCGACAGCCTTCGCTACCGTTTCAGCCAATTTGCTCGTCGTCTCTATCGGCCTGGCCTTCACAATCGCCGAAGCGATTCGTCTCGATTTCGGCTCTTCGCCCAGTGCGTATATCAGGTCCGCCAGTTCCCGCTCCCGGGTCCTGTTGACCACTCCCCAGGCCGACTGTTCCTGCCCCTGGTCGAACCTCATGTCGAGCCGGGCCTCGGTCTGAAAGCTGAACCCGCGTTCTGCCGTTTCTAACTGGAGCGACGAAAGGCCGAGATCCATAACGATCCCGTCGGCCCCGTCCATTCCCGCCTCGGTCGCCAGTCGCTTCATATCCACGTAGCTGCCGTGGGCAAGAGTGACCGCGCCACCGAAGCTGGCGAGTCGGGTGCCGGCCGTTGCCAGCGCTGAGGCGTCCAGGTCAATGCCGAGAACTCTTGGTGGGGGAGCCACTGCTGCTAGCAGCATCGCTGTATGCCCGCCTTCACCAACGGTGCAGTCGATGTAAGAGCCATCGGACCGAACACCGAGCGCGTCAAGAATCTCGGCACCAAGTACCGGGGTGTGCACTGCACTCACGAGCCTGTTGCTCGCTTTCCCCACCGTCTGGCTTGATGCCTGCCCCACCGCACCGGCGTTCGTCTGGAATTTGCCATGTTAAAATGCATTCGACGTAACAGCCGCCCCGTGACGGGCATAGCGCCGTTGTGGATGAAGTCTTTCAAAATCGCCCCGATGAGACAAGCAGTTTTCGAACAAGTTTAAAACCTTTTTAAGACTTTTCTAATTAGCACAAATGTCCGAATTACAGGCGCGCAGCGCCCGGCGACTCGCCACATTAACCATCAGCGACGCCGGTTCCAAGGGGGAACGGCAGGACACCTCGGGGCCAGCCATATCGGAGGTCATGACCGAGCTAGGCTACGTTGAAATAGACAGGGTATTGGTCCCGGACGAAGCCGACCAGATCTCCCGCCAGCTGGCTGCCTGGTGCGACGGTGGCGAGGTCGACATCGTCCTAACCACAGGGGGCACCGGCCTGAGCCCACGAGACGTCACTCCAGAGGCCACCCGGTCGGTCATCGAGTACGAAATCCCCGGCATTCCTGAAGCCATCCGCACCCAGACTGCGGCCAGCACGCGCATGGCCATGCTCAGCCGAGCCGTCGCTGGCATACGCTCCGGCTGCCTCGTCATAAACCTGCCCGGCTCTCCAACCGGCGTACGCGAAGCCCTGGCGGTCATTGGCCCGGTCATCGGCCACGCCATCGACATCGCGCGTGATCGACCCGGCCAGTCCGGCCACGGGGATCACACAGATCACGACAGCCAGTCTGACCACTCTGGCCACAAGTCTCTCTAGCCGGTTGGCACCTTGAATTTCCACGTTCTCACGCTATTCCCGGCAATGTTCGACGGTCCGTTGGCCGAGGGCGTTGTGGGCAGGGCGATAACCAGCGGTCTGGTCTCTGTAGACCGCCACGACTTTCGCCGCTTCGCCACCGACAAACACGGCTCGGTCGACGACTACCCCTTCGGCGGCGGGCCGGGCATGGTTCTCAAGCCCGAGCCCTTGTTCGCAGCCATCGACGACCTGAAAGCCCGCGACGAGATAGACGACTCAACGCCAATAGTGCTGCTCACCCCCCAGGGCCGCACCTTCGACCAGTCCGTCGCTGAAAGCCTCGCCAGTGCCGACCGGGTCGCCCTCATCTGCGGCCGCTACGAAGGCGTGGACGAACGCGTGCGCACCGACCTTGCCACCGACGAGATAAGCATTGGCGACTACGTACTCAGCGGCGGCGAACTGGCGGCGATGGTCGTCATCGACGCCGTGGCCCGCCTCGTGCCCGGCGTAGTTGGCAGCGCCGGGGCGATAGACGACGATTCGCACACCTCCGGGCTGTTGCAGTTCCCCCAATACACCCGTCCGGCCAGCTTTAGAGGCCTGGAGGCTCCCGAAACGCTACTGTCCGGCGACCACGCTCGCATAGCCGAGTGGCGCAGGCGAGAGGCCTTGAAGCGCACCGAGGCTCGACGGCCCGACCTGCTCCGCAGCGCCGACCTGTCGGAAAACGACCGTCGGCTGCTGGACTAGCCCTCCCAACACGGTTAACATAATTGAATCCCCGGCCTGCACTGCGGTATCGTCGTGCGGCCGTTTTTAAGGCGTGTCTATGGAGACCCATCAACTAATAAAAATTGAACCGAACCCGCGGGTCGAAAACTTCGCACCCGGGGACAATGTTCGAGTCAGCGTCAAAGTGACCGAGGGCGGTCGCACCCGGACCCAGGACTTCGAAGGCTTCGTCCTTCGTCGCAGGGGCGGTGGTGCGAGCGAGACCTTCACTGTCCGGCGAGTGACCCAGGAGATCGGCGTTGAGAGGACTTTCCATCTCAACTCCCCCTCCGTCGAGGCGGTCAAAATAATTCGCCGCGGCAAGGTCAGACGCGCCCGACTCTACTACCTGCGCGGCCGTTACGGCCGGCACGCACGCATCAAAGAAAAGCGCTAAGGCGGTCCCCGCTCGCGGGGCTCGCTCTAGGGCTCTTCGGCTCTGTGCCTCATCGCTTTCGTAATCGACCGCTAGGTCGTTTGCGCTTGGCGCACTGCTTTATCCTGTGACGATGAAGTATGCCGAGGTCGCAGTGGACGCGCCTGCGGGCCACGAGCGCACGTTCAGCTACTCTATTCCCGAGGGGCTAGAACTGGTGCCCGGCCAGCTGGTTCGTGTGCCGTTCGGCTCACGCCGCTTACAGGGGCTGGTCTTTTCGTTAAGCGCCGAGCCCAACTTCCCCCACACCCGCGACATCCTCTCCGCCGCCGCGGCCGAGCCCCATCTCGGTCCCGTCCAACTCGAACTGGCGCGCTGGGTGTCGGACCGCTACATGTGCTCCCACTTCGAGGCCGTCGCCCCCATGTTGCCTCCAGGGGCCCGCACAGGCGGAAGCATGACCGTAGACCTCGTCCCCTCCCAAAGCACCGCTGGCTCCGCTGGCGAGGATCACAAGTCACCAGGCTCAAAAAACCTCTCCGAAGCCCAGGCCCGGGTCATGGGATACCTCGCCAAGCACGCACCCGTTGCTAGGGGCCGGTTGCTCAAGGCGATGGGCGAAACCGCCGAGCGCACACTGCGCGCCCTGGAACGCAAAGGGCTAATAGTCCTCACCCCCAGCCGTGAGTCGGCCAGCATAGGCCCGAAGCTGGTGAAGTACCTGGCCCTCACCCCTTCCGGTAAGTCAGAACTATCCGACTCACCAGACGGTTTGACGGCCCTGTCCCGCGCCCCCAAACAGGCGAAGTTGGCCTCGGTACTGGCGTCTGGCGATGACACCATTGCGCTGGCGGACGCGAAGCGAACCTACGGTGACTCCGCAGTCAACGGCCTCCGTCGTCGGGGATGGGTCACCGTCCTCGAAGCTGCGCTATCGCGGGACCCCCTCTCTGACATGGCCGTAGAGCCCATCGGCCCGGTTTCGCTGACCACCGCACAGGCACAGGCAGCGGCCGAAGTGGGGCGTGCCCTGCTGGGGGACGGCACAGGCTCGTTCCTTCTCGAAGGCGTCACCGGCAGCGGCAAGACCGAGGTCTACCTCGACGCCGTGGAGGCGGCCATTGCGGGCGGCAAACGGGCCATCGTGATGGTGCCCGAGATCGCCCTCACCCATCAGACCATCGAGCGCATGGCCGAGCGGTTCCCTGGCAACGTGGCCGTGCAGCACAGCGGCCTCACACCGGGCGAACGCTACGACCAGTGGTGGAAGATACGGCGGGGCGAGTACGGCGTCGTGGTTGGGTCCAGGTCGGCCATCTTCGCGCCCCAGCCCGACCTTGGCCTTGTGGTCCTCGACGAAGAGCACGAGTGGACGTACAAGCAGAACGAACCCGACCCGAGATACCACGCCCGTGACGTGGCGATGAAGCTGGCCCAACTGGTGAACGCGGTCGTCCTCATGGGCAGCGCGTCGCCCGACGTAGTGACCTACTTCAATACTGAAAGCAAGCTACACCGGCCTCTTCACCTGTCCGAGCGCATCGCTACGAACAGGGACGGCGTGCCCGCTCCCGCGCCCCTGGCAACGGTAGAAGTGGTGGACATGCGAAGCGAACTGAAGCAGGGCCATCGGCACTTCCTCAGCCGCGCCCTGTTGGCCTCCCTCAAACAAGTGGCCGAATCTGGCGGCAAGTCGATACTGTTCCTGAACAGACGGGGAGCGTCATCGCAACTCATGTGCCGAAACTGCGGCCAGGGTGTGCGATGCAGCCGGTGCGACGTGCCGTTAACGCTGCACAACGACGCTCCCGGTAGCCGTCAAACGCGCCCTACAACGGGCGACGACGGCATTCTCGTTTGCCACTACTGCGGCAACCGCAGGCGAGTGCCGCCGGTATGCCCCAACTGCAAGGAGTACCGCCTTAGCCTGCAGGGCATCGGCACCCAGGCTGTGGAGACGGCAGTCGCCGACCTGCTGCCCGGAGTAAGAGTGCTGCGCTGGGACCGGGACACGGCCAAGAAAGCCTCCGACGTCGAACGGCTAATGAACGACTTCCGCCAGGAGGGCCCGGCCGTGCTGGTGGGCACCCAGGTGGTAGCGAAAGGCCTGCACTTCCCCGACGTGACACTCGTTGGCGTCGTACTCGCCGATCTCAGTCTGGGAGTGCCCGACTTCAGGTCCGGGGAGCGCACTTTTCAACTGATTACCCAGGTGGCCGGTCGGGCGGGTCGAGGCGCAAAACCCGGTCGGGTCATCGTGCAAACCTACATGCCGGGAAACTACGCCATACGAGCCGCCGCCATCCAGGACTATCGCGACTTCTACGAAGAGGAGTTGGAATACCGGCGCGAGATGGGCAATCCTCCGTTCTCTCGGCTGATCAGACTGGGGTACTCACACACCAACAAAGCTGCGGCCGAGCGAGAGGCACTGCGTTACGCGGACCTGCTACGGCACGAACGAGACGTGCGCGGCCTAGCGGGACTGCATGTGATGGGGCCGACGCCGGGGTTCCCCCCACGCTTGCGGGGCCGCTACCGGTGGCGAGTGACGCTGCGGGGTCGAGACCCGCGGTGGCTGCTCGACCGCGTCCCGGTGCCGCAGCAGTGGACCGTGGACGTGGACCCTGTAGGGACGTAAACCCGTCCAGCCCCTAAAACCCTGGGCAACCCTAAGCCGAGCTTAAGCTGCCTCGCGGACGAACTGGAGTTCGGAGTCACCCATGGTGATGATGTCACCGTTGGTCAATGTGGCTCCGGTTACCGGGTTGCCGTCGACGGTCGTCCCGTTCGAGCTACCCAGGTCCTGGACGTAGTGGCCCAAGCAGCTCCAGCGCACAACTGCGTGCTGCTTGCTGACCGTGGCATCGGGCACTTTGACGCCGCCCTTGCCTGGCTCGCGACCTATGGTCACGTCGTCTTCGCTCAGGGCGAACTTGGCGCCCGCGTCGGGTCCGGAACTAATCAGGATGACTCCTCCGGGGTCGAAGGGACCGGAGTCCACCTCCTCAATCCCGGTGAAAAACATCTCGGTGCGTCCCACAGAAATGGTGGTGCCGTTCTTGAGGAAATGAGTCTCGACCGCGTTCTTATTAACGAGAGTGCCAGCCTCTGTACCAAGGTTATACAGCAGGAACTGCCCGTCTCGACGGCGGATGATCGCGTGCTTCTTTTCGGTGGACTGGTCTTTCAGGGCAATGTCGCACTTGGAGTCGCGGCCCATGCTGATGATGTCTTGCTCCAGGTCGAAC
>Ga0302123_10003756_pt1 | contig 10043 bp, 11 predicted proteins | sample CB21_321_MG_FD_203109 | JGI IMG/M metagenome (GOLD analysis project Ga0302123, IMG submission 203109) | Marine microbial communities from Western Arctic Ocean, Canada - CB21_32.1 | ecosystem: Environmental > Aquatic > Marine > Oceanic | place: Canada: Western Arctic Ocean | collected 2017-09-28 | reverse complement strand
GTTCACGCTCCTCCATAGAGCCGGCCGAAGACCTGCGTCAGCAGCACGGCCATCAACAGGCCTCCCGCACCGACCACCAGCGCATCCCGCGTGCGGCGCAACTCGAAATTGCCGACTCGTGCGACGAGCAGGTATCCCACAACCAGGTTGAAGGTTCCCCAGAGCACGTTGACCAGGGCGCTGGACTCACCCTGTCCCGGGGGAGAGGCGAACGGACTGGGAAAGGCCCGACCCAGCACCCCGCTCACGGAGTGCGGGATGGCATTGACGAGAAACGCGCCGCCGAAAAAATACGCGAGACAGGTGTACCACCGCATGTCGCCTCCTTCGTGGTTCGAGTGAATAGCGCGGCCGGACGCTCGGTCTCAGAGGCCACGGTATGTTGGCTCGAGAGCGAGGCACGTGGCAAGGGCCTACCTGGCCGCGGGCTCGCCGGTCGTTCCCGACGCCTCAACGAGGCGTCCGCCGGTGACGAACCGGCGATGGTTGGAGAGCTGCTGAGTGCGAAAATAGCGCGGCACGAACCCGCTCCCCCGGAGTGTCCAGCTGCGTTCGATCGAGCGCGGCAGCATCAACGACTCGGCCGGGTCGTCGAAGGTGACGCGCTGGTACCGAATACTCAGATCGTCTCGCTCGAGCGTGATCCACCCCGGCCGCGCTCGCGGACGATCCCTGGGCTCGCGGAACTCGAACCGCCGCGTCAAACGCTGGTCGAGTCGCAGCACGTCACCGGACTCGACATCGACCCAGGCCTTACCGCGCGACCGGCCAGGGAGTGAGATCGATACACAATCCTCCTCCCACGAGACCTCGGCACGGCCCTCCTCCAAGGGCACATAGTCCACTCGCGCCACCCGCCGGCCGTCGATCCGGTCCAACTCGCCCAGTGAAAACTCGAACGCTCGCTGCCGGGCCGGCAACAGCACCGACAACGGATCCTCGGTTTCAGACAGCGGTGTGAGGCAGGCGTCCAGGTCGCGCTGCTGCGGCTTCCGCCCATTGACCGACCGCAGCTCACGAAACACCCTCACGGTGGGCACACCGTCTTCCTCGGACGTGCCCCACTCCACTCGGCGCTCGAACTCGAGCCGCCGCGGCGACTCGTTCGACTGCATGTTGTGGTTGAACGACCGCACCCACACCATTTCGGTGGAGACGATGCGCTGCGACCGCTGGTAGCGCTGCTCCAGCTGAGCGCCGACCCGGGCAAGGGTAGCCTCGAGGTCGAAGGGGGGCTCCTGGGCCAGCGTGGCGCCCGACACCGCCAGCACCAGCCCACCGATGACTGCCGCCAGGAGAGGCCGGTGCGTGGGATTCACCACGGTAATCTCGCCACGAGCGTGATGCCAACGTCCTCGCCCATGCCGCCCTCGCGGAAAAGGGCGCCTACGTCATCGTGCCCGGGGCGGGTACGGGGACTCGGGAGCATGGTGGCCGGATGACAGGGCATTATACCGGGACAGCCGTCTGGACTGGGGTTGTACGTGCCCGGCGGAGCAGCACGGGATCCACCGCGCGAGCGAGGCGCGCGACCAGCATCGCTTCTGCCGAGCCGGGGGCGCATACTAGACTTCGTCGGGAGCGATGCGCCACGACGGGGATCGTGCGCTACAACGGGAGCGGTAGCCGTTGAATCGACGTGCTGCGGAGGAGACGCCACGAACCGAGGATGCCATGAGAACGAAGCAGCTGTTCACGATCGGCACGGTCACGACCTGCCTCCTGCTGGGTGCCACGGCGCACGATGCCGCGGCCCAGCCAGACGAACCGTTTCGAGCCCGTGATTTCGACTACGGATCGCGCTTCGCATTGCCCGACGGGGGGCAGGCGGAGATCTGGAATCCTGCCAAGCGAAAGCTGGTGGCGGGCGGCCCGATGATCGGCGGTACGGTGCGCGCGGTTGACCCGCGCACGTATTGCGCGATGGCCGCCGCCGGCTACGACTTCATCTGGGTGGAGATGCAGCACGAAGCCATCTCGTGGGAGCAGGTGGCACGTCTGTGGCGGACCTGTCCAGGCCCCGCCGCGCCAGGGGTACGAGTCGCGTACGCCGACGAACGCGAGATACAGCACGCCACCGACATGGGTGCCGCGGTCATTGTGGTGCCGACCGTCGATTCGGTCGAAGAGGCGCAGGCAGCGGTCGACTGGACCTACTTTCCACCGATCGGCAGACGCAGCTCCGGTGGCGGTCAGGGCCCCAGCGCGCTGTGGAACCGCGTGCCGGGCGGCTACCGCCAGACCTGGAACGACAACGTCGTGCTGATTCTGATGATCGAGACGCTGGAGGGTGTCGAGCACGCGCGCGAGATCGCCAAGTTGCCTGGTGTCACCGCACTATTTGCCGCAAGCGGAGACCTCGGGAACTTCTCCGGCTTCGGCCAGGGTGATGCCGAGTATGAGGCACTGATCACCGAGGTGGCGACCGCAGCCCAGGAGGCCGGTATCCATGCCTGCGCTCCGCTTCGTTGGGCAGATCGACCTGCCTTCACGTGCTTTCAAGCGGGTACCGAGGCGGCGAACATCCGCCGAGGCGCCGCGGCCGAAATCCAGCAGGCAGAGGAGCGATTCAGCAGCAGCGGTGCCGGTGGTACGCCGGCGACGGGCTCTGGCGCAGCCGCGCTCCTCGCCAATCTGACCGCCGAGTGCGGCGCTGTCACGTACGAAGCGGATTGCTTCGCAGCCGTGGAGCAGGCCGCAACCGCGGCCAGTGCGATGTCAACGGCGGCACAGGCTCAGGTCAGTCGAAGGCTTCGGGAGGTCATGGGAGTGAACACCGCCCTTGCCGCACGAATTCGAGAGATAGCCGCGCGTGCCGGTTTGCCGGTGGGTAACCGCTAGGAGATCCGCAAGTACCCTGGCTTCAAGAGCCCCGCATGTGGGCACACCCATTTCGGAGACAACTCGATGCATCGATTTTTCATGACGTGTCTATTGGCGCTGCTACTCGTCCCGGCGTCGGCGACGGTCCAACGCCGCGCCCGGTCCCCGCAGGTCGCGCCGCCCAGCATCACCGACTACCAGCCTCGCTCGACGCTGGTGGTGCCGGAGCACGAGGTCCCGCGAGCCAAGTTCCCGGCAGTGGACCTCCATGGCCACCCACCCACGCTGGACAACCCGACGAACATCCAACGGGTGGTCGCGGCGATGGACCGACTCAACCTCCAGGTAATCGTGCAGGCTCGGGGGAGCTCGGGGATACGACTCACGCGCCAGATCGAGGCCGTCCGCGCTGCCGGGCATGCCGACCGCTTCGTCTTCTTCACGACGCTGAACCTCCGCAGCGTGGGGCCCGGCTCAGGCGCCCGCATCGCCGCGCAGCTCGAAACGGACGTTGCCGCTGGCGCCGTAGGCATCGGCGAGATCGGCAAGGGCTTCGGGCTCTCGACCCGCAAGGCCGACGGGACCCGCCTCGAGATGGACGACCCCGAGCTCGACATCGTGTGGGAGACCGCCGGACGGCTTGGTATCCCCGTCTTCGTGCACACGGGTGATCCGGCCGAGTTCTTCGAGCCGTTCGACTACGAGAACGAGCGCTGGCTCGAGATGGCGACCTTCCCGAACCGACGCTTCAATGACCGCTCCCGGTTCCCGACCTTCGATGACCTGATGGCCGAGCGGGACCGGATGCTGGCCAAGCACCCGAACACCACGTGGGTGCTCGCCCACATGAGCTGGTATACGCAAGACCTGGGGCGACTCGGCGAGCTCTTCGACCGGTTCCCGAATGTCCATGGCGAGGTCGGCGCGGTGCTCTATGACCTGGGCCGGCAGCCCCGCTTCGCCAAGGCCTTCTTCGAGAAGTACACGGACCGGATCCTCTTCGGGAAGGATTCCTTCCAGCCCGACGAATACCCGTACTACTGGCGCGTCTTCGAGACCGAAGACGAATACTTCAACTACTACCGGGACTACCACGCCTTCTGGAAGCTCTACGGCATGGGCTTGCCAGACAACGTGCTGAGGCAGCTCTACTTCGGCAACGCCCTGAGGATCATTCCAAACATGCCGACGGAGGGCTTCCCGGGGCGCTGACGCGCAGCGCGTTCTCTCGGCCCACTGCCGCGTGCTGACTCTCTTCGGCTGAGATCTGGCCGAAGCCGGCCACGGCAGGCCGCACTGCGCGTCGGGCTCGTCACGGTGACAGCCCCTCAGAGCCCGTGTCGAGTCAGGAACTGCTGAATTGTCGCGAAGATCGCGAGTGTCTCGGCCGTATTGAAACCACCGTGGCCACCACCAGCGACAGTGTGCAGCTCGCTCGCCACGCCGGCACCTTCGAGCGCCTGGTGCAAGCGTACGCCGTGCTGGTAGGGGACGATCGGGTCCGCGTCTCCGTGAATGGTCAGCACTGGCGGTAGACCTTCACGGACATACGTCAGCGGCGACGTCAGCCGTGCGATGTCGGCCCGATTCGCGAGTCCACCAAGCCACTGGACGGCGTAGCCCTTCGTGTTCGGGCCGTGCATGAGGTCAGCCACGTCGGTGATGCCATACCAGTTGATGATGGCCGCCACCTTGACCGACGGTGTCGTCGGAGGACCGGAAAAGCTCCCGGATGTGCATTCACGTCCCAGCCCGGTCGAGGCGGGCACCATGCCGGTGGTCAGCGCCAGGTGTCCGCCGGCCGAGTTGCCAGTCGTCACGATCCGCGAGAGGTCGAAGTTGTACCTCTCGGCGTTTTGCGCAATCCACTGCAGCGCACAGAGACAGTCCTCGACGGCCGCCGGGGCACGTGACACCTGGACCAGTCGATAGGTGACGTTCACGACCGCCCACCCCATCTCGAGATAGGGCATCGCACGCAGCAGCTGAGCCTCTTTCGTGCCCAACACCCAACCGCCGCCGTGGATCATCATCAGCACCGGAACGGGGCCGCTGGCGTTGGCCGGTACATACAGGTCGAGCTTGTTCTCATGGTTGTTCGCGACGTGGTAGACCACGTTCGGGGTCACACGGTATTGGTTCGAGATGTCCGCCAAAAACGCGGCCGTGTCGCTCAGTTGTGCCTCTGCCACGCCAGGTCGCACCGTGACCGCCGCGATCATCGCAACATAGACGATCAGCCATTCCTTCTTCCGCATGCTTCCCTCCTTACAGAAAAACGCACCAGGTCGCCACAGTATACCGAGGGCTGGGAAGTCGGCGGCCGCTCGCCTGCACCGACGACTCGCAGTGATTGACCGGCTCGCACGATGATTGGCCGAGGTGGGCACAGGCCCACTGTCGAAGCCTTAGGCCTATCGTGGTTCCTGTCCCGGCACCGGCTCGCAGGGGGGCATACCGATTCCGCTCGGGCAGTCGATGATGTTGTTGGTATCGGCCATCTGGACACCGATGCCATCTGGGTCGGTCATGTGCAGCAACTCGATTCGGTCGACCTCTGCGGGTGTAATACCGGCCGCCTTGATCGCGGCGGTGTCGCGCTGGTAGTCGAAGTTGTCGATGCCGATGCTGAAATGGTCGATCGTGCCCACACGCTCTGGATCGGTCGTCTGAATCAGGCTGAGAAACGATCCATTGTTGAAGTCAAGACCATACGCGGCGCCGCCAGGTGCCGGGTAGATCGGTCGCAGGGTCGATGGCAATCCCAGCTTTTGGTAGAAGGCCGCCGAGCGCGGTAGGTTCGAGACGAAGATGTTGACGTGGTGGAACATGCTCGCACGGCCCTGGAGCGGTGAAGTCGGCTGCTGGGCGGCCACCGACATCGACGTCCCAGCCACCACCAGGGAGGTAAGCAGCTGGCGCCTGGTAAGTTTGCCCTTCTCGTACGCGGTCAACAGCTGGTCCATTCCGTCGGTCACAGCGCCTTCTTGATCAACCATGGTGCTCCTTTCATTCACGTGTCGCCTGGCTTACTGAGCAGGAGGACAAGGGCGTGGTCTACACGGGCGTCGCCGCAGGCGGGGGCCTCCACCATCAGCTTTCAGGTATCAGCGCGCCGGACGCGCCGCGTCGACGACATCCCCGCTCTGGATCTCGGCAGCTGCCATCGCCTCGTCAAACCGCGTTGTCCTGATCATGCCCTCAAGTCCCCTGTTGCCCTCGTGGCAGGCGAACTCGTAGAGCGGAACGTCCGTTCGTCTCATGGGCATCGCGACGGACCACGGCTTCGAGAACGTCGTCGGATCATCGACCGTGAATTCGTAGCCGATTGTGTCGGCATCGACCCGCGTGAACCGCTCGACCACACGCATGTTCGCGCCGAGCAGGGGAAGCCGATAGTAGGGATCGCCGAACCCCCATCCCCCGTAGTTCGTCTGGTCTGAGAGATTCGTCGACTCGACCACCAGCGTGTCTCCATCCCAGCGCCCCCGCGAGTCCCCCGTCCACTGGCGGATCGTGTGCGGGACGTGCGGACGCCCGTCCAGGGGCACGACGCGTGTCTCGTGGATCATCTCGTTGAACAGCACGACATACCCAGGCACCTGAAACACCTGAACGCGACTATCGTAGTGAACCAGTGAGGGAAGCATCGGCGGTCCGGTGGTACGCCCCACGAGACAACGCTCGAACAAGGCTCGGTCCTCTGGGCCGTGAGTGGGGCGTTGGAAAACAGCTACCATCGCAGCGACTCGCTGCTGCGCCTCGGGTGTCAGCGCAGGCATCCTCCCGTCCGGCGGATCTACGATAAGCGACGTGCGCCTGTCGTCTGTAAGCTCCAGCTTGTCTTGCCACCAGCTAAATACCGGGGTAGCCGACCCGGTGTTGCGCCGTTCGAACTCGGCCGCTTCCTCCTCCGTGAAAAACTCCTGCCCCTCGAGCTCAGGGGATCGCTGCAGGGGAGTGATGGTGCGATAATCCCACACACCCTGCAGGTCCGGATCCCCCCACGCTGTGCGGGCCGGTGCCAAACTGTCTGCTGCGGCCGGCTGAGCCTGGCCCGCGACACCTACCGGTACCAGCAGCGCGACCGCGACCACCGTGAACAGCAGAGCAACACATCGACCGTTCATCTGACACCTCCATGCTCGCCTTTCGGGCGTCCACATCCACGTGCGGTGATAGCCGTTGGCACGGTCGCTCTGATGGGATCAGCGACGTCGGTGGCTGTCTTGAGATCCGCTAACAGGGCGCCCCTGTTGCGGACGCCTCGACCTCGATCGCACGCACGTGTGACGTGATGATCCACTGCCCGCCGGCGTGAAACTCCATGTGCAGGCCGAGGCCGACCCAGCCGGTCTTCAGACAGCTACCACCAAAATTGGATCCGCTCAGACAGGCACGGGTACGCTTAGGAAAGAACGTGCCGCCCTGGACCAGGACCTCGCGGGCGTGCGGCCTGAGTATCGTGATCCGGTAGACCGAGTTGTCGGTCCGCACCACCAGGGTCGAGAAGGCGTCCACATCGCTCAACCCGATCCCGTCCGCCTGGGAGACGGCCGCAACGACGCCGTCGAGCGTACGGTGCCGAGGGACCGCTTCGGGCGAGCGACGGCGCGGGCGGTGCGCCGAGTGGCTCGCGATCGAGGACTTGGATCTCGAGGACATGGGTAGGTCTTCCATGGGAAGTATAGGACGTTCACCGCGTAGACGGAACCCTGGAAATCCACTCGCCCTAGATAGGAACCGCAGCTTCGCCGTCTCGTCGACGACTTCGAGGCAGAGTAGTGGGAAAATCTCGCGCTTCAAGTAGGCCGCGCGCCCGCCGTCGAGGGTGTGTGACCGATGTCGAATGGAGCGGCGCGAAGAGACCAGTGCTGACCAGGATCTGTCTGTCAAAGCCCGGTCCGACCGGTTGTGATCAGCTTCTGCCAAGAATCGGGCGCCGTGAGGCGACGGAGCGGAGGGAAGCGCCCGAGTGGGATACGGGTTATTTCGCTTCACCGCGAACAATTCAGCTTCTGCCAGCAGCATGCTACCCATTCGAGGTCGTGCGCACGTCGAACGGTGGAATAATATGCGGGTCCTCTTGGGGCGTTCCCAGGAGGAGCCGTGCGGAGGCCCGCGGCGGTCTTCGCCTCTCGAAAAAAAGGAGCAGGCATGACGATTAGACGTATTTTCGTACGAGCGGCAATCGTTGTACTCGGTACCGCGACGATCGCACCCGCACAGACCCTCTCGGGCGATGTCGTGCAAGACTGGCAGCGCATGAAGCAGATCATGATGGGAATTGCCGACGCGATGCCGGAGGACCAGCTCGACTACGCGTCCACACCCGAACAGCGCACATTCGGCGAGCAGATCCTCCATGTGGCCGGGGGCAACGTGATGTTGATGGGGTTTCTCGGCGCCGAGGTGTCCGGGCCATCGGTCGATCGCAGGAACTTGCGGACCTTCGGCTACATGGTTACGTCGAAGGCTGACATTCTCCAGGCGCTCAGCGACTCATTCGACTACGGTGAGGCCGCCCTCCGCGAGTTCGACGACGACAACCTGCTCGAACGTGTGACGGGCCCGCCGTTTCTGGGCCAACCATCACGGGTGCGCCTGGCGTATTTCGTGATCGGTCACGCCTGGGACATCTACGGCCAGATGGTCGTGTACTTGCGCCTCAACGACATCGTCCCCCCGGCCAGCCGCAGGGGCGTGTAGATCACTGCCTCTTCCAACTGGATAGGACGACCACCGCACCGACACGAAGCGCTTGAGCTCCTCGAGATGGAGGGTCCCCGCTGCTACAAGCCGCAGCCGGATCCACCAGGCGCCGACTGTGTCTCCTGCGGGATCGTGTTCTCCAAGTGGGTCGCTCGACAGGACGCTAGCGCCCCCGACAGCATCCAACCGGCCAGCATATCGGGCGCTACGCTGGCCGGGCTCGCGCTCCTCTTCGTGGGTTTTTTCCTGTGGAGCTGGCGATTCATCACGCAGCCGATCGGCACCGCCGCGCTGGATTCATTTCTGCACCTCCCCAATCTGGTCTTCCACGAAGCCGGCCACATCATCTTCCGGCCGTTCGGGACGTTCATGACCGAGCTGGGCGGCAGTCTCATGCAGTTGCTGATTCCGACCCTCTGCCTGGCGGCATTCCTGTGGCAGAACCGCGACCCGTTTGCGGCGTCTCTGGCGCTGTGGTGGCTGGGCGAGAACTTCCTTGATCTGGCGCCCTACATCGGTGACGCCCGGAAGCTCGAGCTCGTTTTGCTCGGCGGCTTCACCGGCCGCGAAGTCGAGGGGCACGACTGGGAAGCGATCCTGGGCGCTCTCGGCTGGCTGGCGTACGACCGCACCCTTGGCCGCAGCGCAGCGGCGGTGGGCGTCGCCCTGATGATCGGAGCGCTTGTCGGGAGAGGAGTTGTCCTGCTCTCGCAGTTTCGACGGGCGAGCCAGAAGCGATCATGATGACACACCAGCTGCTGCTCCCGATCGGGCTCTAGAACTGATGTCACACGGCGACGTGAACCGTGAGCGCTTCTCGTGGCGTCTATAGATGGCAACGATGCCGAGAGCGCAAATTGAGGGCGCGGGCGCGATCGAGATGAGTCGATATCTCGCCGCAATCGCGGCGCAAGTCATCCGGAAACACGCCAAATCCGGTCGCTCAAACCCCGCCAGTCACGTTGCCGGCACCAGGCCAGACACCCCAAGCCGGCAAGGCTCGACGTGGAGCGCGGTCGCCCACTACGCCGAGCGTCTGCCAGATGGCCAGCGCAAGGTGGTGGATCTTCGTCTGCGCCACGGCATGTGCTACAAGGAGATCGCTGCCAACCTGGGTATTCCCATTGGTACCGTTCGGTCCCGCCTGTTTCGCGGCAGAGAGCTCATCGGTGCCGTGATAACCAGCGAGTTGACCTCCGATCAGCGTAGCGGTCTGGCAGCGTCGAGCACAACGGAGCATGACATGAAAAATGCGACATCAGGCAGCGCCACCCCTCCCACCCTTCCGAACCGAATCTTCAACGACGCCCAGTAGTCGCTGTCAGAATGGTGCTGAACCAGCATTCCGACGGTCTGTACGACTGAATGAGCACGGAAATCGTGCTCCAATAAATTAGATGCGCGGCGTCGATGAGGCCGCACTCTACTTGGCCAACGGGTCCGGACGAAGCTGAAAATGTACGACCTTCGGCCGCTCCCCTTTTCCGCCTTCCTGATGCCAGGTGGCC
>Ga0302123_10003755_pt1 | contig 10046 bp, 10 predicted proteins | sample CB21_321_MG_FD_203109 | JGI IMG/M metagenome (GOLD analysis project Ga0302123, IMG submission 203109) | Marine microbial communities from Western Arctic Ocean, Canada - CB21_32.1 | ecosystem: Environmental > Aquatic > Marine > Oceanic | place: Canada: Western Arctic Ocean | collected 2017-09-28 | reverse complement strand
CCCACTGTATTGTTCCCTGGATAGGCAAACTGGTTTTCATGGAAATAAACAATCGCGGGCACATTGCTCAAATGTCGATTCAAACCTCGAAGTCCCGACAAGTCAGTCATCGAGGTGGCGACCATGAGATCAAAGGGCTGTTGTAGCTCCGGTTTCAGGGCAAAGCTCAGTGAGTTACCTCGCTGTCTCCAGCTGAAAAACCGCGGAGGCAATGTGCACTCGATGATCTCGAATTCACCTGCCAGATAGTCAGCGAGACCTTCGCGCCAGAATCCGTGGCTAAATCCATCGTAGGGGGAGAGTATCAGAAGTTTTTTCATAGGCACCACTATAACCAACTCATGGTACCCGCATCACGGAACCTCCGGTAGAATAGCGATTCGAAAATTAAGGGAGTTGAGATGTCAGGTATTGTGATCATTGGAGCAGGACAAGCCGCCGGTCAGGCAGCCGCCAGTCTTCGCCAGGGGAAATACGAAGGTTCAATAACCATTTTAGGCAACGAGACCCAACCGCCCTATCAACGCCCGCCGCTGTCCAAGCAGTACTTATCTGGCGAGCTGGGGATGGATCGCGTAATGGTCCGGCCAGAAAAATTCTATGTGGATCAGGATATCACGCTCCACACCGGAACCCGGGTAGAGTCCATCGATAGTTCAGCTAAAACGGTTACCACCAGCTCAGGTGACTCATACGAGTACGACAAGCTGCTGATCGCGACCGGCTCCCGGCCGAGAATTCTAACCATTCCCGGCAGCGACCTGTCAGGAATCCACTATCTGCGAACGATTGATGATGTCGACGGCATCCGTGAAGCAATGCAGACTGCGAAAAAAATCTGCATTGTTGGAGGTGGTTACATTGGCCTTGAGGTAGCGGCGGTCGCCGTCACTTCTGGCCTGCAAGTAACCGTTCTGGAGATGGAAGACCGAATCCTGCAACGGGTCACCACACCGGAAATGAGCGAGTACTACCATGAACTTCACGCCGGGAGAGGTGTAAACATCAGGGTCAATACCGGCGTCAGCGGTTTCCAGGGCGAAGGCCACATTTCAACAGTGCTTTGTGGAGATGAAAAAATTGACGCCGACCTTGTCATCGTCGGCATCGGTATTATCCCGAATATAGAACTCGCGGAAGCTGCTGGTCTTGATTGCAACAACGGCATCACAGTTGACGATCATTGCCGAACCTCAGACCCGCATATTTACGCGGCGGGCGACTGCACAAATCACCCAAACCCGATTATGGGTCGTCGTCTCAGGCTGGAATCCGTTCCCAATGCTATGGAGCAAGCCAGGGTCTCAGCCTCCAACATGCTTGGTGCTGACAAGGTCTACGCCTCTATCCCATGGTTCTGGAGTGATCAGTACGACCTGAAACTCCAGATGGTCGGGTTCTCCGCTGATGGAGATACCAGCGTCCAACGGGGTGACAAGGCTACGAACCAGTTTGCTGTTTTCTATTTGAAGGATGGCAAGGTTGTCTCTGTCGATGCGGTCAACAGCCCGAGGGAATTCATGGTTTGCAAACAGCTATATGGCAAGGCTGTAGACCCTGCAGCACTATCGGACACAAACGTAGAGCTAAAAACCCTGCTAAACTAAACATTCAATTTTTAAGGCAATCCGTACAGGAGGAATTATGCCGCAAGTAAAATTCATCGAGTTTAACGGAACGAAACACAACATTGACGCTAATAATGGCGACTCCATTATGGTGACGGCTACGAGCAATCTGGTCCCTGGAATCGATGCAGATTGTGGAGGAGAATGCTCCTGCGCCACGTGCCACGTATTAATCAGCGCAAAGTGGCAGGCGAAGCTGGAAGCCACCAGCGACACCGAGGAATCAATGCTCGATCTCAATCCGGATAGGAGCGCTGAATCTCGACTGAGTTGCCAGATAATAATGAGCGACGATCTGGACGGCATTGTGGTTAATCTTCCCGAGTTTCAATATTAGAAAAAGGTAAGCAAAACGACGATCATTTCGATCCAAGGAGCTAATCATGAGTGAAGCGGTAACGCTAACAGAAGATCCCTATTCCATTCCCCTGGAAGACATCAATGTCAGTGACCCAAATTTGTTCATGCATGACAACCATTGGGGTTACTTCGAAAGGTTGCGAAAAGAAGACCCTATCCACTACTGCAAAGACAGCCTATTTGGTCCCTACTGGTCCGTGACCAAGTTCAACGACATCATGGAAATCGAAAAAGACCATAATGCCTTTTCTTCAGAGGGTGGCATCACGCTTGCCGATCAACCTGAGGATTTCCAGACGGTTAACTTTATTTCACTGGATCCACCGAGACATGACATACAGCGCAAAGCTGTTACTAGTGTGGTTGCACCCATGAACCTCGCTAAACTTGAGCCCGTTATTCGGTCCCGGGCCATCAAAATTCTTGATGAAGTACCCATCGGTGAAGAGTTTGATTGGGTCAGTCAGGTGTCTATCGAGCTAACAACGCAGATGCTTGCGACGCTGTTCGATTTCCCGTTTGAGGATCGATCCAAACTCACCTACTGGTCAGATATGGCAACTAGCGGTGAATTGGCTGGTGGACCAACGCCGGAACCCATGCGCCGTGCGGCATTGCTCGAATGTCTGGAGGTATTTACGACTCTATGGAACGAAAGGGTCCACCGGGACCCAACCGAGGCCAACGATCTGATCACCATGATGGCGCATAATCCCAATACTCAGGACATGGACCCCATGGAGTATCTGGGTAACCTGATCCTATTGATTGTTGGTGGAAACGATACAACTCGGAATTCAATTTCAGGGGGAGTCTATTTTTTAGACCAGTTCCCTGATCAATTCGCGAAGGTAAAAAAGGATCTGTCGCTGATCCCAACAATGGTACCCGAGATCATTCGGTACCAGACGCCACTAGCCTACATGCGACGCCGGGCCACCCAGGACTACCTAATCGGTGGCAAAAATATCAAAGAAGGCGATAAATTAGCCATGTGGTATGTCTCTGGCAACCGGGATGACGAAGTTATCGAAAACCCCAACGAGTTCATTATTGACCGCAATACGCCGCGACATCACCTTTCATTCGGGTTTGGTATCCACCGCTGCATGGGAAACCGTCTGGCTGAGATGCAATTGCGGATAGTCTGGGAGGAAATTCTGAAACGCTTCAAACGTATCGAAGTGGTCAGGGAGCCGGGAAGAACCCAATCGAGCTTTGTCAAAGGCTACACTGACCTACAGGTTGTGGTGACGGCCAAATAACAGATACCGGAAAATGCCCAATGCGAGTGCAAGTCGAGTCTATTACCGAACATCACCCAATGGGGTCGTGGTCGTAAAAGACGACGCAGAGCTTGCGGTTTACCGATCTACCGACGAATTAATCGAGACCCACATCAAAGGCATGCTCGCCAAAGACCGGCAGGACACCAGGAAGGTTCGTGAGATCCTGCGCAGCTACCGCCCTTCCGACGTCATCAGAAGACGGGACTAAAAGTGGAGCTACACACCTGCCTCTGGAACGACGTCCAGGCATTCCATTTTAACGACGTCGACTTCGATATTCTTCGACGTGCAATGCCGGGATTGACCGTTGTTGTCCATGCCAACGAATCAAGCTTCCTTGAACAGGCTGAAAAGGTCGAGGCGGTCTTGGCCTGGGACTTCAAGGCAGCATGGTATCAGCAGTTCACGAACCTAAAGTGGATCATGACACCCGCTGCCGGCAAGGATTGGGTTGAGCCACATCCATTGGGAAAGGTAAGAATCGTATACGGTACTTTCCACGGAAAACTTCTCAGCGAATCTCTACTCAGCGCACTGCTTTTTATGAACCACCAAATGCCACAGATGTTGGATAACTTTCAGCAACACGCATGGAACAGGGACATTCAAGGCCAGTCCAGATTGCTTTCGGATCAAACAGTAATGATTATCGGGTTCGGACACATTGGTCAGGTTTGCGCAAAAGTGCTGGGACGTATGGGTAGCCGCGTCATTGGAATCTCTCGTTCCGCCACACCAGTGTCATTCGGAGCCGAAGTTTACGGTCTGGAGCTTCTTGCTGATCACTTACCGGAAGCTGATCATGTTGTCCTTCTGTTACCCGGCGGAAAGGAAACAGAGCGGTTTATGGATGAAACACGTTTAGCCATGTGTAAAAAAGGAGCGTACATCTACAACTTTGGCCGCGGTAATGCTTTGTACTCAAGGGACTTGGTAGCATCCTGGGAGCATCTGGGTGGCGCATTCCTGGATGTGACCGATGAAGAGCCGCTACCGGCAACGTCAGAGCTTTGGGCGCTAAAAAATATGATGATCACACCCCACTCCAGTTGTATTTATAAGAGCTACAAAGAAGCGTTTCTTAAAGAAACTCTTAATTATTTACGTTAAATATAAACCGCATCTTTATGTTATATAACAATATTTAAGGCCCGACCTCTCTATGCGACTTTCCCTTACAGCACTCTTTTGGATCCCTCAGACCGGTACAGGACCCATTTAGGCAAGATCAGGTAACACTGATGGCCTGTCGCCAACCCCACCACACTCCAGCGCCCTCCAGCACCATTGGTCTGGTGTCAACCACGCAACGGTAAACCTCATGGTCACAATGACGAACAGCTATTATCAACGATCATTAACATTGACCGGCTTGGAATTCACCTAATCTTCTGGGTAGACTCTCAGGCTAGTAATGCTATGTTGAACCTATGCTCGAAACGTTTATTGTCCTGAAGTCCAAGGTTGCCAAATTCTGGGAAGAATATCGAAGTCTGTTTTTCTTTCTGCTAATCATGGTTTTATTCCGATCTGCCATCGCCGACTGGAACCAGGTACCGACCGGTTCGATGAAACCGACAATCCTGGAAGGCGACCGGGTGGTGGTCAACAAACTGGCATATGATCTAAAAATACCTTTCACCAGTTGGAATGTCCAAACCTGGTCAGACCCGAGTCCTGGCGAGATCGTTACTTTTTATTCACCTAAAGATGAAAAGCTACTTATCAAGAGAGTAATTGGCACGCCCGGCGATATCATCGCAATGCGCAACAACCAACTGTTCATCAATGAGGAACCCGCTTCTTACGGCAAACTGGATAACGAAATAGTTCTTCAGCTCGACCTGTACCTACAGCATCGACATGCATTTTTCGTAGAAGAGATCGGTGATGAACGACATGCTGTCATGATGCGGCCCGCCCAGCCCAACCATTACAACAGCTTCGGTCCCATCGAAGTGCCCCCTGGGCACTACCTGATGCTTGGTGACAACAGGGACAACAGCCACGATTCAAGAGCTATCGGGTTAATATCTCGTGATCGAATAACGGGCCGCGCCCATACTGTGGCGTTCTCCATGGACTACGAAGACTATTACCTTCCCAGAATCGACAGGTTTATCCGACCTCTTGAGTACCACTGACCTACCGGCAAACAACGAGATTGCGCTAATTTCCCTTTGCAGGGGGCCGGGTCTTAAAGGTTCTTAATAGACGACGACTCTTCCTGGACAGGTAGTTCCGATCACTCACCGGGCAAATCATCTAGTTTTGACAACAGCGACGGTTTCCGCCGAAAAAGTCGTACTGCCGGCGCAAGGACAAGCCCCACGACGATGAGTGCTCCGACAAAAACAAAGGAAAGACCAAACAGAACCCAGACAACCTCAGTGTCGACCTCGAAGTAGCGAACCGCGACCCAGACAAATGCACCTGCAAACACAGATGATGAGATAAATCGACGAACGAGTGGGTCTCTAAGCATGTAAGCTCGAATTGGCTTTGCAGTACCCCTAGCTTACACTCGATTACGGCTCAGTTTAAGTACTGCGGATTCTCTCCATGGCGGCGCTAGCGCTGAACGAAGAAAAGAGCCTTGAGCGTTACCTGGCTCAACCTGAATCGAAACGGTTCAAGGCGGGAAGGATACAGATGGAAATTGAAAAGCATCAACCGCGCAAACCAGACACAATCAGCGCAGGGGAGTCACTCACCACACAAATTATTACCGGTGATGGCTTGCCAGAGGATTTAAGCGACCTGGTATTCAAACAATGCCAGTTCGAACAAGTGTCATTTACCGGGCGTGCACTGCAGGATAGCGAGTTCGAACAGTGTGTGTTTAAACACTGTAACTTCGCGAGTGTGCAGTTCCGCCAGGTTAAGTTCCGGAAATGTGAGTTTTACGACAAATCGACGGAACAGGGCTGCAACTTTACGTTTGCCGTCCTTCAGGATTGTGAATTCGATCACTGTGACCTGACGCTCTGTGATTTTTCGCGTTCAGAGATCTACCTTTCTAAACTTCATGAGTGCCAGCTTACAGGTGCAAACTTTCAAGGAGCAGGAGCGACAAAAATCATTGGCAACAATGTGGAATTAAGCGAAGCAACAATCACTGACTGTAACCTCGCTTACGCCAACCTTGCCGGTTCTAATATGATGGAGGTTGATTTCTCCGGCTGCCGCATGAGTCATGCAACGTTGGATGGCGCCAACCTGACTAGTGCCATTCTTGTGGATTGTGAGCTTCACAATATAGAAGCTGATCGCGTGACGCTTACCCACGCAGATCTGCGAGGAGCGATGCTGTCAGGCTTGGATGTCAGAAGCATCGATATGACCGGCGTCAAAATAAACCTTGAACAGGCCGCAGCACTTCTTGAGGAAATCGGTGTAGAAGTCACTTGATTTCCAGCAGCTCAACATCAAACACCAGCAGGCTATTGGGCGGAATAGAGCCAACTGAGCCCGCACCGTAGGCCAGGTCAGGATGAAGGTAGAACCTGAATTTATCACCAATGCCCATGAGCTGAAGCCCCTCTGTCCAGCCCGCAACGACCTGCCCCAGCCCGAATTCAACCGGTTTGTCCCCTGACTGATCAAATACGCTGCCGTCGATAAAGCTGCCAATATAACTGACGGTAACACGACTGGTGGCTAAGGGCCGTTTACCTCCTGCATTAACCAGCGCCTCGTATTGCAGACCTGTAGGCGTCGTCTGAATGCCCTCACGAGTTGCATTCTCCATCAGAAAAGCTTCAGCGTTGGCGAGATTAACCTCAATTTGTGCCAGGGCAACCTTTTCTTGCGCGTCCTGCACTGCTTTTTTGGCTTCCTGGGTCCTTAATTGCCTGGCCCGGACTTCCTGGTAAACCTTTTCTCTGCGATCATCGGCCAGAGCGGGTGGATTGTCGGCCAGGGAATCACTTAGCCCTTTTAATAAGCTCTCAACGTCTACATTTGGGCTGCCACCGTCTTTCAGCATGTTTCCGAAAGAAAAGCCATAAAAATAACCCATATCGCGTTTCAGGGTGCTGTCAGCTGGCACAGCTTCCTCCGCCCCGAGCGCCAGGCAAGGAAAAGTAACAAGAAAGATCAGTAAAGCATTGAAATAAAAAGACTTAATCATCAGGAAGCTGACTCTACAAGCGTGAAAGAAGCAGGAATTATGACATAATTCCTGCCATTCGGCCCCGTATCGGTTATTTTACCCGGGAAACACGGTACATCTACGGCTAACCGCTTGATACGAAGTGTACTTGAACCCTAAACTACTATCGAGAAGCTGGCCAAACGGCTGCCTGCTCCGGTGAACTGTGTGAACTAAAGCTACTGTCGGCACACTAAGTCTTATCCGTTTTCTGTGTTGTGAATTTTTAAGAGCCGTTATTAATGAAAAATCTATCAAAGTTGTTACTGGCTGGATCCATTACGTGCGCGGTCATAGCCATGCCGTCACTGGCTACCGTTAAAGAAACCGGTACAGAGGCATTAGCTCCCTTACCCATCCATTCGACCACTACTCAGAACATTGTCGATGCACTGTCATCTCGCCATTACGTGCCGGCCGCACTGAATAATGAACTGTCATCAAGAATATTCGATGCCTACATAGGAGATCTGGATCCAAGTAGAAGTTATTTCCTGCAGAGGGATATCGATGAATTCGAGCGGTATCGCTATAAAATGGATGATGCCCTCAAACGCGGCAACCTGTCCCCGGCTTTTGATATCTTCAATCGGTACCACGAGAGAGTCACTACCCGATTCGAAAAGGTTATTGCCATACTTGACGAAGGTGTCGAGCGTTTCGATTTTACGATACCGGAAGATCTTTTAATTGATAGAGAGAAAGCCCCCTGGGCCCAGACAGAGAAGCAACTGGATGACCTCTGGCGAAAACGAGTTAAGGACGCCGTTCTTAATCTTAAGTTGACCGACAAAGAACCCGAAAAGATCCAGGAGCTATTGCACAAAAGGTTTTCAAATCGTCTGACACGCTCCAGACAAACGAATAACGAAGACGTATACCAGCTCTATATGAATTCGTTCACCAAAACATATGACCCTCACACACAGTATTTTTCACCGAGAACCTCGGAAAATTTCAACATCAATATGAGCCTGTCCCTTGAAGGTATCGGCGCAGTACTGCAACTGGAAGACGAATACACCAAGGTCGTCTCTTTGGTCACTGCCGGTCCGGCTGATAAAGCAGGCATCCTCAAACCCAACGACAAGATTGTCGGAGTTGGCCAGGGCAAGGATGGCGAAATGGTTGACGTCATCGGCTGGCGCCTGGACGAAGTCGTCCAGCTCATCCGTGGCCGAACAGATACTGTCGTCCGCCTGGATATCATCTCCGCCAGCGAGGGTGATGCGGATCCAAAGATTATCAGCATTGTTAGAAGCAAGGTTGAACTGGAAGAGCAAAGCGCCCAGTCGGAAGTCATCGAACTAGAACAGTTTGGTGCCCCGCACAAAATAGGGGTCGTATCGATTCCTACGTTTTACATTGATTTTCAGGCGCTTCAAAAGGGTGATCGTAATTACAAAAGCACCACGCGGGATGTGAAGAAACTGATTCGTGACCTGCTGGCCCAGGACGTAGACGGCATTGTGATTGATCTTAGAAATAATGGTGGTGGCTCCTTGCAGGAAGCTAAATTGCTTACTGGGCTGTTCATTGACCGTGGGCCTACCGTACAGATAAGAAGTAAAAGCAACCGCGTGGATATTCTTGATGACCGGGATATCAGCATTATTTACGACGGTCCGCTCGCCGTCCTTGTTAACAGGCTGAGCGCCTCTGCCTCAGAAATTTTTGCAGGCGCTATACAGGACTATGAACGTGGCATTATTATCGGCAGCCAGACCTTTGGTAAAGGCACAGTGCAATCGCTACTGCCATTGAACCGAGGGCAGTTAAAACTCACCCAGGCAAAATTTTATCGAATTTCCGGCGAAAGCACCCAGGAAAAAGGCATCATTCCTGACATTAAATACCCTTCGAGCTACGACCCCGAATCCATTGGCGAAAGTACTCTTGATAGCCCCCTTCCCTGGGACAAAATTACGGCGACGAACTATCGTCGAAAACATTCGATCAATCACCTGGTAGCCGAACTGAGGTCTTTACACGATGAACGTGTCTCAGATAACGCCGAGTTCAACTACCTGACGGAAGCGTTCGCTTATCGAAAAACGCGCAACGAAGATGACACCATCAGCCTCAACGAGGAGCAAAGGTTACAAGAAAAGTCTGACCGTGAAAATTTTTGGCTAGCATTGGAAAATAAGAAACGCGTGGCGCTTGGCCAGGAACCCATTGCAAGCCTGGATGAACTGGACGAAGAAGAACCAACCATTGCCAGCAATGACGCATCTGCTGCGAGCCCTGCCATCGTTCCTACAACCGGTGAGAGTGAAACAGCAGAGCCGGCGTCCAATAGCGAAATAGCCGGTTCCAGCTCAGCAATCCCCGTTTCGAAAACGGATGAGGCTCGCGAAGAACCTGAAGAGGAAGACACAACCCCGGATCCTTACCTGGTGGAAAGTGGTCACATCCTGCTTGATCTAATCAGCCTGGAAGAAAGAACCGCTGCAGGCCTTAAGCAGTCCCGCGACACTTAACCTGCAGACCACACTATCGGACGCGGGATCCAGTCAGCGAAACATCGGCCATTTGCCAGACGTTCTTAAATCTCGCCTTCAACCCAAAACCACACGGCACATGAGAGATCTAGTTTTTTGGCCAGCCCGAAAA
>Ga0302123_10003752_pt1 | contig 10053 bp, 8 predicted proteins | sample CB21_321_MG_FD_203109 | JGI IMG/M metagenome (GOLD analysis project Ga0302123, IMG submission 203109) | Marine microbial communities from Western Arctic Ocean, Canada - CB21_32.1 | ecosystem: Environmental > Aquatic > Marine > Oceanic | place: Canada: Western Arctic Ocean | collected 2017-09-28 | reverse complement strand
TCGTTCCTGCACCAATCCAGCCGCCGATTCATCGGTCTGACTCAAGGCGGCACGAGACTTCTCGTTGCCGCAAATGTTTTCCTTTCTGCGTGACATGCAAGGCTTGTAATTCAACAACCCAAATCGCCCAAGTTAACATTGTGTGAATATTTTCCCGGACACTATTGCCCTATGCGGGTGGTGGACCGGAATCGTTCTGGCTGTGGTCGATTGATTCCGGATTTCGAATCGCACGTACTGTCTGGCCAATCGCGTCGCTGAGGAGTGATGTCGTTGTTCCGATCCAGAGGAACGTGTAGCCCCTGGCCTGGAGTTCCTTCGCATTGGTGCCGGCCCAGACTTTCTTGCCTGCGTTATTGGCTGCCGCCTTCACTTTCTCCAATGAGGCCACGAATGCCGGGTCGTCAGGATTCCAGCAACACCCGAGATCTGCGGACAAATCGTAGGGACCAAGCCCCAGCGCGGTGACGATGGGATGTGCCGCCAGAGAGGCAGCACCATCGACGCCGGCCTGCGATTCGATTTGCGGAATTACGATGAAATGTTCCTCGAACTCGGTTTTCCAGGTTTCGTAGTGGTAATTTCCGAGCCAGTAGTTGCCCATCCCTCCCGGTCGTCGGCGACCACGAGGAGGCATCAGAATAGCCTTCTGCACATCGTCAAGCTGTGTTGTTGTTTCGACGCAGGGGAGAATTAATCCACTAGGGCCCATGTCGATCGCCCGGCGTATGGTCGACTCTTCACACGAGACTGTGCGCACGAGGACAGGGAAGTCCGCGAGGCGAGCTGTCTGGCAAATGTGACTGACCAATTCGTCAGAGAAGTGTCCGTGTTCGCGGTCGATGACGAGGTAGTCCAGACCGTTGTTGCGGCAGATCTCAACCAGGAAAGGCCACGCCTGGTCCGTCGCCATCATTCCGATAACCGGATTGTCGGACGCCAGCTTCGCTCTCAAATCTGCTGCCGGTTTCAGCATGTGCTAAAGGCCCCAATAAATGAAGAGGTTTGGAAACGGACAACTGGTCTCGGCAATCGCCGAGATACGTGGACTCAGCACTAACACTGCAGTGGCTGACGCAGGAGTACCATAGATGCCGACGGCAGATGATTCACAGGCCACCCGATTCGCATCGGCGGCATCGAGAGGCCGTGGCATCAGGTTTCTGCCTGTTTCGCAATCGAACCAGCACAGCTTGTGACCTGCTGGATTGCTTTGAACGAGGCTACCATCGAAAACGATTGCCTCGCATTCATTACGAGGAAGCCAGAAGTTGCTCTGATTCACACCGGGAGCGAACTTCAGCGCCGACGCCGCTCCGTCACCGCGAAAGGTCGTGTTCGGTGGCACTTCGAGAATCGGCGATTCCGGATTCCTTCGAGACAGGATGAAAGTTCGGGCGGGAACGAAGACCGTACATCCATCGGCTTCGACGCACCCGGAAAAAGCGTTCTCGATGGCGGTCATGTCATCTGTCTCGTCATTCGCCGTCATGCTTCGTCACGAAACGGTTCGCGTTAGCGGCCTATTCGCATCATGCTATGATCGCAAATTCAATTTCGAACGACAGGCATCTACAGGTACAGGACTAATGCTGACATTAACTGGAAACCGACTCCGCATGTGTGACGGAGTGTCGCGTCGATCGTTTCTGCAGATTGGCGGCCTGGCGATGGGAGGGCTGTCGCTGCCGCAGATTCTGAAGGCTCAGGCAGCATCGCAAGAATCGTCGCAGCATAAAGCCGTGATCATGATCTTCCTGGCCGGAGGACCTCCGCATCAGGACATGCTGGATCTGAAGCCGGACGCTCCTGCCGAAGTACGCGGCGAGTTCGATCCGATCGACACGAACGTCCCGGGAATTCAGATCAGCGAACTCATGCCGCGAGTGGCCGGCATGATGGATCGCTTTTCCATCATTCGTTCGCTCACCGGAGCTGAGGGGCGACACGACGCGTTCGAGTGCTGCACGGGACATCATTTTCGCGGCAATCAGCCTCAGGGCGGCTGGCCGGCGATGGGTTCGTCGCTGTCGCGCCTGATGGGGCCGGTTGACCCGTCAGTGCCGCCGTACGTCGACCTGTCACACAAGATGGCTCACGACCCATGGAACATTAAGGGGTCGGGTTTTCTCGGAATGAACCATGCCCCATTCCGCCCGGACGGTAAGTCCATGCAGAACATCACGCTGCGGGACATCTCCGGAGATCGACTCAACAGCCGGACGTCACTCCTGTCCGACCTGGATCGCTTTCGTCGAGCGGCTGACCAGAACCTGGCGGCCGGCCTGTATGACGATTTCACCGAACAGGCACTCGGAGTGTTGACCTCATCAAAACTTGTTGAGGCGATGGACCTGAAACACGAAGACCCGGCCACGCGAGCCCGCTACGGCAAGGACAATCCGGACGTGCTCGGCTATTCACACGACAAGGGTTATCAGGCCATCATGTCGCGGTTCCTGCAGGCTCGGCGTCTTGTCGAGGCTGGAGCCCGTTGTGTGACGTGCAGCTTCGCTCACTTTGACTGGCACGGCGGCAACTTCTCGCGAGCCCGCAAGGTCGTTCCACTATTGGATCAGGGCGTCGCAGCACTCGTCGAAGACTTGCACGAACGAGGGCTCGACAAAGATGTCACCGTGCTTGTGTGGGGCGAATTCGGCCGGACGCCGAAGATCAACGAGCGGGCCGGTCGCGACCATTGGCCCGGAGTCCACGCGGCACTGCTGGCCGGTGGAGGCATGCCGACCGGTCAAGTTGTCGGTGCAACCGACCGCCAGGCCGGCGAGGCGTCTGATCGTCCCGTGCACATGCAGGAAGTTTTCGCGACCGTGTATCGCAACCTGGGAATCGACGTGGCGAGCACAACCATCCCCGACAACAACGGCCGCCCGCAGTACCTGATCGACCGCCACGAGCCGATTGTGGAACTCTCATGAACGCCGCAGGCACATCCGGCGCTCGTGGACTCGCCTTGTGAATGAGCCGTTGCTGCTGAATGTAGTCAGTCGACGTCCACCCATTTCAGGGACGACCACGGGCGTGGACCGTGGGCTGGCATCAGGTTACTGAGGAACGCTGTCCATTCAACATTCCAGTGACGACTCCGTGGAACGGGGTTTCAGACCCGTTTCTGAAGCGCGTCGGGTGTGAAGAGTCTGAAGACCCGCCCACAACCGAGGTCAGTCAGTGAAAGGTCGTCAGACCAACAGTTCGGACAGGGGTCCTGTCTGGTCGAAATCTTTCAGCCCTGGGTCGGCGTCACCGAACGAATCCCGCGGAGCGCCCGCAGCGTGTAGCAGCGTGCTGTACAGGTTGGCGACAGTCCGGTGACCTTTGACGCCGTACTTCGGCCAGCACAGGTACCGGCCGTCGGTGCGCAGCCGCCCGCCGAGGTTGCCGATCAGGACCATCGGCCACTCGAAGCAGGACGAGTGATGCCGCTCGGCGCCGTCGCTCAGGTACAGGATCGCCGTGTTGTCCAGCACAGTGCCGTTGCCTTCGGGCACCGACTGGAGTTTCTTCATGAGTCGGGCGATCAATTCAAAGTGGAAGCGGCGGATGAGACTCATCAGTTCGACCCAGTCGCGTTTGGCTTCGCCCCTGGCGTGGCCGATGGCGTGCTTGTCGAGTTCAATGCCCAGTCCACCAAACCGCACCTCGAAGTAAGGATCACCGCAGCCGGATGCCAGGGTCACGACGTTGGTCAATCCAGCGGTGAGGGCGGCGGCAGCCAGGTCAAAATGGGCGTCGAGCCGGTTGGTCTCGACGTCCGAGCGATATTTATCGCTGGCGACCGGGGCATGCTTCCGGAGGGTATTCTCGATCTCATTCAGCCGGCTTTGCCGATGGCGGAGCGTCTCAAGGCTCTCCAGGTATTGTGCGAACTTCTCCTTCTCTGGACCGGCCAGGCTGCGTTCCACTTTGCGGACGTCCTCGCGCAGGAAATCAAGAAGATTGCGTTGCACGTCAAACTTCTGACGGGCAGCACCGGCGGCGACGCTGCCGAAGAGCTGCTGGTATGCCAGGTCGGGCCGGCACTGGATCGGGATCGCTCGACCGGGCCCCGTGGCTGAAGTGTTGTAAATGGCGGTATGCTGTGGCTTGCTCGATATGCCCAGGCCGACGTGCGGAAAGACGGCTGGCAGCGCTCGAGCCACGGCGGCATCGATGGTCTCGCCGGCTGGGCCGCTTTTACCCGAGTAGACACCGAGCGCCCCGAAATTGTTTGAGTGGCCACCGCCGCAGACTCGTCCCGAAAGATTCTGCAGGATCGCCACCCGTTCCTGAAAAGGCTTGAGTGGCTCCATCGCGAACGACAACTCGCGTCCGATCAGCGACTCGTCCTGCATTTCCACGTTGATGGTGTTGTTGCCACCATCGCTCTGCCTGGGAATATCCGTCGGCTGGATTTGTTCGGCAGGGCAACCGTTGCCTTCGATCACGAAAACGAACCGTCGCGCGGTCGGTATGTGTCCGGCCACCTCGGCCTGGAGTCGTTGAAGGATCGGACTGAGAACTGTGGCTCCGGCACCAAGCGAGACTCCCGTGAGAAGTTGACGTCGCGATAAACTCATTGGGGTTCTCCGTTCGACTTCGGGGATACGGAACGATAAAGAAAAGCATCCGACGTGATAAAAGCAGTAACCAGGGCCTTGAAGCTGCCGCCTGATTCGACGTACGCCCTGTCGGCATCCTGCAAAGTCCTGGCATCGCCGGGAGTTTCGTCACGGCCCAGAAAGAACCGGAAGGCGTGGCGGACGAAGACCTGCCGCACCCGGGTCGAACCGGCGAGCCGCCGGATCAGTTCCAGCGAATTGTTCACATCGCCATCAAGGCTGGGATCGCCGCTGTCAGTGATGCCACCGCTGGCGTCGACGGTCTCATCCAGTTCGGTCGTGCGGTAGCGACCGAAATGGTCATAGTTCTCGAACGCCAGACCGAGATCGTCCATCTTCTTATGGCACTGCCAGCAATACGTCTCCCTGGTGATGTGCATGCGTTGCCGCAGCGTCAGACTCGGATCATCAGGGAGCGTTGCGTCCACAGTAATTGGCAGGTCGGGGACGATCCCGCCCAGTAGACGCTCCCGAATCCATTTGCCGCGGCGGATCGCGTGGTTGTCGAAGTTGCTTGAGTGGGCAACCAGCCACGCCGGCTGCGTCAGGATGCCCGCCCTCTGCGTCCTGGGAAGTTTCACGGGCTGATCGAGCGGGTGCTCTTCGAGGTTGTATGAGAGGTAGACCAGTTTGGCGGTCGCCCGTTGAATTCGGTCCTTATATGGAATGTACAGGGCGTTAACGCAGGCCCGGTCGGTGGTGAGTAATTCCAGTAAGACATTCTTGTCCTCCTCGACAATCAGTTTCACGAGCAGATCAGTGTCAGCCACCAACTGTTTGGCTAAGTGCTCGGGGAACTCTTCCTCGTCCTTAAAGACGTTAACGGCGTCGGCGTACCCGAAGTATTCACGGAAGAAACGCAGGATCGGCGCCTTCTGTGTCCGCGGGTCGTCGAGGATGCGGCGTACCTGGATCGAGACCTGCTCTCTTGTTTCGAGCTGACTTCGCTGCGATGCCAACCAAAGGTATGCAGTGCGGTGGGGCCGGCTGTCAGTGAGTGTGTACGAAATGGCGAAGGCCAATTCGCGCGGCGTTAGTAGAACCCGGTCGGTGTCGCCGACCGGCTCCCGGCCCATCTCCAGGCGAAAGTTCACCTCCGGTAGCAGGAGGATGGCGGCCAGCGTGCCTCGCGTTCCTTCCGCGCGACCGGCGGCCGCAATGTTCCTTTTCATCAGCGCAGCGAATCGCTGAGCTTCGGCAGCAGTAGGCGGACGCAACAGCACCAGCGCGAATTGCCGCTGCACGGCCGCGTCGATGACTCCGTCGTCCAGCTTCACCGCAGGATCGAATATTGGAGCAAATTCTTTGACTGCATCTTTCGCGATAGTCAGTTGGCCGTTGATGTGTTGGAATCCAGTCTGAATGCCGACAACGGCCTGGGCGTTTCGAATGAGTTGCTGTTTCGCGGTTTCGTCAATCGTATAAGCAGCCGACTGGTCGGTGAATCCGTGGGCCGAGGTGACAGGAAACGGATTGAATACCTCTGCCTTGCGGTACTTATCGAGATCCCACACCAGCCGCTGGTAGATAAGCGGCGACAGCCGCCACGCTCGCTGCGGGCCTGGAATCGAGACTGCCTGGTACGTCGGATCGAACAAGAGCGAGTGCTTGACGGCGCTGCCTTGGACTGCGAAGTGGCCGGCCGCCTCCGCTTGCTGCAATCCCGCGCGGATCCAGTCGAGGATTTGCCGTACATCTGCCGCAGCAGGCCGAGGTTCGGATTTGGGGGGCATTTCACCAGCGTCGAGCCGGTCCAGAACTGCCTGCCACCTGTCCAGGTCCTGTCCCGACGTGAGGTCGGTGCTGATGTTCTGCAGTGTCAGTCGACCTTCTTTTGTCTTCTCGCCGTGACACTTCGTGCAGTGTGCCGTCAGGAAGGCTACGACGGATTGCTCGAGTTGCTTGTCCGAATCGGCTACCGATGCACGCGGCAGCGGGGTTACAAACAGCAAGAAGCCCCCCAGCAGCGCCACCACCAACTGCCAGTCGCTTCGATCCGCCGGCTTGTCGGGGTCGACAAACAAACGTGAAAGAACGCCGCAGCGGCTGGGAACTGAACTGACTGACCGCATGACCGGACTCCTTCAGTCCATCCTGAATAGAACAGATTCAACCTGGCATTGTAGCGTCGCAGCTTCCATGCGTTGAGAATCAGGTCCTCCCATCAGCGTGGCGTCACCGCCGAATGTGCTGCGCGTCGCTATGGCAATCGTCGTCCGGTTCCACGGCTCCCTGTGTTTCGGGAATAGTAAACACTGCCCGAAAACCGACATTGTCGACACGCACGGCTGGATCGTATTTGCCACGATAGGCGGCGCGGCAGCGAATCGCATTGTTGCGCCACGAACCACCGCGGCAGACTCGTTGTTCACCGCCTCGGGGCCCGCTCGGATCGGTCTTCGGACCGTTCAGGTAGTAGTCGCGATTGTATTTGTCCGAGCACCATTCCCAGGCATTCCCGTGCAAGTCGTACAGGCCGATCGTGTTTGGCTTGAAGAGGCCAACTTTCGTCGTGCGGAATAACGAGGGGCCGGGTCTGCCGTCACCGTACGGATATCGGCCGTGAAAGTTCGCTTCGACCGAGGACAGTGACCCGCCGATGTTGAACGCAGTCCGAACATTCGACTCGCCTGCCCGGCACGCATATTCCCATTCGGCTTCAGTCGGCAGTCGATAGGTACGACTGGCCGTGGCTTCGTCGACTGATCCCGAGAGCCGACGGCAGAACTCGTGGGCGTCGTCCCATGAGACCTGCTCAACGGGAAAGCTGTCCGTGTCGGTCCGGTCGCTTCTCGAACGTGACGTAAATCCGCTGGGATTGGTTTCCGTGACGCGTTCATACTGCGACTGCGTGACCTCGTAGACGCCCATGTAGAACGCTCGGCTCAGCGTGATCTCATGCAGCGACTCGTCGCTTGACCGGGATACCTCGGAAAACGGCGATCCCATTTGAAACGTGCCGGCGGGCAGGCGGACGAACTTCATTCCGATCGAATTCGTCACCGATTGGGGCGGCTCGGCGGCGGCGATTGTCCAGCCGAAGAACAACACGATTATCAGGGTGGTATTCGCGGTCACAGCAGTTGTGTGCATCCAAAGTTCCGGTTTTCGCAACGATGCGGGCACGCACCTGGTCGGGCGTTACAAAAGCTTCCGGACTGGTTCTCGGTCGTCCAGAAGTGGGACCGGCCGGCCGGCATGGTTGATCAGCTCGCGCGAGGGATCAATGCCCAGTGTGTGGTAAAGCGTGCCTACGATGTTCTGCACATTGATGTTGGTGTCCCGCGGTTGCTCGGCGCGCTCATCCGTGGCTCCGATGATCTGTCCAGTCTGGTAACCACCGCCCGAGAACAGGACAAACCCCGCCTGCGGCCAGTGGTCACGGCCAGCGTTACGATTGATCCGCGGCGTACGGCCGAACTCGCCCCAGACCATGACAGCAATCTCGTCCTGCAGACTTCGCTGGTAGATGTCCGTCACCAGTGCGTAAATCGAACGGTCCAATAGTGGCAACAATCGCCGCACTCCAGGAAAAATGGCAATCGCTCCGCCGTGGTGGTCCCACGAGCCCATGCTGAGAGTCACGATCGGAACACCGGCTTCCGCCAGACGGCGGGCCAGCAGGAACGAATGCGAATCCCAGCGTTCCGGATAGTTTCCATAGTAGAAGGTGGCACGAGGGTCGCCGTAGAGACGTCGTGTGGCTTCTGACTCCAGACTGATATCGAATGCGTCTCGCACCTTTGTTGAGGAAATGATATTTAACGCCTGCTCGGTGAACGCGTCGTGTCCGCCAAGGTCACCGACGGCATCGACGTTTCGACGAACCTTGTCGAGAGCCCGCCGCAGTCCCTTACGGTCTTCAAGTCGATCCAGCGTCAGGTCCTGGGCCAGCTCGAGGTTTTCGACGCCAAACCCGCGCGGCCAGAAAGGACGATGCGCCGACCCGACATATCGCGGGTCTTCGTAATGGTGCTTCCTCAACGCAACGTACCGCGGCATCTCGGTGTGGTGCGGATAGAAGCGGCTGACGATAGAACCAAACGCCGGACGCGCCGCCAGACGCGGCAACCCGGTGTAGACCTCACTCAGGTCGTGATTGTTCTCGATAAACCGTACGCCACGAACGATCGCCAGCTTGTCGGCGATACTGGCCTGCGGTGGCATCTGATCGCAGATGTCGATACCCGGCACGTTCGTGTGCATCGGGTCATACTCGCCCCGAAACTCGATTGGAGCATTCGGCTTCATATCGTACAGGTCGATATGACTTGGTCCGCCTTGCAGACAGATGACGATCGCGGACTTTGGCTTCACGGCCGGACCAGCAGGACGTGCCTGTGCTCGCAAACGCAATACGTCTGGAAGAGTCAGTCCACACGCGGTCCACGCACCGATTCTCAGGAATTGCCGCCGCGACACTCCGTCACAACGCGACCCGTGTGAACCGGAAAGTTCGAGCATGTGACACCTGTGCGTGTGAGAGAGATCGCCGCGAGAGGACCTGGTTCCTGCTGGCCGCTCCGTATCGGCTTCCTTGTTCCGTCATGGTACTCCACCATTGGCGCGTGTGAAATTGCAGCTTCGCAGCAGAACGAAATCACCTGAATACCGCGTCACTACGGTCCTGTAGGGTGGAGAGCTGATCCAGGATGTGCCGTGAATCGCCAACATCACTACTGGGGGCGGCACGGTTGCCGTCATTTCGTGATGACGATCTGGTCGATGAGGTTTCCGTTGAGATCGATCTGTCGCAGGGTGAGTCGCCGCGAGTCGATCCGCACGTCCGAGAGTTGATTGACACTGGCGTTTTGCTCAGACTTTCGGAGTCGTGGTGCATCGCCAGGCTGAAGATACGGTTTGACGACAAAAGCATCGCCACTCTCGAACGCGCTTGTCTGAGCGATCGCTGCAATTCCGAGAACTCCCGCTCCGGCACCCACTCGCAGGACATCACGCCGCGTTAGATCGGCGACTTCGGATGATCGAGTTGCGTTGTCAGCCATCGCTTGACTCTTTCCAAGCCTGCTCATGATGTTGGTTCGTTTCGAGCGAGCGCGACAGTCAATGCTTCACCAGCGAATTGTCGATCGTCTGTTCCACTTTGACCGTGCCCAATCGCCCATCGCCGGGGACGCTTCAGGCTTTCGACGCCTTTCGACGATGTGGTCTCCAGTGTTGACCAGGCGTGCGACGCGTCTGGTCTCAACAGAATGCCTCCCGGTCCCATGTGCGGATGGATCGCAAGCTGCCAGTCGAATGGGGTGTGATCTCTCTGAGGCGACAACACGTGGGAGTTGTGAGTTGGAGTTCTTCGGCTTTTGCCGTGAGTTGAAGTGGTCTTGGAGAAAGCGGCGTCCTTTGCGATCCTGATTTCTGAACGGGAATTCAATCTCGCATGGCAAGGACGCCGCCGTGAATGATCTTACTGACTGGG
>Ga0302123_10003741_pt1 | contig 10071 bp, 12 predicted proteins | sample CB21_321_MG_FD_203109 | JGI IMG/M metagenome (GOLD analysis project Ga0302123, IMG submission 203109) | Marine microbial communities from Western Arctic Ocean, Canada - CB21_32.1 | ecosystem: Environmental > Aquatic > Marine > Oceanic | place: Canada: Western Arctic Ocean | collected 2017-09-28 | reverse complement strand
CAACTATCGAGGAATGGGTGATTGCAGCATTGGCAAAATTGTCGATTGATTCTTGCCGGGACCAGAGGATGCAAGGGGTTTGGGTCGATGGAAAAAAAGTCTGTTCAATCGGCCTCTCGTTTCGACGCTGGGTCTCGCGTCACGGCTTCACCATAAATCTCGATACGCCGGCCGGTAGAGTCGAGGGTATGGCTGGCTGTGGCTTGGAAAAGTCAACTACGACCTCGTTAGCAAGACTCGGTCAACAAATAAGCCCAGAGAACATGCGTCAGGCATTGCTTGAAACTATGCTTGAATACACAGGACGCGGAGCCCAAGGCGTTAACGAACCTTGAAAAACACTGCACTACCACAGCGACTTGTGTCAGAGACCGTGGTAATCATCTCAGGTGCCAGTGGCGCTGCTTATGGAGTTCGACTCGTTGAAATTCTCGGGAAGAAATGCCGCTTGATAGTAACAGATGCTGGTCGCTTGACCTTGGCTCATGAATGCTCTACCACTCCAGAGGAATTGGCTGAGAATAGTGGCGCTATTCTCGAGGATAACGACGATATCGCCGCTCAAAGCGCATCGGGTTCAGCCGATATCGGCGCGGTGATCATCTGCCCTGCCAGTGGCACCACCATCGGCAAACTCGCCGCTGGCATCTCCGATAACTTGGCTACCCGAAGTGCAATCGTCGCGATGAAGGAAAGAAGAAAACTGATCATCGTACCACGTGAAGCACCATATGCTACCGTGCATTTAGAAAATATGACCAAACTATCCAGTTGGGATACCATCATCATCCCAGCTTCACCAGGATTCTACACTTTACCAAAGACCATCGACGACTTAATCGATTTCATCGTCGCGAGGATTCTCGACCATCTAGGTGAGGAAAACCAACTCTCGCCTCGTTGGCAGGGCGATGAATTGTCCAAAACATGATACCTCGTCATTGATGAATGATGAGCATTAGGCCGCACCATGTCTGATGACGGAGATGAACTGATTGAGGCAACTCTCATCAGTGCTGTATCCTTTAAGGAAAGGCTGCAACAAGTCCCACCATACATGATTGCGCTGGCATTGACCTTACTGATATCTTCAGTTGGATTAGTCGCTTGGAGCCTAGATGCATTCGCTGGTGAAATCGAATATAAACCGATAGATTTCGATAAGGAATCCGCACGTACCTTCGCCCAAAATCTAGTCGACCTCGGGCATCCCGAATGGGGAGGCCGCATGAGTGGAAGCGAAGAGGAATTGATGACAAGTGAGTCTATTCTCGACAATTTCACCAAGATGGGTTATTCACCTAGCCTAGAAATATTTGACGTACCGATGTTCAATATCGCCAGTTCACCTACGCTCTCCTATTGCATACCTGGTTCTTTCATCAATGTCGCTCCGTGTAGTGGCGCCGATTTAGGTGCCCAATACCGTGATTTTGAGCATCGTATAGATTATGTGATCCAAGGGTATTCCGGCTCGATTGAGAGAATGTATAACCAGAACACTCCAATGGTCGATCTTGGTCGAGCAACCGATGAAAACATCGATTGGGCTAGTGCTGACGGGGCGATCATCGTGATTAGAGCCGGCCGGGATTCAGCAAATAATTCGATAGTTTGGGAAAACGGTCCTGCAAACGGCGCATTGGGTGCGATTCAGATCAACGACGATAGCAATTGTGACAAATTGATTATCGGTGAATGCGTTCCCATCTTCAAGGCAGGGGACTATTCGCGCATAATCAACGCCAATCAAGGTTCGGTTCCAACCGACTTCCCTTTGATTACCATGTCGAAAAGCACCGGTGAAGAATTACTAGGAGCCTTTGCCGATGATAATGCAAGAATCTCTTGGGACATGGAAGTCGACAATGATGGCACACTTCCGGTCAGAGTACCATGTGGCACTCATTATGGCAAGACAGAGGAGTTATTGATAGTCGGTGCTCATCACGATACGGTTTACAATGGCCCCGGTGCAGTCGATGACACCAGTGGTTCAGCCAGTGTATTGGAGATGGCGAGGCAATTTTCGATGCTTATCAACCAGAGTGGGCAAGCTGACCGCACCATCAAATTCTGCACTTGGGGTGGGGAGGAGGAAGGGCTGTGGGGAAGTACTGCTTGGGTCGCTTCCCACGTCGGTGAACTCTCGGCTAATCTACGCCTATATGTCAATCTGGACATGAATCACGCCGACAAGGAATTCCGCGATAATGGCCGCCTAACCCTCTTCATGAATTATGCCGAAGATTATGAACATGTGCAGGCTATTGCCGAGCAATACTCACGTCAACAGCCAGACATTTGGAATCGGTATACCGTTATCGTCAAAAAAGTCGCCCATGAAGACATGGGGAGTTCTAGTGACCACGCCGGTTTCGTTTACGACCTCAACGATGGTGTGCCAGGACATGCAGCCGTCTGCTATGGTAGTGGTAGTTGGGAATACCACACCTATCTCGACGATATGACTCGTTTCAACGAGGAAAGCCTTGGACTCTCTGTCGTCATCTATGGAACCTACATCCGCTACCTCGCATGGGATGAGATGTGAGACAGGTTCAAGAAAGATAGTGCTAGCCAAGTGTCATGACTGCAAGCGCACATGCGAGCCACATACTGGTGAAATCCAAGTCTGAGGCAATGAATATAGCAGAAAATGTGGCCAAGTTGAAGGATTTTCAAAAATACGCCCGCAAGAAATCACTTTGCCCTTCAGCGCAAAAAGGTGGCGATCTCGGCTCGTTTGGCAAAGGCCAGATGGTAAGAGAATTCGAAAGTACGGTCTGGTCGACTCCGCTCAATACCATTTCTTTGCCAGTTAAGACCCAATTCGGCTATCATCTGATTTGGGTTCACCAAAGAGAAGAGTGATCTTATGACTACTCGCGTGTGTCTTGAATCCTATTCGGTGATGGCAAAGCACGGGGCTTTTGACCATGAACATGAGAATGAGCAGCCGTTCATCTTCTCCATATGGGCAACCTTGGTTGCAGATGTCGAACATGATGATTTGACCAAGACCCTTGATTATGGCGATTTGCAACGTGCGGTTATCGACAATGTCGTAGAGGCGGAACCAGTGCGCTTGATGGAGACGCTAGCAGCAGATATAATCAAGGAAATCTCAAAGAATCCCCTCGTAGAGATGATTGAGATTCGTATAGAAAAACCAAATGCCCCGCTACCTTACCATGGCGGTCTACCATTGGTAGAGCGCATTTGGACGCGATAATGAAATGCTGCTGTCAGCCTCGTATGACCGTGCCAGCACCTGACCGTGTATTCGTGCCCTCGGTTATCGATAGTGAAAGCGGGACCATCGGCCTCGGCATTTTCAGCAGTGAAAAAACCGCGTGGAATGTCCTTAGGGCCTTCATAAAAAAGAGCCACGTAATGCATCTGACCGAGGCAAGCGTAGTGGTTTGGGATGTAGATATAGTTGGTGAGAATGCCATGAATGTCCTCTCTCAAAGCCATTGTCGCCAATGCCCGGTCTGTAAACGTCAAACCTTCTGGATGGACTTGGACGCCTTCAGTGGACTCTGTTATGGCGATGCCTGTGAGGCTTGGCTCGAGGAATCGAGTGCTGGTGATGAATTGATAAATTGTGGGTGGCCGCCAACCAGATTCATGAAGCAAACCAAAAGCATCGAAGATGCCTTGAAAGAATTAGCAGCCATCGGTGCTGAAATCGAAGCGGCAGGTAATACTCCAAAAGAGACTGAACGCGACCTGCTCTACGGTGCGACGTTCGAGAAAGCCGATCTCTGATTACATCGAGGTCAATGGCACGATACCGATGCCGACCATGCCATCGTGAAGCAATCTACGAGCCCTCTCACAGATTGCAAAATTGAATTCATCGACTACGCCATCGACTATCACCGGATTATCACGATAAAAGGCATTGAATGTAGAGGCCAATTCAAGCAGATGATTAGCATAGAGATGAGGCTTTGATTCGTCGAGGGAACGAACTAATCTTTCTGCGTCTAATTCTATGGTTCGTAGCAATTCCTTAGTTGACTCATTCATCGGCACAGGGATGGTGCAATCGGCACTTCCACGTCCTACTTTTCGTGATATAGAACAGGCTCTTGTATGGCTATACATGATGAATGGTGCCGAGTTTCCCTCAAAGGATAACGCCTCATTCCAAGCAAAGGTAAAACCCTTTTCTGGGCTAACTCTGATGATGTTAAAACGAACCGCTGAAACTCCGACTGCCTCGGCTATCTCCTCGATAGAATCAGCGTCTAGATCGGGGCGTAAGTCTCTGACCACAGCAGCTGCTTGCTCTTTGGCCTCGTCGAGCAAATCATCCATGTAAACGACATTGCCCTTACGGGTACTCATCTTGCCCTCCGGTAATTTGATGAAAGCATAGAAAATGACCTTAGGTGCTCTTTCTCCCAATTCCTCAAGCGCCATTCCAACCTGTTTTGATTGTAAGCGATGGTCCTCTCCAAGCACGTTAAGCAAATCAAAGCCCTGCTGCCATTTCCACATGTGATAAGCGATATCGCGGGTCGCATAGAGACTTGAGCCATCGCCGCGCCGGAAGAAGAACTCGGTTTTTCCTTTCAGACCGCGTGCTCCAAGATCGAGGAAGTGAGCGCCATTATCGGCCATTCCATGGATTTCTAAGGACTCAAGACGCTCCATGACCTTGGCGACACTACCATCGATTACAAAGCCGCTTTCACGGGTGAATGAATCGAATTCTATACCTATTCGCGATAAGGTTTCCAGCATCCCATTCAAGACCGGTTGGTATGCTTTCTCAAATGCTACAAGTACAGAATCATCGCCATCCTCACTATCGTGAACCATCTTTGCAATCTCCTGGTCGATTTCTGGGCGCTGCTCACGCAAGGCCTGTGCTGCTTGATACCAACGCACCCGTGCATGGTCTGCTTTTTGCGCCCACCTTGGGTTGAGTTCATCCTTATCCTCAAGTACATCATTGACCTCATCTGAACTCAAATTGGCCAATGCCCACGCAAGAATCGCTACTTGCTTACCCATGTCATCGACATAATATTCCGCCTTGACCTCATCACCGTTTAAACGATAAAGACGGACCATAGTGTCGCCAAGAATTGCATTGCGTGCCCTTCCGACGTGAAATGGCCCATTTGGATTTGCTGAAGTATGCTCGATTAGGATTTTTTCTGCGCCGAGTTTGTCCTTACCGACAATCGCTCGCTCAGCTAACCATTCGCCATTCGCTTTGAAATTGAGATAGCCATTGGTCGCACTCACATCGTGTTTACTGCCAAGTATCTTAACCAAATCATCAGCCATATCGATTGGTGAGCGTGATAATTGCTTTGCCAAAGGAAAACAAGGAAGGGTGAGATCACCCTGGCTGCGCTCTCGGCTCTGGGATAACAATCTACGCCAAAGGTCGCCACTAACATCTAAATCAGTAAGTGCTGACTCAATATCTTTCTCAATGATTTGACGGAAACTTTTCATTTCAAAACCTCACATCATCGGATAGCGAAGAATAGCGGCCATTCCGCCGAAACCAGCCATCAACTGAACTCCTTCCTCGGTATCGGTAGAGATGAATATCACCTCTGATCTCGATTTTATGGCTATTTCACTCAACTGATCTATCAAGGAACCACTCGCATTTTCTATCACCGTTTCACCAGGGGCATCACATTTGGGACAATTGGGCAAGGGGTCCAATTTACCGATGCTCACTTGCCATTCGTGGCTGCAGGAAGGACATTCTAAATCGCAGATATTTTTGCGTAGACTTTCAGATATCAGAAGTTTTGCCACCGCTCCTTTTTCCAAGGCTTGGCGAATCATCATTTCACCATAGGTCGCCTTAGGTGCCGATTTGATTAATTCCTCAAGAAATTCGGTCACTATTTGGCGTTCCTTATCCAATTCTATTTCGCCCATCATCGGCCCGGCATTGCCGACTAATTCACGCACACCACTTTCATTTGAATAGCCAACATCGAAGGTAGTCTTGGCGATACGCTTGACAATCTCGTGATGGAAATAGTCGTTTTTGACTACGAAATCCTTGGTTGCACCAGGCCCACCGACGATGATGGCCTGAATATTCTCAAGGTTTGGCAGCCAATATGCACAAGCGTGCTCGGTTGCGCGCTTGAAAAACTTGTGCGCAGCCTCTTCGATTAAACGTTCGAATCGCTGCGCTGATTGACCACCTTGACGGTGCTTGCCCATTATATTGGAAACCAGATGCTCTTGGACGTGGATTCTCTTACCAGATGCGATACCAAATGCTGCTTCAGAACGGTCGATGACAAATAGACCATATGAGCGGTTATCGACCAACATGTCCTCTAATTGTGTCAACTCGAACTTGGAATCACAGCGGTAGCGAAAGGATATGAAAGTCTCTGGTGGGTCGGAGACGACAACATTGACCATCCGGCTCTTATTATTGCCAACTATGACCGAACCCACGAATAAGGCAATACCGTTTTGACCGGCGTTATTGACTTTGGACAATGAGGAAAGCGCTGATTCAATCGCGCCCTGTACATTCTTCCGGGTACCCTTGGATTTGATATTTGCAGCCTGACCATGCTCGTTTTGCAATAGAGACCTCGCATCGCTGACCTTACGGTCAGGCGGGATGATGATTGTTACCAATTCCGTGCCAAATCCCTTCATCTCACGAAGGTCCTCAAGTGCGATTTTAAGACGCAGACGCTTTGCTGCCATCTCGCTATCATCGCCCATCGCTGACTCCTCAGTCATAGGGGGTCAAGGGGGGCTCTTCAAGCCTTCCAAGTGGTAAGCATGATGAGGGGGGGGCGCACCACCTTGCCTGATGACAGCCCACATCATCGCCCTTGGCGGGTCCTTGCTAAGGCCCGAGGAGAAGGAAGAGAGAGCCTCATGGTTAGGGCAATTTCGCCAGATGATGGTTCACTTTGAGGGAAATGGCCGCCGTATCGCTCTGGTCGTCGGCGGTGGTTTACCTGCTAGAGAGGGTATCGAATTAGCCCGCAACGCTACTTCTAATGCCGACCTACTAGACACGGTCGGCATCGCTGCAACCCGTCTCAACGCCACGATTTTACAGCAAATACTACTCGACATCGGCTGCGATGTCGCCCCTGATATTCCAAGCACAACTCAGCAGGCTGCAAGCCTACTGGAGACATATCACATCGTAGTGATGGGTGGAACTATTCCCGGCCACACCACCGATGCGGTCGCTATTGCCTTAGCCAGAGATAGCGGTGCTAGCCACGTGGTCATCGCCACCAATGTCTCCCATGTATACTCCAAAGACCCAAGAGATAATCCCGAAGCCGAGGCTTTTACCACCATGAGTTTTGCCCAATTGGTCGACATCACAGGAATTGAAAGAGCTGAACCTGGGGTAAGAGCAGTAATCGATCCGATTGCTGTAGGATTGGCACAGTCGATGGCCATGCGCATTGCAGTTCTCGATGGCCGAGACCTCTCCCGATTGGAAGCGGCGATTGAAGGCAAGGAATTCGAGGGTACGATAATCTCCTAAGGAAGTGAAAGAATGGTCGATGCACAGAAGATAAAAGACAAGGTTATGAAGAAGTTAGCCCCAATGCATAGAGGAAGTGGTTCGGTGGCAGACCACCGCCATTGTCGCATCTGTAACACCGTGGTTCCCCTCAAGGCTGACCCTCGAATCTGCAAAGACGAAGAGTGTATTGCCAAGCAGGGTAAGGGCGAAAAGAATGAGCGCATGATGCGTATAATGATGTTCGTTTTCCTGGGCCTATTTGCACTGCCGCTGTTACTCAAGATATTTGACTATTGATCACTGCCGATGCCAGCCCTCTGGCAAACTCATAGGGTCGTCGATCATCTTGGACCGACAACGCCTAATCAATTCAAGCCGTAAAGCGTTGACTCCGACCTCATGGGTGACTGACATGGTCAACTCTCCGAGGTTATCTATGAGCATCTCCAACTGAGGCTCACCTTCGCCATCCCATTCTGCTTCCGATTGCAAAACCGCATCCCAATTAGCAGGACGTGGTTCCATTAAATCAGCTTTTGAGGTCACGGTGATGATTTCAACGTCGCCGAGCAAGCCCTCAACCTCTGACTTTAGATTCAACTGGTCATCGACCGATAATCCACATTGCTCACTGGGGTCGATGATGAATAAACAGATCGAACCGATATGCTTGATTGCGGCAATGGCTTGCATTTCAATATCGTTGCGCACTTCCATAGCGCGGTCGAGAAGTCCAGGGGTATCGACCATCTGATACTTCAAGCGCCTGTGCTCAAAATGACCCACGTGCAGTTGTTTGGTGGTAAAGGGATAATGATTGACCTCCATATTACCACTGGAGAGTGAGGAGATGAAAGCCGATTTTCCCACATTTGGTGCACCACACACGACGATTGTTGGGTGCAATTCATCGATGACAGGTAATTTACGCAAGGTTTGACGGCTATCGTTTAACCATTGCAAGGGTTTGTCGATACGGCGCATTATCGAACTGATTCGGCCATATGCTTCCCTACGAGCCTCGTGCATGACCTCGGTCCTACCACTTCGGGTGAGTTTACGTACATTCTGACGTGAGATATTTCGAATCTGCTTTGCCCCCCAGCCGAGTATCGATAATTGGTGACGATATTCATCACAACTAACACAGGCATCAACCATCGCCACGTCAAAAATCGACATTTGATCAAGGCTTGGCCAAGTACGCATGGTTTCATCAAGATATTCGGCCATTACATCGGCCGATGTTTGCACCATTCTCGACAATTGCTTTCGCACTCTAAATATCTTGACCGGATCAGCGACCCGGTCCGCAGCCTTGCGTCCACGACTGAATGCCTTGTCGAGAATCTCGTCCATGGTGAGCACGGTCGGCAACTTACGCCAGTTGACATTCATGTGGGCACCAAGCCGTCCTCGCACGTCCCTCTCTTCAATGAATAGGGCGCGAAGGCTTAGGGATGAGAAGCCCCGAACATAGTCTATGGGACGGCGAAAAGCAAGGGTCAAACTGCCCGATTGGGCCAATAAATTGTGGCAGGAATTGGGGTCCCCAGATTTGGATGGTCTCGATTCTATTCATACCGGTGACCTATTGAAAAGAAGACACGGTCTGCGCCGGGATGACTTGATTGAAGTCATGCTCGATGCAAGGGCTTTGCCCAAGGGTGAAGATTCTTGGCTACGCGGCCGTCTTCTTTCCAGTGGCAAGACCACAATCGAGATTCTTGGTTGTGATGGACGTCACCATTTTCTCGCTAGAGATGTTATCGTGCAGGTTATTTTAGCAGCCCATACCAGGCCTGCTTATATCGACGATGATGAGTTATTGTCATTTGAACGGGCCGATCAAAAAAGGCGTAATAATCTTCACGAAAAAGCTGAGAAGGAATCATCTGGCACTGAGGATTCCCATCTTTGGGGTTGAGTGGTATGGGTTTGGCCAAAAGGAGTTGCATACCCTGTAAAGGGGGCACTCCACCCTTGACTCTTGAACAAGCGGTCGAATTCCTTGGTGAGATACCGAATTGGGAGTTGGTCGGCGCTGCAAGACTTGAACGCCATCTCTCCTTTACCGACTTTGCCCAGGCCTTGGCATTTGTCAATGCCGCCGGCAAGATTTGCGAACTGGAAAATCACCATGCTAACTTCGAATTGGGATGGGGGCAGGTAGGCATTCAAATTTGGACCCACAAAATCAATGGTCTAACTGAATCCGATTTTATCCTCGCAGCAAAAATAGACGAGGTATGCTGATGGCTCTCGATGCAAAGGGGCGCAGTGAAACAGGATATCGCATGCACGTTTTCGTCTGTGGCCATGAGCGCCCAGAGGGTTCGGCCCGCGGGTGCTGTAGGGAGAAAGGCAGTCTTGATTTGATGCGTGAATTGAAAATGATGGCAAAAGATGCCGGGGTTGACGATGTGCGAGTGCAAAAATCCGGCTGTCTGGATTTTTGTGAAAACGGCCCTAGTTGTGTGATCTATCCTCAAGGGGAATGGTATAGACTTTCTGAGCAAGCCTTGCCTTCATTCCTCGACTATCTCAAAGGTGGTAAT
>Ga0302123_10003740_pt1 | contig 10071 bp, 9 predicted proteins | sample CB21_321_MG_FD_203109 | JGI IMG/M metagenome (GOLD analysis project Ga0302123, IMG submission 203109) | Marine microbial communities from Western Arctic Ocean, Canada - CB21_32.1 | ecosystem: Environmental > Aquatic > Marine > Oceanic | place: Canada: Western Arctic Ocean | collected 2017-09-28 | reverse complement strand
GGCGGGGAATATGGTCGCGACTGGCACGAAGCGGGCATGCTGAAGAACAAGCAGAACGTGTTTGACGATTTTGTTGCCGCCGCAGACTGGCTGGTGAGTGAAAAAGTCACCAGCCGCGAGAAGCTGGCGATTCGTGGAGGCAGTAACGGAGGGCTGCTGGTCGGCGCGGTGATCACCCAGCACCCCGACATCTGCCAGGTCGCCTTGCCAGCCGTTGGGGTGATGGACATGTTGCGTTACCACAAATTCACGATCGGCTGGGCCTGGGTTTCGGAATACGGTTCTGCCGACGACCCGGAACAATTCTCAAACCTGCTCGGCTACTCACCGCTGCACAATCTGAAGCCAGATACCGATTACCCTGCCACAATGGTGACCACGGCCGATCATGATGACCGAGTCGTACCGGGACACAGTTTCAAGTTCGCCGCCCAGTTACAGCATTGCCACCAGGGGGACAACCCGGTTCTGATCCGGATCGAAACTCGCGCCGGCCACGGCGCCGGCACTCCTACCAGTAAGCGAATTGCAGCCGCGGGCGATATGCTTGCCTTCCTGGCGAAGAACATGGACATCCAGCCCCGACTGCAGCGACAGGCCCGCCGTGCTCGCTCAGCCTCCCCGGAGTAACCCAGCCATGCAACTTGGATTGATCAACTCTGCCTGGGTCCAGGCGGAGCAACCGACTGTTTTCGGTCTCCAGAAGACCAAGGAGATCGGCTTTGACACGATCGATATCTTCATCGACCCACTCGATGCGGACGTGCAGGAACGTCGCCTGATCAAGGACGAGTGTGATCGCCTCGACTTGCCGATCACATCGATCTGTTGCGTGGCTGTCGGCCTGATCGACTTCAACCCGAGTGTCCAGCAGTTTCACCTGGAGCGAGTCAAGGCTTACCTGGACCTGGTCTATGAGTACGAAGCGGACAACCTGCTGCTAGTACTCGGCGAGTACATCTGGAACCGCGAGGTGATACCTGCCGAGGAGCAGTGGCGCACGGCAGTGGACAATTGTCGCCGCCTCGGTGACCGCGCCGCTGAGCTTGGCATACAGATCGCGCTGGAACTGGAACCTTTCCCATTGTCGCTGGTCAACAGCGTGGAAACGATGTCCCGGTTCATCGACGACTGTGATCACGAGGCTGTCCGCGCCAACATCGACATTTCCCACCTGGTGCTGGCCGACGTGCCGCCCGAGGAACTCCAGCAGTTGCGTGGCAAGGCGATTCATGTCCACATCTCGGATTGTGATGGCAAGGTCCATGGAGACCTGCCACCAGGCCGTGGCGTGGTCCCCTTCGAACCTTACCTCGAGCAAATCAAGTCGCTGGAAATCGACGGTACGATTTCAATCGAACTGGAGTATTCACCCGAGCCCGAGAAGATTGTGGAGTGGGTCCAGGAGGCTTACGAGGCAACCGACCGGTTGATGCAAGCTGCTGGCCTGCGTGGCCAGGCTGGACCTGCATAAGGCGCCCCCGCGATGAACCAACCGACCGACCAACCGACCGACCAGCAGCTCGACTATCTGCCTCGCCTGCCGGACCGAATGGACGTCGGAATCGGCTGTGTCGGCGCCGGCTTCATCATGGCTGACTGCCACCTGGTGGCCTATCGCCAGGCCGGCTTTAACCCCCTGGCGATCGTCTCGCGGAGGGCCGAGCAGGTCAGTGAAGTCGCGGCCCGGCACGACCTGGCTGGCTATCAGGACCTGGATGAAATGCTCGACCGCGGTGACATCGAGGTCGTCGACGTGGCAGTTCCACCCGACATTCAAATCGACGTGATCCGGAAAATCGTCGCCCACCCACAGCGGGTGCGAGGCATCCTGGCTCAAAAACCGCTGGGAAGCGACTACCAGCAAGCCTGCCAGGTGGTCCAGCTGTGTGAGGATGCCGGCATTGTCCTGGCTGTCAACCAGAACATGCGTTACGACCAGTCGGTGCGCGGCTGCCAGGACCTGCTCAGTCGCGGTGCCCTGGGAGAGCCGCTGCTGGCCAGTATTGAGATGCGTGCCATCCCTCACTGGATGCCGTGGCAGCAGCGACAGGGATGGGTCACGCTGCGGATTATGTCGATCCACCACCTGGACACTTTCCGCTACTGGCTGGGCGATCCCCAACGCGTCTATTGCAGCACGATCCCCGACCCACGAACGCTGCAACAGTTTGACCACCAGGATGGCATCTGTCTTTACATACTGGAGTTCGCCAATGGTGCCCGGGCAACCGCCTGGGACGATGTCTGGGCCGGCCCCGCTCGTGAAGGTGCTGCTGCAGATATCGGCATTCGCTGGCGGATGGAAGGAACCGAGGGGCTCGCCCGGGGGACCATTGGTTGGCCCAGCTATCCCGAGAGGACACCCAGTACGCTCGATTACTCAACGATTGCTGACGGCGAAAGCTGGCATTCCCCTCGCTGGAATGAAGTCTGGTTTCCAGATGCCTTCGTGGGCCCGATGGCGCAGCTGCTGGTCGCTCTGGAGACCAACAGTGAACCGGAAATTGGCGGCCGTGACAACTTGCTGACGATGGCACTTGTCGACGCCTGTTACCAATCCGTGGCAGAAAAACGGGCAGTGGAGATTGAGGAGATTACTGGCTAGCCGCCAGGGCTCAGTCGCTCAGAGTCCCTGCTTCGGCACTGCAACACTACTCGCTCACCTCGTGCACATGCACCATGTTGTGAGCCAGCGGGGCCAGGCCGGTACCTGTCACCAGCACGATCCGGTCGCCGTTGGCCAGGCAGCCGTCCTGCCGGCCCCAGGCGATGACAGCGTCACGGACTTGATCCTGGCTGTCATGCAGCAGGCCTGGCACTGGGATGATTCCCCAGTAGAGGCAGAGCTGATTAAGTGTGGCAGCCGAGCTGCTGATGCCGACGGTCGGAATGAAGTCACGTTGTTTGGCCTTCACCCGGGCGGTGTTGCCGCTGCGTGTTGCCACCACGACAAAGCTGGCATCCAGCCGTGCAGCAATTCGGGCTGCGCCGTAAACCACAGCTGCGGTGATTGGGTGAACTCCATCGGAAAACCGTGGCGCTTCCCTGGCAGGCTGAGAGGGGAGGCTTTTCTCGGTATTGAGCATGATCCGATTCATCACCAGCACGGACTCAATCGGGAAGTTCCCGATGGCAGTCTCGCCGCTGAGCATACAGGCGTCGGTACCATCCAGCACGGCGTTCGCCACATCGGTCACCTCAGCGCGGGTTGGGCGGGGAGAGTCGTGCATGCTGTCGAGCATTTGCGTGGCCACGATCACTGGCCGCGAATAATGCTGGCAGGTATTGATGATCCGCTTTTGTGCCATCGGTGTTTCGGCAAAGTCGATTTCGACACCGAGGTCGCCTCGCGCCACCATCACTGCATCGGCAGCCAGCACAATCTCGTCGAGATTCTCAAGTGCTTCACGCTTCTCGATCTTGGCAACCACCATGGCACGCGATTCGTGCGCCGAGATGATCCCCTTGAGATCATAGATCTCGTCAGCTCCACGGACGAAACTGAGCCCAATAAATTCGACCCCGGCTGTTGCCGCCCAGGCTGCATTGTCCCGGTCCTGTTCAGTCAGCGAGGGAATGCTGAGTGTCACGCCGGGGAGATTAAGACCCTGTCGGCTGCGGACCTGGCCGTGATCGATAACTTCAACCGAGACGACATCCGCGTCGCACTTGACCACCTTCATGCCGACCGTACCATCGGCCAGCATGACGCGATCACCGACCTCCAGTTCATCGATCAGCTGGGGGTAGTTCGAGACCAGTTCGTCCTGCTGCTGGGCCACGTCCCCCCGGACGATCCGGAACAGACTACCCTGCGGACAGATCAATGGATCACTGGCAAGTTGGCCGAGTCGGATCTTGGGGCCAGCCAGGTCGACGAGAATTCCCAGCGCCTGGTTACGGGCGGAGCCGGTTTCCCGAATCCGCTCGACCACTGTCTCATGCTCCTGGCGGCTGCCGTGCGCCATGTTGATGCGAAACACATCCACGCCCGCCTCGACCAGCTGACCCAGTTGCTCCAGCGAACTTGAGGCCGGCCCCACCGTCGCCACGATCTTGGTCCGTGCACGGGGACTGCTGAGTGAGGTTTCAGCCATCGGGACTCCTTTGTTGACGTAACCCCGGCAACTGGCTGACAATGACCACAGCGGTTGCCGGTCAGCCTGTTGTATATCGGTTTTTCGGCTGGCGGGAAAGCTCCTGCCTGGATCTTGAGAAGCCGTCAATGGACCACGAACAGGGGTGCCACACTGATGCAGCCAGAGAGTGAACAAGCCAGCCAGGGGCCAGCTCCCCGCAGACGTCCAGCTGTTCGCTTTCGCCGCGCCGCTTGGATCAGCGGACTGCTGACGGCGATGCTGACAGCCGCCGTGATTTTCATTTCTCGTGGGCGGATAGAGGCCATTGATGAAGCACGGCTGGCAGAGGTAAAGCAGTTGTGGCAGCAGGCCCAGATCGACGACTATGACTTGCATTTGCATGTCACCAACCGACAACGCGACACTTACCAGATCCGCGTGCGAGGCGGTCAAGTTTCCGCGATCCTCTTGAATGGCAACCCCCTCTCCAGCCGCCATTCCTTCCCCGCCTGGAGCGTCGAGGGAATGCTGGAGACCATCAGCCGTGACCTGGTCAGTATCCGCCGTTACCAGCAGGGAGAACGTGGACCGGATGTCTGTAATCTCTACATTCGTGGACAATTCCATCCAGAATTCGGCTATCCGGAAAAATATATTCGCATGCCGCGTGGCGGCCAGGCCCAGCAACCGTCGATTTCCTGGGAACTGGTTGACTTCTCCCGGCATGATCCAGAGATAGCCAATTCTGGCCCGGAAGACTAGACTTGAATCAGGCTGGCACAACGTCCCCGCTGGCGGTGGAACCGAGAACCTGAAAAGCACAGCTGATGGGTTACTGGCAAGACAAGGTCGTTGTGATCACAGGCGGATCTGCCGGTTTCGGTCGATCGCTGGCCGCCAGCTATGCGGCCTCAGGGGCTAACGTGGTGATCGCCGCGCGAGGCCAGCAACGGCTGGAAGCCACCGCCGAAGCGCTGCCTGGTCGCGTCAGTCCAGTGGTAACAGACGTCACCGACGATGCCTCCGTCAACCAGCTGGTCAAAACCGTCGTGGACGAACATGGCACGATCGATGCCTGGGTCAACGCGGCGGGTCGCAGCAGTCGAGGCTGGGCCACATCCACCTCGCCTGCAGAATTCGCCGAGCTGTTGGAATTGAACTTTCTGGCACTGGTCCGCTGCTGCCGAGCTGCCCTGCCCGTCTTGAAAAAGTCAGCTGGGCACCTGGTGAATATTGGCTCGCTGGCATCACGAATCGCCGGTCCCTACCTGGGCGCCTACCCAGCCAGCAAGTTCCCTGTTGCCGCCTACAGCCAGCAACTGCGAATGGAACTTGAATCCGAGGGAGTCCACGTGCTGCTGGTCTGCCCCGGCCCGATTGCCCGTGAGGGAACAAGCACCCGTTATGATCGCCAGGCCCGTAACCTGCCACGCAAGGCCCGACTGCCGGGCGCCGGTGCTCGCATCAAGCAACTCTGTCCCAACAAGCTGGCACGCCGCGTGCTACTGGTATGCCAGCAACGTCGACCCGAACTGGTCGTCCCCTGGAACGCCCGAGTGCTGTGCGCCATTGCCATGCTCTTCCCACGACTGGGCGACCGCATCCTTAACTATGTCACGCGGCATAACGAGCAGCCTTATGAGCAGCCCGTGACGAACATCGAATAGGTTCTGCGATGAATAACTTCTCTCGCGCCGCTGCCCTGCTGTTGGCACTGCTGGTAATCAGTCCCCAGTTGCAGTCGGCTCAGCGACCGCCGAACGTGATCGTGATCTTCGCGGACGACCTCGGCTACGGTGACCTGGGATGTTTCGGACACCCCACCATTCGAACTCCGCAGCTGGACCGGATGGCCAGTGAGGGGATGAAGCTGACTCAGTTTTACTCGGCGGCACCTGTCTGCACTCCCAGCCGAGCCGCCCTGATGACCGGCCGGCTGCCAGCCCGCAATGGGATGTGCAGCAACAAGCGGCGCGTGCTTTTCCCGAATTCCAAGAGCGGTATTCCAGCCAGCGAAATCACACTGGCCGAGGCCCTGAAGAAGCAGGGTTACGCCACCGCCTGTATCGGCAAGTGGCATCTTGGCCACCTGCCCCCGCACCTGCCAACTTCGAACGGCTTCGACTCCTATTTCGGCATCCCCTACTCCAACGACATGGATCGCGTCGCGGACGCACCCAGGGGCCGCGCAGCCTTTCTTGATCCCCGCGTCGAGTACTGGAATGTGCCGCTGATGCAGGACGAGCAGATTATCGAGCGGCCTGCCGATCAACGGACAATCACCCGGCGGTATACCGAACAGGCGACCGCATTTATTCGCCAGCATCGCAAGCAGCCATTTTTTCTCTACCTGCCGCATAGCCTTCCCCATATACCGCTCTTTCGGCATCCCGATTTCGCCGGCCAGAGCCTGCGGGGACTTTATGGGGACGTCATCGAGGAGATCGACTGGAGTGTCGGCCAGGTCCTGGAGACACTTCGCAAGCTGGACCTGGAAGACAACACACTGGTCTTCTTTACCAGCGACAATGGCCCCTGGCTGATTTTCAATGAGCACGGTGGATCTGCTGGATTGCTGCGGGATGGCAAGGGCAGCACCTGGGAAGGTGGCATGAGGGAGCCCACGCTGGCCTGGTGGCCTGGCACAATTCCGGCCGGCGCTGTTGCCACCGAGCTGGCCAGCACGATGGACATTTTCGCGACCGCGCATGAGATTGCCGATATCGATATGCCAACGGACCGGGTCATGGACAGCCACAACCTGATGCCGATACTGACCCAGACCGGCTCTTCGACTCGCAAACAACTCTTCTACTATCGCGGCTACAACCTGATGGCTGTCCGCCAGGGTCCCTGGAAAATGCACTTGATGACCCAGAATGCCTATGGGCAGCCAGAGCCAATTGTCCATCAGCGACCACTGCTATTCCACCTCGATCACGATCCATCAGAGAAGCACGACCTGGGTGAAGACCAGCCCGAGGTTATTGAACAGCTGCAGCAGGCGGTGGCCGCCCACAAGGCTGCCATGAAACCGGCTGACTCAGAACTGGAAAAGTAGCTCGCCGATCAGCGCAGCACCAGGGTCCGGCCATCCCGTTGCTCCTCAGCCGGGATTCTGACACGATGAGCGGAACTGAATCGCATTCCTCTTTCTGGCAATCGAGTAGACCACCATGGCCGCATTTCCCGACGTCAGCAAGATCCAGTACGAGGGTCCTGATTCGACCAATCCGCTCGCCTTTCGCTGGTACAACGAGGATGAGCTGATCGAGGGGAAGACGATGAAGGAGCATCTCCGCTTCAGCGTCGTCTACTGGCATACCTTCCGTGGCACGGGGCTCGATCCCTTCGGTTCCGCCACCATGCAGCGGCCCTGGGATGATGGTAGTGAGTCGGTTGAGAATGCCATCCAGCGAGCACGGGTCGCTTTCGAATTCATGGAAAAACTGGGTACTCCGTACTACGCTTTTCACGATCGTGATGTCGCCCCGGAAGGCAACTCGCTGGCGGAAACCAATGACAACTTTGATAAGGTCGCGGATGTGCTGGAAGAAGAACAGGCACGGACCGGTATCAAGCTGTTATGGGGAACAGCTAACCTCTTCAGCCACCCCCGCTTTATGCACGGGGCAGCAACCAGCTGTAACGCGGATGCCTTCGCCTATGGCGCGGCGCAAGTGAAAAAGTGCCTGGAAGTGACCAAGCGGCTGGGTGGAGTGAATTACGTCTTCTGGGGCGGCCGCGAAGGCTACCAGAACCTCTATAACACCGACATGAAGCGTGAACTTGACCACCTGGGAGCATTCATGCACCTGGCGGTCGACCATGCCCGCAAGATTGACTTCACTGGCCAGTTCCTGATTGAACCCAAACCGAAGGAACCGACCAAGCACCAGTATGACTCCGATGTGGCCGCCTGCGTCAACTTTCTGCGGCACTATGAACTGACGGATGCGTTCAAGCTGAATGTGGAAACAAACCATGCCACACTGGCTGGCCACACGATGATGCACGAACTGGAATATGCCGCCCTGCAAGGCATGCTCGGTAGCATCGATGCCAATACCGGCGACCTGCTGCTGGGATGGGACACCGACCAGTTCCCCACCGACTTCTACCTCACCGCTCGTTGCATGCTGGTGATCCTCAAGCACGGAGGGCTGACACCCGGCGGAGTGAACTTTGACGCCAAGGTGCGGCGCGAAAGCTTTGAGCCGATCGACCTGTTTCATGCCCATGTCGGCGGCATGGATGCATTTGCCCGGGGCCTGAAGATTGCTGCTGCGATTCGCGCCGATGGCGAACTCGCAGGACTCCTGGAGGAACGGTACAGCAGCTGGGACAGCGGCGTGGGTGCAGAAATCGAAAACGGTACGATCGACTCGGAAGGCCTCTCCAACTATATGCTGGAAAAAGGCGAGATCGCACCGAACCAGAGTGGTCGCCAGGAAATGCTGCTGAACCTGATCAACCGCTACCTCTAGCCGGTCAGGCGACCTTGCGCAGTGCCTCGCTGAACTGGTTGAGCGGAAAGACACGTGGCAGCTGGTCCTGGTTGTCGTCGCAAGCATCCGCACGCAGGATCACATGGGCCTCGCGGCCCCGTCCGCCAGAGTCGATACTCGAGTCGGTTAAGACCAGTACATTGCAGTCCGCCTGGCCACTGAATGCTCCCTCGCCAGGCAGGTAGAGGACTTCTACTTCCGTACGCTGATCTCCATCCGCGGACATGCTGACCTGCGGAGTAATTTGGTCGATCAATGCCTCGCTGCTCGGTGAACCGACCAGCCTAACGACCAGCTCAGTTGGCTCTCGCTGTTCAAGTCCATTGACACATCGCGTCAGGCGAATGGGGCGCGTCAGGTAGGCCACGTTAAGACCGTTCTTCCAGTCGTCAGGCTGCGTCTGCTCGGTCGGGTGCCAGAGGTGGTAGGTGTAGGTCGAGGAGAGGATCGACTTGACCGTCAGGCCCGCACGGTGGGCTCGCAGTCGCAGGTCGTCATCCTCACAGCCCCAGCCTACAAAGTTCTGGTCATAACCATTGAGAGCCTGGTAGTCTTCCCACCAGATGCCAATATTGTTGCCAATCAGCTTGGGCTTGGTGGAGTGGCGCACGAGGTTGTAGAACCACGCCTTGCGAGCCTGTTTTTTCATTCGCTGGCTCTCGCCACGAGGTACCGGCGGGAACAACCCCTGCCGCAAGGACTCGACCGTCACGCCGTCGGATACCGGTTCGTCAAGTCGCACGCAGTCCCCTCCCATGACCACACCCGCCTGCCGCTTGGCCAGGTGCAGCGCCAGGTGATCGGGCGGGAGAATGCAGTCACCGTCGAGAAACAGGATATAACGGCCACGACTTGCCGCCGCCCCTTCGTTTCGACAGCGAGCCAGCTGAAATCCGTCATGGGGATGAGTCACAAAGGTCAGGGGGAAATTGGCCTGGGCGGCGAACGAACGAACCATCTGCTCGGTTTCGTCTCGTGAGCCATCATCGGAAATGACGACATCAAACTTTCCCTCCACACCCTGCTGCATGGCTATCGATGTCAGCGTACGAAGCAAGTGGCCAGGCCGCTCGTAGCTACTGACGATCACCCCAATTTCAATCTGCTGTGACATGACGATTCCTTTCTCTCTTATTCCCGTGAAAAACTAAACCACCAGACTGCCGTGTCTGGCCGGTGCTGGTAGAGTTGCTGGCAATCCACCTGCTGCCAGCCCAGGTCCACGAATAGCTGGCTCGTCTCCTGCACGGTCCTGTAATAACCGGTGTAGTGTGTCTTCAGTTCGCTGGAATACTGGTTGACCACATCGACCCGTTTCTCCAACCCGACCGATGACCGAACCATCAGCGTACAGCGGCGTGGGTGCAGAAATCGAAAACGGTACGATCGACTCGGAAGGCCTCTCCAACTATATGCTGGAAAAAGGCGAGATCGCACCGAACCAGAGTGGTCGCCAGGAAATGCTGATGAACCTGGTGAAT
>Ga0302123_10003739_pt1 | contig 10074 bp, 7 predicted proteins | sample CB21_321_MG_FD_203109 | JGI IMG/M metagenome (GOLD analysis project Ga0302123, IMG submission 203109) | Marine microbial communities from Western Arctic Ocean, Canada - CB21_32.1 | ecosystem: Environmental > Aquatic > Marine > Oceanic | place: Canada: Western Arctic Ocean | collected 2017-09-28 | reverse complement strand
GCTTGGTGGTTTGCCACACACCATTTGGAACGATTCCTGGTACCGTTGATTCCGTTGTCTGCGGTTTTAGCAGGTGTAACATTAGAGCGTTTGTTTTCCAATTCGAAGCTGTTTTGGGGTGTATGTATTGGGCTATCACTCTATGGATTTATGTATCTCGGTGCGGGAATGGAGAATGACAGTCGTGTTTTAGTGAAGTTAGATGTGCTACGGCACGGACCCGCACTTTTGGAAACGACGACTGAGAAAGTGCATCGGTTTCTAAACTCAAAGCTAACTGACGATGATGTTGTGCTGCTCGTGGGGGATGCTGAGCCGTTTGATTTGACGCCACAAACAATCTATGCAACGTGTTTTGATCCGGATGTATTGCAGCGTGTCATTGATGGGAAGACGCCCACAGCCCAACGCGGGGCACTGGCCGAGTTAAATGTGGATTATATTTATGTTAGCTGGGAGGAAATCAAGCGATATCGTTCAACCTATGGTTACGATAGTTATGTCACTCGCGAATTGTTTAACAAGCAACTATTGTCAACCGGCGTAATCTCGGTCGAAACGGAACTACAGATCGATCCGGCTTTTGGGCAACTGTTCCGCTGTAATCAATAAACATTGTGTGTAAGGAAAACCACTAAATGCTTGTTCGCTACCTAGTTTCGAATTATCTGCGCTCCGCGGCTGGGCAGGCGGTGCGCGATAAAGTGGAAACAGCGGTTAGCGAGAAAGCCCAAGACTTGCAGCAATTGACGGACGATCGAGAAATCCCCAATTGTGAAATCGCCTTGGTGTTCGCGAGTCACGTTGAAGCAACCGGTGTGCTAGACCAATTGGAAAAGATCGTCAGCGTCCAATGCGCTGGGTTTGTCGAACATACGGGGAATTGGAATGGACTTGATGTTGTTGTCATCGAAGCGGGAGATTCTTGGAAATCTATCGCGCGGGCGACGACTGCTGTGATCAACCTGTATCAACCGCCGTGGATTGTTTCGGCTGGATTTTGCTGTGCCCTGCATCCCAAGTTCCGCAACGGCGGCATCGTCATGCCCAATCGCGTAATAGATACTCAAGACCGACGATTGGATGTTGGATTTAAAATATCGGAACAGGCGGTTAAGGAAACCAATGGCTTGTATGTTGGCGAATTATTGACGGTCAGTGAAATATTAGACACACCCAAAAAACGTAAACAGATGCATAAGCGTACGGGAGCCGTTGTCGCTGACATGGAATCGTCGGTTATTATGGAAATCTGTCGACAAGCGAGCGTTAAATGTATGAGTGTCCGAGTGATCACCGAGGAACTAGACGAACAGCCTCCGGAATTGATGAGTCGCATGATGAAGCAGGACACTAAAGCTGGCAAGCTTGGCGCGTTATCCAAAGGTGTGTTCACTAAAATTGCCGGCGTCAAAGAAATGTGGGATATGAAAAATGCCGCATACTTATCATCAGAGCGGCTAGCGAAATTCTTATTCGGTGTGATTGAGCAGTTAGTTAAAACAACAGAAACAACGGAAACCGGTTTGTCCGAGGAAGCGAATTGATGAAAATATTGTTAACGGCGCCACGCGGGTTTTGTGCTGGTGTGAACATGGCGATCGAATGTCTTGAGTTGGCAATTACCACCCTCGGCGCGCCAATCTATGTGTACCATGAAATCGTGCACAATAAGTATGTTGTCGAAACCTTCCAAGGCAAGGGCGCGATCTTTGTGAACAGCCTCGACGACGTTCCACACGGCTCGAATATGTTGTTTTCAGCGCATGGTATTTCACCGGAGATCAGAGAGTTAGCACAACAACGCAATCTGTTTGCGATAGATGCAACTTGCCCGTTAGTAACGAAAGTACATTTAGAAGCTGTCCGTTATGCTAAGGCTGGGTATACGATTTTCTTGATAGGTCATGCCGGTCATGATGAAGTATTAGGGACGATGGGCGAAGCGCCTGAAAATATGATACTGATTGAGGATGAAGATGATGTGGCGGCGTTGGATATTGCAGCGGGAACCGAGGTCGCCTATTTGACACAAACCACGTTGAGTGTTGACGACGCGGATAGAATTATTGCGGCGATACGAAAGAAATTCCCGGCAGTGCATTCCCCGCCGAAAGCGGATATTTGTTATGCCACACAAAATCGGCAAGAAGCAATCCGAATCGTATCTACAGAAGTTGACCTGGTGATAGTTGTTGGGAGTCAGAATAGTTCAAATAGTCAACGCCTCAAGGAAATTGCACTGGAGCTCGATCGGCAAGCCTACTTGATTGATGGTGTCTCAGATATTGATGATGCATGGTTTACAGAAGTTGAGAACGTCATGATCACGGCAGGGGCGAGTGCACCTGAAATCTTAGTTGAAGAGTGTGTGGAATATATTAAAAATCAGTTTGGTGCCGAGGTGGAACTACGGGCGATTCGCGAGGAAGAAGTGCATTTCAATTTGCCCAAAGAATTGGTGAAATTGTTGTAGGGACCACGAATTCCCACAGATTACATTTCGCTAATCCGCAGGTTGCGAAAGGATAGATCGGTGGTGGGGTCATGACCTTGGATCATGATGCTGCCGGCTGCCGTGCGTAATCCACGACGCGGATTCTCATCGGATTTGCGAGTGTCGGTCCAATCGGTGACTTGGTATCCGTTAACCCAGACCGCGATGTGGTCGTCGCAGGCGATGATCGTTTTGTGAAACCACTGTTGATCTTGGGCGACAATGCGTCTGGCGTCCTGGCGACGGAAGATGCCACCGGTGCCACAATCTTCGGGTACGGTCGGGTCATCACCTTGCATGCCGTTTTGAATCTGACTCTCGTACCCCATCATCTCGTCGCCGGGGATGCAGCGAAAAAAGATTCCGGAATTGAGACGTGCTAAGTGACTGATGCATTCGAGTTGCAGTACGAAGTTAGCATAATGTCCTTCGGTTTCCAATTGTCCCTTGCCGTTTTTAACGTTGAGAAAACCATCCGTTGTTACCGAGAAATCACTTTCCATATCGGGGTACTCAACCCACCCCGTTAAATCCTTCCCGTTGAAAATTGTGGTCAACGTCAAGGGCTGGAGGCGGATGTTGCGAAATGCGACAGCGCCGGAGTTGAGTTGCAATCCAATATGACCTTTGCCTAATGGCGTTGAATCTTGATAGTCGAGCACTAGATTTCCGTCGAGTAATGCCGAGATTTGATCATCAAGAACAGTTATTTGGATGGTGTGCCATTGTGTGCTCTCGACTTGAGGTGTGACGCGTTTACGAGCGACTAGGCTGCCTGTCGGAAAAGGATTGTCGAGTGGGGCGATGTTGAATTCGTAGCAATCTGTGGCAGGGTCGGTGGGTGTGCCACGGGTGCGCAGGAAAATACCGCTGTTGGTTTCGGGATCGCTTTTAAATTCGAGGTGCAGAGTATAGTTGCGGAATTCAGAGGTGGTATAAAGTAAGCCCGCATCCCCATCGCTGACCGTGATTGCCCCATCGGTAACTTGCCAGTTGGCCTGAGTTGCCGCTTGCCAACCAAACAAAGTCGCCCCGTCAAACAACTGGATCCAGCCCTCGGTTAGCTCCGCAGTCGTGATTGCTAGAGGTTCAGGTGCCGCAGCAGTTGGCATCGCAATGATTACCGGTTGCTCAGTTGGTTGCTCAGTTGTCTGCGCATCAGCAGGGGTAACTTGGTCCTCGGAGCTATTGGAGTTGTTTGCATAATTAGAATCACCAGAATCGCAGCCAGTGATTTGTGCGAATGAAATGGCAAACAGAGTTAATGTTAGCAGACGGAATAGAGACATATTAGTTTTCCAGAGGCGGGCAGATGTTGTTGGTGATTGTAAGTGAATGTGGAATCTATGATTCGATTATGTTTAATTGTACTTCACCAGTGATGCCACCGGCTTGGTCGGGCGCGCGATTTGGCCGTGGCAAAGGAGCACTGGCATCGTCGGTGGCTGGTAGGTCGACGAGTATTTCTAGTAAATTGGTTGCTTCGAGATGCTGTTGGATTTCGAAACTAAGATTACTTTGACCAAGCTGGATTTCGCCGACAGTGTTGTTGTTCACATATACCGTTCCCAACGCATCGACCGAATCAATCTGCACTTGCACGACATCATTTTCTTGCAGTCCAGTGGGGCGATGAAACGTTCGCTGAAACAACACTTTTCCGCGAAAGTCGGCGCCCAGTTCAGAGCTCCAATCTGCTGGCAGTTTTAATCTTCCAGGAGGTGGCACAGCGGTATCGGATTCCTGAGATTGGCCGTCAGCGGTCCAGTAGGTGTGAGCTAACGGAGTGTATTGCCAAGGGCCACGTAAGCGGATGGTGTGCATGGACTCAGTTGTTATTCAGGAGTGAAATCATGAGTGATTGTAAATTGTCGTGTTTGCTGCTGGCCATTTTGAAAAGCGCGCACAATCACTTGAAACCCGCGTAAGGGAACTGGGTAGGGGGGCATGGTTTCTGCTTCAAATATATCATCAATGCCACCGGAGCCATTGTTATCGATTCCATCATTGCCTTCATCAACCACTCCGTTGGTGTTCTGATCCACGCCATCGCGTTCATACTCGATCGTCCATGTATCGAAAACACAGCAGTGGTTGAATTTAAAGTTATTCGAACCAGTTGGGTAAAGTACTGGGAAGGGAGCGGGAAGGTATAGCGGCCGTATTGAGATACCTCTTAGTTGACTTCCTGGGCGGGGTTGCAGGGTTAAGAGGGAGCCAACGGTCTTGAGTACTCTTGATCGGTTTGGTGGCACACCAACCCACTTGAAGTTTGGGGAGTTGGTATTAGTGTCTATAAAACGCGAAGCGAAACCAAGGTCAATGTATGCACCGTGGCCAATTGCGTCAGTATGCGCGCGAGTTTCATATCCGGGATCGCCGGGAGTTAACGGTTCACTGCCAGAATTTTTTAATTCTTCTGCGGAAATTGTACCATCCCCGTTGGCGTCAAACGTGTCGCGGTCAGCCACGATTTTTACCAACGGGTCGTACACTCGTACGTCAAACCCGATCACTTGATCCATCACAACATCTTCGCCCATGAACATACCATATTGAAACGGAAGTAGTCTTGTTTTAAAAGGATGTGGAAAATTGGCGTCACGGTTTGGGTTGACTGGTAACGTTGGTAGATGGGCGACGCGGTTTTTACGCAAAGTAAGATCTGCTAGTGTGTTGGCGCTAACTGTCCCGTTGGCGTTAATGTGGATGGAGATATCGTTCTCATTGATGAACGTAACTAAATTACCAGTGGTCACACCTGGGAGAATTCCAGCGTCGTTGTTGAGATCGGGGCGAATTAACAATGCCCGGCGACGTAGCGTTGCCAATTGCATGGAATTGTGTTGCGATGCACCGACACTTCCATCAAAAGTAGTATCTATTGCTCGGTCTGAATCATAGTCGCCGGGAAGTAGTTCATCAATTATTCCGTTACCGTCGTTGTCGATGCCATCGCGGAGGAATTCCGTATTGCGAGGTTCTAGCCAATAAATGATCTCAGCGTTGGGTGAAGTAATATTCTCAAATAGTTGACCACTGGCGACAAACGTTCCTCGCACTCGTCCATGAAATGGCTCACCGAGTCGCCGTGAAGTAAACATGATGACGTCGTCGGTATCACCGGTCAACGTGTCAAAGCCATCAGCGGAAGAAATTGAATCGTTGTCGACGCCTTCGATAATTTCAAAATACCCCATCGCTGATGCAGCGGTAGTATTGGGCGTCGTTTGCACGGTGATGCCGCGAAAATCTTCTCGCAGCAGATTGGTAGCGTTGCGCAATTGACCCGATAATTGTACGTTTGCCCGACCTTTATTGACGGCATAGGTTATTTGCCGAAAGGCTTCAATGACCCCGATTAAGAGCAATAATCCGACAGTGGAGGCGACGAGAAGTTCGACGATGGTAAAACCACCATGATGACGACGTTTTCGATTCATAAAAACTTCAGGAGTAAAGGGTACAACAAGGATGTGTAAAAAATACTTTTTTGGCTAAAAGCACTACTCTGTAATAATACTCAACCGCAACGATTTGTGGAACGTTATTTTTGCGTTGGGGTATTGAACTATAATACATTATGATGCTGTTTTCCGGTTGTACCTATTGGGACGATTCAGATTTCGGCTAGACAGCAGCGGTGTAAATTCAGTTCAATACGGCTATGAGAGCAGCGATTAATAAAAAAAATGGGATTGGCAGAGCGGAAGTTTTCGTAGCCGTTGTTGTGGTCGTGGTGTTAAGCGGCATTTTACTCCCTTATATACTGAAACAGCGGACAATGAGTCGCCGTCTCATGTGTGATTACCGACTTACGCAACTCGGATACGCTGTCCAGTTAGCAGAAACGGCCAGCCAGCAACTTCCGACGTATCGCACAGCTTGGCCCGAACTGCACGCGAGTCCTACGCCGGTAATCACGAGTGACCGCATTGTCGGCTGGCAATTCTCGTTATTACCATATTTGCGTTTGACCCCAGACGCTGTCACGGCGGAAGATCCGGACGCATCCCCGCGGATCGGCCCGCTACATCACCATTTTTCTGATTATGTTGGCGATTCTTCGGCGGAAGCGCAGCAACGACTACACAAACTTTACTTGAATGATTTTGTTTGCCCAGCTAATAATCCACCCGAGATTGGCAAAGGCATTTTGCCAGGTGGATGGAATTCTTACGTTGCCAACGGCGGCTTACCGGATGCAGTAGGGTCGGATGCAATTTACACGGTTGATTTCATCGCAAATGGATTGTTTGTTGATGATCCAGCATTATCGCAACACGGCCCACGCGACCTTGTGGGATTTCAATATGTTGCAGATGGTGACGGGATCGATAACACTTTGATGTTGTCAGAAAATATCGACAGTGGTAATTGGACCGATACTTCTCAGGCTGCGTTGCTTTTCCATTGGCAAATTGACGCACATTTTCCCGAGGGAGTTAATACAGCACGCGTGCTTGGGATAAATATTCAGCGGGGGCAAGCAATTTCCGGTGACATTCGTTTTGCTCGCATCTCCAGCAACCATCCAGGAGGTGCGAACGCGATTTTTGTCAGCGGCCGCACTCAATTTATAAGCGAGAATATTGACCCGCGAGTCCTGCGATACATGATGACATCTCGCGATGCGGAATGTATGTGGCCGGGCACGACTATTCCGATTTTTGAATAGGCCGCAATTAGCTTCTAAATTCGTCGCGGACGTCGGCGATAATTTTCTCAATCCCACAATGATTGGGGGCGCCAATTAGATTGCTGATTTTCGTGAGATCAGGAACTCGCCGGCGAATATCTTCAAACGACTCGTCATAGGCATCCGTATACGTTTGGAACTCCACTTGCGATTTCGAGTCGCACACTTCGATTACTTTGTTGGCTAACTCCAAAATGGTAATTGGCGTGTCACTGCCAATGTTGATGACTTCACCGACTGCGGCATCCGTCTGCATCAAAGTGAGTACGGCTGCAATGACGTCTTGGACATGAGCAAAGCAGCGGATTTGAGTGCCGTCATCATGAACAATCAACGGTTCGCCCTGCAGTGCCGCTTGCACAAATCGTGGCAACACCATCCCAAAGGCTCCGGTTTGGCGTGGGCCCACGACGTTGAAAAAACGTCCAATGACAATAGGCAGATTGTGCTCTTTGACACAGGCAAGTGCTAGAAACTCATCGATCGCTTTCGACACTCCGTAGGACCAACGTGGGCGGGTTGTCGCGCCAAACACGAGGTCGTCTTCTTCGGTCCAAGTTTCTTTTGGATTCTTACCGTAGACTTCACTAGTCGATGAAAAGAATGTCCGTACGGACTCACCGTTTTCCACACGTTGACGTAGTGCCGCCATTAATAATTGTGTCGGATAGATGTTACGCTCGATGGTTTCAATGGGTTTACTGGCAATCAGCGCCACACCGACGGCAGCCGCTAGGTGGTAAACTTGATCTTGTCGAGCAACCACTTGGTTCATGAGTGTCTCATTACCAATGTCACCTTGGATATAGGATAGCGCTGGATTATCAATAACATGGGCGAGGTTGCTGGCGCGGCCAGTTGACTGGTCATCGACAATCGTGACGTGGTCTCCCCGCGCAAGCAGTGCGGTTGTGAGATGTGAGCCGATGAAGCCCGCTCCGCCAGTTATCAAAACGTTGGGCAAGAATTTTATCCTTTTTGAGTAAATATAGTTACTTTTGCGTTGATTACCAAAAATACCTAAGTCACCTGACCACCCTTTAAAAGATAGACATACATTGGAAACATCGGCAATCAACTCCTTGAATAATCACGTAAATCGGTTTTTTACGTTGACTGCGCGTCACTGTGCTTGTTTCTTAGACTGTTCGTAATGAGTATACTAATACTGATTGTATACTTTTTGAAAAACGCATTTTCTTAATTGATTTATTGTGAGGAACTCTCGTATTACGAGATGTTGTATTAATATGTTCAAGCGTAAATATCGCACCGTTTCATGGGATTTGAAAACACCCTTTTTGTTCCCGTTGCTGGTCACTCTAGCTCTGACACTAATGGTGACAAATATATCTGTGTTATGTGCTCAAGAAGAAGAGGCAGATGACGTTATTAAGCTCAAGGAAAAATCATCTCAGGATGCCTTGGATGTTTACTCCGATGCGGCCAAATTCCAAAATGGTGCGAAGTTCGAAATTGCCGTTGAGGAATGGGAAGTGTTTCAAAAAGAATTCCAAGATGATCCTTTGGCTCCCAAAGCAATTTATTACTTAGGTATCTGTTCACTACAACTGCAACAATTTGATAAAGCAGCGAGTGCTTTTGAATTTACGGCAACACGATACGCGCAGCATGACAGTACTGAGTCGGCATTGTTTTACTGGGGACGCACTCGTTATGCACAGGCCTCGTCGTTGCCAGACGTTAAACAAAAACACGCTCAACTTAAAACGGCTATCGGAGCCTTTGAAAAACAACTAGCCGCGTACGCCAAAGGCTCTTTGGCAGATCAAGCGTTTTACTTAATGGGTGAATCCCATTATGGTTTGGGTGACAAACCCGCTGCGATAAAATCATACCAAGCGGTCGTCACAGGGTTCCCTAAATCCGAGCAGCGGGTAACAGCAGTCTATGCCTTAGGTGCCACGTTGGAGGAAGAAAAAAAATATACGGAGGCAGGCAAGGCCTACGATATTTTCTTAGCAGAATTTCCCGAAGATCCGCTCCGCACAGAAATACGGATGCGGAAGGCTGAGACGATTTTACAGGCCAAAAATTATAAAGAGGCCGCCGAAGTGTTTGGTGAAGTTGCTGCGGTAGAAGGTTACTTGCTGGCAGCCCATTCGCGGATGCGACAAGCATTTTGTTTGTTACAGTTAAAACTGCATGAGGAAGCGACCGCTATTTATTCGACAGTTTTATCCGCCAAAGAGACAGCGGATTTTCACACCGAAGCTGCTGGGCATTTGCTGTCGATCTGTCGCGCATATATCAAGGACAAAAAACATGACATGGCACTAAAATTAGCGGATGCGTTTATTGTAAACGTGACGGACGTCGAATTAACGATCCATGTAAAACTTGTAGCTGCTGATGCACTTGATGGTCAGCAAAAATATGCTGATTCACGTAAGCGTTATCTTGCAATCGTAGAGCAGCACAACGAGCATGCCGTAGCGGCCGATGCTTTGTACTTTGCAACATTTGCTGCGTTGCAGCTTAAACAACATGACAATGTCATTGCCGACGCGAAAACCTTTCTGGGTAAATATCCCAAACACGAATTTCAAGCAGATGTTGCTAAACTTCTAGCAGAATCTAGTATTCTTAAGAGCTCGGATTTATTTCAAGACAAAAAATATGCGGAAGTCGTCGCAATTCTGTCGGCGTCAATCAAGGATAGTCCGCAAGGTTCACGAGTGGTCGACAGCTTATTGTTGTTAGCACGATCTAGTGCCGCCTTGAAAGAGATTGCTGCTGCGAAGGGCTATGTCGCTCGGATTATCAAAGATTTTCCAGAAAGTAAACTTGTGGCTGAAGCTCAGTTTCGTTTGGGCGAATATCATTATGGTGAGAAAGAGTATGAATTGGCGATTAC
>Ga0302123_10003738_pt1 | contig 10075 bp, 8 predicted proteins | sample CB21_321_MG_FD_203109 | JGI IMG/M metagenome (GOLD analysis project Ga0302123, IMG submission 203109) | Marine microbial communities from Western Arctic Ocean, Canada - CB21_32.1 | ecosystem: Environmental > Aquatic > Marine > Oceanic | place: Canada: Western Arctic Ocean | collected 2017-09-28 | reverse complement strand
ACTCGACGAGTCCTGCGCCGGCGCTGGACGCGTCGACGAATTCGATCGCCTTGACATTCAATTCGTCCAGCAGCATCGAGGCGTAACGCTCGACTTGCGCGCGTTCGTCGGCGGAACGGACGCCCACCATCAGCGACGGCAACGGCTGCCGCACTTTGACCCCGGCTTTGCTGCGCGCCGCCCGCCCCAGTGAGGCCAGCCGTTGCACGAGTCGCATCGCCTCAATGCGGCCCCCGTTGCTTGAGGACGTGTCCATCAGCGCGGCGTCGGCATCTGGCCAGGAGGCCAGATGCACGGAGTCGGGCGCCGCCTGCGCCGACGAAGAAGGGTCGCCGCCTGCGACCAGGTTGCGGTACATCTCCTCGGCCACGTAGGGGGTGAAGGGCGCGAGCAGCTTGGCGACCGTTGCGAGGCACTCGTACAGCGTGTGGTAGGCGGCGGCCTTGTCTTGGTCGTCGTCCGACTTCCAGAAACGCCGCCGGCTCCGGCGCACGTACCAGTTGCTGAGCTCGTCGACGAAGGTTTCGATCGCCCGTCCGGCGCTGGTGGGGTCGTACCCCTCCAACGCTTGCGTCACTTCCGCGACGGTCGATTGCAGCGCGCTGCGGACCCAGTCGTCCAACTCCGATCGCTGCTGCGGCGGCGGCGAGTTCGGATCGAAGCCGTCGATCGACGCGTAGGTGACGAAGAACGAGTAGGTGTTCCAGAGCGTCAGCAGGAAGCGCCGCTGCGCTTCCCCCACCAGGTTGCTGCTGAAGCGTCGGGGGTTGCCGGTCGGTGAGGCGGTGTACAGGTACCAGCGCAACGCGTCCGCGCCGTGGGCGTCGAGCACGGACCAGGGGTCGACGACGTTGCCCTTGGACTTGCTCATCTTCTCGCCCTTCTCGTCCAGGATGTGCCCCAGCGAGATCACGTTGCGGTAGGCGATGGGCTCCGGCGTCGCTTCCACGCGATGCAGCAGCGCCGCTTCCGCGTGCAACGAGTAGAACCATCCGCGCGTCTGGTCGACGGCCTCACAAATGAAGTCGGCCGGGAAGCGCTCCGCGAAGAGGTCCTGATTCTCGAACGGGTAGTGCCACTGCGCGTAAGGCATGGCGCCACTATCGAACCAGGCGTCGGCGACCTCCGGCACGCGCCGCATCTCCCCGTCGCAGGCCGTGCAGGGGATCGTGATGTCGTCTACGAAGGGGCGATGCGGGTCCTCGATTGGCGGCGTACCGGATCGCTCCGCCAGCTCCGCGAACGAGCCCACGGCGTCCGTCGCCTTGCAGGACGTGCAGCGCCAGAACGGCAAGGGGGTGCCCCAGAAGCGCTCGCGGCTCACTGCCCAGTCGACGTTGTTGGCGAGCCAATCGCCATAGCGACCGTCGCGCACGTGTGACGGGTACCAGTGCATGAGTTCGCGATTGCCCTGCGTGAGCGATTCGCCGACCTGTGTCGTGGCGACGTACCAGGATGGCTTGGCGTAGTAGAGCAGGGGGGTGTCGCAGCGCCAGCAGAAGGGGTAGGTGTGGCGGATGGTGCTGCGTTTGAGCAGCCGCCCACGATCGGTCAGGTCCTGCATGATGGCCGCGTCGGCGTCCTTCACGAACTGGCCGGCGAAGGGACCGCTGGTGAAGCGGCCGCGCAGGTCGACGGGCTGAAGGAAGAAGAGGTCCTGGTCACGACCCAGGCCGTAGTCGTCCTCGCCGAAGGCGGGCGCGATGTGAACGATGCCGGTGCCGTCCTCCATGGAGACGAAGTCGGCGGCCAGCACGCGGCGCTGGGGCGGCTCGTCCGTCTCCAGCAGGCGGGTGTCGCGGAAGCGCAGGACGCGGTCACCCCACTCGCCGGGTTCGTAGAGGCCGTCGTACTGCACACCGACGAGGGAGGCGCCGGGCACGGTGAGCAGCACCGTGGGCGATTCCATTCCCGCTTCGTCTCCGCCGACGCGGTCCTGGGCCAAGATCAGCCGCTCACCATTGAGCTCAACGACCGCGTACGTCTCGCCCGGCGCGACGGCCAAGGCGGTGTTGCCCGGCAGCGTCCAGGGCGTCGTGGTCCAGGCGACCAGGGAGGTGTCGCCGTCGAAGCCCGCCAACTCCTGGGGCAGCGACTCGGGCCGCGCGCGGAACTTGATCGCGACGCTGGGGTCGGGCGTGTCGTCTTTGTAGCCCAGCGACAACTCGTGACTGGAGAGCGATGTCTCGCAGCGCGGGCAGTGCGGCGTCACCCGTCGCGCTTCGTAGATCAGGTCGCCGTCCCAGAGCGACTTGAGGATCCACCAAACCGACTCCACGTAGTTGGCGTGGAAGGTGACGTAGGCGTCGTCCATGTCGACCCAGAAGGCGATGCGCTCGGTCATGTCGCGCCACTGCGAGACGTAGCGCATGACCGACTCTCGGCAGCGGCGATGCCGAAGGCCTCGATTTCCGCCTTGGTGCTGAGGCCCAGCTCCCGCTCCACCTCCAGCTCCACCGGCAGTCCGTGTGTGTCCCAGCCCGCCTTTCGTGGCGCGCGGAAGCCACGCATCGTCTTGTAGCGCGGGAAGAGGTCCTTGTAGACGCGCGAGAGGACGTGGTGCACGCCGGGGGCGCCGTTGGCCGTGGGCGGGCCCTCGTAGAATGTGAAGAGCTTGTCGGCCGGTCGCTCCTCAATGGAGCGCTCGAAGATGCGCTGCTGGCGCCAGAAGTCGCGCTGGCGCTGTTCCATCTCCAGGTAGGGCATCGTGCTGCCCACGGGCGTGAATCGATCAGATCCGGATACCACCGCCATCGTGCGCTCCTGCCGCTCTGCGACGGGCACACAAGGGCCCGCCCCAACCAGGGACGGGCCGACGAGTCGGTCCGCGGTACCACCCTGCTTCCTCGTCCCCTTCCCGAAGGCCGGGAGGGGAGAGGCGCTCTGCGGGCGGCCACCACCGCCCGGCCCTGCGCTAACGGGGGGCCTCCGGCCGCGTCTACTCACCCGTCATGCCTCTGGGGAGGGCATGGGAGCTTTCGGGCGGCGGCTCAGGAGTGATGTTCGAGAGGGCCCGCGCGTCCGCTTGCACCATCCGGACTCGCTCGGGCGCGGTGATCCCCGTCGACACGATCTCCGTCGCAGCCTTTCGCTGATCGTACGGGAGCGCTTCGCGCGGGATCAATCGTCGCGCGTTAACAGACGCAGCCCTGCGGTCAGGGCACCCGACGCCGTAGTTGGACGCCCGCCTTCAGGGCGATTGCGAGGCGCAGCTCGTCCGGCAACAGTGCCGCCATCTCTGACAGGCGCTCGTTGATGAAGGCCAGCGCCGCCTCCAGCGAGGTCACGTCGTCCGAGGCCAGCGCTTCGGCCACGAGCCCCTCGACGACGCGGTTCGGGTTGGCGCGCAATCGCCCGATCAGGTCGGGCGTGGCGGCGAGGGCGCCGGGCGGGTCGCCCAGCAGCCGCGAGAGGTGACGCGCCGCTGGATTGGGCATGGTCGCATTCTCGTTCTGGCGCGGCCTAGTTCCGGCGCGTGTCGCCCTGCCGTGGCGGTCCATCGAATCCGCGGCTCTGTGAGCTACCGCTGAACCCCCCACTGAAGCTCCCACCGCCCTGGGATCCGCCGGCCGGCGCACCCTCACGCGGCGGGGGCGGGGCGTTGCGGAGGAACTCCCGCGCCTCGTCGTTTTGGCAGGGGCGCTGCCCCCACTTGCTCGCGATCTCTTCCATCTGCATGCCGTGCGTCATGAGTCGTTTGACGGCGGAGCAGAAGACGGGGCGGTCGCCGCGTGGGATAAAGGGGACCTCGATCATGTCGCCGCAGAGGGCGCAGGCGGCCGGGTGCATCTGCCGCGGTGTGCGTCCACCGAAGGAGGCGGCGCCGCCGTAGCGGATGTAACCGCTGTCGTTCTCCAGCGTGGTCCGGGCGCTCTTGCGCGCGTTGCGACAATCCGGGCAGCGCACCGGGTCGTTCTCCAAGCCTTTGCTGGCGTAGAACTCCTGCTCGCCGGCCGTGAACGAGAACTCGTTCTGGCAGTCGCGGCAGGTCAGCGGACGGTCTTGAAAGCTCACGTGTATTTCTCCTGGCCCGGCCTCATGCCGGGGCGATCGTGGCGCCACTTGGCCTAGTGTCCCGTGGTCCGCGGGGAGTGGCCCGATCTGGCTCGACGGACCCACGATTACTCGATTAACGAGAAACCCCGCCAGATGCGGCGGGGTCGCGGTGACACCTGGACTCAGTCAGCATACCAATTCGGCTTGGGTTTGTGGGGCGGCGGGCGCGAGCGACGGACGAGCAACGCACGCAGGCGCGTCATGACGGCCTGGGCCTCCTCGACGCGCAGGGCCAGCATTGCTCCTTGGTACACGATCGCCCCCAGGATCGTGCCGGCGAGGAGAGCAAAGATGGACCGCGGGCCGAACGTGTCGCTCGAGTCCAGGACGAGCAGCAGGAGCACCAGCGCCTCGGTCATGAGCAGGGTGGAGAAGACGATGCGGTAGACGGTCGTGGCCGTTTTCCGGTCCCAGAGCCCGCCTTCCATGCGACGGTGCAGCACGATGAAGAGCCCCAATGCCTCCACGATCGTCGCGATGGAGAGCGCCAGGGCGAGGCCGCGGATCTCCAGGGGCCCGACGAGGATCGCCGCCAGGACGATGTTGATCAGCATGGAGGTGACGGCGAAGGTCACCGGCGTGCGCGTGTCCCCCATGGCGTAGTAGCCGCGCGAGAGGATCTCGATCGAGGTGTGGGCGGCCAGGGCGATGCCGTAGTAGAGCAGGGCGTCGGAGACGAGCGCGGTAGCGTCGGCGTCGAAGGCGCCGTGCTCCAAGAGCGCGCGGACCAGGGGCTCGCGCAGCAGGATCAGCCCAACAGAGGCGGGCACGGCGAGATAGAGCGTGAACCGCAAGGCGCGGCCCACCATGTGTCGGACCTCGGTCATGCCCCCCTCCTCGGCCGCCCGCGCCGCCATGGTGGGGAAGATCGCCATCGCCAGGGACATGCCCAGGAGACCCACGGGGAAGAGCAGGATCAGCCAGGCGAAGTTGAGCGCGGAGATCGACGAGTCGCCCACAAACGAGCCGAAGAAGGTCAGCACAACGAAGTTCACCTGCGCCGCCGCCAGGCCGATCATGCGCGGCCCCATGAGTCGCAGGACTTCCCGCGCGCCCGGGTCCCAGAAGTTGAGCGAGAGCACCAGTCGGGCGCGGGCGCTGATCAGGGCGGGGAGCTGAATCAGCAGGTGCGCACCGCTGCCCACGATGACGCCGATCGCCAGGGCCTCCACACCAAATTCGTCGGACAGCAGCAACGCTCCCAGGATGATTGAGAGGTTGTAAAACATGGGCGCGAAGGCGGGCAGCAAGAAGTGGTGGCGGGCGTTGAGAATGCCCGTAATCATGCCCGACACCGCGAACAGGATGGGCGAGACGAGCATCACCCGGGTCAGGAAGATGGCGTCGTCCCGCAGTGACGATTGATTGCCGGTGTCTTCGCCCAGGCCTGGCGCCAGGGCTGGCACGATCCACTCGGCCAGGAAGAACATCACGACGGCGAAGACGATCGTCGCCAGCAGGACGACGTTGAGCACGATCGAGGCCAGCCGCCAGGCTTCGTCCTCCCCCCGGCGCTGGATGTAGCGCGCGTAGACCGGGATGAAGGCGCTGGCCAGGGTTGCGCCCGCGAGCAGTTGGAAGACCAGCTCCGGCAGGCGCTGGGCGACGAAGAACGCGTCGAGTTCGGCGCTGGCGCCGTACTCGTTCGCGATCACGACCGCCCGGACCGCGCCCAGCAGGCGGCTGGCCAGGAAGCCGAGCGCGACGAGCATCGCGGCACTCGCGACGGTACGGCTGGCGCCGGTTAGCACGGGGGGCCCTGTGTTCCCTGCGGCAGCCGGCCCCGCCGCCGCGGGGCGCGCGGTTGGTGTCGCGCCATGTGTGGACACTCCTCCGCCGCGCTGCCTACGATAGCTGGGTGTTGCCCTAGGCAGCACTTTTTCCGAGGAGCCCACTCCTCGCGAGGAGCTACCGTGGCCAACAAGCAGGCCGCCGAAAAGTACTTACGCGCATCTCAGCGTCGTCGGATGCGAAACAAGCCGGTGCGAACCCGTGCCCGTACCACGGTGCGGGATGCGCAGCTGGCAATTGACGCGCAGGAATGGGCGGACGCCGACCAGCTCGTCCAGACGGCGGTCGCGGCGCTGGACCGCGCCGCGCAACGCGGAGTCGTGCACGCCAACAACGCCGCGCGCCGGAAGTCGCGCCTGTTGCGCCACTACCACCACGCGCGGACGCCGGAGGCGAGCGCGCAGCCGCACGTGCGACGGCCGGAGCCGGTCAAGGTCTCGTAGTCTCTCCTGACCGCGTGTTTCGCTCGTTGCTCGTTCCGGACGGGCCCTCGCAGGGTGGCGACGGGCGCTGTGAGTGCGCCCTGCGCAAACACTCTTCGCGAACGGTGCAAGCACTCTTCGCGAACGGTGCAAGCACTCTTCGCGAACGGTGCAAGAAGGAGATCACCCGGATGAAGGCGCTGATCTTTCACGAGGCCCGTCGGATCGTGGTGGAGGATCGGGACGACCCGACACCGGAGACGGGCGAAGTCATCCTGCGCACCGACGCCGCCGGCATCTGTGCCTCCGACCTCCGCGTCTACCGCGGTGAGAAGTACGCTGCCCCCGGCGTGATTCCCGGGCACGAAGTGACCGGGACGGTCAGCGCTGTCGGCGCGGGCGTGGACTCGCTGGCGGAGGGCGACCGCGTCGCGGTCTATCCGATCGTTGCTTGTGGCTTCTGCGACTTCTGTCGTCGGGGGCTGCGCAACCGCTGCACCTCCCGCCGCACCCTGGGTTATGAATTGGACGGCGGCATCGCGGAGTACTTGCGCATCCCCGCGCCGATCGTTGGGCAGGGGCAGCTCATGCCCGTCCCCGACGGCGTTCCCGCCGAGCGCGCCGCGATGACCGAGCCGACGGCCTGCGTGCTTAACTCCTTCGAGTCCTGCCGCTTCCGGGCCGGGGCCTCAATGGCGATCATCGGCGCGGGTCCGATGGGCCTTTCCCACGTCATCCTCGCCCGAGCCTTGGGCGCGGGCCCCGTGATCGTCGCGGAGCCCGTTGAATCCCGGCGCCAACGGGCGCTGGAGCTGGGCGCGACCGCCGTCTGTGGGGGCGGCCCGGATGAGATCACGGCTGCGGTCATGGACGGCACCCGCGGCGCGGGTGCGGACGTGGTGATCGTGAGTGTGGGCCTGGACGGACTGACCGAGCTCGCCTTGCCCATCACGGCCAAGCAGGGTGCGATCAACCTGTTCGCGGGGTTCCCCCCCAAGACCACGGCGTCGCTGGATGTGAACTTCCTGCACTACAGCGAGATTCTGCTCACGGGCAGCCAGAACGCGACGGCCGATCAGTTCCGCCGGACGGCGCAGCTGATGCCGGCCCTCGGTGGGCTCGATTCGCTCACGACCCATCGCTTCGATATGACCAACGCGGACGGCGCCTACACGGTCCGTGAGGATCCCGCGGCGCTGAAGACCATCGTCTTTCCTGGCGGCGTTCCGGGATGAGCCCCCGTTTCGTGCGGCCGCGAACGGCGTGCGCACGATGACGGCCGATCGTGGTCCGCGTCGCAAACTGATCGGGATTGGGCCGGAGCTGCGCGATGCCCGGCTCAGCCGCGGATTTTCGATTGATGAGTGCCAGCGGGGTACCCGGATCTCGCGTCGCTATCTGGAGGCGCTGGAGGATGAAGAGTTCAGCGCCCTTCCCGCCCCAGTCTTCGCACGCGGCTTTCTGCGCTCCTACGCGCAATTCCTGGGCCTCGATCCGACGGCGATGGTGGCGCGTTTTCCAGCCAATCCGCGCGCACCCACGGGATCCCAGCGCGACGGCGCCTACCCGCGGAACATTGAGGCCACTCGGCTGCGATCGGCCGCGCCCTACTACGAGGACGAGTTCGCCGAGGATCAGGCGCTGCCGCCGATCCCCAGCGTGCAGACGACGCCGTCGAGCTTCCGCTTGGGCCCCTGGCTGGTGGCGGCGTTCGTGGTGCTGGTCGTTTTCGCGGGGGTCGTGGTCGTCGTGACGCTGGGTGGTGACGGCGCGGAGACCGCGGTGCAGACGACAACGACTCCGCCCGGAGTTCCTGCCGGACCGGCCGACGCCGAGGGCGAGGATGAGTCGTTCACGGCGCCCCTGACGGTGCCGGAGGGCACGGTGCTGCCCAGCTTCGCCAGCGCCAGCATCAGCGACGCGCAATTGTGGCTGCGCCGGGCGGGCGCGCCCTTCGTGATTGTGGAGGTGTTCGACGCAGCGCAGGCGGGGGTCGTCCTCGATCAGTTGCCCGCAGCCGGCGCTACGCTCGATTCCGGCACAACCGTAACCGTCGTGGTCAGTCGGGGCCCGGTTCCGATCGCGGAGACCCCGGCTGGTGAGGCTCCGGCTGGTGAGAACCCGACCGGTGAGACCCCGACCGGTGACACCCCGACGGGGCCGGACGGGTCAGCGGCTCCAATCGACGGCAACACGACCCAGGAGGCCACGGCCGAATAGTGCGCTACCACTTGCAAACCCTGGGCTGTCCCAAGAACACGACCGACTCCGAACAACTCGTGCGCGCGCTCAGCCGCGCCGGTCACCGGCCTACGGAGCGGACCGAGGCAGAGGTGCTGATCGTCAACACCTGTGGCTTTATCGACGCAGCCAAGGATGAGTCGGAGGCTGCCGTGGCGACCTTGGAGTCTGGCAAGCGCGCCGACCAACGCCTTCTGGTCGTGGGCTGCTGGGCGCAGATCGAGTCGGCGCGGATCCGTCGCGAGCACGCCCGTGTCGACGCGACCTTCGGAATCGAAGCCTGGGACGCGATTGTGGAATCACTGGGACCGGGCACCCCGGGCGACATCCCGGAGAGTGGCCCGGCGGCGGGGGCGCCGCGCGCCAGCGCCTATCTCAAGATCTCCGATGGCTGCTCGCGTCCCTGCACCTTCTGCAACATCCCGGGCATCAAGGGGCGCAGCTTTCGCAGCACGCCCATCGCGGCGCTGGCAACGGAAGCGCGGCGCCTCAGCGAGGAAGGCGTGCGGGAGATCGTCCTGGTGGCGCAGGACTCCACCGCCTATGGCGAGGACATTGGCCTGCGGGAGGGCCTGCCGCGCCTGCTGGAGCGCATCGCGTCCGAAGCGCCCCGGCTCTCCTGGATCCGGCTGATGTACGCTTACCCGGGATTCGTGACACCGGCGTTGGTGGAAACGATGGCGGCGATCCCCCAGGTCTGCCACTACCTGGACATCCCGCTACAGCACGGCAGCGCCTCCGTGCTGCGACGCATGAAGCGGCCCCACAACCTCACGATGGTGCACGACACCCTGGAGCGCCTGCGGATCGCGATGCCGGACATCGCGATCCGGTCGACGTTCATCGTTGGATTCCCGGGGGAGACGAAGCCGGAGTTCGAGGAATTGCTGGACTTCCTGCGCGAGGGTCGCTTCGATCGCATCGGCGCGTTTACCTACTCGCCGCAGGACGGTACGCCGGCCGCAACGCTGCCGGACCCGGTTGCCAGCCAGACCATGGAGCGTCGATACCGGCGGCTGATGAGCGTCCAGTCGCGCATCTCGGCCGAGATCAGCGCCGCTCAGGTTGGCCGGGAGCTGCCGGTGCTCGTGGAGTCGATGGAGGGTCAGAGCGCAGAGGACGGCAGTCCGGTCTTCGTGGGGCGAAGCTACCGCGACGCGCCGGAGGTGGACGGCCTCGTCTTCTGCCAGGGCGTCGCCCGGCCCGGCTCGATGCCGCTGGTGCGGATCACCGGGGCGCTGGAGCACGATCTCGTTGGTGAGCCCATCGCAAACGACGCGTTCCTGCTGCATCGCGTCTAGCCGCAGAGGCGATTCTCGCGCCACCCCTGGCTGTACGCCGCCTCAGGCCGCCCTACCTGAGGCGCCCCTAAGGGAAGTGGTCACCAGATCCCCTAGGAACCCTTACGGGAGACCCCTACGGGTTGTGCCCCCGAGCCCGATGATTGACGTGAGAAGGCGCGCAATGTCGCGCGAACACGATGGGCGCGTCGCGCCCCGGCGCCCGGCTGTCCGGGTGGCGATAGGAGGAATGCATGGTGCGAGTCCGAGTGACGACCGACGAGG
>Ga0302123_10003736_pt1 | contig 10077 bp, 9 predicted proteins | sample CB21_321_MG_FD_203109 | JGI IMG/M metagenome (GOLD analysis project Ga0302123, IMG submission 203109) | Marine microbial communities from Western Arctic Ocean, Canada - CB21_32.1 | ecosystem: Environmental > Aquatic > Marine > Oceanic | place: Canada: Western Arctic Ocean | collected 2017-09-28 | reverse complement strand
AATGCCATCGTCGACCACTACCGCCGAGCCGGAACGGAAGCGCGGGCGATGGAACGCTACGCCGCGGAGGTCGACGACGCCGTCGCGCCGCTGGACGCGGAGCTTTTTGAGGTGCTCTGCGGGTGCGTGCGGTCGCTGGTGACGACGTTGAAGCCGGAGTACGCCGCCGCCCTCACGCGCGTGGAGCTTGACGGGGCGACGCTGGCCGAGTTCGCGAGGGAAGCGGACATCTCGCCGAACAACGCTGGCGTGCGCCTGCACAGAGCGCGTCGAGCGCTCAGGGCGCGGGTGAGCGAGGTGTGTTCGACCTGCGCTGAGGAGGGTTGCGACCCGCGCACGTGCGGACCCCGGCATGTTGAGCCTGGCCCGCGCGATCTGCCCTCGACCGCGCGACCGGCGATGTAAGGATCCGGCCTCCTTCACGTCTAAGAGAGTGAAAGGAGGCGGACATGATCGAACACATCGACATTGCCGAGAATGCGTGTTGCCCCGGCGGGTGCGGCTGCGGCTAGGGCGACTTTCATAGCGGGCCCATCTAAAAGTTGCCTCTAGAGCGTTTTTCGATTCGGTGGAGACCGAAAAACGCGGGAAAGCGCTTTTCGAAAAGGCCTGGCCCCTGCGAGAAGCCCTAGATCGAAACGAAAAGCGCTCTAGCGCTACACGAGTGCGGGGCCGGGCTGGTCAGTGCGGATCGGTCCCGCGCTCTCATAGGCGGGAAGAAGACACCTTCCCCCGACAGCATTTCTTGAACTTGCGACCGCTTCCGCACGGACACGGCGAATTCCGACCGAACTTCGGACGCTTCTGCGTCAACTCCCGCCGCAGTGCCCCCACGCGTGTGCGCAGGTCCTGGTTGAAGACCTGTTCGAGCGCGGCGTACAGCGCCGGGTGTTTGCGCAACATCACGCCCGGCCGCTCGAAAAAATACTCCGACGTCACGGCAAAGAACTCCGCCTCGTTGGTCAACGCGTAGCGGTTGATGTCGGAATCGCCAGCCTCGATCTCGTCCATCTTCCGGCGCACGAGGTCGAGCCAGGGCCCAACGGCCTGGCGGTCGAGTCCCACCCCGGGCACACCGTCGATCACCCCATCGGTCTTGTCGACCAGATGCGCGAACTCATGGATGCCGACGTTTCGCTTGTCGGCCGCGTTGCGGAAACCATTGATGAGGTCTGGCTTGGACAGGATCATCAGGCGATTCAGGCTACCGGTCCCAACCATCCCGAGAATGTTCTGCCCATGTTTGTCGCCGAACTGGAAGTCGCCGTCAAACCGGCTCGGGTAGACCAGCACCTCGCCGATCTCGTTCCACTCCCAATCGAGGAATCCGAAGATAGGGATCACGGCACTGGCGGCCACCAGCACCCGTGTCGTCTCGTCAACCTCCACCCCAACGCCGCTGATCCGCTTCTCCCCGAGAAACACCTGAATCTGACGGCGAAACCGCTGCTGCTCCGTCGGCTCAAGAACACGGAAGAACACAACGTCCCGTTGCAGCACCGCTTCCCACTCCGACGGGAACGGCTGCCGCAGGACCGCGCGCCGGCGCCGAACCGCTCTGGTCAGCCAGACGTAGACGCCGACCGCCGGAAGCAGTGCCAGCACCATGGTGATACCTGGCGGCTGGCCTGAGCGGACCAACGCCACAGCGACGAACAACGAGACGGCCGACGTCAGGGCGGCACAGACAAGCGCCCACTGGCGCGTGCTTCGCTCCCAACCAGCGAACAGACCGGTCGTAGCCGCAAACGCTTCTGAGTCGCCTGTGTCGTCGGCTGCCGCGGGCGGCATGGCGTCGCTACGAGTCACCGGTGGCTCTCTCTTTCGCACTGTTTCTGATCCGGTGCACCCATACACCATCAGCCTATCCTGACCGACCCTCGTCCGTGGTGCGCAAGCCTGAGAGACTTGAGCAGTACCCGCTGGTCTGTTTCAGGACGATCGGGGGCCGCTTCAGGTACGATGCCCAGCGATATCCGTCGCATTGCCGCGGCGGTGTCTAGAGAATCAGGGAGCCCATGCATGCGTGAGGTCGTCATCGTCGGTGCGGCGCGCACACCGATCGGAAGCTTTCTCGGATCGCTGTCAACGATCGCCGCGACTGAACTCGGCGCCGTCGCGATTGGCGCCGCCCTTGAGCGCGCAGCCGTCATGCCCGAGGACGTCGATGAAGTCTTCATGGGATGTGTGCTTGCTGCGGGGCTCGGTCAGGCGCCGGCACGTCAGGCGTCGCTTGGTGCAGGGCTGCCGCAGTCGACCCCGTGCACAACGGTGAACAAGATGTGCGGTTCTGGCCTCAAGAGCGTCGTGGTGGCGACCCAGGCGATTCAGGCGGGCGACGTCGACATTGCCGTGGCCGGTGGCCTGGAGTCGATGTCCAACGCACCGCATTTAGTTCGGGGCGCTCGAAAGGGCGTGAAGATGGGCAATCTCGACACGCTCGATTCGGTGGTGCACGACGGACTGTGGGATGTCTACACGGACCAGCACATGGGCAGTTGCGCTGAACTGTGCGCCAGAGAGCGACAGATCAGCCGCGAGGCCCAGGACGCGTACGCGATCGAAAGCTATGCCCGCGCGCAGGCGGCACAGAAGGACGGCCTGTTCACGCCGGAGATCGCGGCGGTGACGGTGACGTCACGCCGGGGCGAGGTGGTCGTCGATACCGATGAGGAACCCGGGCGGGGCAAGCCCGAGGGGATCCCGTCTCTGCGCACGGCGTTCGACAAGACCGGCACCGTGACTGCCGGCAACGCCTCGTCGCTCAGCGATGGCGCGGCGGCACTGGTGCTGATGTCGGCCGACGAGGCTCAGAAGCGTGGCGCCACGGTACTGGCACGGATCGTTTCCCACGGCGTGCACGCACACGCCCCCGAGTGGTTCACGACCGCCCCGGCACCAGCCATCGAGGCCGCCTGCAAGAAAGCCGGCTGGAGCCCCTCCGAGGTTGATCTGTGGGAGATCAACGAGGCGTTCGCGGTGGTGTCGATCGCCAACAACGACCTGCTCGGGCTCGATTCGACCAGGGTCAATGTCAGCGGAGGAGCCGTGGCCCTGGGTCATCCGATCGGCGCATCTGGGGCTCGGATTCTGGTGACGTTGCTCTTCGCCATGGCGCGCAGGGGCGCCACACGCGGCGGCGCGGCGCTGTGTATTGGCGGCGGCGAGGGCATCGCGCTGCTGGTGGCGCGCGACTGAGACGTGCGCGTGCCCGAGCAATGCGAATCATTCGGATAGGTATACTCCGACCGACGGGGTCGAACGTCCCAGTGGACATCCAGATGAGGGCAATATGGTGACCGCCGACGAACGCTACGCCAAGAAACGGGCAGCGATTCTCGGTCGTACCATCTGCTATGTGGAGGAGGGCGCTGGCGACCCGATTGTCTTCCTGCACGGAAATCCAACGTCGTCGTACCTCTGGCGCAATGTGATACCCCACGTGGCCCATCTTGGACGGTGTATCGCGCCGGACCTGATCGGCATGGGCGACTCGGACAAAATTCAGACCAGCGGTCCGGGGTCCTACCGCTTCGTTGAGCATCGCCAGTACCTCGACGCGCTGCTCACGCACCTCGAGGTCGCGAGTAACGTGGTCCTTGTCGTCCACGATTGGGGCTCAGCTCTCGGATTCGACTGGGCCAACCGGCACCGGGATGCAGTACAGGGACTCGCCTACATGGAAGGCATCGTGCGTCCAGTGACCTGGGATGAGTGGCCGGACACCGCGCGCCAGGTCTTTCGGGGCTTTCGCTCGCCGGCCGGCGAGGAGATGGTGCTGGAGAAGAATATGTTCGTCGAGCGCGTGCTGCCGGGATCGATTCTGCGCTCGCTTACCCAGGACGAGATGACTGTCTATCGGCGACCGTATCTGACTCAAGGCGAAGATCGGCGGCCGACACTCTCGTGGCCGCGCGAGATTCCCATCGACGGTGATCCAGCAGATGTCGCCGAGATCGTGTCGTCCTACGCCGCCTGGCTCGAGACATCGACCGTTCCGAAACTCTTCGTGAACGCCGAACCCGGCGCGATCCTGACGGGTACCCAGCGTGAGTACTGCCGAACCTGGCCGAACCAGGAGGAGGTCACGGTCGCAGGCAGCCATTTCATTCAGGAAGATTCGCCCGACGACATCGGCGTGGCGGTGGCGCGTTTCGTTCAGCGGCTACGCACCGACAGCAGCCACTGATGATCCCGGATTCACGATCCCGATCCACGTCTGTGTCGTGACCCCATGTCCCATGCTTAGTGCCGGCACCCGCACGCATCAGGAGTCTCGCAGTGTCCATGACTCGTCCATCTCTCGGTAAGCTCACGCCGGAACCCGTTCAGCGGCTGGTCATCGATGCCGCGAGGCAATGGCCACACAAGACCGCGATCATCGATGGCGATCGACGCACGACGTTCGGCGAGCTTGAAACGTACACCGACCGCCTCGCGGTTGCGCTTCAGGGGATCGGGGTCAGCAAGGGCGAGTTTGTCGGCATCCTGGCACCGAACTGCCTGGAGTTCGAGATCGCGTTCTTCGGCATCCTCAAAGCGGGCGCGACTGTGACAACGATCAACTCCGGTTACCGGGACCGCGAAATCGCCGCACAGCTGACCACATCGGGTGCTGCCGTGTTGATCGTGCACGACAGTCTGAAGGAGATGGCGGAGGCGGCCGCGAAGGACACCCCTAGCCTGCGACGCTTGATCGTGATCAACGACAGCGCAGACGACCTCGAGTCGTTCTGGGGGCTTATCGGTGCCGCCTCGGGCGAGCCGACGCCAGTCGAGATCGATCCCGTACACGATCTGGCGGCCCTGCCCTTCTCGAGCGGAACGACCGGCATGAACAAGGGCGTCATGCTGGCCCATGAGAATCTGTACGTGAACGTTCGCCAGGCGACCGACCGCGGCGACACGAATGTGGCAACGCACGACGACGTCGTGCTCGTTCATCTTCCCCTGTTCCACATCTACGGCATGACTATCCTCATGCAACAGGCGATCTACGTTGGGGCAACGCAGGTCATGATGGGCCGGTTCGACATGACCCTGTTGCTCTCTCTGATTCAGGATCATCGGGTCACTGCGCTGTACACGGCGCCTCCCGTGGGCGTCGGCCTGTCGCAAACGCCACTGGTGGACAACTTCAACCTGGCGTCATTGCGAATGGTCATGTTCGGCGCGGCGCCGATGTCAGCGGAGCTGCAACTCCGCATCGCCGCCCGACTCGGTTGCGCGGTGTTCCAGGGCTACGGCTTGACCGAGACGTCGCCGGTCACCCACATAGATTTCGGCGACGAAAGAACGAAGCCAGGGTCCATAGGCCCGCCGGTGCCCGACGTCGAGCAGCGGGTCGTCGATATGGAAACCGGACTGGTCGATCTGGGCCCTAACGAGTTGGGCGAGCTTTTGGTCCGTGGGGCCAACGTGATGCGCGGCTATTACAACCAGCCCGAAGCCACGGCGGCAGCGATCGACGCCGATGGCTGGTTGTCCACCGGCGACCTCGTGAAGATCGACGAGGACGGCTACGTCTTCGTATTTGACCGCAAGAAGGAATTGATCAAGTACAGCGGCTTCCAGGTACCGCCCGCGGAGCTAGAGGGTGTCCTCCTGGAACACCCAGCGGTTGCCGATGCCGCCGTTATTGGCAAAGAGGACCCGGAGCACGGCGAGATCCCCAAGGCGTTCATCGTGCTCAAGGCCGGCGCCGCTGCCAGCGACCGCGAGCTGATGGACTACGTCGGCGAACAGGTCGCCACGTTCAAGCGCGTCCGCGAGATCGAATTTGTGGATGCCATCCCCAAGAACGCGTCGGGCAAGTTGCTGCGCCGGGTACTGGTTGCGCGTGAGCGGGCGAAAGCCACGGGGGCCTGATCCTCCGCCGGCGCGCACCCTAGAATTAGGTAGGAGCCGTGACACCCGTTATTTCGGCGGCAGGCGCACGCCTGCGTCGATTCGAATAGTCTCGCCGTTCATGTAGCTGTTGGTCAGCAACTCATACACAAGGCTCGCGAGTTCGTCGGAGCGTCCGAGTCGCTTTGGAAAGAGCACGCTTTCGCCCAGCTTCGCCTTGAGCGCGACCGGATCGACGCCCTGAGCAGCGAGCTTGTCGTAGATGGGCGTATCGAAGAGCCCCGGAGCGACCGCGTTGACACGCACTCCGATCGAGGACAGATCCCGCGAAATCGGGAGGGTCATGCCCGCGATGCCGGCCTTGCTCGCCGAGTAGGCCGCCTGGCCAATCTGTCCGTCGAACGCCGCCACGGAGGCGAAGTTCACGATCGCGCCGCGTTCGCCGTCGACCTGCGGTGTGGTCTTCGACATCGCCGCTGCCGCCAGTCGGGTGCAGTTGAACGTGCCGATCAGGTTGACGCGCACGACGAACTCGAACTGACCGAGATCGAAGGGCTCGCCCTCCCGATTGACGGTACGCAACGCGTGCGCGATTCCAGCAGCGTTCACTGCCGCACGCAGTGGCCCCATCTCACCCGCCGCGGCGACTGCCACCTGCATTTGTTCCGAATCGGCCACATCGGCCTTTACGAACATGCCCCCGAACTCGTTGGCCGCGGCGGTGCCCTTCGCCTCGTCGAGATCGGCGATCAGGACCTTTGCGCCGTGTGCGGCCAGCTTCGCCGCGCACCCGCGGCCGAGGCCCGAGGCGCCTCCGGTCACAAGTGCGGACGCACCCTTCAAGTCGAGCATGTTTTTTTCTCCTGCGACATCGATGTCTTCACCACTTTCCTTGACTCAGTTGGCTCGCCAGCAGGGCTGCCCCGTGGTGAGCAACCAAATCGGACGGGAACAATGATAGCGCGGCCTCAGAGGGTGACCGACCAGAGCGTTTTTCACTGGGCTGTAGCGCGCAGGATTCAGCCTCCGCGCCACGGTGTTCTGAAAAGCGCTCTAGGGCTCGGGTCTAAATAAACTTGCAACCTTGACCACCGATGCATCCCGCCAGGCCGCGTTGCTCGTCGCTTACATGCGCCCGGCATGCGCGCTCCTCACGCCTTGCCGGGCGGGCGCCTCGATGCCCAAGCTGACAACCCTATTTAGACCCGAGCCCTTAGCCAGCCCGATGTGTTGTATCGTTCCCGAGCAAACACATGCACTTCGCCCATCCTGACGATCTCCGGCACCACGTCGGAGCCGAACTCGGCGTCAGCAACTGGCTGACAATCGACCAAGCGCGAGTAGACGCCTTCGCGAGAATCACCGGCACGCCCGAGTCCCAGTGGGTTCACGGCTATCTGTTGTTGTCGCTGTTCCCCCGTCTGACGACGGAATGCCTCGAATTCGGGCAGGTGAGACGTACACTCAACTACGGTCTCAACCGGATTCGCTTTGCAGCACCGGTGTCGATCGGCGCACGGGTGCGCCTGCGCCAGACGATCAACGCGGCGGATGAGGCCAAGGCCGGCGGTATTCGTCTGACGCTCGATGGCGTGCTCGAGGTCGAGCACAGCGAAGGCCAGGCGGTGATTGGTCAGACAATCAGGATCGTCTATCCATGATCGAATGACGTGTACCCAGCCCCGCGACCTGCTCGACCACGTTGGTGAGGAACTTGGCGTCAGCCGCTGGCTCGAGGTGGATCAGTCGACGATAGACCAGTTCGCTGACGCGACCGACGATCATCAGTGGATCCATGTCGACACCGAGCGCGCGGCCCGTGAGACCGCTGACGGCCGAACGATCGCCCACGGGTTGCTGCTGCTGTCGATACTCACGGCCCTGGAGGCCGACGTCCTCCACATCGAACGCTCGAGCCACACCATCAACTGCGGGCTCGAACGGCTGCGGTTCACGGCGCAGGTGTCAGTCGGCGCGCGGGTCCGCTTGCGCCGGTCTGTCGCAAATGCGACCAGCAACGTGGATGGCAGCGTGCGCGTGACGTTCGACGAGGTGATCGAGATGGAGGGCAGCCAGCGCCCGGCGATGGTGGCGCAGACCATCTGGCTGATCCACCCATGACCTACCGCCATTGCCCTACCGCCGTCGATTTACGCCTCGGCTGGTGCCTCCGCGATCTCCGCCGTGATGTCGAGATCGATGCACCCTCTCACGCTGTTGGCTGCCGGGCACTTGGTGGCATGCGTCGCCAGTGCGCGATCCGCCTTCTCACGCGTGCCTGCCGGAATTTGCAGACGATAGCGCACGCGAATGCGCGTGATCCGCAGCACGTCGTCAACCGCTTCGATGTCACCCTCGACATCCGCCTGAAGGGACTCTCTCGTCACCGGAATTTGACGCACTACCAGTGCGCCGGCAAAGGTGCCAAGCAGTCAACTGCCGACGGCGCCGACCATGTGGTCGAGCGTGGCCGGCACCTCCTCATCTGGTTCAACGCCGTAGAACTTCTTGATCCCGCCGTGTACGCCGAACCGGATCGGCTCGGTGAAACCCTCCAGATACGCGTGCCGCAGCGGTCCTTTGATCCGTTCGACCCGCAGTCGGCTGGTGTGTATCACTGCCATCACGTTCTCCTGTCCTACCGCTCTCACGCGGTCCGCGCCGTGCCCATGAAACGAGCGTCCGCCGAGCGTACCGCAGTTCCTGCCCGAACCCAACGGCGGGGGGCCTTCGACAAAGCTAGTTGATGCGCTCGAAGATCGTCGAGACGCCCTGACCGCCACCCACGCACATCGTAACGAGGCCACGCTGCTGATCGCGCCGTGCCAGCTCCTCCATCAGCCTGACTACCATGATCGCGCCGGTCGCGCCCACGGCATGGCCCAGCGAGATACCACTACCGTTCACGTTCGTCTTCTCGATGTCCATACCGAGCTCGCGGATCACATACAACGCTTGCGCGGCGAATGCCTCGTTCAACTCGACCTGATCGATGTCGTCCAGCGTCATGCCCGTCTTGTTCAACACCTTTCGGGTCGACGGCACGGGCCCGATGCCCATGACCGACGGATCGACGCCCGACACACCGCGGCCGACCCACCGCAGCCGCGGAGTCAGTCCGAGCGCCTTCGCCTTCTCGGCTGACATCACCACGACCGCGGCCGCCGCATCATTGATGCCCGCCGAGTTTCCGGCCGTGACCGTGCCCTGCTTTTTGAACACGGTCGGCAGCTTCGCAAGGCTTTCCACGGTCGTGTTCGGACGCGGCTGCTCGTCCCGCGTCACGATCACGGGTTCGCCGCGCCGCTGCGGGACGCTGACCGGCGCGATCTGCGCGTCGAAGTAGCCGGCCTCCTGTGCCGCCAGGGCACGGGCATGGCTCGTCACGGCAAGCTCATCCTGCGATGCCCGGCTGACGCCAAATTGTTCAGCGACGTTCTCCGCGGTCACGCCCATGTGGTAGTCGTGGATTGGGCACGTGAGGCCCATCACGAGGCTGTCTGTCATCGTGACGTCGCCCATCCGGGGACCGTCGAACCGATGGCCGGTCATCAGATACGGACACTGGCTCATGCTTTCCGCACCACCAGCCACCACGATCTCCGACTCGCCCGTCATGATCGACTGCACCGCCAGGTTGATCGACTCCAATCCTGACGAGCAGGCGCGGTTGACCGTCATGGCGGGCACGCTCGGTGGGATGCCGGCGGCGAGCATCGCTCGTCGAGCCGTGTAGCCGGTCTCAGCCGCCTGCAGCACGTTACCTAGGATGACTTCGTCGACCATCTCCGGCGCGACGCCGGACCGCGTCAACGCCGCTGCGATCGCGACCGCTCCGAGATCGGAGCCCCTCATGTCCTTGAACGCACCGCCAAACCGCCCGATGGGTGTCCGAGCGCCGTTGACGATCACAATGTCTTTCAAGGGAACTCCTCCTGGTACCTACCGAGACGCGTTGGTCGGGCTGGCACCCGTGTGACGCGTTCGGCAACCGCACGGCGCGCGTCGTATGTCGTGTGGGCGACAAGGGAGAACAGCCAGAATGCGGGCAGGCCCTTGGGGCATCAGTGTCGGATGTGCCGAACGCTGTCGAAAAACCGCACGGCCCCCTCTTCCAGATGAAGAGGGGGCCGTGCGTGAGAAGCAAATTGAGCAGGAGCGCGTGAACCCGTGCGGATCTAGCCGCGTTCCCTGGTGTACATGAGGTCCAGGTCACGCTCCAAGCACGGC
>Ga0302123_10003733_pt1 | contig 10080 bp, 9 predicted proteins | sample CB21_321_MG_FD_203109 | JGI IMG/M metagenome (GOLD analysis project Ga0302123, IMG submission 203109) | Marine microbial communities from Western Arctic Ocean, Canada - CB21_32.1 | ecosystem: Environmental > Aquatic > Marine > Oceanic | place: Canada: Western Arctic Ocean | collected 2017-09-28 | reverse complement strand
TCAAAGCGCGCGTGCCGGTGCCGTAGTCGTCCCGGTCACGCTCCGAGAACCGTGGCATGGAAACCTGCCATGACATGCCAGCACCCCTAGCGGGGTCGCAGATGGCACCGGCGCAACACCGTGTCCCCCACGCCGAGATTCCGCGCCACCTGCGACAGCAGTACGGTTTCCTGCCGCGCGAGTTGCACAGCTTCGATCTTGAACTCTCGACTAAAACGCCGGCAACGCGTGCGATCCATAGACACCTCGTCTGGGCATTATCGCCCCTCTCTGAAGGGTCCGGAAAACAAGGAAAAGACCACGAGGTACGGTTCAATTTGTGAAACGAGCCTCTTCGAAGTCGGCCGCGATAGCAATGGCAAGTTGCTGATGCGCCGCCGCGCGGGCACTCGCCTCTTTGGCAAAAACCGATTCAAAGAAGCTAAGCACGCCAATCTGGGTAATCATCTGCTGGCGGCCCGGATGGGCTGCCTCCAGCGGCGGCAGTGTCTCGCACACTCCGGCTGCGTTAGGGTCTACAACTACCCCTTCCTCGGCACTGCCTATACGGATGAATACAGAGCCTAGGCCTTCATCGAGAACCGCCGGGACCGCGCTGCATGCCAAAGTGTCGGAATTCTTCATTAGGCGAAAAGCGGGTTCGGCTAAGCCCGCGAAGCCGAGATGAGCGCCACCGGCAATTGTCAGCAGCGAGCCGTTAACTATGCGATCGGGGATGATCGCCGCATTGGTTTGATAATCTACCAGGGCATCTGCGGTGCCGGCGACCATCAGGAACGGAATGTCGCTGGTCTCGTAAAACTTGGCAGTAAAAGCACTATGAAGACCCGCTATCGAAACCGCCGCCCTTATTCTTGGATCACGCCAGCGTGGATGATAGGTGGCCAGGCTGGTGGTGAGTCCACCCAACGAATAACCGGTAAGCCCGATGCGACTGGTATCGATCGCCCCGTCGAAGGGACGCTCATCAATACCAAGACCGAGCACCGAGTCGATCAGGAAAGAAACGTCAGCCGCTTGATTCACCACATCGCCTGCATTGGCACCGCCGGGTGTTGATCGGGAGGTAAGGGGATAGTCGGCGGCCGCTATCACATAGCCGTAGCTGGCAAGTTGTTCGGCGAGATAAGACATCTCACTGCGGGAAGAAACAATACCGTGGCTGTGGATGATTAACGGATGTGCGGCGTCACTGTTTTCAGGGTACCAGATGGTCGTGGGCAGCGTTCTGTCTGGTTTGCCTGGAAAACCCCTGTTCTCATCGGTGGGCCTACTCTCGTCGACGAAAACAAAGTCCGTCTGTCCGACGTCGAAAAGTCCGGGTTCTAGCCAGCGAGCGCTGCCTGAATCCGCACTCGGGTGTTTCGGATTGGTCACAATGTACCCGGCGATGAAGAGCACGACCAGCGAGGCCAGCAGTCCAGCTGTAAGCTTGAGCATCTTTTGAATCACGCCGGCCCCCATAAGCAATCGCGTTTGACGATAGATGCCACGTAAGTCTCCGGGCAAGGTGTTGTATGGGACTATTTCTTTCTGCGTGAAACCAGACGTGGAACCAGCACCGCCATCACGCAGGTGCCGAATACAAGCGCACAAAAAATGGACTCGCCATAACGAGCCCGGTAGAGAGCCAATTTGCAGTTCTCGGCCAGATAGGTCCTGAGTCCAAGTTCCGACTGCCACCACTGCCGTGGCGGAATGTCATCGGTCGGGAGGGACACGAAGTAGACGTTCTCGAATTGCTATTGCAACACACAACGAAACACCCAGCGAGTACGACGCGTATGGTAGTCGCTGCTCACGATGGCAACGTCCGCGCCTTGATGATGGACGAGGTCCTCTACCGCGACGAGGCGCGAGCCTGCCGCTCGGAATTCCGCGCGCCCGCCAGCATGTTAGGCACGCTGTAGTTGCCCTCGTGGCACGCGTACTCGAACTGCTGGTACTCGTCGTCCCGCCGAAGGGGAAACGCGACCGTCCAGGACTCCGTGTAGGTTGCCGGATCGTCCACGGTAATCGAGTATCGCAGCGTGTTCTGGTCGACGACGGTGAAGCGCTCGGTCAAACGCCGTGCCTCGGTCTGCCTGGCCCACCCGCGCGGCATTCTCAGGTTGTCGACCGCCTTGAAATTGGTCGACTCGACGACAAGGGTCGTGCCCTCCCAGTGACCGCGCGGGTCCCCGTCCCACTGATCGATTCGCTCCGTGACATGCGGATGGCCGTCGAGCGGAATGATCCGCGCGTTGTGGATCATCTCGCTGTGCAGGACGACGTACCCTGGCGCTTGCACGATCAGCGTGCCGTTGTTGTACGCGGTCGGCATCATCATGCCGAGGACTCCGCGCGTGAGGCAGCGATCGCCTGCCTCCATGTTCGCGTAGGTATCGTGGATGTGCTCCCGCATGTCCCGCGCGCTGTCCCGCGCCGCCTCCGTCATCGCGGGCATCTTCCCGCTGGTCGGCTCAACCAGCAACGCGGGCCAGTCGCCGGCGACCGCGTCCCTCCAGTACCAGTCAAACCAATAGAGATCGTAAAACCCTGTACCGGGCATGATGCCGTCCTGGCCGGCGGCGAGACTGCGGGCAGACCTTTCATCGACGAAGTTCTGCAGTTCCTCTTGAGTGAAGCTCTCTTGCCCCGCGAGCGCGTCCGGAAGCTCGAGGGGTGTGTGAATCGCATCAACGTTGTTCCACAAGCCCTGGATGTTGGGCTGGCCGTCGGAAAGCAGATCGGGCGCCCACTCGCGAGGCGGCTCAGCCGTTCCCTGTGCGGACACCGGGGTCGATAGCCCGAAACACATCAGCGTCGCGAGCGAGACCAGAGCAATCATGGAGTGCCGTGCCATACGTCTCTCCTATTTCGCCCCCTCGACGTTCGGGTCACCAATGACGTGGTCGGAACGCCCGGTGTTGTCACTGCGCCAGCGGATCCGGGCGAATCTGGAATTTCACCAGGTTCCCGGGTTCGACTGGACCGCCCTCGACGTGCCACGCGGCATCCGCGCCGTAGGTGGCATAGACGCCGCGTCCTTTCCAGCCGCCGTTCGGATCGTCGATCCGGCCATCCATGCCCCGGCTGTGGAACCCCTGCGGGTACGGCACTCGCAGGGTGATCCATTCGCCCGTCTCCGGCATCAGTGCCAGCAACGAGTCCGAGCTCGAGCCGTTGGCGATCGGCACGTTTTCCCCAAGCCCGAGCGTGTTGAACTGGTCGACCCAGTTGTAATAGTGGAAGTCGGTGCCGATGTCGGTCCCCGCGAAATCTGGGCCCGGCATCTTGTAGAAGGTCCACCCCTCGTCGCACTGTCGCCCATCGTGGATCGCCGGTCCGCCAAAGACGGTGCACGCCGAGCGGTCGAAGCTGGCGAAGTGGCTGCTACCGGCCATGGCCGCCCAGAGAATGCCGTTGCGGTCGACATCAAGCCCACGGGTCCGGTAGCCCTGTTCGGCCGGCACGGTGTAGAGCTCGGCCATGCAGGTCTCCGGTGGGTTGTCACCCCGATCCAATCGCACCAAGTCGCCGGGATACCGGTCCGAAACAGCCCAAACGGAATTGTCGAGCGGATTGGTAATGACAGCGTAGGCGCCGACGACGATGCGGGTGTCGAGCGCAGGGTCGAATTCGGCCGTTTGGCCGCGACGCGCCGGCTCGTTCCACGGCCGGGTAATCGTGCCGTCGCCATTGGTGTCGAGGACCGTCGGGCACCAGCCCTGCGCCGCCCGCTCGTCGCCGGTCTCGTCAAACAGCTTGGTGTCGAGCCACCCAATGACCTGCCCGCCGCCGCTGAAGTAGAGCGTGTTGTTGTCGTCCTCGGCGAACTGCAGATGATGCGTGCCGAAGCACGTGTGAATCAGCACGAACGATTGCGTCTCCGGGTCAAAGTAGCCGGTGTGACGGAAGGCCCTATCGACCGGGAAATACTCTGCGAAGCGGTTGTCCGAGCCCGCCCGGCACCAGTCTGGGTTGTCTGTCGCCTGCACGCGTGTCGTCAGCCACACCCGGCCCTCGGCGTCCAGCATCGGGTTGTGCGGATTGGCCGGGTCGTTCCAGACCGCGCGCTCGCCAAAGTCGCGCCAAGGACTGAACCCTTCGGTCGTGAACATCGACGGCATGGTGGACCGGTCTGCGCGCAGCGGGATCTTCAGCATGGTCGACTGGTGCTGTTTCGGATCGGTGATCAGCAAGTAGTCGTTACCAATATCGACACCGTAGATCGGTCCGTTGGCGTTCACACGCGGATCGCGCTTGTCGGTGGCGACCTCGTCGTGGACAAAGGCCACGCTGTCGCCCCAGTTCCACATCGTCAGCACGACGTTGCGCTCTATGCCTGTTGGCCGTGGAGGCGCATCAGGCACTGCGCCGGCGGCAATCCGGTCGCTCCAGTCCGCCACCATCTCCAACCCGCGCCGGCGGCCAAACTGGGTGATAAAGCTGCTCATCAGCGACCCGCGCTGGCCGCGCCGCGTCCGGTCATCCCAGGCTGCGATCGTCGAGTCGAAGCGGTCGAGGTCGGGAACCACCCGAGTCCGCTCGTTGCCGACCTGATGGCACCGCTGACAGCCCTTCAGCACGTTGATCCACTCGCTCTGCGTCTGGAGTCGTTCGTTGATCCCGTTGCCGTCGTCGCCGGTGCCAGGAAACTCGTGTGCGTCCGGCAGGTCGATCAGTGCAAGCCAGTAGTTCGAGGGATAGACCTGTGCCGCCTCCTGTGGTGTCGCCGCGACGGTCGCCGTCAGCTCGAGCGTGCTGCCCGACCTCGCCGTGACCGGCGTCGAGTCCAGTAGCCCGTAGCCTCGGACCCAGACCTCGAGACCGACATCCGGAAGCTCCGGCAGCAGGAACTTGCCGTCTCCGTTGGTGACGACAATCTTGCGATACACCGTGTCGAGCTCGTCGGTCTCGGCGATAACCCAGACCCCGGCCTCGGGACCGTCACTGCTGGTGACCGTCCCGGTGATGACGCCGATGTTCTCCTGAGCGACGAGTGGATCGTCCTGTTCCGACCCAATCCAGACAACCGCCAGCACAATCGCCACGGCGATTCCCCATGTTCTTGGCATTATTCGTCTCCCCCGGCAAGCGTGCTGAGGAGCGCGGCGAAGCTCTCCAGCTTCTCCGGCCTCCTGTCATCTTCGGGCAGTCCCTGCCGCGCGGGTCGCGGACGCGCGGATGACCACCCTAACCAAGCCCGCGTACCGAGAATGCCGCGACTGAGGTCTGAGGTCAAGACCAGATGCGCACCGCAGGCCTGACGGCCTGCGCCACAGCAACAACTCGAGCGAGTTCCGGGTTATGGCCAACCTCCGCGTCCAAGGGCATCGATCAGAACCAACCATCTCGTCTTCGCAGATACGCTCTGATTCCCATCGCGCACCACACCGAGAGCCCCCCCCCGAAGCAGAACCTCAAGACAAGGTCCCCCTCAAGACCGTTTGCTTGACTCACGGCGAGGAACAATCCGAAGACAAAGAACGGGAAGCCGGCAACAAGCAAAATCATGGCCAGAAGCAGGAGGGCGCCATGCAGAACCTTCGGGCTCCTGCTTTCCTGCGCCGCCTTACCGTCCAATGTCATCGGTGGGCCTACCTCAGCAAGGGCGGATAGCCTTACCTCGCAGGTCTGAAGGCCTGCGCCACACCATCAACTCAGACGGGCCGACCCGCGAGAGCGCGCCTGGGGCGCGACGGCGGCTGACCTGATCGTGCCCGAGGTGGGTACCGGAATTGAGAGGCATGGTCTGTCGAGTCAAAAACGGAGTGATTCTACGCGCAAGCGGTCATCGGATCCACTCTAGGTCACAGGATTGACCCGAGAGACAGACGCACAGCTACCAAGAATTTGACCGACAACATCAGCCTGGTCAGCAACTTAACGTTTGTTGGGTTTAATTAGGTAAGTCCACCGATGCGTCCTGCCGACTGGTCCGGAGGACGTACACTTCGATATGGGCCTTAAATGACACCCAGATGTGAAGCGTGGTAGATCGCATCACCGAAGCGCCCATCAAGAGTCCGAAGTAGATATTGCGCCAGCTGACCGAAGGATTCTCAACAGCCTCGAGGGCACCCTCCTGGTAGAGTTGGCTACGGTAAAAGAGGGGCTGGGCGGGCACTATCGGATCCGGCCTCGCTCCAGCGGTTGGCATGGCTAACGGTCAGGCCAGCTGTCGACTGTTGACGAACGACGGCTGAGCAAGAACGCCCCCAGCGCTGGCGGGCCAAGCAGCAGCAACTCCCACCACATGGCCTGTCCTATTCGCAACCAACAATCCATGTCACGGACCTGCCGACACACTGGCAGGAACCAGTGCAACGGAGACTGGTAGAAGGTGTGGTCGAACGGCCAGAGCGCCATGACTCCAAACGGAGCGGCCGTGTCGGTCCCCAGCCAGTCGAGCAGTATGTGCGACCCATAGGCGGCCGCCGCTGCGAGCCACACCGTGGGGCGCCGGGCGACCGCCGCCGCCAACAGGCCCACCGCCAGTGTCGCGCCAACGGTGTGCGTTGCGCCACGATGTCCGCCGAGGAGAAAGTCGATGTCCGGCAGCAGGCCGAGCAGGGCACAGACCAGGACAACGGGAATCCGCCGACCGCCTATTGAGACATGCGCGGTCGTACGTCGTACGATGAATGCCCCGGCGGCAATTCCGCCCAGCGCGTGTCCGATCGGTGTAGGCATCAGAATGGGGTGAGGTGACAGCGGGCTCCGTCCACGTGAGTATGATGCCCCATACTTGCCAGGAGACAGGAAAAATGAAACTCGTGCCGACCTCACCCCACTCCCGCGCCCTCGCCCGCTGGGCCATTTTCCTGATCGCCGTGGCCTTGCTGACCAAGCCGGTCTGGGTGCGCACGCAGGCACCAGCCACGCTCGATATTTACTGGATCGACGTGGAGGGCGGCGCAGCCACGTTGGTCGTCACCCCCGAGCGCGACGCGGTGCTGATGGACACCGGGTGGTTACGGGCAGACGCGCGGGACGCGGGACGTATCCAGGTCGCGATGCGCGACGCCGGCATTACCGCGATCGACTATCTGCTGATTTCGCACTTTCATCGGGACCATGTCGGCGGGCTCGGAGCGCTCGCCGAACGGGTGCCCATTGGCCAGGTTATCGATCACGGCGACAGCGTGGAGCGCGACCGTGAAACGGGACGCGCAATCTGGGAAGCGTATCTGACGGTCGTCGACGGGCGCCGGCGCACCGTCACACCAGGCGACAAGTTGCCGCTCCACCGGATCGAGTTCTCATTCGTGACGGCACACGGCGCCCACGCCGATGCGCCGGAGCGGCGGCCGCCGAACCGGCTGTGTGCGGGCGCAACCGCCGGACCAATCGCCCAGGGCGAGAACCCCAGAAGCCTCGGCTATCTCCTGTCGTTCGGCGCCTTTCAATTCCTGAACCTGGGCGACCTCACGCCCGACCACGAGTTCGACCTCGCGTGCCCGGAAAACCGGCTCGGCGTCGTCGATCTGTACCAGGTGCCACACCACGGCGCGGGCGGCGCGGCCCGACCTGAGCTGACCTGGGCCCTGCAGCCGACGGTGGCGATCAGCAACAACGGCCCGCGCAAAGGAGGCAGCCCCGGGTCGTACGCCGTCGTGCGGGACACACCGGGCATCGAGGACATCTGGCAGGTGCATCGGGCGATGGGCACCGGTGCCGCCGGCAACACCAACCCTCGGCTGATTGCCAATCTCACCGAGGAGGAGGACTGTGCCGGGCACTGGATCAAGGCCACGGTGCAGCCGGACGGACGCAGCTGGACGATGACGAACGGCCGGACCGGGTATAGCCGCAACTACCTATCAAAGTAGGCTGCCACCCAGACGGCGTCATGGAGCTCACGCGTCGATCTCGACTGCGATCGCGCCGGCGACCACACGGACCGGATAACATCGCAGATTTCCACCCGCGGGCGGCGTCAGCGCTTTTCCATCTTCGACCCGGAACTGGGCGCCGTGCCAGGGACACGTGACGACGCCGTTCTCGTATGACCCTTCTGACACCGGAGCGCCCGAATGCGTACAGTAGTCGGCGTAGGCGACCACCGTCCCGCTCTCATTGAAGAGCGCAATCCTCCGACCACCGGTCCTGACGCACTTCACCCTGCCCGGCGCCACGTCCGCCTCGCGCGCCACATTTATATAGCTCGCCATGTTCTCCTTTGCCCCATTTGCATCCCAGCCCTCTCCTCGTCTACGCAGAAAACGCGTCAATGTGGCGCAGGCCTTCGGTGGCACGGCTACAGGCCTGCGTCACAACAGAATCTGTGGCCCCGTCACACCGTCTCCAGCGGCGTGTACTCCAGACCATGCGCCGCAGCGACGGCCGCGTGGGTGACACGCCCGTCAACGAGGTTCACCCCACCGGCCAGCACCGGATCTGTCGCGACGGCTCTCCATCTGCGGTCGGCAATCTCGAGCGCGTAGGCCATCGTCGCGTTGGTCAACGCGTAGGTCGACGTGTAGGCACCGCACCCGGCATCTTCGGCACATAGTAATGTACGACTCCCTCCGCGATGTACCGCAGATCGTAATGGGTTATCGGCCGGGTCGTCTCTGCACAGCCCCCCTGGTCGACCGCCACATCGACCAGTGCCAAACCGTCCTCCATCTGACGCAGATGCGCCAGCGGGCCTGAAACGCCGCCACGCCGGACGGGGCGCTCGCCACCCGGTTCTCGTCAGGCTTGATCTCGGTGGGTATACCGACTCGCATCGTGCGCCCTCATCTAGCGGTCCGCAACCGGCCGGCACAAGACTCCTCTATTCTGGCTCCGCGAGCCAGGAGCGCCACCCTCGGTGCGACACGGGACCTTCCGCGCCGCCACTAGGCTACAATGGCATCGTCAGCAACGACTTGGCTTCTCGCCAGGATCACTGGGACGCGCCCATGCGTATCACCCAACGGACCGTCGGGTCGATTACTATCCTCGATCTCGCTGGTGGCATGACCCGAGATGACGGGTATGGCGAGATTCGAGCGACCGTGAGCCCACTGCTCAAACAGGATCACACCTTATTCCTGCTAGACCTCGCGGAGCCCCCCTACATGGACAGCACCTATGTCGGCGAACTGGTCAGGGCGTTCATTGCCGTGCTGAACCACAAGGGCGCGCTCAAGCTCGTCAATTTCACCAGGCGCATGCGGACACTGTTTGAGATCGCCCAGCTGGGCCATGTGTTCGAGCTGTTCAACAACGAAGCAGAAGCGCTTCAGAGCTTCTAGAGGGAGAGCAGCGATGGGCACACCGACGCTGGCCATACTGTCGCTGCTACCGATCGCTGCCGTCGCGGTCTTTCTGGTCGCGCTGCGGTGGCCCGCCAGCCGGGCCATGCCGCTGAGCTATGCCGTCGCCGCTGTGCTGGCCATCACGGTCTGGCAGGTACCCGGGGTCCAGGTGGCGGCCGCCACCGTCAACGGCTTGATCGTCGCATCGACCCTCCTCTACATCATCTTCGGCGCAATCTTGTTGCTCAACACGCTGCAGGAGAGCGGCGCACTTAAGACGATTCGGCAAGGATTCACGAATATTACGCCCGACCGGCGTGTGCAAGTCATCATCGTCGCCTGGCTGTTCGGGTCCTTCATCGAAGGATCCGCCGGATTCGGCACGCCAGCGGCGGTCGCCGTGCCGCTGCTCGTCGGGCTCGGGTTCCCGGGCATGGCGGCGGTCATGGCCGGCATGATTATCCAGAGCACGCCGGTGTCGTTCGGCGCGGCCGGGACGCCAATTCTGGTCGGCGTCAACACCGGTCTTTCCGCCGACCCCGCCATCGCGCAGTATGCCGTGGGGCTCGGGTTTGCCGACTGGAACGACTACCTGGCCTTCATCGGTCTGCGTGTCGCCACGCTGCACGCTATCGCCGGCACTTTCGTACCGCTGATCCTCGTCTCTGCGATGACCCGCTTTTTTGGTAAGAATCGGTCCTTCGTCGAGGGTCTGCAGATCTGGAAATTCGCGATCTTCGCGGCGCTCGCGATGACCGTGCCTTACTATCTCGCCGCCCGCTTCCTCGGACCGGAGTTTCCCGCATTCCTCGGTGGTCTCACCGGACTCGCGATTGTCGTGGTGGCG